>Ga0310837_100017_pt1 | contig 338521 bp, 290 predicted proteins | sample SM_ome_5_FD_201315 | JGI IMG/M metagenome (GOLD analysis project Ga0310837, IMG submission 201315) | Sorghum-adapted microbial communities enriched on stacked mutant (SM) sorghum from Joint BioEnergy Institute, Emeryville, California... ...
CCGCCGCCTCGTTGATCGGCGCCACCATCGCATCCAGCGCCCCGTTGAACCCCGCCACCAGCTCCCGGTACGCCCCCTGGAACTTCTCCGCCTCCCCCCGAACCTCCAGCCGACCCTCCTGCGCGGCGGTCACCAGCGTGCCCGTCTCGGCGACCAGCGACTGGACGGTCTCCCGGAGCCGCATGAACGAGCGGCCGAGCACGTCCTTCTCGCTGCGCGGGCGAACCTCCCGCGTCAGGTCGCCGGCCGCGACCCGGTCGGCCACCGTGGCGAACTCGTCGAGGTAACCGACGACTTCGTGCATCGCCGACACGAGCTGCCCGAGCTCGTCGCGCGACGTCGGCGCCTCCACGTCGTGCGTCGTGTCGCCCTGGGCCAGCCGATCCGCGATCTGCACCGTCGCGTTCAGCGGGACGAGGATGTTACGGGCGATCAGGTACCCCAACCCCATCGTGCCGACGACCGTCAGGATCGAGACGGACCCGCCGAGGGCCAGCGTCCGCCACGCCGAGGAGGCGAGGGTCGCGGCCTTCTCGCGGATGCGCTCGGCGAGCCCATCCTCGACGACTTTGAAAAGGTCGATGCGCTTGGTCGATGCGGCCCACCAACTCGCCGCGTCCACCCCGAACATCGCGCCGACCCCCGCGCTCCTCGCGGCTGCCCGCATCTGTCCGACCTGGGCGGCGACGGGGTCGTCCATCGTCGTATCATAGAGATTCCGCTCGTCGGGTGTGGCGCGCGAGCGGAAGGCGTCGAGGTACTCCTGTTCCTCCGCGACGATCGCGACGTAGTCCGCGTACTCGTCGACCGTCTCGAACAGGCCCGCGCTGAACGCCGCGTTCAGCGCCGCCCGTTCGCGGTCCGAACGCTCCTTCGCCTCGATCAGGCTATGGTACGCGCCGATCAGCGTGGCCATCTCGACGTCGCCCGCGAGCTTCGCCACCTGGTCGACCGTCCGGATCAGACGCTCGGCCACCCCGGTGTAGTACGCGAGCACTTCGGCCGGTGTGATCGCTTGCCGCGAGACCGCCGCCCGAATCTCGGTCAATCGGCCGAGCTCCGCGTTGACGTCGTTCAGCACCGCCTGGATCTCGCCGCCGACCCGGGAGGCATCGAATTCCGCCATGAGGCTCCGTAGCGCCGCGACCTTCTGGTCCGTCGCCGCCCGCTGCGGCTCGATCTCGTTCGCGAAGGCGATCCCTCCGCTCCCCAGGTAGCCACCCGCGAGACCCCGCTCCCTCTGGATCTCGTGCGTCAGATCGCTCGCCGCGACCGCCACCGCCGCGACCGCCTCGAGGGCGTCCATCTGCCGCACCGTATTCCATTCCTCGGCGATCCGGATCATCGCCAGGATCGCCATGACCGAGGATGGGATGCTGACGAGGATGAAGATCTTCGTCTTCACCTTCAGCCGACTGAGCATGGTACCTCCGTGCGCGTGAATTTTGACCTCGAGGGGCAGCGCCGATGCCCGCCCGATCGTCTTTTCCGTCCGCGGATCGCCATGGACCCCGCCTCTCGGCGTGGGGCCCGTCGGGCCGATCTCAGAACGTGAAAGCCATGCTGGTGAAGCCCCAATCGACCGACGTCGCGCCGCCGGGGCGTTCCGTTAGGAATCGCCCGGGGACGAACCGACCGTAACCAACCTCGACCTGGACGTGCCGCCCGACCCGATGAACGATCGTCACGTCGAGCTCGCTCCCGATCGCCCGCTCCCGGCTCCCGTCCGCGGGCCGGAGGATTGCTCCGCCCCCGGCGTAGGCGGCGTCGCCGGGGCTCGCCCGCAGGAAATGGTGCCCCGCGATCCTCGCGCGCGTCCCCCGCGCGGGAGCGAGCGTGGCGACCGCGCGCATCTCGAGGAGGTTCTGGCGCTCCACGACATCGGTGTATCCGGCGAAGCCGTGTGACAGCGCGTACAGGGGATGGAACGTCCCGGCCTCGTCGTCGGTGGGATCGTCATCCCCGCTCGCCCAATCGAACCCCGCCGTGAGCGTCGGGGCGAGAGGGGCGTCCGGGAAGGAGCGACCGAGATCCCCGGCCAGGTACCAGGCCGAGATACGCCGCTCGCCGAGCTCGCCGAACTGGTAGCCGCCCTCGGCCGCGATCAGGTACCGCGATCCGGCGGGGTTCCCGGCGATCCGTCCGCCGATCGTGGTCCGGTCATGGAGCCCCGTGTTCCCCGCGAAGTTGACCGTGTCGCTCTGCCGGAGGCGCAGCGCGACGAACTCCGGCGTCACCCCGCCCAACGGCCTCGCCGCCCCGACGACCGCCCCGACCAGCTCGGTCCCTTTGTCTCGCCGGTTCGACCGGATCGAGTGCACGGTGACGGGGTTCAACCAGAACGCATCGAGCTTCGCCCCCGCCGCCGCGACGAGGAGCCTCGCGCCGTCGAATGTCCGACGTGCGTTCGACCAGTCGACCGGCGAGACCAGGCGTTGGCTCCCGAGGAGGAGCTCCTGGCGCCCGACACGCAGGATCGCCCGCCGGTCCGGCGATGCGCAGCACCCGACCTCCACGAAAGCGTTCTGGATGTCGGCCTCGTCGTGATCGCTGGCCCGCCGGCCGCCGGGGAGATCACGGCCATGGGCCGTCGCATGCTTCCCCTCCACGAAGATGCGGGCGGTCGACCCGGCCCTCAGCTCGGCGTGCATCCGTAGGCGAGTCAGACCGAAGACATCGTCGCGGTCCCCGGCGCCGCCGAGGAGGTAATCGTCGACCCCCTCGACGCGGTAGCGGATCTGCCCGCCGAACCCGAGCGAGAGGCGGCCCTTCTCACCGAGCGGGATGTACTTGAGCGGGTCCAGCGGGTCGCCCGTCCGGCCCCGGGCGAGGACCGACCAGTCCTCGTCGAACCGGAGCGGTCGGTACGCCGGCGCGGCGACGACCGGTCTCTCGGCCTGCCTCGCCTCCGCGCCTGTCGCCCCGACGAGCCACGACGTCGCCGAGGCCGCCGCGAGGACGAGACGCCAGCTTCTCCCGCGTTGTTGCATACCGCTTCCCATCATCCCGCTCGGGGTCCGTTTGCGAGCTTGGCGATCCATTGCTCCGATTCACCGGACGCGCACCGGTCGGCCAAGGTCGACGGACGCGACGGAACGTGCCGGCAGGGGGCTGCCGAATCCACCGCCGTTGGCCCGGGATCGGTCCCGGGCCACGGCGGAGCCGGTTTCGTTTGTGGGTTAGTCTCGGGTGATGGTGATGGAAGCTTTAGCGAGGTAGGGGAGGGAAGCGACCGCGCTCAACTCGCCCGCGCCTCCCGGACCAGCCACGGGGGTGAACCGCCCACCTTCGTATCGCGGAACTGCGCCAGGACCTCGAGAAGCCGACGGATGTCGCGCTCGTCGCTCGACAACCCTAGTGAGACCCGCACCGCACCGACCGGTCGGTCCTGCAGGCAGGCGGAGAACTGCTGCAGGGTGAAGGTGTCGCCGGCGAGCTGGTCGAAGCAGCGACGGGCCTCTTCCTCGGGGAGCTCGAACGAAGTTTCCGCCGCTCCCGGGTTGCAGAAGTACCCCGTCCGGAGCGAGATCCGGGCCTCGGACGCCGCCTGCTCGACGAGCCGACAGTCGATCACCGTCCCCGCGGTGTCCAGGAGGTTGAAGGCGACGGTGCCACCCCGATCCTCCGTCGTGCGCGGCCCGTAGATCCGGACGAGCGGCTGGCCGTTCCCGTGCCGCAGCGACTGGAGCTCGCGGAGCAGCACCGCCGTCAGCTCCATGACGTGCGCCCCGATCCTCTCCATGCCGATCCCGTCGAGGAAATCGAGCCCGGCGGGGATCGCCGCGATCGCCAGGAAGTTGAGCGTCCCGTCCTCGAAGGCCGCGCCGTTCGTGTAGAGGATCCGCACGTTGTTCTGGGCCGAGACGAACCGCACCGTTCCTCCGCCGAACCAAGGCCTGCGGAGCTTGGCCAGCGCGCTCCGCCGCGCGAGCAGCGCGCCGACCCCGGTCGGATAGCCGAACATCTTGTAGAAGGAGACCGTGGCGAAGTCGGGCTTCACCACGCTCAGGTCGAGGCGGCTCGTCGGCACGAAGGCCGCGGAGTCGAGGAGCACATCGTAGCCCAGGGCGTGCGCCGTCTCGATCCATTCCAGCGGGTGCTTGACGCCGGAGAAGTTCGACTGCGCGGGAAACGCGAAGAGGTTCGGCACCGAGCGGTCCGCGCCCTCGAGCTGCGCCTCCAGGTCCGCGATCCGGAGGTCGGACCCCAGCTTCAGGTATCGGACGTCCGCGCCATGGGATGCCGCGAACTCCCGGATCCCGTTGACCGAGTTGTGGTTGTCCGCCGTCAGCCGGAACGACGAACCCGGGCCGAACGGGTACGCCTCGCCGACCAGCTTCAGCGCCCCGCTGGCGTTCAGGGTGAAGGCCACCTCGTACTCCCCGGGGTCCGCACGGAAGAACTCCAGGATCCGTCGCCGCGCGGCCTCGACCCGCTCCGTGCTCGCCCGTGATGTGGGGTTCCGCGAGTGTGGGTTGCCGAAGACGTTCTCTCGCAGGAGCTCGGCGTGCATGCGGATCAGCGACTCGGGGTAGAGGGTGCTCCCCGTGTGATCGAGGTAGACGTGACCGCCGGCATCCAACCGGCCGAATTCGCGGGCGCGCAACTCGCGCATCGACTCGTCCATGACGTCCCGTTCTCGGTGCCGATCCCCGGCCTCGCGTGCCCCCGGCAGCGGGCCGGATCGCCGAGCCTGCGCAAGCGGTGGCGGAGGCCCGGCGCTTCCATGTCCGTAAGAGTGATCGGGCGTAAGATAACATGGGCGCGCCCACCACGACAGAAACCGGGCACACGCCCGCTTCCGCCAGGGTTTCGGTGGGCTGGGTACGAGGGCCCGCGGCCCGTGCCATCGCTCCCGGCGCGCCTGCCACCCTGTACGAGGACGGAGCGACTTCCCCGGGGCGCCGCGCCCTTACGCCCACTGGAGCGCCTCTTCGACGAGGGCGCGGAGAGATGCGAAGCGAGGGGAGCCATCGTCCTCGAAGGCGACGTCGTGCACCCTCCCGCCTTCGTCGATCGTGATGCGGTAGCGGACGAAGTCGGCGCCGATGCCCTCCGCCTCGAGCGTCGACGGGAGGGTGAAGAAGCCCGCTTCCCGGACCCGCTCCTCGAGTCGGCGGGCTGCGTCGGGGCCCAGTTCGCGCGTGTCGACCGCGGCCAGCTCGCGATCGACACCGGCGAACCCCCCGCTCTGACGGATTGTGATGCGCATCTGCGCCTCCGGAAATGAGGTGGCCGAGGGCCGGCGTCGGCCCCCGGCACGAATCGATAGCTACCTGCTCACCTCGATCGCTACGCGGTCACCGGGGGCCGCCGGCCCCGGCCCCGCGCCGTCGGCGTGTGCCCGGCGTCCGTTCGGGGTCCGACCCGTCCTCGTCGGCCAGGGCCAGGAGCGCGCGGGCGCCCCCTTCTTCGAAGCGCTCCATCACACGGTCGAACTCCTCCATCTCCGCCTGCCGGACCTCTTCCGCCCAGCTGTACTCCGCGAGCTTCATCGTCCCGCAGCAGTGGCTCCGGTCCTGGGGGACGCCCTCTTCGTCCTCCACGAACGGCGCGAGCTCGAACCCCGACGGCACATCCTCGTCCATCCCGCCCGGGGCGACGACGACCTCCCGGATCGCGAACCGGTTCCGGATGAAGTTCCGATACTGTACTGGCTTCCCGTCGCTCTCCGCCAAGTGCAGCATCTCGTTCACGACCTGCGCGAAGGTCGCGCCGGTGTCGGGCGCGGCGATCATCGCCCGGAGCACCAGGCTCAGGAGGTACTGACCCACTTCGTACAGGACCACGGCATCGTCGCGCCGCGCGGGGTCCCGCTCGAATGCGAAGATGTCCGCGAGGATGTCGTAGATCGCGCCGGTGAAGACCTGCGAGATCGCGTGGACCTCCGTCCCGACCTGGCTGAGCTTGAGGTCGTTGTCGGCGTTGCGTAGACCGTTCGGCCGGCCGAGCGCATCGCCGAACTCCTCGGCGAGCTCGGCGAGGAACGTCTTGTCGTGCAGGTTCCCCTTCGTCTGCGCCACGATCGCCTCGACCTGGTCGAGCTGCGAGAGGGCAAGGAAGATCGCGCTCAGGTCGCCGAACGACTCGTGCAGCCCACCGGTCTGCGGCGGGTTGTTCGCCAGCAGCCAGTTCGGCTTCAGCCCATCCAGGATCGCGTGGCCCGTCTCGTGGGCTACGATGTCGAGCGATCGGCAGGTGAAGGTCGTCGCCGTCCCCGGCGCCGTTCCCGGCGGGTCGAAGTACAGGAACTTCAGCGACCGGCTGCTCCGGCTGTAGAAGGCGTTCGCCCCCACCCCGGCCCTCGGGAAGACGCGGAGCGGGTCCCGGTTCGACCCGACGTTCCATTGCCACGGGATCGAGGTCCCGTTCAGCGCCCGCTGGTACATCGCCAGCGTCATCCTCGCCACGGCGAAGGTGTGGACCGCATCGAAGCCCGGCGTCCCCGGAGTCTCGATGTAGTCGCCGAGCGCATTGTGCGTCACCGGCGGCATCCCTTCGATCGCGATCCGGAAGTCCCGCGGCCCGCCCTGGATGAAGCCGGGGAGGTAGACCTTCCGGATCCCGATCTCCGCCACCGAAGGATCCTGCTTCCAGATCAGGGCCCGCGAGCCGACGAAGACCCGGATCCGCGGCAGGCGCGGCATGGGGAGCGGGACCGGACGCCCCGGTTCCACGCGCATCCGCTTCTCCGCTCGCTCGGCACGGTACTCACGCGTCGGGGTCGGAACGAACGCGGGGTCGAGGGTTCGTCCCTGCGTGGTGAGGGGGTTCATGGGGCTCCTCCGCGATGGGGTGGATGGCCGGACCCGCGGAAGGCGATGGGCGGGACCGGCGGACGGTCCGGAGACGCCGGGGGAGGGAGCCCCGCGACCGATCTCGCCGCGGGGGCGGCCCCTCGTCGGCGCGATCGTCGGGCTAAAGAAAAACGGCGGCGGAGACGATCCTCTCCACCACCGCGGCATGGACGCGCAGCGCGGCGTCCCGCCGCGCTCGCCCCTGAGTTCCAGTCTAACCGGCAACGCCCACGGTGTCAATCGCCGGCGGCCGCGCGGCAAATAGGAGCGCCCGCAGCGATCATCGTGCGGTTTTGCGTGCCGGGATGTATCTTCTATCTTCACCGCATTCGACGACCCCTGCCCTGGCCGCGTGTCGATGGTTCTGCCCCGTCTCGGTCGGTCGAGGTAGGGCGCGCGGCCCGGGTGGGCCGTGGGTAATCCTTCAACCCTGCCGTGGCCCAATGGGCATCAGGCGTTTGGCGACGACGCACCCGGCGCGGGTTCTCTTCCTCACCGTCCTCTACTTCGGCGCGGTCAGGTTGGGTCTGCTCATGGCGTTCGTCGAGCAGACGGCGGTGACGTTCTGGCCGCCCGCCGGCCTCGGCATGGCCGCGCTCGTCCTCTGGGGTCGCCGCGTCTGGCCGGGAATCACGCTCGGCATCATCGTCTCGGAGCTCTACGCCGGCACGCCCCTGGTCGGCGTGGCGGCGAGCGCGATCGGCAGTACATCGACCGCGGTCTTCGCCGCGCACCTCTTCACCCGCATCTCCGGCGCGGAGCGGTCGTTCCACCGCGTCCGCGATGTTCTGGCCCTCCTCTCGGCGGCGATCTTCGGCGCGCTCGCCAGCCCCACGGTCGCCTTGCTCGGCTACGCCGTGAGCGGCCGGGTCGCCTGGGACTCGATCCCCGCGGTCTGGGGGGTCTGGTGGATCGGCGACGTGACCGGGATCCTCGTCACGGCCCCGCTCTTCCTGGTTCCGGCGAGCAATCGCCGACCGACCCTCTCACGGGCGGCGACCCTCGAGTTCACGGCCCTCGCGGCCACCCTCATCGCCATCCTCGTCGTGGCCTTCGGCGGCCATGTACCTCTCCCGTCGGCGGAGTACGCGCTGGCGTACGTCGCCTTCCCCTACGTGATCTGGGCCGTCCTGCGCTTCGGGCTCCACGGCGCGGTGACGACGATCGTGCTCGTCTCCATCGTCGCGACGTCGTACACGACGCACGGGCTCGGTCCGTTCTCCCGCGGGACCGCGCTCGAGAGCATGATCTACCTCCAGGCGTTCATCGGGGTGATCGCCGTATCGAGCCTGCTCCTCGCCGCCGCGATCGAGGAGCGGCGCCGCACCGAGGAGGAGCTCAAGTTCCGGACGTCGATCCTGCGTGCTCAGAACGAGGTCGCCATCGACGGGATCATCATCGTCTCCGATGACGGGAGGATCCTCAGCTACAACCAGAAGTTCCTCGAGCTCTGGGGCCTCCCGGCCGACTCGGTGGGCATCTCCCGCGAGGCATGCCTGAACCGTATGGCGGAGCAGCTCGCCGACCCCGAAGAGTTCCGCCGACGGATCGCCCACCTCTACGCCCATCCCGAAGAACGCAGCCGGGACGAGATCGAACTCCTCGACGGCCGCGTCTTCGATCGGTACAGCACCCCCGTCTTCGGGAGCGATGGGACGTGTTACGGCCGTGCCTGGTTCTACCGAGACATCTCGGAGCGGAAGCGGGCCGACGAGGCGTTGCGTCGCAGCGAGGATCAGCTTCGGCAGGCGCAGAAGATGGAGGCGGTCGGACGCCTGGCCGGCGGCGTCGCCCACGACTTCAACAACCTGCTCACCGCGATCAACGGCAACGCGCAACTCCTCTTGGAGGAGATCCCCGAGACGTCGCCGATGCGCGCGGACCTGGAGGAGATCCAGCGTGCGGTGGTCCGGGCCGCGGCGCTGACCCGTCAGCTCCTGGCCTTCAGCCGCAAGCAGCTGGTGCGGGCCGAGATCCTCGACCTGAACGCCCTGATCGGCGAGACGGTGAAGATGCTGCGGCGCCTGATCGGCGAGGATATCCGGCTCGTCACGCTGCACGATCCCGCGCTCGGCGCCGTCCGCGGCGACCCCGGCCAGCTCGAGCAACTCATCGTGAACCTCGCGGTCAACGCCCGGGATGCCATGCCGAACGGCGGCACGTTGACGATCGCCACCTCGAACGTGGAGATCACCGAGCGCGCGACCGCCCACGGCTTCGACATCGTGCCGGGCGCCTACGTGCGACTCGTCGTCCGCGACACCGGCCACGGGATGGACGAGGCGACGCTCGCCCGGATCTTCGAGCCGTTCTTCACCACGAAGGAGCCGGGGAAGGGGACCGGGCTCGGGCTGAGCACCGTCTACGGGATCGTGGCGCAGAGCGAGGGGTTCATCCGCGTCGAGAGCAGCCCCGGCCGCGGGACGACCTTCGAGGTCCACCTCCCTCGTGTCGCCCGCGAGGACGAGGCCCCGACGCCCCCGCCGCCTCCGCAGGTGGTCCTCGACGGCGCCGAGGTCGTCCTCCTCGTCGAGGACGAACCCGCCGTCCGGTCCCTCGCCCGGCGGATCCTCGAACGCCGCGGCTACCGCGTCCTCGAGGCCGCGAACGGGGAGGAGGCGCTTCGGGTCTTCGCCGAGTGCGACCACGCCGTCGACCTCCTCCTCACCGACGTCATCATGCCCGGAATGAACGGCCGCGAGCTCGCCGAGCGCCTCTGCTCCCTCGACCCGGAGATCGCGGTCCTCTACATGTCCGGCTACACCGAGGACGAGATCATTCGCCGGGGCGTCCTCCGCGACGGTCTCGCCTTCCTCCCGAAGCCCTTCTCGCCCGACGGCCTCGCCAGGCGCGTGGCCGAGGTCCTCGAAGCGCGACGCGTCGGGCGCTCCGGTTCCGGCCGGTAGCGCGTTCCCGACGGCACCCCCATCCCCGACGGGGGTACAGGCATTTCGCATCAAGTCATTGTCGTTTCATTGTTTGCGTGGTTCGGTCGCCGCCCGTTCCCTCATCCGGCGGGGGCGGCGGGCGGCGCGCGCTACGGTTGTCGTCGCATGAAAGAGAAGAGGAAGACCCACCGGGAGTCGTCGGCGAACGGGCGGGCGCGCGGGGCGGGGCCGTGGGCGAGGCGGTCGGGCGCGGCGCTGGCGCTCGCCCTGGCGTTGAGCGCGGGCGCGTGCTCGAGCGGAGCCGAGGAGATCGCCTACAGCGAGCTGAAGCAGAAGATCGTGGCCGGCCAGGTCGAGTCGGTGATGGTTTCGCCGTACTCGATCGAAGCGGTGCCGACCGCCGCCGCCCGGGCGGCGGGTGCGCCCGAAGTGTGGACGGCGGTGCCGCTCGCCGATGTGGACCGGCTGACCGAGCTCCTGGACGCCCATGGCGTGGAGTATGGCGGTCGTCGGTCCACGGGGCCGAACCCCTTCGCCGTGGTCGGCGTCCTCCTCCTCGGCGGTGCGGTCCTCGTCGGGGTGCTGCAACTCCAGCACCGCGCGGCGAGGAATGCGTCGGGGGTGGGCGGGCTCCGGGTTCGCGACGCGAGCAAGGGGGAGCTCACGGTGGACTTCGCCGATGTCGCCGGGGCGGATGAGGCGAAGGAGGAGCTGGTCGAGGTGGTCGAGTTCCTGCGCGACCCCGGCCGCTTCGCGCGGCTGGGTGCGAGGATCCCGAAGGGGGTGCTCCTGGTGGGTCCGCCGGGCACCGGGAAGACCCTGCTGGCCAAGGCGGTGGCGGGGGAGGCCGGGGTGCCGTTCTTCTCGATCAGCGGATCGGAGTTCGTCGAGATGTTCGTCGGCGTCGGCGCCTCGCGGGTCCGGAAGCTCTTCGACAAGGCGAAGGCCAAGGCGCCGTGCATCGTCTTCATCGACGAACTGGACGCGGCGGGGAAGAGTCGGGGGAGCGGGCTGGTCGGGAACGACGAGCGGGAGCAGACGCTGAACCAGCTCCTGGTCGAGATGGACGGGTTCGAATCGACGAAGGGGATCGTGGTGATGGCGGCGACGAACCGGCCGGAGATCCTCGACCCCGCGCTGCTCCGGCCGGGGCGCTTCGACCGGCAGGTCCTGGTCGACCGTCCGGACCGGGGTGGCCGCGAGGCGATCCTGCGGGTCCACGCCCGGCGGATCCGTCTCTCCGACGACGTCGACCTCGCCCTCGTCGCCGAGAGGACGCCGGGGTTCGCCGGGGCGGACCTGGCGAACCTGCTGAACGAGGCGGCGCTCCTCGCCGCCCGGCGGGGGCTGCCGGCGGTCGGGATCGAGGAGATCGATGCCGCGATCGACCGCGTCGTCGCGGGGCTGGAGAAGAAGACCCGGCTGATCCACGGAAAGGAGCGGCGCATCGTCGCCTACCACGAAGCAGGCCACGCGGTGGTGGCCGAGCACCTCGAGGCGGCGGAGCCCGTTAAGAAGGTTTCGATCATCCCGCGGGGGCTCGGCGCGCTCGGGTACATGCAGCAGGTCCCCGAAGAGCGCTTGCTCCTCCAAGAGGACGAGTTGGAGGCGCGCCTCGCCGTCCTCCTCGGCGGGAGGGCGGCCGAGGAAATCATCTTCGGGCAGGTCTCGACCGGCGCGGCGAACGACCTGGAGCGCGCGACCGAGCTCGCCCGGCGAATGGTCTGCGAGTTCGGGATGTCCAGCGCCCTGGGGCCGGTCTCCTTCACGCGCTCCGGCCAGCGTCACCTCGGCGGCCCGCGCGCGGAGGAGCCTCGCCTCCACAGCGAGGCGACGGCGCGTGAGATCGATCGGGAGGTCGCCTCGATCGTCGCCGACGCGGCCGAGCGCGCGAGAACGCTCCTGGAGCGCCATCGCGCCTCGCTCGAGGCGGTCGCCGAGCATCTCCTCGAGCACGAGGTCCTCGACCGGGACGAACTCCTCGCGATCCTGGGGCGAAGCGAGGCCGCCTGAGCGACGGGTTGATCGGGCGCTACGCCCCGGGCGGTTCCTCGGGCGCGACGCCGGCCCCCCGCGTCGGCCCGCTCCGGTCCCGTGACCGGAGCCGGAGCCAGGACCGGTAGACCAGCGCGCCCGCGCCGACCTGGCTCGCGACCACGGCGACGAGCCCGCCGAGGACGGGGACGAGCCCGATGAGTTGGAGGATTCCGATCCCGAGCGCGGCGTCGAGGTAGGGGTGGCCCCCCTCCCCGCCGCCCCCGCCCGGCCCCTGGCCCCGCCGCAGGATCGCGCCGCCCAGAGCCGTGCCGGCCACGACGTACCCCACGAGGGCCAGTGCCGGGAGGACCAAGAAGAGGAGCGCGAGGCCGATCGGGATCCCCACGAGGGTGAAGAAGCTGGCGAAGGCCAGCGCCGGCAGCCCGACGATCACGACCAGGGCGGTCAGGAGCGTGGGGCCGGGATGGGCGGGGATCAGGTGCGCCGACTCCGAGAGCTGCCGCCCTGCGACGGCCGCGAGCGCGACCCCCACGGCGATCACCGCGACCGTCATGCCCAGCCAGAAGAGCCACCGCGCCAGGGGGGAGATCCTCACGCCGAACTCCCGGCGGACGGTCCCTTCGATCACCGCGTCGGGCGCGCGGTCCAGCGTGCTCTGGTAGAGGAAGACGTCCCTCCCGATCCGCGCGCCCGGGCGGAGCACCAGCCGCCCCCCCACAACCACCACGTTCCCCTCCACCACCCCCTGCACCACGGCCTCTCCGTCGACGACGAAGAGTTGCTCCCTGACGGTCCCCTCGACCACGGCACGGTCGCCGATCACCCCCACGGTGTTCACGGTGTCGCCCGGAGGCACGTGAAGCGGCCCCTCGATCCGGACCAGCACGTCCGTCACGTCGTCCGGGCCGTGGCGCTGCGCGGCGGCGGCCGCCGGAGCGAGCGCCAGGGCGCAGGCCATGGCGAGCCGCACCCGAATCGACCGCGCGCTCACGAATCCCCCGTGCGGTTCATCATCTCGTGCCTCCGAGGGAGGGGCGGCGGGGCGGTCGCCGGTCGACGCCCCCCCACAATGTCGTGATCGCGCAAGAGATGAACCACTTCGGCCCGACGATTGCACCTTGCGCCCCGGGATTCAATCGCGGCCACCCCGACCGGCTTCGTGGTCGAGTTCGTCGAGGAGAACGTCGGGAACGCCACCGCCCGATCCTCTCGGCCCGCGGGTACGAGGCGCCCTAGCCCTCGACGCTCGCGGCACGCAGCCCATGTCGGGCGCGTGTCGGGGCAGGCCCCGGGTCCCGTCTCGTGGGCCCTCCCGGCGCTCATCCCACCTTCGGGTCCCCTGACGCCTATGGCCATCAGCATCACAAGAATCTGGCCTCCCGAACGCCGCGATTGCATCCTTTTTTGGGGCACCGCCAGCTCTCCGCGGCGCGTGCCGCACCACGACAGCCAGGGGGCGCTATGCTGGAGCGGAAGGTCTACGGTGAGAGAGTTCGGCTCTTCGCCGAGCGGATGAATCGCGTGCTCTACGATGCGTTCCAGCGGATGGACGCGGATCGGGAGCGGCAGGGGTTGCCCCGGCCGACGCCCGAGGAGGTGAACCTCTACTCGTGGCCCCAGGTCTGGCCCGACACGTCGTACGGCTTCGGGGGCGAGGCCGAGGCCGGCCCGGCGACGACGCAGACGCACGTCGTCAAGGATGAGCGGACGGGGGGCGTCTACATCTATCACGGCGGCCGGTTCGTCCGGGCGATCCCCAAGCCGGGGTCGGCGTTCTGGGCGGCGGTCGGCGCCCACGCCCTCCCCGGCGCGACGGACGCCGACCGTTGGAGTGAGCTCGAGCGCGGCTGAGTCCGCCTCGATCCCGCGACACGCGAGGGCCGTTCGTGGGGTCGCGGAAGCTCCGCGGCCCCTGCGGCCGCTCTCGGGATGGCCCGTGAGGACGCCTCTCGCGCGCCTCAGGTGGCCGGTAATTTGCACTTATGGACCGGCGAGACGTCGTAACGGCGCCTCGTCGGCCGGGTAGCTCAGTGGCAGAGCGCGGGGCTAATACCCCCGATCAGACGGCGGTTCGATTCCGCCCCCGGCCTCTCCCCTCGGCGTGGCCCGCCTTCCCTTGGTCCGGGCCGGGAAACGAAGGCGCCCCGGGGCCCATGGGCCCCGGGGCGCTCTCTCGTGCCGGCGTTGGGCGCCTACTCGGTCCGCGAAAGCTCCCGGCGATACTCCTCGCTCGCGAAGATCGCGACCTCGACCCGACGGTTCCGCTGACGGCCGACTTCCGTGTCGTTGGAGTCGATCGGCTCCGACTCGCCGCGCCCGACCGCGGTGATGCGCGAGCGGTCCACCCCGTTCGCGGCGAGGAACGAAGCGGCCGCGTTGGCCCGCCGCTCCGAGAGGCGCTGGTTGTACGAATCCGAGCCCACCGCATCGGTGTGGCCGACCAGCAGCACGTTCGTCCGCGGGTACTTCTTCAGGCTCGCCGCGAGATTCCGCAGGTTCTCCATCGCCGGCGCGCGCAGGGCGTCCGAGTCGAAGTCGAAGAGGATTCCGCTGTCGAACGTCACCAGGATCCCCTCGCCGACCCGCTCCACCTTCGCGCCGGGAATGTCCGCCGCGAGCTCTTCCGCCTGCTTGTCCATCTGCCGGCCGATCAACGCGCCGACCGTGCCGCCGACCGCCGCCCCGGCGATGGCGCCCACCGCCGTCGACCCGTTGTTCCGTCCGATCGCGGCACCGATCGCGCCGCCGGTGGCCGCCCCGATCACCGCGCCCTTCCTCGTGGCGCTCCAGCCCGCACACCCCACGGTGCTCCCGGTAAGCAGCGTGGTAAGCGACAAGATGACCAACGACCTGTGGATGTTGCGCGCCATTCGATCCCCTCGTGATGGTGAAAGTCCGATCCGGTGCGGGCGATCGCCCGGGCAACCGGGGTGCCAGCGGGGACGTGACGGGCGGATACTCCGGAAAACCGCGCAGCGGCCTCGTTTTCGGGTACACGCGCCGCGCCCGCTGTCCGGGGACGGTGCCTCACCGGTGGGGCATGACCCGTCCTCGCCCGAGGACGGGTCCCCATGTATTAGGATGCAGATGAACGGCCCCCGAGGAAAGGGGGTCGGCTCGGATGACGACTCCTGCAGTCCGCGCCGGGCCCCGGGGCCGCCCCGGCGCCATCTTCGCCCGCCGGCCTACGATTCGGGGCGCGCGCGGCGGGTCGGGGTCGCGCGGAGCGGGTCGTCGGGCCAGTAGTGCTTCGGGTAGCGCCCCTTCAGGTCCTTCCGCACCTCGAAGTACGCGTTTTTCCAGAAGCTGGCGAGGTCCCTCGTGACCTGGACGGGGCGCTGGGCCGGCGAGAGGAGGTGGAGCGTCAGCGGGACGGCGCCGCCGGCGATGCGCGGGGTGTCCGGTAGGCCGAACAGCTCCTGGAGCCGGACCGCGAGGACGGGAGCGGCGGGATCGGAATAGTCGATCGGGATGCGCGACCCGCTCGGCACGACGATGTGCGTCGGCGCGAGCTCGTCGAGGAGCCGGTGCCGGTCCGGGGGGATGAGCCCGAGGAGGATCGCCCGGAGGTCGAGGCGGGCGAGGTCGTCGGCCCGCTGGATGCCGTAGACGAAGGGCGCGAGCCAGTCCCGGAGGGTGCGGGCGAGGGCTTCGTCCGAGAGGTCCGGCCACGTCGGATCGAGGGTCCGGAGGAAGGCGGTGCGTTGCTGGAGCCCGCGCGCCGCGCGGGTCCAGGGTAGGCGGTCGATGCCCTCACGCGCGATCCCATCGAGGAGCGCCTCGAGGACGGCCTCGGGGTCCGGATCGGCGATGGCCGATTCGCGGAGCACGAGGGCGTCGAGGCGGGTGCGGCGTCTTGCGCGGACGGCCCGGGCCTCGTCGTCCCAGGCGACGACGTCCTCGACCACAATGCGGTCGGCGAACCTCGCCTCGAGCTCCGCGGGATCGAGGGGCGCGGCGAGGAAGATGCGCCCCTCGCGCCCCCGGTCGTCGAGGTCGGCGACGACGATGCACGGTTCGTTCGCGAGCGGCTGCCCATCGGGCAACGTCGCGCCCCGGCCGTTGCTCAGGAGGAAGCGCCCGCCGCGGCCGGGCCTGCGCAGCGCCACGCGGTCCGGGTAGGCGAAGGCCAGGAGGAGCCCCGTCGCGGCGACGTCGCCGCGCTCGCCCCCCGGCAGGCCGAGGCGTCGCCGCCAGTGCAGGGACTCGGCGCGGAGGCGGCGAAGCGCGGCCCGGTCGACGAGGAGGCCCGGAGCCGTTCCCCCGCCCCCATCGCCCCGCTGCATCGCCTCGACGCGGAGGCGCAGGTCGGCATCCGGAGGTGCGCCGTCCCCGCGGAACGGGTCGCGGTCGCCGAGGATCGCCGCGAGGTCGCAAGCGGTGGCGCCGAAGCCGAGGGCGCGGCCGCGCAGGAGCATGTGCGCGAGCCGTGGATGGAGCGCGAGGGAGGCCATGCGCCGCCCGTGCGGCGTCGGCGCGCCCTTCTCGTCGAGGGCGCCGAGCCGGGCGAGGAGCTCGCGGGCGTGGGCGAAGGCGGCCGGCGGCGGCGGATCGAGCCAGCGCAACTCCCGCGGGTCGGAGACGCCCCAGACCGCGAGGTCGAGGGCGAGGGCCGTCAGGTCGGCCTCGAGGATCTCGGGGGTGCTGTGCGGCGCGAGGTGGCGGTCCTCCGGCTCGGTCCAGAGACGGTAGCAGACCCCCGGCCCGAGACGGCCGGCGCGGCCCCGCCGTTGGTCCGCCGATGCGCGCGTGACCCGGACCGTCTCCAGGCGCGACATCCCGGTGCGGGGCGAGAAACGCGGCACGCGCATCAGCCCCGCATCGACGACGACCCGGACCCCCTCGATCGTGAGGCTCGTCTCGGCGATCGACGTCGCCAGCACCACCTTGCGCTCGCCCGGCGCGGCCGGCTCGATCGCGCGGTCCTGCGCCTCCTGCGGGAGCGTGCCGTGCAGCGGCGCGACGCGGACCCCCGGCCCGAGGTCTCGCTCGCCCAGCAGCGCCTCGACCCGCCGGATCTCGCCGGCCCCCGGGAGGAAGACCAGGATGTCGCCGTCGTCCCGGTCGAGCGCCGTGAGGACCGCCCGGGCGGCCGCCGCCTCGATCTCGCCCTCCACGGGGCGGTCCAAGTAACGCGTCTCGACGGGGTACGCCCGACCCTCCGCGGTCACGATCGGCGCGTCGTCCAGCAGCGCCGCGACCGCCTCGCCGTCGAGTGTCGCCGACATGACGAGGACTCGGAGATCCTCGCGGAAGAGCTCGCGGGCCTGGAGCACGAGGGCGAGCCCCAGGTCGGCGTGGAGGCTGCGCTCGTGGAACTCGTCGAAGATGACGAGCCCCACCCCCTCGAGCGACGGGTCGCCCTGGAGCATCCGCGTGAGCACCCCCTCGGTCACCACCTCGATGCGCGTCGTCGGGCCGACCTGCGTGTCGAGGCGGGTCCGGTACCCGACCGTCTCGCCGACCCGCTCTCCGAGGAGCGCGGCCATCCTGCGGGCCGCCGCGCGCGCCGCGAGGCGACGGGGCTCCAGCATGATGATGCGTCGCCCGGCGAGCCACGGCTCCGCCAGGAGCGCAAGGGGCACCTTCGTCGTCTTCCCCGCGCCCGGCGGCGCCTGCAGGACCGCCGATGTGCGGCCGCGCAGCGCGTCGCTCAGCGCAGGGAGGACCTCGTCGATCGGGAGTCGAGACTGCACTTCTTCGTCCGGTCCGTGGATCCGTACTTCTATCGTTTCGGGCGGGGATCGTTCCAGCCCACGTACGCGCCGGAGGGGACCCGGCGGCGGAGGAGGATGCGGGCCGAACGCTCGAGGAGCAACCCCGGGGACGGCGTCGCAGAGGTACCGGGCACCCAACTTGCGCGTCGGGGTGCGATGCGCGTCGTCCCGGCCGGTGGACGCGTCGGCGCATCCACGGGTCGGCCGGTCGCGGTCGGGCGGCCGGGATCCATGAGGTCAGGAGGTGTAGCGATGCGTCCCACGCCTGGCACGTGCCGACGGCTCCTCTTCACCGTCTTCATCGCCCTCGCCGGGTGTGAGCGGGAGAAGGAGCCGGACCTGACCCACCTTCGGACCGAGCCGATCAACCCCGCCGCCCAGGAGCCGGTCGGGGCCACCCCCCAGAATCCCGTCCTCCCGATCCTGGACGAGTGGTCGATCACGATCGAGCAGCCGCACGTTTCGCCGGGCAAGACGGATTTCTTCGTCATCAACCAGGGGCGGGTGACCCACGCCTTCGTCATCGAGGGCAACGGGCAGCAGTGGCGCACACGGGACATTCCCCCGGGCGCCGAGGGGCGCCTCGTCGCCGACCTGCAGCCGGGGACGTACACGATCTACTGCCCGATCGTGGACGAGCACGGCGTCCATGCGGAGCTGGGGATGAGGACCACGCTGGTCGTACGCTGAGCGTACGACCACGTCCCACGGAACGCGGCGGGGTCGGGCACTCGCCGACCCCGCCGCGTTCAGGCCATGGAACGCCGCCCCTACCTCACGCGACGCCGGCGGTTTCCGGCAGACGGTACCGCAGCCGCGCGCCGATGCCGCCCGCGGCGTCCAGGATCTCCGCGCCGCTCCCCGCCACCTCCTCGATCAGGGCGCCTTCGAGCAACGCCGCGCCCACCGCCCGCTCGGCCTCCTCCGGGTGCGCCTCCCGGAACGATCGCGTGAAGAGGAGTAGGTCGACGCTCCCGGCCCCGAGCGCGCTCGCCGTCGCCTCGATCCCGGTGCAACCGCGGCCGCCCGCACGGGCCAGATCGACGACCTCTTCCGCGAGCGCACGGTGCAGGCGAGCCGAGAGGGTGGACGCCGCGGCCTCCAACGCGTCCTTCACCTCCGCCGACGACATCTCCAGGTGCAGCGACGGGTTCGCCAGCACCCGGTCCCTCAGCCGGTCGGGGAGCCTGCGCTCCGCGGCCGCGGTCATCTCGGGTGTCCCGCCGAGCACGAGGAATCCGTCGTCACCCGCCGTTTCGACGACACGGTCGACCGCAGCCCGAAGGAGCCGCTCCGCGCCGGCCGCGAGCAGGCGCTGCGCCGTGTCCGTCCCGGTGCTCCCCCGCATCCCCGTGCGGGTCGCGGCGCGCTTCCCGGCACGGGCGTCCGTCAGATCGCCCAGGTCCGTCTCGGCGACCAGGTCGACCGGCTCGTCCAGCCGGCCGGCCACGTACCGGAAGATGCGGGCACGACGACGGTCGAGGAGGAGCGCCGCGACCGGGCGGTTCTGCTTGAGCCCGCGGATCTGCGGGGCCACCCTCAGCCCGACGCCCCAGTGGACCTCGTCGGGCATCGGCGCCGGGAGCGACCCGGCGTACCACAACCGGTCGGGCGTGGCGAAGCCGACCCATCCCCGACCGGGCAAGAACGCGTCGACCCCGGCCAGCGCACCTTCAATGTGCGCCGCCGCAGCCTCGAACTCCGCCCGCTCGGCCGCATCCCCCGCCAGTTCCCCGCGGATCCCGGCCAGCGCATGCATCAGCCGCCTGCGCCAGGCATGTCGCTCCGCGGGATCACGCGCCTCGCCATTCACGTAGACGCTGAGGACCTTCCGACCCGCCAGCTCGCGGTACAGAACGGCAAGCTCTCGGATGCTCGGCACCATGGCTCGCATTCCCCCTTTGACGTGTCCCCTCGGACGGACCCGTGACGTCCGCCCCGGATCGAATCTAGCCCCCCGCACATCTCGGGTCTGTCGGGCGTCGGTGGAACCCCGCGAGGAGTTCGTCCTACAACCCGATGCACCCGTGTCCGGCGATCCCCGACACCATGGATTGCGCGTTGCGCCCTGCGCCGATCCGGGCCATTTTCTCCTCGGTCGCCGGTCGCCGGTCGCCGGTCGCCGGTCGCCGGTCGCCGGTCGCCGGTCGCCGGTCGCCGGTCGCCGATCGCCGATCGCCGATCCATGCGCGCGGCGCTTGGCCGGCGCTTGCACGATTCCGATTCGTGGCACTCCCAACCCGAACCCCGGCAATGCCCCTGCTGCGACGCGGCGATACGCTCTACCGACTGCTGGTGGAGAACGTGAAGGATTACGCGATCTTCGCGCTCGACCCCGAGGGCCGCGTCATGAGCTGGAGTCTCGGCGCCGAGAGGGTCATGGGGTGGAGCGAGGAGGAGGCGTTCGGGCGCGACTTCGCGCTCTTCTACCTCGAGGACGAGCGCCGCCGCGGCATGCCGGCCGACCACCTGCGCGAGGCCGCGGAGGCGGGGCGCATCGAGGTCACGGGGTGGCGGATCACGAGGGACGGTCGGAGGTTCTGGGCCGAGACGGTGATCACCGCCCTCCGGGAAGCGGACGGCGAGCTCGCGGGGTTCGCGCAGATCACTCGGGACCTCACCGAGCGTCGCCGCGCCGAGGAGGCGCTGCGCATCTCCGAGGCGAAGTTCTCCGGGATCGTCTCGATCGCGGCGGACGCGATCATCTCGATGGACGCGAGGCAGCGGATCACGCTCTTCAACGAGGGGGCGGAGCGGATCTTCGGCTACTCGCCGGAGGAGGTGCTTGGCCGGCCCCTCGACGTGCTCCTGCCCGAGCGGTTCCGCGCGCGGCATCGCGAGTTGGTCGACGAATTCGGGGAGGGGCCGGTGGCGGCGCGGCGGATGGGGGAGCGGCGCGAGATCTACGGCCTGCGGAAAGGGGGCGAGGAGTTCCCGGCCGAGGCGTCGATCTCGCGCCTCGAGGTCGAGGGGGAGCGGATCTACGCCGTCGTGCTCCGCGACATCACCGAACGCAAGCGGATCGAGAACGCCCTCGCCCGGCAGCGCGAAGAGCTGATCCGCTCGAACCGGGAGCTCGAGCAGTTCGCCACGATCGCCTCCCACGACCTCCAGGAGCCGTTGCGCAAGATCCAGGCGTTCGGCGACCGGCTCGCCCACAAGTACGCCGACGCCCTCGCCCCCGAGGGCCGCGACTACCTCGAGCGGATGCAGGGCGCCGCACGTCGCATGCAGGTGTTGATCCAGGACCTGCTCACCTTCTCGCGGATCACGACCAAGGCCCAGCCCTTCACGCCCGTGGACCTGGGCGAGGTCGCCCGAGAGGTCGTCTCCGACCTGGAGATGCGTGTCGAGCAGACCGGCGGCAGCGTCGAGATCGGCCCCCTCCCCACGATCGACGCCGACCCGCTCCAGATGCGCCAGCTCCTCCAGAACCTCGTGGGCAACGCCCTGAAGTTCCACAAGGAGGATGTACCGCCACGGGTGGAAATCTCCGCCGAGACGACCGCCGACGGCCTCTGTCGGCTCCGCGTCGCGGACAACGGGATCGGATTCGACGAGAAGTACCTCGACCGCATCTTCGGCGTCTTCCAGCGCCTGCACGGCCGGGAGGCCTACGAGGGGACCGGCGTCGGCCTCGCCATCTGCCGCAAGATCGCCGAACGGCACGGCGGCTCCATTACGGCGACCAGCGTGCCCGGCCGGGGCTCGACCTTCATCGTCACGCTGCCCGTCCGCCAACCCAAGCAGGATCTCGCACGGTGAGAACGCCCAGGAACCCGATCACGATCCTCATGGCCGATGACGACGCCGAGGATCGCATGCTCGCCCGCGAGGCGCTCGAGGAGTCGCGCCTCGCCAACGACTTCCGCTACGTCGAGAACGGCGAGGAGCTGCTCGACTACCTCCGGCGGCGGGGCCAATACGCCGACCCGGCCGTGTCGCCGCGGCCCGGCCTGATCCTCCTCGATCTGAACATGCCGCGGAAGGATGGCTTCGAGGCCCTCGCCGAGATCAAGGAGGACCCGAACCTCCGCCATATCCCCGTCGTCATTCTCACCACCTCCAGGGCGGAGGAGGACGTTTACCGCGGGTACGACCTCGGGGTCAACTCCTTCATCACCAAGCCGGTCTCGTTCGAGGGGCTCGTCGAGGCGATGAAGACCCTGGGCCGCTACTGGTTCGAGATCGTCGAGCTGCCGAAAACCGCCGACTGAGCCGCCGGGAGCGATGGACGCCGGTTTCGACTCGCCGCTTCGCATCCTCATCGTCGAGGACGACGAAGACGATTACATCCTGACTCGCGACCTCCTCGAGGAGGTCTACGGCCGCCGGCTCCGCCTCGACCGGGCCGCCTCCTACGAGGCCGGGCTCGAGGCCCTGGCTCGCCGGGAGCACGACCTCTGCCTCCTCGACTATCGCCTCGGCGCGCGCGATGGCCTCGAGCTGCTGCGTGAAGCCGCGGCGCTCGGGTGTCGCGCCCCGATCATCCTCCTCACCGGCCAGGGCGACCGCTCCGTCGACCTCGAGGCGACCCAGGCCGGCGCGGCCGATTTCCTCGTCAAGGGGCAGGTCGACGCGGCCCTCCTCGAGCGATCGATCCGCTACGCCATCGCCTCCCGCCGGGCCGAGGAGGCGCAACGGCTCCTCGCCGAAGCCGGTCGCGAGCTCGCCTCCTCGCTCGACTTCGCAACGACGTTGCAGGCCGTGGCCCGGCTCGTCGTCGCATCCCACGCCGACCTCTGCGCCATCGATGTCCTCGACGACGAAGGCCGGGCCGAGCGCATTGCCGAGGCCTACCGCGACCCTCGTCCGACCGTCGCGGCGGGTGGCGCGCACACGACCGGCGATGTTGGGCCGGACCCCGTGGCGGCGGAGCCCGGCCTCGCGATGCCCCACGGCATCGCCCTTCGCGAACTGGCCCGGCAGGTCCTCGATACCGGCGAGCCCGTGCTGAGGACCGCGCCCGCGACGGCGGATGGCGGCCGGGGCACCGGCTTCGCGCCCGTGGATTCCGATCCAGCGGCGCCCCTCACCTCGGCGATCGGCGTGCCCCTCGTGGCCCGCGGCCGGGTCCTCGGCGCCATGGCCCTCGGCACGACACGGCGGCGCGCCTTCGATCCCGCCGACCTGGCGCTGGCCGAGGAGCTCGCCCGGCGCGCCGCCGCGGCCATCGACAACGCCCGCCTCTACCACGAGGCCAGACAGGCCGTCGCCGCTCGGGACGGCGTCCTCGGCATCGTCTCGCACGACCTCCGCAACCCTGTCCTCGCGGTCTCCATGGTCGCCGACGCGCTGCGCGGTCTCCTCCCGGATGGGAAGGGCCAGGAGTACATCGCGATGATCAAGCGGACCATGGCCGAAATGGACCGACTCATCGAGGATCTCCTCGACGTGACGAGGATCGATGCCGGCCGCCTCCCCATCGAGCCGGAGCCCCACTCCGCCGCCGCCCTCGTCGCCGAGGCGGTGGAGATCCTGCGCCCCGTCGCACTCGAGCGGTCCCAGATCCTCGAGGTCTCCGTCGCCGAGAACCTCCCCGCCGTTCACGCCGACCGGTCCCGCGTCCTCCAGGTCCTATCGAACCTCGTCGGCAATGCGGTGAAGTTCTCCCCGGAAGGGGGGCGTATCACCCTCAACTGCGTCGCTGCCGGCGCCGAGGTACGGTTCTCCATCGCCGACTCGGGGCCCGGGATCCCCGAGGAGCACCTCCCGCGGATCTTCGACCGCTTCTGGCAGGCCCGCCACGTGAGGCGGGGCGGCGCCGGTCTCGGCCTCTCGATCGCTCGCGGGATCGTCGAGGCCCACGGCGGCCGGATCTGGGTCGAGAGCTCGCCCGGCGCCGGCGCGACCTTCCACTTCACGCTCCCCCGGGCGACCGCGGCCCCGACGCCCGCGTGAGACCCGCTCGGCGAGCGGAAAGGGACCGTGAGGATTCGCCTCGAGCCCCGCCCCCCGCTCGCTCCGCCCCAGACCCTTCGGTTGCGGACGCGGCCGAAAGCGCGCAAAATGAAGCGATCCCGACGAAAACTCCAACGCGGCAGGGAATTTCGATGACCCTCACGATCCGTCCCGCACCCCGCCGGATCGCGATGTCCCTGGCTCTGGCCGGGCTCGTCGCCGCCGGTGCGGCTCCGCTCCGCGCCCAGGGCCCCTCCACCCCGGCGCCCGCCCCCGACGCCGCCCTCTTCGCCGGCCTGGGGTACCGGATGATCGGCCCCAGCCGCGGCGGTCGCGTGACCGCCGTCGCCGGCCACAGGGCGCACCCGTCGACCTTCTACATGGGGTCGACCGGCGGCGGCATCTGGAAGACCACCGATTACGGCCAGAGCTGGACGAACATCTCCGACGGCTTCTTCGCGACCGGATCGATCGGCGCCATCCGCGTCGCTCCGTCCGATCCGCAGGTGATCTACGTGGGGACCGGCTCGGATGGGCTCCGCAGCAACGTGATCGTCGGGAAGGGCGTCTACCGCTCGACCGACGGCGGGAAGACCTGGACCCACCTCGGTCTCGAGCGCGCCGGGCTGATCGGCGCCGTCGAGATCGATCCCCGCAACCCCGACGTCGCCTTCGTCGCCGCGATCGGCCAGCCGTTCGGCAAGAACCCCGAGCGCGGCGTCTTCCGCACCCGCGACGGCGGCCGCTCCTGGGAGAAGGTCCTCTTCGTCTCCGACAGCACCGGCGCGGCCGACCTCGAGATCCACCCCACCAACCCGGACATCATCTACGCGGCCACCTGGCGCGGCGAGCGCAAGCCGTGGACGATCATCAGCGGCGCCAGGGAAGGGGGCATCTACCGCAGCGACGACGGCGGTACGACCTGGAAACGCCTGACCCGCGGCCTCCCCAACGGGCTCCGCGGCAAGGCCGACCTCGCCGTCTCCCCCGCCGACCCCGACCGCGTCTACGCCCTCATCGAGGCGCCGGCCCCCGAGGGCGGCCTCTACCGCTCCGACGACAGGGGCGAGAGCTGGTACGTCGTCAACAACACCACCAGCGGCCTCCTCGACCGCCCCTTCTACTACACCAACGTCGACGCCGACCCGACGAACGCGGACATCGTCTACGTCTCCGCGACCTACTTCTGGAAGTCGACGGACGGAGGAAAGACCTTCCAGCGCCGCCCCACGCCCCACGTCGACAACCATGATCTCTGGATCAACCCGGACGACCCGCAGATCATGATCCAGTCGAACGACGGCGGCGTAAACATCACCCGCGACGGCGGCCGGACCTGGTCCACGCAGCTCAACCAGCCGACCGCGGAGCTCTACTCCGTCGCCGTCGACGACCGCTTCCCCTACTGGGTCTACTCCGGCCAGCAGGACAACACCACGATCATGGTGCCGAGCCTCCCCCCGACGACCTCCCCGCCCGACGTGCCGATGGCGTGGTGGAAGGAGGTCGGGGGGTGCGAGACCGGGCCCGCCGTCCCCAAGCCGGGGAACCCGGACATCGTCTACAGCAACTGCAAGGGGCGCTTCGGGCGCTACAGCCACCGCACCGGCCAGGAGAAGCAGTACTACGTCGGCGCCCAGAACATGTACGGGCACAACCCGAAGGACCTGAAGTACCGGTTCCAGCGGGTCAGCCCGATCGAGGTCTCGCCCCACGACCCCAACGTGGTCTACCACGGCTCGCAGTTCGTGCACCGGACCACCGACGACGGGGTCACCTGGGAGACGATCTCCCCCGACCTCACGGCCAACGACCCCCGGGGCCACGTGATCTCCGGCGGCCCGATCACCCGGGACATCACGGGCGAGGAGTTCTTCAGCACGATCTACGTGATCGAGGAGTCGCCCCTCGAGAAGGGGCTCATCTGGGTCGGCGCCAACGACGGGCCCGTCCACGTCACCCGCGACGGCGGGAAGACCTGGAAGAACGTGACGCCGTCGCAGCTCCCGCCCGGCGCGCGGATCCAGGCGATCGACCCCTCGCCCCACCGCCCCGGCAAGGCCTACGTCGCCGCGTACCGCTACCTCCTCGACGACTGGGAGCCCTACATCTTCCGCACCGAGGACTACGGGAAGAGCTGGACCCGGCTCACGACCGGACGCAACGGGATCCCCGCCGACTGGCCCACCCGGGTCGTCCGCGAGGACCCCGATCGCGAGGGGCTCCTCTACGCCGGCACCGAGTTCGGGATCTTCGTCTCCTTCGACGACGGCGCGAGCTGGCAATCCTTCCAGCTCAACCTCCCGGCGACCCCGGTCACCGACATGAAGGTCTACCGGAAGGACCTCGTCCTGGCGACGATGGGTCGGTCGTTCTGGATCCTCGACAACCTGACCCCGCTCCACCAGTGGAACGACCGTGTTCGCGCCGCGCGGGCCCACCTCTTCGAGCCGCGCGACACGTATCGGATGCGGTACTTCGTCGCGGGCGGCGATCCGAACGCCGGGACCTATCCGCCTCCGGGCGCCACGATCGACTACTACCTCGCCGATGCCCCGGCCGGAGAGGTGACCCTCGAAATCCTCGACGCGAACGGGCGGCTCATCCGCTCGTTCTCCAGCGAGCCCAACACCGCGGCCCCGACGCTCCCCGACGGGACCGGGGCGCCGGTCGCCGGGCTGGAGCGGGCCGGGACGCCGCGACTCCCGAAGAAGGCCGGGGTGAACCGCTTCATCTGGGATCTGGCCCACCCGGGACCCTGGGCCCCCGAGCCGGGGCGCAGCGGCCGCGGCGGGCCGCTCGCCGTGCCGGGGACCTACCAGGCCCGGCTCACCGTCGACGGCCGGAGCGAGACGCGCACCTTCCGCGTCCTCGTCGACCCCCGCGTCGCCGAGGATGGCGTCACCCAGGCCGACCTCGAAGAGCAGCTCGCTCTCGCGCTCAAGGTCCGGGACATGCTCGGCGAGGCCCGCGCCGCGGTCGTCAGGCTCGAGAAGGCGCGCGAGGCGATCGCCGCGAGGCAGAAGGCCGGCGGGCTCGACCGCAAGGCTTCCCGCGAGGTCGACCAGGCGATGCGCGCCCTCGACGCGATCCGCGAGCGCCTCGTGACCGCAGACGGGGCCTACCCGCAACCGATGCTCGTCGACCAGATCCAGTACCTCTACGGGATGCTCAACCGCGCCGACCAGAAGCCGGGGCGGGACGCGCACCTCCGGTACGACGAGCTTCGCGCCGAGCTCGACCGCAACCTCGCCGAGCTGCGGCGGATTCTCGATTCCGGCGCCGTCGCGGCGGCCGGGGCGCGCTGAGACGTACGCACCCCGCCTTCGGACCGCCGCGCACTTCGGCAACACACGCGAAACCTCCCGCGACGATCCGGCTGCTGTGCCGGATCGTCGCGGGAGGTTTTTTCGATCACACCCGGTGGGTCGAACCCGCGATCAGTTCGTCGTCGGCGCCGAACGACCCAGGTGCCGCTCGAACCAGGCGAGGATCCGCGGCGAGACGTCCATCAGCAGCTTCGGCTCGGTCGGCGAGTGCGGCGTCCTCGGGTAGACGACCATCTCCGTCGGCACCCCGAGTCGCGTCAGCGCCACATAGAACTCCTGCCCCTGCGTGAAGGGGACCCGCAGATCCTCGGCGCCGTGGATCACCTGTGTCGGCGTCCGGACGTTCTTGATCCGATACATCGCCGAGTGCTTCTCGTACGTCTCGTAGTCGTCCCAGTACTCCCCGCCCATGTGCGCGGTCAGGTAGTCGCTGATGTCCGTCGTCGTCGTCATGCTGATCAGGTTCGGCAGGCCGGCGCCCATGCTCGCCGCCTTGAACCGGTCGGTGCGGGTCACCGCGAACGACGTCATGTACCCGCCGTAGCTCCACCCCATGAGGAGCAGGCTGTCGGGGTGCGCGACCCCCATGGCGATCACGTGGTCGACCCCGCTCATGAGGTCCTCATAGTCGCCGTAGCCCCAATCCTTGACGTTCGCGTACCGGAACTCCTTGCCGTACCCGGTGCTCCCCCGGGGGTTGGGGCGGAGAATGGCGTAGCCCTGTTGAGCGAAGTACTGGATCATGTAGATCCCCGGCGCACCGGTGAACGACTGCGAGAAGACCCCGGCCGGGCCGCCATGCACGTTGAGGATGAGGGGAACCTTCTGGCCCTCCCGGTACCCGACCGGGTAGGTGAGCAGCCCCTCGATCTTACGGCCGTCCTTCGAGGTCCAGGTCAGGAGCTCGGTGCGCCCCATCGGGGGCCGGGGAACGTCCCGGTGGAGGTCCGTCAGCCGCGTCATCGAGAAGCGCGGGACGGGCGAGAGATAGACGTCCGCCGGCGAGTCGGACGTCTCGAAGGCGAACGCCATCCGCGAGGCGTCCCGGTTCAGCGAGACCGACCCGATGACGCCATCGCCTCGGGTCACCTGCCGCGCCTCGCCCCCGTCCACCGGCACCGCGATCAGGTGCCGCGTCGTCCGGACCGACTCGACGACGTAGACGTTTCGGCTGTCCCCCGACCAGCCGACGATGTTCGCGCTCCGGTCGGGCGTGTCCGCCAGCTTCTTGGGCGCGCCCCCCGAAGCCGGGATGACGTACACGTCGCCCAGACCGACCGGCTCCGGCCGGTCACCCGTCGAGACGAACGCGATCCACCGCCCGTCCGGCGAGTAGCGCGGCGAGTCGTCGACGCCAGCCCAGGTGACCAGCGGGGAAACCTCGCCGCCGGCCGCGGGCACGACCGAGATGTCGCCCGCCACTCGGGACGTGTTGATCCGCGGGTCGGGCTGGTGCGAGAAGGCGATCGTGCGCCCGTCCGGCGACCAGTCGAAGCCGGTCACGTGAAAGTCGCCGCTCGTCAGCCGGGTCGCTTCCTTCGCCGGGCCCGACCCCGGCGTGAACGGGACCACGTAGAGGTGCGCGTAACGGAAGTCCCGGTCGACCACGTACGCGTCCCGCTTCTCCTTCTTCGCCTGCTTCCGCTCCTCCGTCTCCGGCTCGATCATCGTGTAGGCGATCCGGGTGCCGTCCGGCGACCAGCGGTAGCTCCCGACGCCCTCCGATGCATTCGTCACCTGCTCGGCCTCCCCGCCATCGACAGGGATCACCCAGACCTGGTTCTTCCCCGACCGCGAGGTGGTGAACGCAAGGTAGCGACCGTCGGGGGAGAAGCTCGGGTTCGATGCCGACTTCTCCCCGCGCGTGTATTGTACGTTCCGCCGCCCGTCCGCCGTGACGATCCAGATCTGGCTTCGGTACTCCGATGCCTCGCCTTCCATGTACGGCTCGCGCACGACGTACGCGACCTTGTCGCCCGCCGGCGAGACCGCCGTCCCCTGGATCGCGCGGAATCGCATGCTCAGCTCGGGCGTCCACCGGTCCGCAGCCTTGCTTGCCAAGGCGGCGTCCTGCGCCGCGAGCGGCGACGTCGCCCCCGCCAGCCCCGCGGCCAGCGCCAACGTCAGGATGCGGCTCGATGCTCGGGAGATGCGATGCATGATCATCGGCCCTCTCGGGAGTGTCTGGGAAGGAAATGGAGTGATGTGGGCCGAATATGGGGGGGCGGGAGGGGCGGGACAAGTGGATGGGCGTCGGGCGATCTCACCACGCGGCCGCACGATGGGATCGCCCGGTGTCCGTCGGCGTCCTCTCGAGGACCTTCCCCAGGCCGGCCCCGCGCCCGGGCCGGCTCGCCGGCCGCGATCGCCTCAGCGGGTGCGCGCCCGGACCAGGATCTCCAGGATCACCTCCGGGACCGACCCCGGACGCTCGCGCTCATAGGACAACCAGTCGTAATTGGCGTCCCACGGCGAGCCGTTGTAGAGGATGAAGGCGCCGGTGCCCCGTGCCCGCCCGACCAGCGAGCGGCACTGGACCGGGGGCGGCTGCTGGCCCGGCGGACGCCCGGGGTACCAGAGCCGACACTGCCCCGGCGGCGGGTAGTGCCCCGGCGGGATCTTCAGCGATCGAGGGCCCTTCTTCGAAGCCGATTTCCCGCTCCCTTTCCCGTTGCCTTTCCCGACCACGACCACACCGCGGCTCGGACTGGGGCGGTCGTTCACCACGCCCCGCGAGCAGCCGATTGCGAGCAGTGCGATCACCAGTGCGAGTGCCGATCTCATCCTCGAGCTCCGGGCCCATGGTCCGTGTCCTATAGAAGATCGGCGACATCGCCGCGTCACATGATGGCCGCCGATCGTGGCGCCGCCGCTCACCGCGCCCCCCCGCCGACCACGACGCCCGCCTCCGATCACGGCGCGCCCGACCCCGATCGTCGATCGCCTGCTCCGACCGCCGGGCCCCCGCCTCGCCTCACGCCGACCGCCGCGCCCCGCCCAGCTCCCGGAGTGCCGCCGCCATCCTCGACTGCGCCCGGGCCGCAAGGGCATCGACATCCTCCTCGGTGAGCCCCGCCACCGGGATCGGATCCAGAACCCGCACCTCCACCGTGCCGGGACCCAGGCGCCTCGCCGCAAGGTCGAACGTCGGCGCGAGCGGCGCCACCACGATCGGAACCAACGGCGCACCCGTCGCGATCGCCATCCGGAAGGCGCCCTTCTTGAACGGGAGCAGCCGACCCGGCTCCTTCCCCCAGGTCCCCTCCGGGAAGATCCACACGCTCAGCCCATGGCTGCGGACCGCCTCTTCGACCCGCTGCAGCGTCGCCACGGCGCGGCGGGGACTCGATCGGTCGATCGGCACGTTCCCCGATGCGGCGAAGAACCACCCCAGCAACGGGCACGAGAGCACCTCCTTCTTCGCGATCAGAATCGTGTCTTCGGGATAGATCCCCGCCAGGATCGGGATGTCCAGCGCGCTCTGATGGTTCGCGATGAAGATGCACGGCCGGGTCGAGTGCAACCGCTCCTCCCCCCGCACCACCACCCGGATCCCCAGGGGTCTTCGAGTCAGCCGGGCGATCGCTCGCGATGCATCCCGCAACACCCTCGACCGGTCCCGACGCACGATCGCCAGCCCGATGCCATACAGGATGGCGGCGGCGAAACCCAGAGCGCCCGCCACCGCGCGCAGATAGAACATTCGAACCTCCCGACAGCGGGTCTACGGTCGCGGCGCCATCGGCTTCACGGCCGCGACCCCTCCCGAAGAGGGTCCACCGCAAGACACGGGACCCCTCGCACGGCGTTCGTCGAGGCCGTGCGCCGAGCCGCAGGACGCCTCGTTCCGCGCACGCCCCAGCGGACGAAGGCTCGGCCCTTCGCCGAGAACGAGAGGACCGCCCCGATGCGCCTCGCCCAGGCGCGCGGGGGGCCTGTCGGCCTCCGGCGCATGCAGGAACATGAGGATGCGAGGGTGATGCGCGATGCCCGGGCGGGCGGCGGGAGTGGCCGGTCACCGAAGAACGGCGGGAGCGTATCCCCTCCGCGGCCCTTCTCTGCGGGGGCGTGGCCCCGGAGGATCGGCCATCGACGATTCACGCGCCGGGGCCGATACCCCCCTCACTCACGCGACCGACTCGCCCGTCGCGCCCTCCGCGGCCCCACCCGACGAGCCCGCCGGCTCCGGAAGCGCAACGGGGCCCAGACCGCCGACCTCCTCCTTCTCCGGCGCGGGGCCGAGGAGCACCGCGACCCAGCGGTAGCTCTCCGTGTTCTCCAGCATGATCCGCACGATCATCGTCAGCGGGAGCGAGAGGAGCATCCCGACCGGACCCCAGACGTACCCCCAGAAGACCAGCGAGAGCATGACGACGAGCGGCGAGAGCCCGAGCTTCCGGCCCATGAGGTGCGGTTCGACCACGTTCCCCAGCGAGACGTTGACCACCAGGTACCCGAGCGCGGTTAGGATCGACCCTTTCATCCCGAGCTGGACGAGGGCCAGGAAGATCGCCGGGATCGCCGCCACGAACGACCCCACGTTCGGGACGTAGTTCAGCACGAACGCGACCAGCCCCCAGAAGACCGGGAAATCGACCCCCAGGATCCAGACCCAGAGCCCGACCAGCAACCCCGTCGCCAGGCTGATCCACGTCTTGATCGCCAGGTATCGCTGCACCTCGCGGATGATGTTGGCGTAACGGCTGAGGTCGAGATCCGGCGTGCCCGCCGCCGCACGGATCTTCGCCGGGAACCCGTGCACCTCGAGGAGGAAGAAGACCATGACGATGAGGACGACGAGCGCCGTCGACATGAACCCCGCGACGCCCACGAGCGCTCCACCGGCAAGGTCGACCAGCCTCTCCGGGTCCGCCCACCCGGAGAGGAGCGCGCGCGGTATCTCGATCCCGCGGTCGCCCAGCCAGGCCGTCAGCGCCCCCTCCATCGCCCGGAACCGCTCGACGTAGCGGGGGAACGCAAGCCGGATCTCGCTCAGCGATTGCGTGGCGATCGTCACCAGTCCGGCGAAGGCGCCGAACGTCAACAGGATCACGATCGGAATCGCGACGAGATTCGGCACGCCGCGACGCCGCAGCCACGCGACCAGCGGCATCGTGATCACCGCGAGGAAGATGGCGAGTGCGGTCGGGACCAGGACGGGAGCCGCGATCTTCAGCCCCGCGATGACGATCACGAGGCTCGCCGCGGCCAGGAGCGCGCGCAATCCTGAGGACAACGTCATAGGTTCGGGATCGGTCGGTTCTCGATCGGACCGTGGAACCGCTCTTACCCCCAGGAAACGGCTCGGGGTCCGAGAATTGGTAGGGCTCCGGCCCGAAGCGGGCGCCCCTCTTTGGATCTCGAACGACGTTCCGACCCTCCTCGGCGCGCGGGCCGCCCGGCGCCCGATCCCGGGCTCCCTTGACACCCCCGTCGTCGCGGACTACATTGCCAGCCAGTAAACCGCTCGCGTGGCGGTTTTGTTTTCGACCTAATATGCCTGTTTGGTTACATAGTTGAACATGGAGGCGTGCGTGGCAGGGTCCGAGATCCGGGGTTCGCGGCAGGTCGCCATCGATCCCGAACAGGTGCGCCGACTCCTCGATCGAGGCGAGGTGCGGCTCCTCGACGTGCGTACCCCTGCCGAGTTCGAGTCGGTGCACATCCCCGGCGCGTACAACGTGCCGCTCGGGACGCTGGCGGAGCACGGCGAGGAGTTGCGGCGCCACGTGGACGGGCCTGTCGTCCTGGTCTGCCGCTCGGGGAGCCGGGCCCGTCAGGCCGAGGAGGCCCTCCGCGAGATCGGGATGACGCAGCTCCACGTGCTCGACGGCGGGATGGAGGCGTGGGAGCGTGCGGGATTTCCGGTGCGGCGGGGCGAAAGGCAGCGTTGGGGGCTGGAGCGCCAGGTCCGGCTGGTCGCCGGATCTCTGGTGCTCCTGAGCGTCCTGGCGGGGGTGTTTGTGGCGCGGCCGCTGGTCTGGATCGCCGCCATGGTGGGGGCCGGGCTGGTCTTCTCCGCGGTGACGAACACCTGCGGGTTGGCGCTGCTGCTGGCCAAGCTCCCGTACAATCGCGGGGCGACGTGCGACGTCCGTGACATGGTCCGGGCGCTGGCCGCGGGTGAGGCCGCGCCGGCGGCCCCGGGTCGCACGCGGTCGGCGTCCGAAGGCGTGGCGTCCCACTGCGCGTGAGGAGGGCGGGTCGTGGAGATCGTGGGGTTGCTGTTGGGGCTGCTGATCGGGTTATCGCTGGGGATGTTGGGCGGGGGCGGATCGATCCTGACGGTGCCGGTCTTCGTCTACGTGATGGGGTTCGGCGCGAAGGAGGCGATCGCCATGAGCCTGGCCGTGGTGGGCGCCACGAGTCTCTTCGGCGCCGTGGGACATTGGCGGGCAGGAAACGTGCGGTTGCGGGTCGCGCTCATCTTCGGGGCGGTGGCGATGGTGGGCACCTACCTGGGGGCGCGGCTGGCGGTCTTCTTCAGCGGGGCGGCGCAGCTCCTTCTCTTCGGCGTCGTCATGCTCCTGGCCGCCGTGTTCATGCTTCGCGGGCGACGGCCGGCCCCGCGGGGGGCGGTGGGGGAGAGGGGGGAGTCGGGATCCCCGCCGATGCCGTTGGGGCTGATCGTGCTGGAGGGGATCGGCGTCGGGATCCTGACCGGATTGGTGGGGATCGGCGGCGGTTTCCTGATCGTCCCGGCGCTCGTGCTCCTCGGGCGTGTGCCGATGAAAGAGGCGGTGGGGACGTCGCTCCTGGTGATCGCCCTCAAGTCGATGGCGGGTTTCGTCGGCTACCTGGGGCAGGTGGAGATCGCCTGGGGTTTCATGACGCTCTTCACGGGGGTGGCGGTCGTGGGGATCCTGATCGGGACGGCGCTGGTGCGCCACGTCCCGCAGGCGGCCTTGCAGCGGGCGTTCGCCATCTTCCTGATCGTGATGGGGTGCTTCATCCTTTATCGGAACCGGGGTGCGCTAAGCGGAGCGACGGCAGGCATCGAATCCACGACGGTGGTGACGGATGACTGAGCGGATGGCGGCGGCGATCACGAATTGAGCAAGGAGGGTTGAGATGCTGTTGAGGCTCTTCTACGACGAGAAGCTTGCCCAGGCGAGCTACTTGGTGGGATGCGCGGCGACGGGCGAGGCCTTGGTGGTGGACGCGAACCGGGATGTGGAGCAGTACGTGCGGGCCGCCGAGCGGGAGGGGCTGCGGATCACGCACGTGACGGAGACGCACATTCACGCCGATTACGTCTCGGGGAGCCGGGAGCTTGCGCGTCGGACGGGGGCGAAGCTCTACCTTTCGGCCGAGGGAGGTCCCGACTGGCAGTATGCCTTCGCGGCCGAGGAGGGAGCGGTGCTGTTGCGGGACGGGGACCACTTCATGGTGGGCAACGTGAAGATCGAGGCGGTGCACACGCCGGGGCACACCCCCGAGCACCTGAGCTTCGTGGTGACGGACACGGCGGCGGCGGATGCGCCGATGGGGATCTTCACGGGGGACTTCGTCTTCGTGGGCGACGTGGGGCGTCCTGACCTTCTGGAGCGTGCGGCGGGCTACAAGGGGACGATGGAGGCGGGCGCGCGGGCGCTCTACCGCTCGCTGGAGCGCTTCAAGGCGCTACCGGACTACCTCCAGGTCTGGCCGGCGCACGGGGCGGGGAGTGCGTGCGGCAAGGCGTTGGGGGCGGTGCCGCAGACGACGGTCGGTTACGAGAAGCGTTTCAACTGGGGGCTTCAGTACACCGATGAGGATGCGTTCGTCGAGGCGGTGCTCGCGGGCCAGCCGGAGCCGCCTCGGTACTTCGCGGAGATGAAGCGGATCAACAAGGTGGGTCCGGATCTCCTGGGCGGGATCCGCCGCCCGGTGCGGCTGCCCCACAGCCGGCTCGCGGGGCTGGTCGAGGAGGGCGCCTTGATCATCGACACGCGTGAGGCGGCCGATTATGCGGCCGGGCACGTGCCGGGCACGCTCAACATCCCCCTCAACCGCTCCTTCAACACCTGGGCAGGGTGGCTCATCCCTTACGACCGCGACTTCTACCTGATCGTCGATGAGCGGTGCGAGCACTGCATCGACGAGGCGGTCAGGGACCTCGCCTTCATCGGTCTGGACCGTGTCGCCGGCTACCTCACGTCCAAGGCGGTCTCGGCCTGGGCTGCCGGGGGGCGCGAGCTGGAGAAGGTCGACGCCATCTCGCCCTCGGAGCTGGCCCGAAGGATCGAGGCCGGTGAGGTCAACGTCCTGGACGTACGCGGCCAGGTCGAATGGGAGTCCGGCCACATTGCCGGGGCCCGGCACATCCCTCTGGGGTACCTGCCGAACCGGCTCGACGAGATCCCGACCGACCGGCCGCTGGTCGTGCAGTGCCAGAGCGGCGGGCGCTCCGCGATCGCGGCGGCGCTGCTCCAGCGGGAGGGCATCAAGGGCATCCTCAACCTCCAGGGCGGGATCGGCGGGTGGAAGGCCGCCGGCTTCCCGGTGGAAGTGGCGGCGTCGGCCATCGCCGGCTGACGCCTCGGGTCGCCTTCGTTCACGGGCCTCGCGCGCTCCGGCGACGGCCGGGGTGCGGAGGGAGAGTACGTCCGGGGCGACGGTGGGGTGGAGAGATAATTGAGCGGAGCCGAGGTTCTCGGCTCCGCTCGTCTCGAGCATCGCACCGCGCTTGCGAGTTCACGACGCCGAGCCGCTGCCCGAAACGGGGCTCGGCGCGTGGGTGCCTCGACGTATCTCCCGGGGGCCGGCGACCTAGATGGCCCCACGGACGTGGGGGGCGGAACCTCCAACGCGATGATGACGACGGGTCCAAGCGAACACCGCGGCCACGCACGCACTCAGCAGGCCGACCGGAAGGAGCCACAGATTCAACTGGCCGGGGAAGAAACCGACTCTCTCGTTCAGCAAGAAGCAGATCGCGCTCGCCCCTCCTACCACGTAGACCGACCACTCCACGCGGCCCAACCGATGGTTGGGTAGACGAGCGGAGCTGTCGGCCGCACCCAGACCCAGGATTCCACGGAACCGGTCGTAATCCCAACAGAGGAGATAGATGTTGGCGAGAAGCATGAGGCCGGTCACGACCGGTGTGAGCCGGAAATCGTACGAGAGCGTGATCACGAAGATGTTCACCATGATGGGTAGGAACAGCAACGCACCGAGCGTGGCGGTCGCGGGCACGAGCACGCAGACTCCCGCGATCACCTGCGCCCACCCGATGAAGTTCCAATAGAGACCCGACTGGTAGAGGACATCGAAGAAGGCTCCGATCGGATCCTCCGGGCCCAACGCAGTGAAACGGCGACCGAGCACTTTGACCATGCCGGTCGGGATGAACCCGGCGGCGAGGAGTACGCGTGTGGCGAGCGTGAAGCGATAGAGCAGCGCGTACGACCGTGCGCGTCTTTGCCAGGCAAGGAAGACCCCATCGAGCCGACCCATTCTCGATCTCAACCCTCCCTCCGAGGTTAGGCGGTCGCACCGCCCCGCCGGCCTACCTTCTCGCGGATGAGCTCCTCCAGCTCCCCCAACAGGGTGTCGCTCCCCGCCTCGCTCGCGCCGAACAGCCCATCCTCGCTCTCGGCCACGCGCTCCGTCGCACCGTGGAGGTTGAGCCAGAGATCGAAGCGTTCGGATTTCCGGATCAGACCGTAGAAGAACGAATTGCGCCGATCCCGACCGAGGATGAAATCCGCGATCACGGCGATGACCGACAGTTGGAAGATGAAGACGTCCTTGAGACCATCCAGTGCGAGCTTGAGCTGGAAGATCAAGAAGTCCCGTGCGAGGACGCGCCTGGAAGGGTCAAGCCACCGCGACATCCCTGAGCTCCGATCGGTTGGGGAGAACATCCCGCGCCGCACGTTGCGACGCTTCCCACTCCTGTCCAAACGCAAAAGGCCCGGCCCGGGTTTCGGACCGGCACCTCCCCGCGCCCCTTGTCCGCGGGATCGATCGGGTATCACGGTGCGGCCGCCGAGGAAACCCCGGCGGCCTCGATCTGCGGGAAGGCGTCAACCGCGGGCAGGGGCGTGGCTGCCCCCGCCGCCCCTCCGGCGCCTGCGTCGCCGGCCGTTCCCGCCCCTCCCGTTGCGCCGGGCATCGACTCCGCCGGGTCCGTTCCCGTGCGCACTTTCGCCGCGAACGGCCGGGCTCGCCGTTGCCTGCCGCCGCTCGGCCTTCGCCTGCCGCCGGGCGAGCTCCTCCGCCTCGCGCTGCGCCTTCCGCTCCGCTTTCGCCTGCGCTCGCGCCCGCTCTTCCGCCTTGCGGGCGCGGATCGCGGCGATCCGCTCGGCGATCGGGATCTCGAAGCGCTCGGTCGGACGCCGGTCGTAATCGAACTCCGGGACCGTCACCCGCGGGAGGCGCCGGCCGATCGCCCGCTCGATCGCCCGCAGGTCGCCTTCCTCCTCGGGGGAGACGAAGGTCAGCGCCTCCCCCGTCGCCTCGGCGCGCCCCGTGCGGCCCACGCGGTGCACGTAATCCTCGGGGACCGCAGGGACATCGAAGTTGACCACGTGCTCGAGGGCTTCCACATCGATCCCTCGCTGGGCGATGTCCGTGGCCACCAGGATCCGGTACCGCCCCTTCTTGAACCCCGCCAGCGCCTCCGTCCGCTGGGCCTGCGACCGGTTCCCGTGGATCCTCGCCGCCGAGATCCCCTCTCGGTCGAGGAGCTCCGCCAACCGGTTCGCGCGGTGCTTCGTGCGGGTGAAGACGATCGCGCTCCCCACCTCCCCCCGCCGCAGCAGCTCCAACAGGAGGTGCGGCTTCAGCTCCCCGGGAACGGGGTACACCGCCTGCCGGATCCCGCTCGCCGGCGTCGCGCGGGGCTCCAGATTGATCGTGACCGGGTCGTCGAGGAGATCCCGCGCGAGCTCCAGGATCGGGGCGGGCATCGTCGCCGAGAGGAGCAGCGTCTGCCGACGCCCCGGTACGTGCCGGAGCACGCGCCGGATGTCCGGGAGGAACCCCATGTCCAGCATACGGTCCGCTTCGTCGAGGACCAGGATCTCGACGTCGGCGAGGGTCGCGTACGGATGCTGGAGGTGGTCGAGGAGCCGGCCCGGCGTGGCGACGAGGACGTCGACCCGACGCCGGAACGCCTCCTCCTGCGGGCGCATCCCGACCCCTCCGAAGATCACCGCCGAGGTGATCCGCGTGTGCTTCGCCAGGGCCTCCAGATTCTCGTGGATCTGCGCCGCCAGCTCCCGCGTCGGCGCGAGGATCAGCGCGCGGGTCGCACCGCGCTCCCGCCCGTTCAGGCGATGGAGGATCGGCAGGAGGAACGCCGCCGTCTTGCCGCTCCCTGTCGCGGCGCAGGCCAGGAGATCGCGGCCCTCGACGGCCGGCGGGATCGCGTCGTTCTGGATCGGTGTGGGGCGCTGGTAGCCGAGCTCCGCCGTCGCACGGACGAGAGCGGGGTGCAGGCCGAGGTTCGAAAACGGCATCGGTGATTCCCTTGGAGTGACCGCCCGCCCCCGATCGGAGCGGGTCCCGCCGCCCGATCCGGCCCGGCGGCGGAGCAAGGCCCCCTGATACGCCGAACGCCGAAGAATGTTGCATGATTGTCCGAAACCCGCCCCGAGCTTTCGCCGACGATCCCGATCGCCTATCATTCCGGATCACCGCGGCAGTGCTGCGTTTCCACGCCCGACGGCCCGCTCCGAAGGATCCGACATGGTCAAGTGCGCCCGTCCCGTGCTCCTGATGGTCCTCCTCGGCGCCACACCCTTGGTGGCCCAGGAAAGACGCCCGATCACCCCCGCCGACTACGGGCGGTGGGAGACCCTCGGCAACGCCACCCTCTCGCCCGACGGGAAGTGGATGGCCTATCCGATCGCCCGGGTCGATGGCAAGGATGAGCTGCGGATCCGCCGCATCGCGGGCGATTCGACCCGCGCCGTCGCGTTCGGCGCCCGGCCGGCCTTCTCCGCCGATTCCCGCTGGCTCGCCTACGCCATCGGCCGTTCCGAGGACGAGCGCGAGAGGCTCGAGAAGGCGAAGCAGCCGGTCCGCGACAAGCTCGGCCTCCTCGACCTCGCCACCGGCCGGGAAGTCATCATCGACGACGTCGCCTCCTTCGCCTTCAGCGAGACCGGCGCGTTTCTCGCCATGCGCCGCTATCCGCTCAAGGATCAGAAGCACAAGGGCGTGGACCTCGTCGTGCGCGATCTCGTGACGGGGCTCGACACCAACTTCGGCAACGTCTCCAGCTTCGCCTGGCAGGACGGCGGCACCCTCCTCGCCATGACGATCGATGCCGAGGGGAAGGTCGGCAACGGCGTCCGGGTCTACGACGCCGCGACCGGCACGCTGCGGACGCTCGCCTCCGACACCGCCATCTTCACGGGCCTCGCCTGGCGCGAGGATGCCGACGACCTGGCGGTCCTGCGCACCCGCGCCGACAGCGCGTACGAGGACCCGACCCACCTGGTCCTGGCGTGGCGCGGTCTCGCCGGGAAGCGCCCCGTCGCCGCGACCTTCGACCCGGCCGCGGCCTCTGGATTCCCCGCCGACACCCGCATCGTCGACTTCCGCGCCCCCGCCTGGTCCGACGACGGCCGCAGGATCTTCTTCGGCATCAAGGAATGGGACCGGAAGCCGGCGAAGCGCGGAACGCTCGCGGCGGCGGACGGGGCGGAGAAGGGGAGCGACGCCCCCGCCGACTCCACGGCACGCAAGGCGGCAACCCGCGAGGAGCCGATGGACGAGCCCGCCGGCGTCGAGGTCTGGCACGCCGCCGACGTCGACATCATTCCAGAGCAGAAGGTCCGGGCCGACCGCGATCGCCGGCGCCACCACCTCGCCGTCTGGCACCTCGACGGAGACCGGTTCGTGCGCCTCGGCGACGACCTGACCGAGGAGGTCACCCTCGTCGACGACGAGTCGCTTGCCATCGGCACCGACCAGACGCCCTACGAGAAGGAGCGGATGTTCGGGCCCGTCTACCGCGACCACTACAAGATCGACGTCGCGACGGGTGAGAAAGAGAAGGTCGCCGAGCGCATCCAGTTCGATTTCGGTACGAGCCCCGGCGGACGTTACCTCCTCTACCTACAGGACGACCACTACTGGACCGTCGACCTCCGGACCGGTGCCCGCACCAACATCACGCGCGGTGTGGCGACCTCGTTCGTCAACCTCGAGGACGACCACACGGTCGAACAAAAGCCCCCGTTCGGCGTGGCCGGGTGGTTGAAGGACGACCGGGCGGTCCTCCTCTACGACAAGTACGACCTCTGGGAGATCCGCCCCGACGGCTCGAGGGCGCGGCGCCTCACCCGCGGCGCCGAGGAGGAGGTCCGCCACCGCTACGTCCGTCTCGATCCCGACGAGAAGGCGATCGACCCCGCGAAGCCACTCTACCTCTCGATTTACGGGGAGCGGACCAAGAAATCCGGCTACGCCCGGCTCCGCCTCGGCCAAGACACCGAGCGGCTCGTCTGGCTCGACAAGAACGTCGGCCGGCTGGCCAAGGCCGAGAAGGCCGACGTCTTCGCCTACGTCGTCCAGGGCTTCGACGACTCGCCCGACTACTTCGTCGCCGGCCCCGACCTCGCCGGCGCGCGGCAGGTCACCGAGACGAACCCCTTCCAGAAGGATTTCGCCTGGGGCCGCGCCGAGCTCGTCGACTTCACGAACGCCCGCGGCCAGCACCTCCAGGGCGCCCTCTACTACCCGGCGAACTACGAGCCGGGCAAGAAGTACCCGATGATCGTCTACATCTACGAGATCCGCTCCAACACGCTGCACACCTACAGCGTCCCCTCGGAGCGGAGCCCCTACAACCCCGCGGTCTTCACCAGCCAGGGCTACTTCGTCTTCCAGCCCGACATCACCTACCGCGGCCGCAACCCCGGGCTCTCGGCCGTCGAGTCGGTGGTGCCCGCCGTCGAGAAGGTGCTCGAGACCGGGATGATCGACCGCGACCGCATCGGCCTCGTCGGCCACTCCTGGGGCGCGTACCAGACCGCCTTCATCGTGACCCAGACCGACCTCTTCGCCGCTGCGGTCGCGGGCGCGCCGCTGACCGACCTGATCAGCATGTACCTCTCGATCTACTGGAACACCGGCGGGACCGATGCCCGCATCTTCGAGATCAGCCAGGGCCGCATGGAGGTCCCCTTCTGGGAAGACCTCGAGGCGTACATGAAGAACTCGCCCCTCTTCAACATCGAGCGGATGAACACGCCCCTCCTCGTCGCCTTCGGCGACAAGGACGGCGCCGTCGACTGGCACCAGGGGATCGAGCTCTACAACGCCGCCCGCCGCGCCGGCAAGGAGATGGTCATGCTGGTCTACGAGGGCGAGAACCACAGCCTGCGCAAGAAGCCGAACCAGATCGACTACCACCGGCGCATCAACGAATGGTTCGGCCACTACCTCCAGGGCGCCGAGGCGCCGCGGTGGATGACCGACGGCGTGGGATTCCTGGAGCGCGAGAAGGAGCTGAAGCGGCTCCGCAAGACCAACGGCGAGAAAGCCGGAACCTGAGGCCTGGAGCAGAGAATGGCGAACCGCATCGCGGAATTCGAGACGACGATGGGCGACTTCCAGATCGAGCTCTTCGAGGACAAGGCGCCCATCACGACGAAGAACTTCATCGACCTGGCGAAGAAGGGGTTCTACGACGGCGTCATCTTCCACCGGGTCATCGATGGCTTCATGATCCAGGGGGGTGACCCGACGGGTACCGGTCGCGGCGGGCCGGGGTACCGCATCCCCGACGAGTTCCATCCCGAGCTCCGGCACGATGCCGCGGGGATCCTCTCCATGGCCAACGCCGGCCCGAACACCGGGGGCTCGCAGTTCTTCATCACCCTCGCCCCGACCCCCTGGCTCGACGGCCGCCATGCGGTCTTCGGCCGCGTGGTCGCGGGGATGGACGTCGTCGAATCGATCGGGAAGGTGGAGACCGGCCCCGGCGACCGGCCCCTCCGCGAGGTGAAGATGACGAAGGTCACGATCCGGGAACCGGAGGCATAGCGGGAGTCCGATGGCCAGGCGGTATTGGTTGATGAAGACCGAGCCGGACGTCTACTCGATCGACGACCTCGAGCGCGACGGCACGACGTTCTGGGATGGCGTCCGGAACTACCAGGCCCGGAACTTCATGCGCGACGAGATGCGCCCGGGCGATGGCGTCCTCTTCTACCACAGCAACGCCGATCCGCCGGGGGTCGCGGGGCTCGCCGAGGTCGTGCGCCCTGGGTACCCGGACCCCACCGCCCGCGACCCCGCGAGCGACTACTACGACCCGAAGGCCACCGACGCCGACCCGCGCTGGTACATGGTCGACATCCGCTTCGTCGAGAAGTTCCCCGCGCTCGTCCCCCTCGCCGTGCTGCGGGAGACGCCGGGGCTCGAGGCGATGCTCGTCAACCGGAAGAGCCGCCTCTCGGTCCAGCCAGTCACACCGGCGGAGTTCGAGATCGTGGCGCGTCTGGGACGCCGCCGGGTCGGGTGAGTTCCATCCCCGAGGGAGCCGGGGGAGCTTCCTCCTCCGGCTCTGCTGCAACCTGCGCGGGAGGGAAGAGCAACGAGGCGACCATCGCGATCGTCAGCACCGTCACGATCGTTGCGAGGGAGGCCGCGATCGGGATCCTGTAGATCGGGATCAGCAGCATCTTCACGCCGACGAAGCCGAGGACTACCGAAAGGCCGTATTTCAGGTAGTAGAACCGGCGGATGATCCCGGCAAGGAGGAAGTAGAGCGCCCGAAGGCCGAGGATCGCGAAGATGTTCGAGCTGTAGACCAGGAACGGCTCGTGCGTGACGGCGAAGACCGCCGGGATCGAGTCGACCGCGAAGACGAGGTCGGTGGTCTCGACGAGGACGAGCACCACGAAGAGCGGGGTCGCGACCCAACGCGCTCCGCCGCGCGGGCCGCGGGCCTCCCGGACGAAGAAGCGCTGGCCGTGGTACTCCTTCGACACCGGGAGGAAGCGCCGAACCAGGTGGAGGACCGGGTTCGCTTCGGGCTCGATCTCGTCGTCGTCCTGCTTCGCCATCCGGATCGCGGTGAAGACGAGGAACGCGCCGAAGATGTAGAGGATCCACTCGAACCGGTGGACCAGGTAGGCGCCGGCGCCGATCATCGTTCCGCGCAACACGAGCGCGCCGAGGATCCCCCAGAAGAGGACCCGGTGCTGGTAGCGCGGCGGCACGCCGAAGTAGGCGAAGATCAGGACGAAGACGAAGAGGTTGTCGACGGAGAGCGCCTTTTCGATCAGGTACCCCGCGAGGAACTCGAGCCCGGCCTGCGCGCCCGCGATGCGGTAGACACCCGTGGCGAAGAGCATGGCCAGGATCACCCAGACCGCGCTCCACGCCGCCGCTTCCCGGATCGAAACCTCGTGCGCCTTCCTGTGGAAGATGCCGAGGTCTACGGCCAGCATCGCGAGCACGAAGAGGTTGAACCCCGCCCAGAGCCAGACGTCCTTCATGGAGGCTCGATCATCGGTTCACGATTCACCCCGGCAGCGCCCCCGGGGGACACGAGGGGAGGCGAAAACGCGAAGGCGAGATCTCCGCTCCCCGCGGGCCCATGACCGCGCGAGTGCGAAGGTCTCGCCTGATCCGTAGGGATTCGACCGAACCGTGCGCCCGGGCGCAGTCCTGACGATCCGGTCGCGCGGGCTGTCTCACCCGCGTGGCTACTCCCCTTCTCGACCCAATTGTAGCCGATCGGGCGGGATCACACAATGGGGCGAGGGGACGGCGCCCCGATCACAGGCGCCGGCGCTCCGCCGCCCGCCCGCAGGCCGCGATCCAGGGCCGCATCGTCGTCGTCGAGGGGTCCGGCTCGGGCGACGCCGCCGCGCCCTCCGAAACTCGCCCACTCGACGCTCCGTACGGGCAGCCGATCCTTTCACCTCCGGCAAGGAGCACGGTGCGATGAAACGCAGCGCGATCCCGGTGCTCTTCCTGGCCTTCGCCCCCGCGGCCGCCGCCGGACAGGTCGCCTCCCTTCCCGCGAGGCCCGCCGAAGAGCCGCGACCCCACGTTCGTCCCACGCTCGAGATCCGCCGCGCCCCCGGACCGATCGTGCTCGACGGCAACCTGGACGATCCGGGGTGGGTAGGCGCCGCAAAGGCCGACGGCTTCACCGAGTTCAACCCCGGCGACCGGATCCCGCCGCCGGTCCGGACCGAGGTCCTCGTGACCTACGACGATCGTCGGCTCTACATCGCCTTCATCGCCCACGGCGATCCGGCCGCGATCCGCGCGACCTTCACCGACAGAGACCGCATCTTCGACGACGACTTCGTCGGGGTCCTCCTGGATACGTACGGGGACGCGAGCTGGGCGTACTTCCTCATGGTGAACCCCCTGGGGATCCAGGGCGACGAGCGCTTCACCAACGACGGCGAGGATGACGGGTTCGACGTCGTCTACGAGTCCGAGGGGCGGATCACCGAGACCGGCTACCAGGTCGAGATGGCGATCCCCTTCGCGAGCCTCCGGTTCCCGCAGCGCCCCGAGCAGGTCTGGCGGATCAACTTCATCCGCAACTATCCGCGATCGACGCGCCATCAGTTGTCCTGGGCGGCGTTGAACCGTGACGACCCCTGCACGCTTTGCCAATCCGGGACGCTGCGCGGGATCACGGGGGTGCGCCCGGGGGGGCAGCTCGAGCTCCTCCCCGCCCTCGTCGCCTCGCAGTCGGGGGCACGGGTCGACCCGAACGACATCCGCTCGGAGTTCGACAACCGCGGCGTGGAGGCGGACGCCTCGATCGGGATCCGTTACCCGTTCAGCTCGGGGTGGACCGCGGAGCTGACGATCAACCCGGATTTCAGCCAGGTCGAGTCCGACGCGGCGCAGATCGACGTGAACACCACCTTCGCCCTCTCGTACCCCGAGCGCCGGCCGTTCTTCCAGGAAGGGAGCGACCTCTTCGACACCCGGTTCAACGCCGTCTACACGCGCTCCATCAACGATCCGGTCGTGGCGGCGAAGCTGACCGGGCGGATGGGCCGGACCAGCGTGGCCTACATCGGCGCCCGGGACGAGCGCTCCGCGATCGTGCTCCCCTTCGAGGAGCGGAGCGCGATCCTCGAGGGCGGGAGGAGCACCAGCAATATCCTGCGGATTCGACGGAACTTCGGCAACGACTCGTACGTCGCGGGCCTCCTGACCGATCGGCGCCTGGAGGGCGGGGGATCGGGCACGGTCGTCGGCGCCGACGGCCAGATCCGCCTGGGTGGGCCCTACCGGATCGACTGGCAGGTTCTCGCGAGTCACACCGCCGAGGCCGATGCCCCCGGGATCTCCGAGAGCATCGCGGGGATCACGTTCGACGGCGGCCGGCACACCGCGGCCCTCGACGGCGAGTCGTATTGGGGCCGGGCCGCCCACGCCGCGCTCCGACGATCGGCCCGCCTGTGGAGCTTCGCCGTCGAGTACCAGGAGGCCTCCCCCACCTTCCGTGCCGACAACGGCTTCGAGACCCGCAACGCCTTCAGGGAAATCGAACTCGAGACCGAGCTCGATTTCTACAAGGTGAACCCATTCATCGACGAGGTGCGTGTCGGGATCGAGGCGGTCCGCGGCTGGAACTTCGATGGCGTCCGCAAGGAGGACGAGATCCGGCCCGACCTCTTCGTGAGGTTGAAGGGGCAGACCTACGTCTACCTGAGCCACATCTTCGAGACCGAACGATTCCGGGGGGTCGACTTACGGGGGATGCGGCGCTGGGAGGCCGAGGTCGGCTCCGATTTCAGCCGCCTCGTGTCGCTGGGCATTTCGGCCACGCGCGGCGACGAGATCGCGCGCACCCTCGAGACGCCGCGAATCGGAACCGGCACCGGGATCTCGGCATGGGCCACGCTCAAGCCGACGCAGCGTCTCGAGGTCTCGCCGTCGTACTCCTACGAGGCGCTCGACCTCGGGGATGGCACGGAACTCTACGCGGGTTACATCGTCAGGACGCGCGTGAGCTACCAGTTCACGCGCGAGTTCTTCCTTCGCCTGGTCGGTCAGTTCGACGACTTCGACGGCGCGCTCGACGTCGAGCCGCTCCTGATGTACCGGATGAACCCGTTCAGCATCCTCTATCTCGGGTCGACCCACGGATTCCGGAAACCCGATGGGCCCGGCAGGCTCACGCAGGCCGACAGGCAGTTCTTCCTGAAGTTGCAGTACCTCTTCCGGCGGTAGCGCCCCTGGTTTCGCCCGGGCCCCGCGAGGCGTATCGCCCGCACACGGCCGGGGTAAGCGCGGGGCGCCCGAGCGCGCCGCACCTGAGAACGCGGGGGATGGCGGGACCGGGGCGACCCGGCTCTGGAAATCATTCGCCGGGCGACGTCGGCGCCTCCGGTCGCACCGGTCCGCCCGGGGACGCTCCCGAAGCGCCGGCGTTCGCGGGATCCGCGAAGTCCGCTTCCGTCACCGGCTGGAAGTGCAGGTCGATCGCCAGCCAGAGCGCCTTGGAATACGGGTACGTGACGAAAGGCGCCGGGATCATCAAGGCGATCAGGCCATAGGTCAGGAGGGTCCAGGGCACATCCGGCCACGTCATCAGGAGGACCGCGAGCATCCCCGCCACGACGATCAGCTCCGCGACGATGAGGTTGACCAGGTACCCGCCGATGAAGTAGTCGTGGGCGCCGCGGTCGAAGAGGAGGCCACAGTGCCGACAGGCCTGGTGCATGCGGATCCACGACGAGAAGAGGGGCCCCTGGCCGCAGTGCGGGCAGCGCAGCCGCAACGCTCGGAGCGCGAGGAGGCCGCCCCGCCTGAAGTTCAATTCGATCGGATCTTCGACTCGGTTCATCGACGACTCGTACCCTTGGGACCATTCCGGGTTCGGGGCGGCGTGGCCCCGTCACCGGTGGAGAGATACCCTGGCGCGCCCGGTGGGGCAAGGACCCCGGAGCCCGGGCGCCCGGGCTCTGAGCGCTTGACGTCCCCGGGAGCGGCCCTTACCCATACCTGGCCCGGTGATCCCCAATCACCCTTCACCCGAGGGAAACGAACATGGCCGACGTGATCGACTACAGGATCCACGGGGACGACATGCAGCTCGTCGAAGTGGAGCTCGACCCGGGCGAGGGGGTCCGGGCCGAGGCCGGCGCCATGATGTACATGGGCGAGGGGATCGAGATCCAGACCACCACGGGCGGGGGCATCTTCCAGGGATTCAAGAGGATGCTCACGGGCGAGAGCTTCTTCATCACGACCTTCCTGAACAACGGGCGCGGGAAGCAAACGGTCGCGTTCGCGGCGCCCTACCCCGGGAAGATCATCCCTCTCGACCTGGGCCAGCTCGGCGGCGAGTTCCTCTGCCAGAAGGATGCGTTCCTCTGTGCCGCGCGGGGGATCGAGATCGGGGTCGCGTTCACGAAGAAGATCGGCGCGGGGCTCTTCGGTGGGGAAGGGTTCATCCTCCAGCGCCTCGAGGGCGATGGGCTGGCGTTCATCCACGCCGGCGGGACGATCATCCGCCGGGACCTCGCCCGGGGGGAGACGCTTCGTGTGGACACCGGCTGCCTCGTCGCCTTCTCTCCGCAGGTCACGTACGACATCCAGTTCATCGGCGGCTTCCGCAACGCCCTCTTCGGCGGCGAAGGGCTCTTCCTGGCCCGGCTCACGGGGCCCGGGACGGTCTATCTCCAGAGTCTGCCGTTCTCCCGGCTGGCGGACCGGATCTTCGCCGCGGCGTCGTTCCAGCAGCGCGACGAGCGGAAGGGAGTGGCCGGTCTCGGCGGCGACCTCCTCGGCGGCCTCCTCCAGGGCGACCGGAAGTTCTGATTCACACGGTCGGGTCGCCGTCCGGCGCCCGGCGCAGCCAGAGGGAGCGATGGCCGTCCAGCGCCAGGCCGTGGCGGTGCCGCCAGGCCAGATCGGCGAACCGCTCGGCCAGGTGCCGGACCACCTCGTCCGGGGGGGCCGATGCGTGTCGGCTCTGGCAGCGGACGTCGCACTGGTCGTTGACGTAGTCGATCACGTAGAACGGCCGCCCCGCCGCCTGGTACTGCGCCCCGGGCATTGCCGGCTCCTCGGCCAGGCAGATCTCCGTCGAGAAGAAGTCCATCCCGCTGAGCCGCCCGATCTCCGCCGAGAGACGGGCGAGGGGGAGGAGCTCGTTCATCGAGAGCTCCCGTAGGCTCATCAATCGGTACTCCCCGTTCTCCGGGTTCCACCAGCACGGGATCATTTCGCCGAAGAGATAGAAGACTCGCCACCATGCGGGGCGCGTGTCGCCTTGATCGTCGGGGAGGAAGGCGTACGGGACCTGGCGCTGGACCAGGAAGTCGTCGCCCCGGTCGAAGTCCCTCGCCGTACTGATCGCCTCGAGGTCGCCCCGCGCCCCGAGCACCACCCCCTTCCACCCCCACCCCCGCGCCGGCTTGATCACCACCCGGTCCCCCACGATCGCACGCTCCTCCGGCGTCAGCCCCCGGTCCGGCGCCCAGCGCCGCAACACGACCGTCGGCGGCACCGGGATCCCCGCCCGCTCCAGGCGGTGGTGCGTGACCGCCTTGTGATCGGCCATCATCGCCACGTCCGGGTCGTCGATCACACGGCCGCCCGCATCCTTCACCGCGTAACAGAGCTGGACGTACGGGTCCTCCTCGTGCCACCACGTCGCCGTCAGGTCGAGGAGCGTATGAATCTTCAGTCGTCCCGCCACGACCGCCTCCGTCGCCTCCGCCACGACCTCCCGGTGCAGGACCTCGCATTTCAATCCCCGGAGCGCGCACGCTTCCCGTAACCAGTGGGTGAAGCCGTCCCGCTCGTCCTCGCGCTGTCCCACGGCCAGGTCGACGGCGGCGGTCGTGCGGGACGCGATCGCGATGGTGTCCACTCCGCCTCCTCGGTAGCGATCGGACCTCCAACGTTGCAACCTTTGCGCCCACAGTGCGTTGGCCCGTGGCGTTCGAAATTTGCAAAACGCCAATCTTGCAGGTTGCAAGGGCAGGCACTACCTTCGGGTTCTCCCCGTGCCGGCCGGTTGGCCGGGTTTCCCGTCGGCGTCAAGACGAGTCCTTGTGATGGTGCAACCGTTTCGCCTGCTGCGTTGGCTGTACCTGGGGCGGCTCACGCTCGCGGCGGGGGTTTTCGGCGGCGCCTTGCTCGTCTGGCCGGAGATGGAGCCCCGGGCGACGCGGCTGGTCACGCTGGTCTTTCTGCTGCCGCTCGTGGTGACGGGGGCGAGTGCGTGGCACACCCACCTGCGGGGCCGGGTTCCGGGGAGCAACTTCCTCTACGCGCAGGTGATCTTCGACGCCCTGCTGGTCACGGCGGTGGTGCACCTGACGGGTGGGGGGGAGAGCGAGTTCGCGCCGCTCTACATCCTGGTGATCGCGGCGGGTGCGTTGCTGCTGCCGTTGCCCGGGGGCGTACTGATCGGGGCGCTCGCGAGTCTGCTCTATTTCGTGGACATCGTCTGGGCGCACGCATCGATTCCGCCGGGGACGGTGTTCATCCAGATCGGGCTCTTCGCCCTGATGGCGCTGGCGACGGGGTACCTGGGAGACCGGCTGCGCCAGGCGGGTGCGGCGCTGGGGGAGATCGAGTCGGAGCTGAGGCAGCTCAAGCTCAGCACGAGCGACATCCTGGGCGCGATCGACACCGGGGTGGCGACGATCGATGGGGCGGGCCGCCTGGCGTACATCAACCCTGCGGGTGAAGGGCTGCTGGGGTTGAAGGAGTCGGAGTGGCAGGGTCGGCCGGTGCTGGAGGAGCTGTCGCGTCGGGCGCCCGGGTTGGCGGCGCTGATCCGTCGAACGGCGACGCTGCGGCGACCGGTCCGGTGGTACGAGACGCGGGTGCCGGGTGTGGAGGGCGGGGAGGGGGACCGGACCGTCGGGGTTCGGACGACGGTGCTGGAGCCGGAGGGGGAGGAGGCGCCCTGGGTGACGGTGGTCGTGCAGGACATCACGGACGGGAAGCGGGTCGAGGAGCTGAACCGTCGTGCGGCGAGGCTGCAGGCGGTGGCGGAGCTGGCGGCGTCGCTGGCGCACGAGATCAAGAACCCGCTGGCGTCGATCCGGAGCGCGGTCGAGCAACTGGGGAGCGGGCGTATCGCCGCGGGCGACGAGGCGGTGCTCCAGCGCTTGGTCCTGACGGAGTCCGACCGCTTGAGCCGGCTCCTCTCGGACTTCATCGAGTTCAGTTGGGTGAAGCTCCAGGTGCCGGCGCGTGTGGATCTGGGCAAGGTGGCGGCGGAGGCGATCGACCTGGTGCAGCGCCACCCCGATGGCGGGGAAGGCGTTCGCATCGAGTACGATCCGCCGCGGGAGCCGGTGGTGGTGGAGGGCGATGAGGACCTGCTGCACCGTGCGGTCTTCAATCTTGTGCTGAACGCGGTGCAGCATTCCGGCAGGGGTGGGGTGGTGCGGGTGGAGGTGGGGCGGGCGAGTGAGGCGGAGATTCCGGCCGGCGTACCGTTCTCCTCGCCGGCGCGCATCGCCGTGAGCGACACGGGGCCGGGGGTCCCGGCGGAGCACGCGCAGCGGATCTTCGACCCGTTCTTCACGACGCGGCAGGGCGGGACCGGGCTCGGACTCGCGCTGGTGCATCGGGCGGTCGAGGCCCACCGGGGCGCGATCTTCCTCGAGAACACGCCCGGCCGAGGTGCGCGCTTCACCGTCTATCTCCCAACGGACGTGGATGGCGGCGGGTGACGATGCCGAAAATCCTTGTCGTCGACGACGAGACATCGATCCTGAACACCCTGCAGATCTTGCTGCGGGGCGAGGGCTTCGAGGTGACGGTCGCGGTCAGCGGGCGCGAGGCGCTGGAGCGGTTCGACGACGTCGCCCCGGATGTGGTCCTGACCGACATACGGATGCCCGGGATGTCGGGGCTCGAGCTCCTCGCCGCGGTGCGGGAACGGGACCCGGAGCTGCCGGTCATCCTGATGACGGCGCAGGCATCGCTCCAGTCGGCGATGCAGGCGGTCAACCAGGGGGCGTTCTACTACCTGCAGAAGCCGTTCAGCAACGGCGAACTGGTGGCGCTCTGCCGGCGCGCGGCGGAGACGCGGTCGCTGAAGCAGGAGAACCGGGCGCTCAAGCGCGAGATCCGTCGGCGGGACGATTCCCGCGCGCGGCGCCCGGTCGGGAAGAACCGCGCGTTCTTGGAGGTGCTCCGGCTCGCGGAGACCGTGGCGCCGACGGATTCGACGGTGCTGATCACGGGGGAGAGCGGGACGGGGAAGGAGATCCTCGCGCGCTACATCCACTCGCTCTCCGAGCGGGAGGACGGGCCGTTCGTCTCGATCAACTGCGGCGCCCTCCCGGAATCGCTCCTCGAGTCGGAGCTCTTCGGCCACATGAAGGGGAGCTTCACGGGCGCGGTCCGGGACAAGGAAGGCCTCCTCGTGGCGGCGTGCGGCGGGACGCTCTTCCTCGACGAGGTGGGCGAGATGTCGCCGGCGCTGCAGGTGAAGATGCTCCGGGCGCTTCAGGAGCGGGAGGTCGTCCCCGTCGGTGCGACGGAGCCGATCGCGATCGACGTGCGGATCATCGCGGCGACGAACCGGGACCTCGAGCACGAGGTTCGGCGGGGCTCGTTCCGAAGCGATCTCTACTACCGTCTCAACGTGATCACGCTGCACCTCCCGCCGCTTCGCGAGCGGCCGGGCGACATCCCGCTCCTCGCCGAGCACTTCCTCAAGGGGTTGGCCGAGCGGAACGGTGGCGAGCCGCTTCGTCTGAGCGAGGCGGCGATGGAGCGGCTGCAGCGCTACGATTGGCCCGGCAACGTACGCGAACTCGAGAACGCCCTGGAGCGGGCGGCGGTGCTCACCCGCGGAAGGGAGATCGACGTCGATGCGCTGCCGGCGAGGATCGTCGAGCCGCCCCCGCCGGCCCTCGTCGCCGACAGGCCGCCGGTCAACCCCACGCTCGACCTGATCGAGCGGGCCTACATCCTCTGGGTCCTTCAGGCCGAGGGGGGGAACAAGGCGCGAGCCGCCGAGGTCCTGGGGATCGACCCCTCGACGCTCTACCGCAAACTCAACCGCTACGGGATCGGTGAATCATGAACGGTCGGGGGTTCGAGCCGGTGTTGAGCGTGGTAATCCCTGTCTACAACGAGGCCGCCTCCGTCGAGACGCTCCTCGCCCGCGTGCGGTCGGTACCGATCCCGATGGAGGTCATCTGCGTCGACGACTGCTCGACGGACGGGACGCGCCCGATCCTCGAGCGGCTGCGCGACGAGGGGGTGATCGATCAGCTCCTGCTGCACGAGGTGAATCGCGGGAAGGGGGCCGCCGTGCGGACCGGGATCCAGCACGCGACCGGCGACGTCATCGTCATCCAGGATGCCGATCTCGAGTACGATCCCCGGGAGCTGCCCCGACTCCTCGAGCCGATCGTCGATGGCCGGGCCGATGCCGTCTTCGGGAGCCGGTTCCTGGGGGGGCCGCGCCGCGTCCTCTACTTCTGGCACCGGGTCGGCAACGGCATCCTCACGCTCGTCTCCAACATGCTGACGGATCTGAACCTGACGGACATGGAGACGTGCTACAAGATGGTGCGGGCGGACCTGATGAAGAGCCTCCCGCTGAGGACGAACCGGTTCGGGATCGAGCCGGAGCTGACGGCTCGCCTGGCGCAGGCGGGTGCCCGGATCTACGAGATCCCGATCAGCTACAGCGGTCGCACGTACGCCGAGGGGAAGAAGATCGGCTGGAAGGACGGCGTCGCGGCGTTCTGGCACATCTTCCGCGCGAACCTGCTGCCGCCGCGGGCGGAGAAGTTCCATGGCGGGCCGATTCATCGGTTGAAACGGGATGCGCCGATGGCCACGGTCGGGGAGACGACCCACGCTCCCGCGCCATGGGAGGGGGGCGAGTGACCGCGGGCCGCGTCACCCGTGGGAACGGGCTGATCGAAGCGTTCCTTGCCCAGCAACGAGCTCGAGTCGCCAACCGACTCATTCCGTCCTCCAGCCGGAACGGGCGGATCCTCGACGTCGGCTGCGGGACCCACCCGTGGTTCCTATTGAACACCGCGTTCGCCGAGCGGATCGGTCTTGACAAGATCGAACGCCCGGTCGCCCACCCTGACGCGTATCCCGGGATCCGGCTGATCTCGCATGACCTCGAGATCGATCCGGTGCTTCCGTTCCAAGATGAGTATTTCGACGTAGTGACGATGCTGGCGGTCATCGAGCATGTCGAGCCATCGGCTCTCCCCGCCACCATCCGCGAGATTCGCCGGGTGATCCGGCCAGGAGGCATGTATATCCTGACCACGCCTGCCGGGTGGACCGATGGGCTCCTCCGGATCATGGCCCGATTCGGTTTGGTGAGCCGGGAGGAGATCGAAGAGCACAAGGCCGCATATACTCGTAAGGAGCTCGCCGCGATCCTTCGCGATGCCGGATTCACGAACGATTCGATTCGGCTGGGCACCTTCGAACTCGGGATGAACCTTTGGGCGACCGCTCGGAAGTAATGATCCAACGTGGTGGCGGAGGGCCCCTGCGCGTGTTGATCACGGGGAGCCGGGGCATGCTGGCGCGGGCAGTCCGTCGGGAGTTGGAGCGACGGGGGCACGATGTCATCGCACTCGATCGCGCGGCTCTCGACGTGACCGACGCGCGGGCGGTGGATTCGGTCGTGCGCGGAGAGCGGCCCGACGTGGTCGTCCAGTGCGCGGCGTACACCCGGGTCGATGACGCGGAGACCGAGGAATCCGAGGCGCACCGGGTCAACGCCGAGGCGACGCGTCACGTCGCCCTCGCCTGCCGGGCCGTGGGGGCGCGGTTCATCTACCCGAGCACCGATTACGTCTTCGATGGCGCGGCGACGTCGCCTTACCGGCCCGACTCGCCGACGAACCCGCTCGGCGCGTACGGCCGATCGAAGCTGGCGGGGGAGGCGGCGGCGCGGGAGGCGGGAGATTACCTGGTGGTGCGCACGAGCTGGCTCTACGGCGCCGGCGGGAGGAACTTCGTGGCGACGATCCTGGAGCGGGCTCGGGCGGGCCAGCCGCTTCGCGTGGTGGTGGACCAACGCGGTTCGCCGACCTGGACCGGATCGCTCGCCGAGATCCTGGCCGGGCTGATGGAGCGCGGCGCCCCGGCCGGTACGTACCACGCGACGAACCGCGGCGAGACGACCTGGCACGGGCTCGCCGTCGAGGCGCTCCGCCTGGCCGGGATCGACGCCGAGGTCGCGCCGGTCACGACGGCGGAGTTCCCGCGCCCGGCGCGGCGACCGGCGTACTCGGTCCTCGACTGCTCGGCGACCGAAGCGGTCGTGGGGCCGATCGCGGGGTGGAGGGAGGCGCTGGCGGCAGCGATGGGGGAAGGGGTGTGATCGCCCTGTTCGATGGGAGGCCCCGCATCCCCCAGTCCTCTGTCCCGCGGGGCCGCTGCGGATGAGCGACGCTCGATTCCGGCGGCCACGATCGGGAGCGGTCCATTGGCGACGATACGGACTTCATCGCTTGCGACGCGATCTCCGGCTCATGCTCTGGCCCCCCGGATCGCTCGTGGACGCGAGCGATTCCGCCATCATCTCGGATGCGGCGCGAAACCTTGTGGTGGAGGTCCGGGGGTGGGGATGCGTCCTCTGTCTGAAGGGGTTGTTGTGATCGAGAGAGGGGAGGGCACTCGCTCGCGGATGGAAGAGGGCGCTACTCGAGTTTGGTTCAAGGGGATCGGTGCATCACTGCTGCTCCTGACGTTGGTCCCGTTCTACGGCCTTCTTCCGCACCGTGAGAGTGGGTTGGCCGGCGAGGTGACGGCGGAGCTGAGCGAGATCACGGCCGGCGTCCTTTATTCGGGTGCGCTTCTCGCCCTGATCCCTGCCGTCATCCTTGCCCGGTTGGTTTCTCCCCGAGCGATCGAGCGCCATCTCTCGCGGATCGGAGCGTGGTTGGCCCGACCGCCCACGGCGGTGTACGCCCTCGCGTTGGCGGTCCTGGCCGGTAGCCTCGTGCTCGGCTTCTCTCTAGCGATCCAAGAGGGCAAGCCGAACCTCATCGACGCGATGGCGCAGCTCCTCCACGCTCGTTATCTCGCGGCGGGGAAGCTCGCGGGGCCGGTCGACGGTACGGGCCCGTTCTGGCACGTCCAGAACTCCATCGTGACGCCGAACGGGTGGGTCTCCCAGTATCCCCCGGTGCACGTCTTCCTCCTGGCGGCCGGATTTCGGCTCGGTGCGGTCTGGGCCGTGGGCCCTTCGCTCGCCGCCCTCACGGTGCTCTTTGTCACGCTTTCGGCCGAGCGTCTCTTGCCGGACGACCTCCCGTTGGCTCGCTTCGGCGCCTTCCTCGCCGCCGTCAATCCGTTCTTTGTCGGGTTGGCGGGGGTGTACATGAACCACGTGACCGCCGCGGCTTTCGGCGCCATGGCCCTCTACTTCGCGATTCGCGCACGCGATGGCCGGGCCGCTTGGGCCATGCCGACGGGGGCGGCGCTGGCCTTGGCGTTTGGCACGCGCCCCCTCTCCGGGCTCGTCTTTGGCGTCTTGGCGCCGTTCGTGGTCTGGCTGCGTGCGGGCGTGCGCGGTCAGGTTGAATGGCGCCACTGGGCACGGTGGGCTGCCCTCGCCAGTCTCGGGGCGTTGCCCTTGATCCTCGCCCTCTGCGCGTACAACCGTCACTTCTTCGGAAGTCCATTTCGGTTCGGATACTCCGTCGCACACGGTGAGACGACTCGCCTCGGCTTTCACACGGATCCTTGGGGCAACGATTACGGGCCGCTCGAGGCGCTGGCCTACACCTCGGCCGACCTGGTGGCGTTGAGCCTGAATCTCTTCGAAAGCGTCCTCCCAGTCGTCGCGCTCGTCGGCGTGTACTTTCTCGTGGCCAAGCGCCTTTCGTTCGGCGAGCGCGTCATTGCCGCATGGGCTCTGTTGCCGGTGCTGGCCAATGCCTTCTATTGGCACCACGGGCTCTTCATGGGACCTCGCATGCTGAACGAGGTCGCGCCGGCGTGGGCGCTCCTGACCGCAGTCGCCGCGGCGGGCGTCGTGCGCCGGATCCCTGTCGACCGGAAGGTGATCGGCGAGAAGTACTCGCCTCGAACGGCAGCGTTGGCGTTTCTTCTCGTTGCCGGTGGCGTGGGGATGATGGTCCTCGCTCCCCAGAGGATGCTGAGCTATCGGAACTTCATGCCGAGCGCCCGGATGGAGCCTCCGACGGTGGAGGGTCCGGCCTTGATCTTCGTGCATGGCGGTTGGACCGAGCGTCTGGGGATGCTCCTGGCCGCAAGCGGGATGCGGTTGGATTCGGTGGAGACCGCCCTCCGACAGAACTCTACCTGCCGGGTTCACGAATTCGCGCAAGCTTATGCGGCGCCCTCCGGTCGCCCACGGGGCACGATCGAGCCCGTGCTCGACTTCGAGCGTCGCGCCCAGGGATTCCCGGAGATCGTCGAGATCTCTTCGAAGAATCGGATCCGCGTGGTTCAGGGCGAAGTGCTGACCGAACCGTGTCGGCGCGAGATCGACGCCGACCGGAACGGGATCGTGAACGTCGTCCCGCTCCTCTGGCAAGGCGATCTCCCGGGGCTCCCGGGTAAGGGCGCGCTCTTCATCCGGGACATGGGGCCGGAAATGAACGCGCTGCTGATCCGTAGGTATCCCGATCGCAGGCCGATGGTCCTGCGCACCTCCGACCCGGAATCGCCGCCGGTCCTCGAGCCGTACGACGTCGGCATGGCGGCGATCTGGGGGGGCGAGCGATGACGGTGGACCGAGTGGTCGTCCCCGAGAGACGACGGGACCGACGGCCCCATCAACCCGTGGCCGCCGGACGGCCTCGGCCTCATGCGGTTGTGGCCTTGGCCGCGGCTCTCGTCGCGGTGGTGGTCTACCTTCCCGGCCTGGGCAATGGCTTCGCGTACGACGACGTTCCGCTGCTGCTGGGCGACCCCAGGGTCCGGCCTCCCTACGCTTGGGGAGAGATCTTCACGCGACCGTACTGGTACGTGGCCGGAGACGAGCATGCGCTGTATCGTCCACTCGCCACGGCCTCGTTTGCCCTGGATTGGGTCGTATCCGGAGCGGCACCCGCCTGGGCCCACGCGGTCAATCTGGTTTTGCACGCCGTGTCGGCAGCGCTGGTCGCGCTCCTGCTCTGCGAGCTCGTACCGCCTAGCGCCGCACTCGGGGGAGCTCTTCTCTTCGCCATCCACCCGGTACACGTCGAAGCCGTCGCCAACGTGGCGGGTCGGGCGGAACTCCTGGCCGCCGCCTTCTTCCTCGGTGCCTGCGTTCTCTGGTTGCGGCGCCGGCGGGATGGCGGCGTCGGGCCGCGCGCTCTCGGCGCGGCGCTCCTGGGAACGGCCGCAATCTTCTCCAAGGAGAGCGCGGTCATGCTCCCTGCGGTGCTCCTGCTGCTGGACCGGGTCGTGGAGCGTGGGGACGGACGGGAGACGACCGTAACGGCCTGCGTTCGTGGCAGGGGCGGCGAGCTGGCGCTCGTCCTGATCGGTCCGGTCCTCTACATCGTCGCGCGGACGGCCGTCATCGGACTCCATTCGCCGACGGTGGTCCATCCCGCGGCCGAGGGTTTGACCGGCGCGGGGCCTCGCCTCCTCACGGCGCTCCAGGCCTGGCCGGAGTATGCCCGCCTTCTGTTCTTTCCTCGGACTCTGCTGATCGATTACGGACCGCAGGTGGTCGGCCCCGCTACGTCGTGGAACATCCCGGCCGGGGTGGGCCTGCTCCTCCTCGCCTCGCTGCTCGGGCTGGGAGCCGTCGCGACCGCCCGGGGCCGCTGGTTCATGGCTCTCGCCCTGCTCTGGTTTCCGGTGACGGTTTTCCCGGTTTCCAATCTGGCCATGACGATCGGGGTGCTGGTGGCCGAGCGGACGCTCTACGTCCCCTCCGTCGCGCTCTCGATTGCCGTCGCAGGGGTGTTGGCCAGGTTCGGCGCATCGGGGGCGGTCCTTACACGACGGATCGCCTGGGTGGCCCTCGGGGGGGTGATTCTGGCGTTCTCCGCTCGAACGCTCCAGCGCACGCCGGAGTGGGACTCGACCGAGCGAATCTTCCGCGCGCAGGTGCGGGACCGACCGGATTCCTACCGCGGCCACTGGTATCTCGGCCGCCTCGAGCGGGCGAACGGTAACGTCGAGAGAGCGGCCGAGCATTTTGCCGAGGCGCTCAGGCTCTGGCCGTATCGCAGAGGGCTGGTGCTCGAGGCCGCAACGTTCGCGATTGAACGACAGCGGATCGGCGAGGCAAGGGACCTCGCCGCGTTCGCCACTCGCCAATGGCCCACCAGCGTCGAGGCTTTTCGTCTCCTCGCCGCCACGTCCCTGGATCTCGGCGACACCGTGACGGCGCGGGTGGCGGTGAGGGACGGCCTTCGCCTCGATCCCGACGACGAGCTTCTCAACAGGATGGGCGATGTCGTACGGATCACCGACCTCGAACTCGACGAATCGCAGCATGATGCGCGTTGAACCGATCGACCGTCGTCGCGCGGCCCTCATCGCGTTCATTGTGGCAGCCGCCGTTTACGTGAACTCGCTGCCCAACGGGTTCGCCTACGATGACGTTTTCATCATCCAGAACAACGAACGGGTGCACCGGATAGGAGATCTCGGCGGCATCTGGTCGACCCCGTACTGGCCGTTTGCCGGCGAAGTGCTCGGTCTCTATCGCCCGCTGACGATCTTCTCCTACGCCGTCCAGTGGGCCATCTCCGACGGCGCGCCGTGGCTCTTCCACCTTTCGAACGTCCTGCTCCACGGCCTGGTGACGGTCCTCGTGTTCTACGTGGTGGCGCACGGTACCGGGACCGTCGCCGCTCTGGCCGGTGCTCTGGTCTTCGCCGTCCACCCGGTCCATACCGAAGCCGTGGCCAACGTGGTCGGCCACGCGGAACTCCTCGCCGCCGCGTTCGTCCTGGCGGGCTGCCTGATCTACCTACGGGCGGACGCGGAGAAGGGGCTGTCGCGCAAGCGACTCGGCGCGATTGTCGCCTTCTACGCACTCGGGATGCTCACCAAGGAGAGCGCGGTCGTGCTGCCGGGGCTCCTCGTGCTCCTGGACTTGGCGCGCCGGCGCATCGAGCTGACCGGCCGAGGCGTCGCACGGTACGCCAAGGCCATGGCCGTACCGATCGCGACCCTGGCCGCGACCCTGCTCGCGTACCTCGTGTTACGCCTCGAGATCCTGGGCTCGATCGGGGGGAGCGACGCCAATCCCGGATTGCCGTTCCTTCGCGAGGACCGGCGCGTCCTCTCCGCGCTCCGCGCGTGGCCGGAGTTCGCCCGGCTCCTCTTCTTCCCGATGGACCTTTCCGCCGACTATTCCCCGGCGGTGATCCTCCCCGTCGAGTCGTGGACGCCTATGGCGTTGCTGGGTGCCGCACTGCTCGCCGCCACCGTGGTGATGATGCTAGCCGTCCCCCGTTACCCGGCGGCCGGGACCGCCGCAGGCTGGTTCTTCATCAGCATCCTGCCCGTCTCGAACCTTCTCTTCCCCATCGGCGTCCTGGTGGCCGAGCGGACGCTCTATCTCCCGTCCGTCATGGTGTCCTACCTGGTGGCCGGGGCGTGGCAGGCGGTGGCCGCCGAGGGCACCCGGCGCGCCCGGCAGCTCGGTGCCGCCGCGGTCGCCGCCGTCCTCGTTCTCTTCGCGGCGCGGACCATCATCCGCAACCCCGAGTGGGAGGACACCGATTCGATCTTCGACGCGCTCTACCGCGACCACCCGGAGTCCTACCGGGCGCAGCTACAGCTCGCCGTCGCGAAGATGCAGCAGGGGGACACCGTCGGAAGCCAGGAGCATTGGGAACTCGCCTATCGGCTCTGGCCCCGCGATCCGGGGCTCCTGGTCCAGTACGGGTTGGCCAACTACGTGTGGAAGCGCTACGATCGCGCGATCGAGCTCTTCGAAGAAGCCGACTCCATTCACCCGGGTTATGCGGAGGCCAAACCGTTCCTCGGAATGTCTTACGTGCATACCGGCCGGTTCGAGGACGCGATCGCCCTGACGGATCGCCTCTTCCCGAAACTCGGGCCGAACCGCCTGCTCTTCGACATTCGGGGCAGGGCGTACGCGGAACTCGGGAACGATACCCTTGCTGTGACATCGTTCCGTGCGGCGACGCGTCAGCCGGGAGGCGACAACTGGGCGCTGTGGACCCTTCTCGCACGGTCCCTAGCCCGACTCGGGAACGAGGCGGAGGCGGAAAAGGCCCTCCAGACGGCCCGAGATCGCGCCGCCGGCGACACCGCCCTCCTCCGCCGCATCGACGAGGTTCTCGCCGGGACGGCCGGGGTCGGAGAGGTCACGGATTCTGCCAGTGTACTGCAGAATGCAATCGGAACCGCGACCTTTCAGCGGTGATCCGTGCCGGGACGGACCGGCCAAGTATCGAAAAGAAAGCAGGATAGTCGATCCGCTCTTCCGCGGTACGGGGATTGCCAGACCCACCCGCCGGATTGGAGCCTGATCCAACCCCAACCAACCAGGGAGGAGCGACGTATGCTCAAGGCAAGGCAGGGTTTCACGCTGATCGAGCTGCTGATCGTGGTGGTGATCATCGGCATCCTGGCCGCGGTCGCCATTCCGAAGTTCAGCGCCACCCGGGAGAAGGCCTACTTCTCGGCGATGAAGTCGGACCTGAAGAATCTCCAGACGCAGCAGGAGATCTACTACAACAGGACGGACGGCAGCGGCAACACCAACTACACGTACAGCAACGACAAGACGGCGCTCGAGTTCTCCGAGTCTTCAGGGGTCACGGTCACGATCGCCGACGTGACGAACACGGGTTGGTCGGCGACCGCGACGCACCGCGCGCTCGCTTCCACCCAGTATTGCGCCGTCTACGTTGGTGGGGCCGCCTCGGTCGCGCCCGCGACGGTTCCTGGCGTGGTGACCTGCACGGGCGAGTAATCGACTGGTTGCGGGAAACCGGTTCTGACGAACGGGGCGGCGGCGCGAGCCGCCGCCCCTTCATGGTTCTCAGGGGTGGATCTCCATGGACAGACGTGATGGCTTCACCCTCATCGAACTGCTGATCGTCGTCGTGATCTTGGGTATCCTGGCGACGTTCGCGGGCGCCCGATTCGCGCAGTCGCGGACCAGTGCCTACTTCGCCACGGTCAAGCAGGACCTCTACAACCTCGCGGTGCAGCAAGAGGCCTACTTCGGCGAGCATTACACCTACGCGCAGCAGTTGTCGGACCTCCCGCATTTCAAGAAGAGCGGAGGCGTAGAGATCAATATCACCAATACGGGTCCGGGGACGTGGGCCGCGGTGGGTACGCACTCTGCCCTGCCCCCCGGGGGGCAGTGCGGGGTCTTCATCGGCGCAGCTTCCGCCGGAATGGCGGGCCCGGCGACATCGGAATCGATCGTGACCTGCACCGGAGAGTGACGGGCCGATTCGCGGTTCGCCTACTCGACCGCATGGCGCCCCGATCGCTGATTTCGACCGCCGCTTTCACAGCCCCATCCCCGTGTCATGACCGCAACAACCGAATCCCCCCCGACGCGGGCGGATGCCGAGCCGACCGGCGCGACGGCCGAAAGTCGGTGGACGCCTGAGCGCGAAGCCGTCGCCGTCGCGCTGATCGTCTTCGTGGCGACGCTCCTGCTCACGGTGAACGAGCGCCTGCTCATCGGCTCGTTCAACGACGACGGCGTCTACGTCGCGGTCGGGAAAGCCATTGCTGCCGGTGAAGGGTATCGCTCGATCCACTTGGCGGGCGATCCCGTCCAGGTCAAGTATCCTCCTGGCTACCCGGCACTTCTGGCCGTGCTCTGGTGGATCGGTGGATCCCTGCCGAATGTGGCCGGGCTGATCCGTCTCCTGAACACCGCCGTCGTTGCGGCCGGGGCAGGCACCCTCTGGTACTACGGCCGGCGGGTTCTCGGCGCGCACGTCCTGCCCCTGGCTCTCCTTGGGATTGGCCCATTCTTCCTCGATGCGACGCTCCAGTATCACAGCCTGGCGTTGACGGAGCCGTACTTCGTCCTCGGGTGGGCGATCTGCCTCCTCGTCGTCGCCCGGGAGATCGACTCCACGAACGCTTCGCTCGCACCGAGGGTGGCTGCATGGGGCGGGATCACTCTTGCGGTGACGACGCTTTTCCGGGCCCACGCCGTCGCGCTCATCCCGGCGGTGCTTCTCGCACTGGTGCACCGGCGTTCGGGCACGCGGGCGATCCTGGCCTTCACGGCCGGCGCCATCGTGCCGCTGGTGGCCTGGCAGGTCTACCACGGGTACATGATCGCCCATGGCCGCGTGTCCAGCATCCCGGATGAGGCGTCTTATGTCGATTGGTTCACGAGTGGGGATGTCGCAGACACCTACCGAGCCGTGTGGAGTACCGCGATCCGGAATGTTGGCGGCTACGCCTCGATCCTGACGGATTACACGAGCGGGATCCGACCGCTGGCCGCCGCGATCCTGGCGTTCGCGGCGGTCGTCGTCGGCATCGGCGCCTACCGCACCCGAAGGGGGCGACCGGAGCTCGTCCTGATGATCGGCGCGTCGCTGGCGCTCGTGCTCATCTGGCCGTTCCTGCAGGATCGATTCCTGCTCCCGTTGCTCCCCTTCATGGGTTTGCTCGCGGCCCGCGCGATCTCGGATTTCGTTCGGGCACGCCCGCCCATCGTCTATCGCCTCGTCGTGGTGGCGATGATCGGGGTCGTGCCCATGATCGCGCTCCGGCAGGTGGAGCTGCGTGCGGAAGGCCGGCGTAGGGCGGAAGCGGGGCTAGCCCCCGAGGTTTTCGGTCCGGCGTATTTTCTTCCGTCGATCACTCGCTATCTGGAGACCGTCACGGTCTGGGTCCGAGACCACACGACGCCGGAAGATCGCATCCTCGTGGAGTTCCCTGCGGCCGTCTATCACTACACCGGCCGGAAGGCGTCGAACTCCAACCCCTCGGTGCCGTTCGGAGGCGAATCGGTATTCGCCCATCCCGGCGATTACCTCGCCCGTCGGATCTTGGAGGATGACGTGACGATCCTGTCGATCTCCGGTCCGACTTTGATGATCTACCGGGATGCCGCTATCTTGAGTGCGCGTTGTCCCCATGTGCTCGAGCTCGTGGAGGGGCACCCGCAGGTGCGTTTCCCTCTGTTCTTCCGCATCCATCGGGATGACGCGTGTCTCCGGGAGAGGGTCATCGACGCGGTCGGTTCATGAGGTATCCGCGGTTGTTGCTTGATCTGCTGCCCCGTGCTCAATACTCGTCGCATGCAAGGTACCGATTGCCGGCGGCATCCGGGTACGTGACCGGCTCCACTCAAGCGGTGTGCATGCGGCAGCGGCGCTGAACGCGGCCATGCGCGCATCTCCGACGTTACGCCAGGAGTTGACCGCCTCCCTCGTGGTGGTGTTCGCGGGGGCGTTCATCGTGGCGGCGGTCGGCGTCCTTCTCCTCATGCCGCGCTTCGAGACGCTGGCGACGGCGGCGCTGTACCTGGCGATCCTGCTCGCGGCGGACATCGTCGTCTTCGCGATCTTCGGGCGGTACCTGATCCAGCGGCGGCTCCTCGCGGCGCTCGACGAGTTGGTCGAAGGGGTCGAGGCGATCGCGGATGGGGACTACGCGCGGCGGCTCCCGAGGGCCGAGACGGCGGAGATCGGCCGGGTCGCCGATGCGGTGAACCGGATGGCGGAGCGGCTGATCGCGCACCGTGAGCAGCTCGCGGCGAACGTGCGGTCGCTGGAAGAGACGAATCGACTGCTGACGGAGGCGCGGGACGAGCTGGTTCGGGTCGAGAAGATCGCCTCGGTCGGGCGCCTCGCGGCGGGGATCGCGCACGAGGTCGGGAACCCGTTGGGGGCGGTGATGGGGTACATAGGTCTCCTCCAGCGGCGGGCGACCGAGCGCGAGGATCGGGAACTGCTCGCGGCCGCCGAGCAGGAGGCGCGACGCATCGACCGGATCGTGCGGGGCCTCCTCGACTACGCCCGGCCGCGCGAGACGCGAGTCCACCGGATCGCCGTCAACGAGGTGGTCGAGCGGGTGCTCGAGCTTCTCGAGAACCAGGGGCGCTTCAAGGAAGTCACTTTGGTGAAGGAGTTGGCGCCGGCGCTCCCGGCGGTCTCGGCGGATCCGTACCAGCTCGAGCAGGTCCTGGTCAACCTCGTCCTGAACGCGATGGACGCGATGGAGGGGACGCGGGCGGCGCAGCTCGTCGTCACGACGCGGTGCATACGGGTCGAGCCGAAGCGCCGTCAGCCGACGCGCCGGCGGGACGATCCGCCGGATGTCGACTACTCGCACCGTCGTCGCTTCCACCAGACGCCGAGGATCCCGCGGGAGCTGCGGGTGCCGGCGAGCGGCGAGGTGGTGGAGATCTCGGTGCGCGACACGGGGCCGGGGATCCCGGCCGAGCTGGTCGACCAGATCTTCGAACCGTTCGTGACGACGAAGGAACCGGGGAAGGGGACGGGGCTGGGGCTCGCCGTGGCCGCGCGGCTGATCGACGCGATGGAGGGTACGATCCGCGTCGAGAGCCGGAGCGGCGAGGGTGCCACCTTCACGATCGTGCTCCCGGCCGTGGCCGGGGAGACGGGGGATACGGACCGATGACCGTCCTCATCATCGACGACGAGCCGGGGCTTCGGCAGACCGTCTCGCTGATCCTCGGCGGGGAAGGATACGAGGTTCACGCGGCGGCGGACGGGGAGGATGGCCTCGCCCGGGCGCTCGAGCTGCGGCCGGACATCATCCTGTGCGACGTGCGGATGCCCCGTCTCTCGGGGATCGAGTTCCTGGAGCGCTATCGCGCCGAGGGCGGAACCGCGCTGGTCATCGTCATGACCGCCTACGGGAGCACCGACCTGGCGATCGAGGCGATGAAGAAGGGCGCCTACGACTACATCTCGAAGCCGTTCGGGGCGGACCAACTCGTCCTGACGCTCCGAAAGGCCGAGGAGCGGGAGGCGCTACGCAAGGAGGTGCACCGGCTGCGGGAGGAGGTGCGGATCGAGCGCCGTTTCGGCGAGATCGTCGCCAAGTCGCCGGCGATGCGGACGGCGCTCGAGATGGCGACGAAGGTCGCGCGCTACCCGTCGCCCGTCCTGATCACGGGGGAGAGCGGGACGGGGAAGGAGCTGGTCGCGCGTCTGATCCACATGGAGAGCGACCGGGCCGACCGGGCCTTCGTCCCCCTCAACTGCGGCGCGATCCCGGAGAACCTGCTGGAAGCCGAGCTCTTCGGCTACATGCGCGGCGCCTTCACGGGCGCGGACCGGGAGAAGCCGGGGCTCTTCGAATCCGCCGCCGGCGGCACGCTCTTCCTCGACGAGATCGGGGAGATGCCCCCGACGCTCCAGGTCAAATTGCTGCGCGCGCTCCAGGAGGGCGAGGTCCGGCGGCTGGGCGAAAACCGGGCCCGCGAGGTGGACGTGCGGATCGTCGCCGCTACGAACAAGGACCTCGAGGAAGAGGTTCGGCGGGGGAACTTTCGGCAGGACCTCTACTACCGGGTCGCGGTCGTGCCGATCCACCTGGTCCCCCTCCGGCAGCGACGGGAGGAGATCGCGCCGCTCGTACAGCACTTCCTGGAGTTGCACAACCATCGGCTCCGGCTGAACATCGAGGGGGTCGAACCGGACGCGATGCGCCTTCTCATCGAGTACAATTGGCCGGGGAACGTGCGCGAGCTGGAGAACACGATCGAGCGAGCGATGGTCCTGGCCTCGGGGCGGCGCCTCACGGTCGACGACATCCCGCCGCACATCGTGCGTCCCGTCCCCGCGTACGACGGCCCCGAGCTCTCGATGGACGACCTCTCGGTCAAGAAGCACACGGCCGCGCTCGAGCGGCGCCTGATCGCGAAGGCGCTGGAGCGGACCCGAGGGAACAAGACGCGGGCCGCGGAACTGCTGGAGCTGAGCTCGCGGGCGCTCCTCTACAAGATCCGGGACTACAACCTGGATTAGCCGGACCCCCGGCCGCGCGGGGGCGGGTGCCGTCGCGCCCGTGTCGATCGGGCGGCGGCCCGGGTCGGCGCGCCGGCCCGGGGGACGGCGATCTCCAGCCCTTGGCGCCGCCTCGGAGCGCAGGCCCAACCCGCCATGGCTGCGCCCCGGCCGGGGATGTAGCCTGGCGCCATGAACACGCGGCCCCCCTCCCCCGGCACCACCCTCGTCGAGGCGATCTTCGCGCTCATACTTCTCGGCGTGCTCGCCGGCCTCACCGTCCCCCCGCTCCGCGCGGGGCTCGACCGGGTCGCATCGGCTGGAGCCCGTGACGCGCTCCTCGTCGCCGTGGCCCGGGCCCGTGCGGTCGCCATCGCGCGGGGCGGTACGACACTCTTCGTCGATGTATCCACGGCGCGCTACTGGATCGAAGCCGCCGACGGGTCACGGGTCGACCCGCCGGTCGACCTCGCGGCCGAGTACGGGATCACCCTCGCGGTCGACGGCGGCGGCGCGGCGATCGCGCTCCGGTTCGACGGCCTGGGCCTCGGGCAGGTCGCCAACCGGACGATTCGCGTGCGGCGCGGGGAGGCGGAATCGAGGCTGACGCTCTCGTCGTACGGGAGGCCTCGGTCATGGTGAGTCGTCGCGACGGGTTCACCCTCGTCGAAGTCCTCGTCGCCTTCGTCCTCCTCACGGTGGGCGTGCTGGGCGGCATGTCGATGGCGCTCCTCGCGACGCGGACTCTCCGCGTCGCCGAGGCCCACGAGTCCGCCGTCGGCGCCGCGTGGGCGGTCCTCGATTCGCTCGTCGCGGTACCGGACCCGGTCGCCGGGTCGCGCGTCGCCGGGTCGCAGGTCGTGCAATGGTCGGTGCAATCCCAGGGCGCGGGCCGGGTCATCGAGGTCGAGGTCACCTACCCGGAAGGCGGTCGCCCCCGGGTGCTCAGGGCCGCGGTCTTCCACGCCCCGCCGGCGTATCGCCCCGGAGGTGGATCGTGACGGTGCGGGCAGGGCTCTCCCTTCTCGAGCTCGTCGTCGCGCTGGCGTTCTTCGGCCTCGTCGCCGGGGGCGTGTACGGGTCGGTCGCGGCGACGGAGCGGGCCGGGCGTATGCACGCGCGGCGATTGGAGGTGGCCGAGGCGTTTCGGACGACCGTCGCGGTCCTCGGCGCCGAGGTCCGCTACGTCGATCCGGCCGCCGATCTTGCGGTCGCCCCCGATTCGGTTGCGCTCAGGGCCTTTCGGGGGACGGCGATCGTCTGCGGCGAGGTGGGCGGCGATGTGCGCGTCCGGTATCGCGGGCTGCGCGACCCGGATCCCGCCAAGGACTCGGTCATCGTCGTCGGCGCACTCGGAGATGGCGGTCCGGTGGCTCTCGCCGCGAGCACTTCGGAGGCCCAGGGGTGTGCGGTCCTGCCGGGCGAGTCGCTCCAGAGATGGACGCTCGGTGCACCCTACCCCGTGGGGACGCTGCTCCTTCTCTTCGAGAGCGGCAGCTATCATCTCGCCACCGGTGCGTTCCGCTACCGGCGCGGTGCCGGTGGGCGACAGCCGATCACGGGATCCGTCCTCGACGTCGGCGCCAGCGGGTTCGCGCCGGTTCCGACCGGCGCCGCGGCCTCGGAGGAGGGCCTCACGCTTCGTTTGACCGCGTCGGGGTGGACGGATGCCGCATCGCCCGGCACGGAGGGAGGTGCCCCGGGGATCCGGCGGCGGCTCGGCGTGCTCAACGGGGCCGGCAATGGCGGCGTCCCGGCGAAGGGCGGGGGGCGGCCATGAACGGTCGGCGCGACGGCGTCGCCCTGATCCTCACGCTCTTCGCTCTATTGCTCCTCGCCGCCCTCGCGGCGGGGCTACTCTCGGCGAGCGTGCAGTCCTTGCAGATCGCCGAGAGCGTCGAGGAGTCGTTCCGCGCCCGGACGGCGGCGGAGTCCGCGCTGCGGGCGGCGGTGGCCGGGTGGCGGGGCGGGCCCTACCGGGATATGGCCATCGGGGAGGTGCGGGCCCTGACGGTGGCCTCGGCAGGCGTGGACCCTAACCTCGCGGTACGCGTCGAGGCGGAGCGCCTCGCGAACCCTCTCTATCTCCTCCGGGCTCGAGCGACCACACCCCGCGGGGCCGTCGCGCGGGCCGCGCTCGTGATCCGAGGGTTCGGAGCGGCCGAGTTGGCGGCGCGCTTTCCCGCGGCCCTCGCCACCGGCGGCCCCGCCGACCTCCGGGACCGTGCCCGGGTCGAAGGCTTCGACGCTTCAGCGCCGCCACCCTCGATCGACGTCGCATGCCTCGCCGCCGCGGTCGCGTTGCTCGTCGAGGCGGCGGGCGCCCCCGATCGCCCCGCGCAACTCGTGGTTCCGGTCGACTCCCAGGGCTTCGCCGGGATCGGCCCGCTCGGGTGGGACGACCTGGCCGCGATCGCCGACCGTACGGAGAGCGGGTCCCTCCTCCTCGGCCCCCGGCACGTCGATGGGGGGTGCGACGAGGCGGCCGCAGGGAACTGGGGCGCTCCCCTCGATCCTTCGGACCCCTGTGCGGCCTATGCGCCGCTCATCTTCGCCCCGGGGGACCTCCGCATCCTCGGCGGTCAGGGGCAGGGCATCCTGGTCGTTGCCGGCGATCTCCGGCTCGAGGATGACGCATTCTTCGCCGGACCGGTCCTCGTCGGCGGTCGTGTCATCGCGGGCGACAGCGCGCGGATCGCCGGTGCGATCGCCGCGGCTGACGCCTCCGGCCCGACTACACTCTCGGGGGACGCATCCGTCGTCTTCGACCCCTGTGCGATCCTGAGGGCGTTCAACGCGGCGCCGGCCCTCGGCAGGGCGTTGCGCCCGGGCGGCCGGATGTGGGTGCCGGCATTCTGACGAAAAGCATCGAAGATCCCGCGCACGGCGCGCCGCGATCGCCGCCGGTTCGGGGACCCGCCCGCTGCGCCTTCGAGGCGCGGAAATCTACGGAAAAATGTAGCGATGCGAGCACTCTTTTCGGTCCGCCGGGTCCGACGGATATAGCCAAATCGTTGCGCTATGCGATCTTGGGCGAGGGCACGAAAATCGTATCCTTCCCGGCCCGGTTTCACGGGAGTGGGGCCGGCGTCACCGCCCGCTTGGGGCCGAGTTCCCGAACCGCCCACTTGCCGTGGCGACGCCGATGGAGCTGGAGGCCGTGTCCGCGAGGGAGCGTCACGTGCTACGCGATCGAGCCGGGTTCACGATGATCGAGATGATGGCCGTCATCGTGATCGCCGGGATTCTGGCGGGATTGGCGATCAATCCGGCCCGCCGGTACTTGGAGGAGCGCGATGCCGCGAATGCTCGGAACGCGTTCACCTACCTCTCCGTCAGGGCGCGGTCCGCGGCGATCGAGCGAGGGCAGGTGGCGAGGCTGCAGATCGACCCGGTGGGCGACCGCGCGTGGATCGTGATGGGGAGGTCCGGCGCCGGGGATACGCTCGATCCCGTGGTGAGGTTCGCGGCCGAGTACCGGACGGATGTGGTCATTCCGGGGAATCAATTGCTGACGATCTGTTACTCGCCTCGAGGGATCGCCCTGGCCTCCGGGTTCGGTGCGGGGTCGTGCGGCGGAGGCGTCGCCGGCTCGACGATGTACGTCGACTTTCAGCGTGGGAACAGCACGGTAAGGGCGACGGTGCGCCCCCTGGGACAGGTTCTGAGCCAATGATGACGACGCGTCCGCCCGAAGCGAACGGCTTTTCCCTCGTCGAGGTGGTCGCGGCCATGGTGATTCTGAGCACGGGTATCCTGGCCATGGCGGCGTCGACCGGGTACGTCTTCACTCGGTTGGGTGACTCGGGGCGGAGCACGGAACGCTCGCTCGCGACGCAGCAGGTCATCGAGCAGCTCCGCTCGATGCCGTTCGCCAACGTACAAGATGGGTCGACGACGATCGGCGACTTTACGGTGTCGTGGCGGGTCGTCTCGCAGCCATCGAGCGGGCTGAAGACCGTGCGGATCGTGAATCAGGGCCCGGGCTACGTGATGGGCCAGGGGTGGTCGAGCACGGTCCGTGACAGCACCGAGATCACCCTCCTCCGGTAGCGCCGCATGGATCGCACGGGTTCCATCGAATCGGCCGAGACCGGGAAGCGCACGCCCGACGCTCTCGGCGGGGATGGGGCGCCGCTCCCACGGGAGCTGCGCCGCGGGTCCCCCGGTTTTTCGCTCGTCGAGCTCCTCATCGTCGTGGTCCTCGCCGGTCTGATGCTCGGCGGTGTCTACCAGGCTCTGATCGTCCAGCAGCGGAGCTACCGTCAGCAGAACGCCGTGACGAATGCGCGGCAGGCTTCGCGGGCGGTGCTCGAGATCCTGGCCGCCGAGCTGCGCGAGGTCAGCCCCGCGGAGGGCGACATCCTGTACGCCGGTGCCGACTCGATCCGGTTCCGCGCGTACCGCAAGGTCGGGGTCGTCTGCGCGGTATCCGCCGGGGCGCACATCCACGTCTGGGAACTCGGCGAGCCGTTCGTCGACGGTGACAGCATCGCCGTCTTCGCAGACGGTGATCCGAAGAGCGCCAGCGACGATGCTTGGGGACTCGGCGAGGTGTCGACCGTCAACGCGAGTTCGGGCACCTGCCCGGCCTGGGGGAGCTACGCGACTCGACAACTGATCGCCCCTGCGGTCGCCACCAGCTCGGTCTTGAGCGGGGCGCCGGTGCGGGCCTTCGAGCCGTACACCTACGGGCTCTATCAGGACGGCGACGAATGGATCCTCGGTCGCCGGGGGAGGGACAACGTGGTCACTCCCTTGATCGGCCCCCTCGCACCGGCGCAGGAAGGCGGGTTGCAGTTCCGCTACTTCAGGGCCGACGGCACCGAGCTGGCGCGCCCGTTGAGCGCCGCGGACCGCCTCCTGGTTTCTCGCGTCGAGATCGTGGTTCGGGGGATCGGTCACGGCGCGGCCGACCCCGTCCAGGGCGATCACGTCGAGCCACTCGTGGTGCAGGTCCATGTACGCGGTTGATGACACAGGTCGATCCGGCGCGGGCCCCGTGCCCGCACAGTGGAGGTGCGAGATGAACGCGATATCGTCGCAGCGGGATGGGTTCGCCCTTGCTGCCGCCATCATGGCGCTCGTCCTGGTCGGCGCACTGGTGACCGGCGGGTTCGTCGCGGCATCGCAGGAGGGTCGCGCATCCCAGAGCACCGTCTTCGGAACCGAGGCGCAGAACATCGCCGAGTACGGCATGGAGGAGGTCATCGGCACCTGGACCGTCGGGCAGTACGCCGCGATCCCGGCGGGAGCCGGCTCCTCGGTGACGACTTCGGGGTCGATCGCGCTCGCGGGGGCCGGATCCGGGGCCTACGATGTCACCGTGAGCCGACTCGGCGGCGACCTCTTCCTGGTCCAGTCGACCGGGCGAGTCACGGGGCGTGGGCTCCTCGGCGGCGCCTCCCGCACCCTGGGGATGGTCGTGCGGACGAGCAACTTCTCCGTCGCCATGGACCGGGCCGTCCAGGTCAACGGTCCGATCACGGTCAGCGGGAACGCCAAGGTCGACGGCACCGATAGGGTGCCGAGCACGTGGAAGAACAAGGACGAGTGCAGCAACCTCGGCGTGCAGACCGGGATCGTCGCACGGGACACGTCGCAGGTCGAAGCGAAGAAGAAGGATGCGATCATCGGTGATCCGCCGAAGCGCCAGGATCCGAACCTGCCGGCGAGCGCCGATGCCATCTTCGGGGACTACACGTTCGAGGACCTGGCCTCGATGGCCACCTTCACCATCCCGCACGGTGCGACGATCAACAACACGGCGCCGTCGTACACGCCAACCGGCGCCTGCAACCAGTCGGACTCGCGGAACTGGGGTGCGCCGAAGGATTCGACGAGCGCGTGCCACTACTTCTTCCCGATCATTCACGCCGAGGGAGACCTGAAGCTGAATTCGAACGCGTCGGGGCAGGGGATCCTCCTCGTCGAGGGCGATCTCCACATCGCCGGCGGCTACGAGTTCTACGGGATCATCGTCGTCAAGGGGAGCTTCCAGACCGGGAGCGGGAACGCCCGGATTTACGGCACGACGATCGTCTTCGGGGAGACCGAGCTCGGGTTGATCTCCGAGAGCACCATCAACGGTACGCCGATCGTCTCACTCTCGAGCTGCGCGATCGATCGCGCCGTCAATTTCAGTTCGGAGTTCCGCGCCCGGCCGATCGCGAGTCGGGCCTGGATCGATCTGACCGGCGCCGGCATGGGCAACTAGGTAGACGAATAACTATTGACACGGGGTGACCGGGCGGGTACTCTGGTCACTCCGCACTCGACCTTCCTCAATCGACAACCTGATCGATCTCGCGATGGGATTTTTCGGTCGAAGCAAGGTATCCGCCGGTCTCGACATTGGGAGCGGGTACGTCAAGCTCGTCGTGATCGACCACTCGAAATCCGAGCCGGAGATCACGCGCGTCGTGACGAGTCCGCTGGTCCCCGACGCGATCGTGGACGGCGAGATCATGGACCCGGTCCTCGTCGCCGAGACGGTCCGCTCGGTCGCGGAAAGCGCCGGGATCAAGCGGGAGTGCGTCGTCGCCGCGGTCGGTGGTCACGACGTGATCATCAAGAAGATCCGGATGGATCGCGCGGCGGAGGCTGACGCGCGTCAGATCATCCGCTGGGAGGCGGAGCAGCACGTCCCGTTCGACATGGAGAGCGTGCAGCTCGACTTCCAGATCCTGGACCCCGAGGGCGATGAGCCCCAGATGTCGGTGCTCCTCGTCGCCGCGAAGCGCGAGGTGATCGAGAACAAGATCGGCCTCCTCGCCGATGCCGGCCTCTCCCCCTCGATCATCGACGTCGACTCCTTCGCCCTGCACAACGCGTTCGAGCGGAACTACCCGGACGCGCTCAAGGGCCTCGTCGCGCTGATCCACGTCGGCAACGAGACGACGAACATCAACCTCCTCGACGAGGGCGTTCCGGTCCTCGTCCGCGACATCCCCTTCGGCTCTCGTCGACTGCGTGAGGCGCTCCAGCGGGAGCGCGGGCTCACCGCCGAGGACGCGGACGACGTCATCCAGGGTCGGTCGAACACCATCGACCTCCGCGGGTTCGTGACCGATCGGGTGGACGAGCTGGCCCTCGGAATCGAGCGGGCCGTTGCGTTCATCACCGCCCAGACCGGCGGCATGGAGGTCGGTCGGGTCTTCCTCTCCGGCGGCGGGGCGCGGGTCCCCGGGCTGGTCGACGCCCTCGGCATTCGCCTCGGCGTGCGGACCGAGATCGCCAATCCGCTCCAGCGGGTGGCGGTCCGCCCCGATGTGATGGAGGCGGTCAACGTCGACGAGGTCGCACCGATGCTCATGCTCTCCGTAGGGCTGGCCCTGCGTCACGCTCACTAGCGGGATAACGAGGCGAGCCGTGATCGAAGTCAATCTGTTACCCGGCGCGAAGAAGCGCCCAGCTCGACGCTCCGCGAAGCCGTCCTTCTCGCTCCCGAAACTCGGGGGGGACGCGTCCTCGTTCGATCGGGCCACGATCGGCATCGTGGCGGCGTGGATCCTGGGGCCCGGATTGATCCTCTGGATGTTCCTCGGGACCGGCAGCCGTCGCGAGGAACTCAACCTCTCGATCGAGCAGGCGGTGCAGGATTCCGCGAGGTACGCGGCCGTGATCGCCGCGCAGGAGAATCTGCGCGCGCGGCGAGACACGATCGCGCGGAAGCTCGAGATCATCCAGGAGATCGATGCGGGCCGGTACATCTGGGCCCACATCCTGGACGAGATCAGCCGGGCGCTCCCCGAGTACACCTGGCTCACCCGGATCACTCCGATCGAGAGCGACGGCTCGCTGCCGAACTTCCAGATCGTCGGACGGACCGGGAACACCTTCGCGCTCACCCGGTTCATGACGGACCTGGAATCGTCGCCGTTCATCCGCGAGGTCCGGCTCACGACGACCGAGCAGGTGCGCGAGCAGGGTGATCGCGTGGTCCACGAGTTCATTCTGCTGGCCTCGTACGAGGAGCCGCCGGCGGATGCGATCGAGACCGTCCCCCTCTTCGTAGGCGAGGACTGAGATGGCCCTGTTACCGAGCGATCCGCAACAACAGAAGAAGCTCCTCCTGGGTGCCCTGCCCCTGCTCTTGCTGTTCGCGTACTGGCAGTTTTACCACGGGGCGCGTAAGGAGGAGATCGCCGCACTGGAGCAGCGCCTCGAGCAGCTCGAGACGAAGAACGCGGCGGCGCGGGCTCGGGCCCAGCAGGGAGGGCCCGAGCTGGAGCAGAAGCTCGCGCTTTACGAGGCGCACATCACCCGGCTCGAGCAGCTCGTGCCGAAGGCGGAGGAGGTTCCGAAGCTGCTTCACGACCTGACGCTGCGCGCCCAGGAGACGGGGATCGAGCTCGCCCGCCTGCGGCCGAACGAGCAGACCCCGGGCCCCTACTACACACTCCATACGTACGACGTCGCGATCTACGGCAATTATCACGAGGTCGGGCGCTATCTCGCATCGATCGGCTCGCTGCCCCGGATCGTGACGCCGTACGATCTGACGCTGCAACCGCGACAGGAGGTCGACCGCTCGGGCCAGGTGCGACTCCAGGCGGACTTCCGGATCAAGACGTACGTGCTGCCGTCCGACGGGACGGCGGAGGCGAACGGCCATGCGAGCAACTGAACTCACGATCGTGACGGCGGGGCTCCTCCTCGCCGTGGCGACACCCGCATTCGGGCAGGGGGCGGGGCCCGGGGCGGGAGAGCCCGAGCTCAAATTCGAGCGGGAATCCTTCGTCTACCCGGGCGCTTCGCGGCGCGACCCGTTCACCTCCCTTGCCGCAAAGGGGATGGGTCCACGGTTCGAGGATCTGACGCTCCAGGGCGTGATCTACTCCCCGACCGGCGGGAGCGTCGCGCTCCTCCGGGATGACGGCGGACGGATCTACCGTGTGCGCCGGGGCGAAACCGTGGGCAACGCCCGGGTCCTCAGCATCGCACCGACGCAGGTGCTCTTCGCGGTGGAGAACTTCGGGGTGGTCCGGCAGGAGCAGCTCGAGATGAAGCGTAAGGACACAGAAGGAGAACAGCGATGACTCCGATCGTGGCGCTCTTGACGGCGGCGCTCGGTACGTTGACTTCGGTCAAGGGCCTGAGCGTCCTGCCGGCGGATGACCGGACCGCGGTGGTCATCGAAGTCGACGGGCCGGTGACGATCGAGGACTTCACCCTCACCAACCCGGCTCGCCTCGTCGTCGACATCACCGGCGCCCGGCAATCGCTGCCCCGGGACCGCTTCACGGGGGTGAACCGCGGGGGGATCCGCGCGCTCAGGGTGAGCCAGTTCCGGCCGGAGGTCGTCCGGGTCGTCCTCGACTTGGAACAGCCGGTCCAGTACGTGGTCGAACAGCGGGATGGCGCCGTTCGGGTCACCTTCCCGAACCCCCGCGGCGCGTTCGACCCCTGGTACGCCCCGGGCGCGCCGGCCGCCGCGGCGAGCCGGTCCCTTGACGGCGCGGGTCGCCCGGTCGTGCTCGAGGCCGCGCCGCCGTCCTCGCGGCCGGCCGCGCCCGCGCCGCGCATCGACGATCAGCCGCGGATCTCGGTCTTCTTCAAGGATGCGCCGATCGCGGACGTCGTCGCGCACTTCGCCGAGTTCTCGGGCCGCAGCATCATCATCGCCAGCGGCGTGACGGGGACGATCAACGCGGACATCCGCGACCAGCCGTGGGAGGACGCGTTCGAGGCGCTCCTCGTGACGCACGGCCTCTCGGCGCGCGAGATGGAGAGCGGGATCATCCGCGTCGACAAGACGGAGAACCTGAGGGAGCGGGAAAAGGTCGAGGACCTGGTCACCCGGACCTTCACGATCCGGTACGCCAACGTCGACTCCCTCAAGCCGGCGATCGAGGGGGTGCTCTCGGAGCGCGGGAAGGTCACCCGCAACTCCGCGACCAACACCCTGATCGTGACGGAGGCGAGCTCGATCCTCGAGCAGAGGATCGCGCCCCTCATCGCGCAGCTCGACCAGCGGACGCCGCAGGTGACGATCTCGGCGAAGATCATCTTCGTCGATCGGACGGCGCTCGAGGAGCTGGGGATCATCTACGACCTCAAGGACACCGAGGGGAACCAGCTCAACAAGATCGTCAAGGGTTTCGGTGACACCGACTTCGATGGGGTCATCGAGCCGGTCGATGTCGATGTGGTCCGTATCGGCGGCTCGTCGATCGCGGCGCTGGCGAACGCGAACGACCGCGTCGCGTCCCCGGCGATCCAGCTCCTGACCTCGCTCGACCTGGGCCGGTGGCAGCTCATCAACTTCCTTGAGGCCCTCAACCAGCTCCAGGTGACGGACATCCAGGCCACGCCGATGCTCACGACGCTGGACAACATGCAGGCGAGCGTTCAGGTGGGCGAGGAGACGCCGATCCGCGTGATCGACGTGGGCGGCGGGACCGGTGGGGGTGTGCCTCCCCGGGCGAACGTCCAGATGAAGAACACGGGGATCATCCTGCGGGTGACGCCTCACGTCACCGGTGACCAGGTGCTCCTCGACCTGCACGCGGAACGCTCGAACATCGCGGCCGCGCCTTCGGACATCGGCTACACCTTCCAGAAGCAGGAGTCGAAGACGCAGGTGCTGGTCAACAACGGCGAAACGGCGGTGATCAGCGGGCTGACGATCATCGAGAAGAGCCGGGTTCGGACGGGGATCCCGATCCTGATGGACCTGCCCGTCCTCGGCGGACTTTTCCGGAAGAGCACGGAGCGGGAGCAGAAGCGCGACCTCTTGATCATGGTCACGCCGCGGATCCTTCGGGACAGCGAGTTCTGATGCCGCGAGGGACGCCCGGCAACTGGACAACGCGGTCGACTCCCTCTATATAATGGGGAGGCCCGAACACGCGAAGAGCCCGGTCTCGGCCGGGCTCTTTCCTTGGAACCCGAGGTAGGACATGCAGTTCACATTCCGGACCGCCGGTGAGTCGCACGGGCGGGGGCTGGTCGCCATGGTCGAGGGCGTGCCCGCCGGCCTGGCGCTGGACGTGGAGCGCGACATCGACCCGGAGCTGCGTCGCCGGCAGGGTGGTTACGGCCGGGGCGGGCGGATGCGGATCGAACAGGACCGAGCGGAGCTGATCTCCGGCGTCCGGTTCGGCGAGACGCTCGGCTCGCCGATCGCGATGGTGATCTGGAATCGTGACTGGCAGAACTGGCAGGTCGCGATGTCGCACGCCGCGCCGCCGGAGGACGCCGACGATCGCGCCTTGCGGCGGGTGTACCTGCCGCGTCCCGGCCACGCCGACCTGGTCGGGATCCTGAAGTACGACCGGACCGACGCACGGGACATCCTGGAACGGGCATCGGCCCGGGAGACGACGGCGCGGGTCGCGGCCGGGGCGGTGGCCAAGCGCCTTCTGGCGGAGTTCGGGATCACGATCGGGAGCCACGTCGTCGAACTCGGCCCCATCGCGGCGAGGGTGCCGGCGGAGCTCCCGGAGGACCTGAACGCCGTGGCCGACGAGTCGCCGCTGCGGACGCTCGACCCCGACGCCGAGGCGAAGATGATCGAGGAGATCGACGCCGCGCGGCAGGAGGGCGACACGCTCGGCGGGGTCTTCGAGGTCGTCGTCCGCGGGCTCCCCGTCGGGCTCGGCAGCCACGTCTCGTGGGACCGCAAGCTCGATGGCCGCCTCGCGCAGGCGCTCATGTCGATCCAGGCGATCAAGGGCGTGGAGATCGGCCCGGCCTTCGACGTCGCCCGGCGCCGCGGCTCGCGTGCGCACGACGAGCTCGAGCGGGCGCCGGACGCGGTTGCGCACCTCCGCACGGGCGGGTATCGGCGCGCCTCGAATCACGCGGGCGGCCTCGAGGGCGGGATCACGACCGGCGAGCCGCTGGTGTTGCGGGCGGCGATGAAGCCGCTCTCGAGCCTCATGCGCCCGTTGCGAAGCGTGGATGTCCGCACCGGCGAGCCGGCCGAGGCGGTGCGCGAGCGGAGCGACGTCGTCGCGCTCCCGGCCGCCGGGGTCGTGGGCGAGGCGATGGTCGCGATCGTGCTCGCGGATGCCATGCTCGAGAAGTTCGGCGGTGATTCGCTCGCAGAGATGCGGCGCAACTTCGAGGGGTACCTGGCGCGGATCCGCGAACGCGCCTGAAGCCGCCCGCATGGAGAACTGGGGCGCCGGGCCCGAGCGGGGGATCACCCGCATCATCCTCATAGGCTTCATGGCCGCCGGGAAAACGACCGTCGGTCGGCGGGTCGCCGAGTTGCTCGGCTGGGACTTCCTCGACTTCGACGAGGAGATCGAGCGCCGCGAGGGGTTGCCCGTTCCCGAGATCTTCCGTATCTACGGCCAGCCGGCGTTCCGGCGCATGGAAGCGGAGCTCACACACGACGTCGCCCATCTCTCGGGCGTGGTCCTTGCCCCGGGCGGCGGGTGGATCACGCAGCCCGAGCTCCTCGATGAGTTCGGCCCCGAGACGTTGGTGGTCTGGCTCCGCATCTCCCCGGAGGAGGTCGTGCGACGGGCCGCGCGGACGCTGTCTCATCGTCCGCTCCTGGCCTCGGCGCCTGATCCGCTAGCCCGGGCGCGTACATTGATCCACGAGAGGGAGCCTCTCTACCGTCTGGCCGATGTGGTCGTCGATGTCGACGGACGGGACGTGGAGGATGTCGCCGAGGAGATCGCGGCGCTCGCATTGACGAGCTGACCGCGCCGAGGCCCGTGTTGGGCTCGGGCGGAGGGCGCGGGCGGACGCCGGCACGATCCGAGATGAACGGCGCTCCGGTACGCCTCGCCGGCCCGTCAGGGCTGCGGTGCACGAGTGGCGCGGATGCACGAATCCCCGCCCCGCGGGCGAAACGTCGGCCGGGAACGAGGGTACCGGATGGGACAGGGAAGGGGGCCGGAATCGAGGAGCATGGCGGAGAAGAATCGCAAGACGCGGCTGGTGATCGTGGAGTCGCCGGCCAAGGCGAAGACGATCGGGAAGTACCTGGGTCCGGGGTACCGGGTGCGAGCGTCGGTCGGCCACATCCGGGACCTGCCGGAGCGGGAGCTCGGCGTCGACGTCGAGGCCGGGTTCGTGCCGAAGTACGTCACGATCCGCGGCAAGGGCAAGATCATCCAGGAGCTGCGACGGGAGGCCGAGGCCGCCGACGAGGTGATCCTGGCGACCGACCCCGACCGCGAAGGGGAAGCGATCGCCTGGCACGTCGCCGAGCAGCTCGGTTACGATCCGGACCGCGGGAACGGCGGCGATCGGTTCCGTCGCGTTCTCTTCCACGAGATCACGGGGGATGCGGTCCGCCGCGCACTCGAGCATCCGGCCAAGCTCGACCTGCGCAAGGTCGAGGCGCAGCAGGCGCGACGGATCCTGGACCGCCTCGTCGGTTACCAAGTCAGCCCTCTCCTCTGGAAGCCGATCCGACCGGGGCTCTCCGCCGGCCGCGTTCAGACCGTCGCGCTCCGGTTGATCACGGAGCGTGAGGACGAGATCCGCGCCTTCGTCCCCGAGGAGTACTGGTCGATCACCGCGGCGCTCGAGAAGGACGAGCAGCGCTTCGAGGCGAAGCTCCACCACATCGACGGCAAGGCGTTCCGACTCGAGAACGAGGCGGCGGCGAAGGCGGTCCTCGCCGGGGTCGATGGGGTGCCCTTCGTCGTCACCGAGGTCAAGCGCAGGGAGCGGTCGAAGAACCCGCCCGCGCCGTTCACGACCTCGACGCTCCAGCAGGAGGCCGCGAAGCGCCTCGGCTTCGCCGCGCAGAAGACGATGCGCGTGGCGCAGCAGCTCTATGAGGGCGTCGAGCTCGGGCCCGAGGGCGCGGTCGGGCTCATCACCTACATGCGTACCGACTCGACGAGGGTGGCGCCGGTCGCGGCCGCGGCCGCGCGGGACTGGGTCGCCACGAACTTCGGCGAGCGTTACGCCGCCGCGGGCGGGCCCCGCCTCTGGTCGGGAAAGCAGCAGAAGGGGGCCCAGGAGGCCCACGAGGCGATCCGGCCGACCGAGATCGCGCGCCACCCCGACGCGGTTCGTCGCTACCTCGACCGTGACCAGCTCCGGCTCTACGAGCTCATCTGGCAGCGCTTCGTCGCCGGGCAGATGGCGCCGGCGGTCTACGACACGACGACCGTCGACTTTGACCTGACCGGCCGCGATGGGCACCGCTACCTCTTCCGCGCGACCGGCTCGATCCTGAAGTTCGACGGCTTCACCCGCCTCTACCGCGAGGCGCGGGAGGACGGCGACCACAAGACGCTCGACGACCTGGCGCCGCTCCCCGAGCTCGAGGCGGGGCAGCGCTGCACGCTCCTCGAGATCGTCCCGGCCCAGCACTTCACGCAGCCGCCGCCGCGTTACAGCGAGGCGAGCCTGGTCAAGGAGCTGGAGAAGCTGGGCATCGGCCGGCCGTCGACCTATGCCCAGATCATCTCCACGCTCAAAGACCGCGACTACGTCGAGGTGCGCGAGAAGCGGTTCCACCCGACTCCGCTCGGCGAGACCGTCGCGAAGCTCCTCGTCCGCCTCTTCCCCGACCTCTTCGACGTCGGCTTCACCAGCGGGATGGAGACCCGGCTCGACCTGATCGAGGAGGGCGAGCTCGACTGGCGAGAGGTGCTCGGCGATTTCTACGGCCCCTTCCAGAAGCGGCTCGACGAGGGGGAGAAGAAGAGCGACGAGGTCCTCCGGGAGGTCGTCGATGCCGGGGCGGAGGCTTGTCCCGAGTGCGGCCGGGCGCTCGTCCTCAAGTGGTCGAGGCACGGCCGCTTCTTCGGGTGCTCGGGGTACCCGGAGTGCAAGTACACCAAACCGCTCGACAAGAAGGAGAAGAAGGAGCCGCGCCCGATCGGGCGGCCCTGCCCGAAGTGCGGGAGCGAACTCGTGGAGCGCGAAGGCCGGCTCGGCACCTTCATCGCGTGCAGCAACTACCCCAAGTGCAAGCACACGGAGCCGGTCACGGTCCCGGGGGTCAAGTGCCCGAAGTGCGGGGAGGGCGACGTCGCCGAGAAGAGGAGCCGCCGGGGGAAGGTCTTCTGGAGCTGCACGCGATATCCGGATTGCGATTGGTCGAGCTGGGATCGCCCCGTCGCCGGGCCCTGCCCCGACTGCGGCCACACGTACCTGGTCGTGAAGAGCACGAAGGCCAAGGGCGAGTTCCTCCGCTGCCCCGGGTGCAAGGGGGAGTTCGCGGAGGAGAACGTCGCGGGGGCGGGGACCGCGGTGTAGCGGGCGAAGATGCAGCAGGAGGCAGGATGGCGCAGGTGACGGTGGTCGGCGGTGGGCTCGCGGGGTGCGAGGCGGCGTGGCAGCTCGCGCAGCGCGGGCACGACGTGACGTTGGTCGAGATGCGGCCGGTCCGCACGACCCCCGCGCACCAGACCGACGGGCTCGCCGAGCTCGTCTGCACCAACTCCTTCAAGAGCGAGGACCCGACGAACGCGCATGGGCTCCTCAAGACCGAGATGCGCGCCCTCGGCTCGCTGCTCCTGACCGCCGCGGCCGAGGCCCGCGTCCCCGCCGGCGCCGCTCTCGCCGTCGACCGGAACATCTTCTCCCGGCGCATGACGGCGATGATCGAGGCGCATCCGCGGATCCGCATCGAGCGTCGCGAAGTCGTCGAGCTCCCGGAGGGGCCCAGCATCGTGGCGACGGGGCCGCTCACCTCCGACGCCCTCTCCGAGACGATCCGCGCCGCCCTCGGCGACAGAGGGCTCGCCTTCTACGACGCGATTGCGCCGATCGTCGCCTTCGACTCGATCGACCTCGACGTGGCCTACTTCCTCTCCCGCTACGGCAAGGGCGACGGCGAGGACTACCTCAACTGCCCCTTCGATCGCGAGCAGTACCACGCTTTCCTCGCGGCGCTCCGGGAGGCGGACATCTACCCGGGGCGCGACTGGGAGAAGCTGCCGATCGCCGGCGAGGGTGGGACGGCCGAGGGGCGAGGCGACGACGTCCCCTACTTCGAAGGGTGCCTCCCGATCGAGGTCATGGCGGCCCGTGGCGACGACACGCTCCGCTTCGGGCCATTCAAGCCGGTCGGACTCCCCGACCCGAGGACCGGGCGCGAACCGTACGCCGTCCTCCAGCTCCGGCGCGAGGACGCCGCCGGGCAGATGTGGAACCTGGTCGGGTGCCAGACCCGGCTCCGGACGGGCGAGCAGCGCCGCGTATTCCGGATGGTCCCGGGGCTCGAGTCCGCGGAGTTCCTCCGCTACGGCTCGATCCACCGGAACACGTACCTCAACTTCCCGGGCCGCCTCTCGGCGCACGGCTCGCTCCGCGACCGGCCCGAGCTGATCTTCGCCGGCCAGCTCACGGGGGTCGAGGGGTACACGGAGTCGGCGGCTTCGGGGATCCTCGCCGGCGTCAACCTCGACCGGATCGTCCGGGGCGAGGCGCCCGTCGTCCCGCCGTCGACGACGATGCTCGGCGGCCTCTACCGCTACCTCCGCGAGGCCGATCCCAACGACTTCGCACCGATGAACTCCAACTTCGGGCTCCTCGACCCCCTCGAGGGCCGCATCCGCGACAAGCAGGCGAAGCGCGAGCGCCTCGTGCGCCGCGCGCAGGAGGACTTCGCCGCGTGGATGCACAGCCACGGGATCGAGCCGGTCGACGTCGGCGAGCCCGCCTTCGCCGGCGCCTGAGGGAGCGCGACTTGATCGACGAGTTCCTCCGCCACCTCGCCGACGGGCGGCAGCTCAGCCCCCACACCACCTCGGCGTACCGGCGAGACCTCGCCGAGTTCACCGACTTCCTCGGCCGCTACTACGGCGGCGACGCATGGACCTGGGATGGCGTCGACCGCCTTGCGTTGCGCGGGTTCCTCGCCCACCTGAACCGGCGGGGGCTCTCGAAACGCTCGATCGCGAGGAAGCTCTCCGCCGTCCGCTCCTTCTTCCGCTTCCTCCACCGCGAGGAGATCATCGAGGCGAACCCGGGCCGGGCGGTCCGGACCCCCAAGCTGGAGCGTCTCCTCCCGGGGTGGCTGAGCCGCAACGACGTCGATCGGGTCTTCACGCTCGCCGAGAACCGCGCCGCGGAGGGCGGGTTCCTCGGCGCTCGCAACCTGGCGATCCTGGAGACCTTCTACTCGACGGGGATGCGCCTCTCCGAGCTCCAGCAGCTCGACCTCGCCGACCTCGACCTCATCGGCGATCAGGTCAAGATCCGGGGCAAGGGCCGGAAGGAGCGGATCGTGCCCCTCGGCTCCGCGGCGGTCCGCGCGCTCCGGCGCTACGAGCTCCGGCGCGCCGAGGTCGTGGCCCGCGTCGCCGGGGCCGACCGCCGTGCCGTCTTCATCTCCGAGCGCGGACGCCGCCTCTCCGTCCGCCAGCTCCAGCTCATCACTCGCCACTTCCTCGACCAGGTCGCCGAGGATGCGGGGCTCTCCACCCACTCGCTCCGCCACTCCTTCGCGACCCACCTCCTCGATGCCGGCGCCGACCTCATGGCGGTCAAGGAGCTGCTCGGCCACGCCTCCCTCTCGACCACGCGCATCTACACGCACACCTCGAAGGAACGGCTCAAGCGGGTCTACGACCGGGCGCACCCCCGGGCCTGATCGCCGACTCGCCCTTTGCGGTTCCCGGGCCGAGGTGGCAGATTCCCCTCGGGGAAATCCCCCCGCCCTCCGGGGTACAGGCCATGACCGAGGAGGTTCAATGCAGCAGTTCCATGCGACGACGATCGTCGCCGTTCGGCACCGGGGGAAGGTCGCCCTCGGCGGCGATGGACAGGTGACTCTGGGCGACACGGTGGTCAAGGCCACCGCGCAGAAGGTTCGCAAGCTCAAGGACGGTCGGATCCTGGCCGGCTTTGCCGGCTCGGTCGCCGACGCCTTCACGCTGTTCGAGAAGTTCGAGGAGAAGCTCGAGCGCTACCCGGGCAACCTGCCCAGGGCCTGCGTCGAGCTGGCCAAGGATTGGCGGACGGACCGGTACCTGCGGCGACTCGAGGCGCTCCTCGCGGTTGCCGACAGGAACCACCTCTTCCTGATCAGCGGCGACGGCAACGTGATCGAGCCGGACGACAACGTGGTCGCCATCGGCAGCGGCGGCGGCTTCGCCCAGGCCGCGGCCCGGGCGCTCCTCGAGCACTCGGATCTGTCGGCCGCGGAGATCGTGCGCAAGTCGCTCGAGATCGCCGGCGACATCTGCATCTACACGAACCGTAACATCACGGTGCTGGAGCTGGAATGAGCGTGCCTGGCCCCGCCCCCACCGCGTACCCGGTCGATACTCGCATCACACCATAGCGCCGGGGAAGGGCCGGGAACGGGTACGGGAACGGGTACGGGTACGGGAGAAGAACACAATGGCAAAGGTTATCAACGATACCGCGACCCCGCCCGCCGACGCCCCCGCGGAAGAGCCGCGGTGGCTCGACGAGCTGACGCCGCGGCAGATCGTCGCGGAGCTCGACAAGTACATCGTCGGGCAGGCGGCGGCGAAGAAGGCGGTCGCGATCGCCCTGCGCAACCGTTGGCGCCGCCAGCGCGTGGGCGATGACCTCCGCGAGGAGATCATGCCCAACAACATCATCATGATCGGGCCGACGGGGGTCGGGAAGACCGAAATCGCCCGGCGGCTCGCTCGCCTTGCGGGCGCGCCGTTCGTCAAGGTCGAGGCCTCCAAGTTCACCGAGGTCGGCTACGTCGGCCGCGACGTCGAGTCGATGGTCCGCGACCTCGTCGACGTCGCCGTCAACATGGTCCGCGACGAGCGCGAGGCCGAGGTCGAGGAGATGGCGCAGCAGCGCGTCGAGGAGCGGATCCTCGACCTCCTGCTGCCGCCCGTCCCCGAGGCCGAACGCCGGCCCGGCGCCGCCCCCCACGGGGACGACAGCGCGCCGACGGTGAGGCGCGCCTTCGTCGTGAGCCCCCAGGGCGAGGCCCGGGAGAAGTCCATCGAGGACGACCTCGCCCCCGTCGAGGGGGACGAGCAGCGCATCCGCGATCGCCGCGAGCGCACCCGCGAGAAGCTGCGCACCCTGCTGCGCGACGGGAAGCTCGAGGAGCGCACCGTCGAGGTCGAGGTCCAGCAGGCCGCGTCCATCGAAAACCTCATGATCCCCATGGGGGGGATGGAGGGGATGGACAACTTCGCCGAGATGCTCCAGGACATGCTCCCCAAGCGCAAGAAGCGGCGGGTCGTCACCGTCGCCGAGGCTCGGCGCATCCTCCTCCAGGACGAACTCGACAAGCTCGTCGACATGGACGAGGTCATCAACGAGGCCCTCGAGCGCACCGAGGACATGGGCATCATCTTCCTCGACGAGATCGACAAGATCGCGGGCGAGCGCGGCACCACCGGGCCCGACGTGAGCCGCGAGGGCGTGCAGCGCGACCTGCTGCCCATCGTCGAGGGGAGCACCGTGCAGACGAAGTACGGGATGGTTCGCACCGACCACATCCTCTTCATCGCTGCGGGCGCGTTCCACGTCTCGAAGCCGTCCGACCTGATTCCCGAGCTCCAGGGGCGTTTCCCCATTCGGGTCGAGCTCAGCCCGCTCACGGAGGAGGACTTCGTCCGCATCCTCAGGGAGCCCAAGAACGCGCTCCTCCGTCAGTACCGGGAGCTCGTCGCCACCGAGGGCGCGGAGCTCGAATTCACCGACGACGGGATCCGCGAGATCGCCCGGATCGCCGCCGAGATCAACGAGCGGATGGAGAACATCGGCGCTCGGCGGCTGCACACGGTGCTGACCACGCTCCTCGAGGATGTCCTCTTCGACCTCCCCGACGAGAGGACCGGGAAGATCGTCCTGAACGGCGACGTCGTCCGGGAGCGGCTCAAGCAGATCGTCGAGGACGAAGACCTCCGGCGGTACATCCTCTAGCTCCCAATCCACGAGGGTTCGTCTCGACGCTCGTGTGCGATCCCGGTCGTGGGCCCGGTCAACCGGAGCGGGCCCGCGACCGGGATCGGCATCTCGTCGCGATCCGCCGGTCGGGTGCGCCCGATCGCGCCGCCACCGCGTGTCGCGACGGGCTCGGGACGGTCCGACCCCAATCTTGCAGGGATTCCCGGCCGCCGGTACTTTCCGGCGGCGTCGTACACCCTCACGCAACCCGCGAGCAGCGATATGGCCGACAAGCGTGATTTCCTGGAGATCCCGGATTTCTCGACGGATGAGCTTTACGAGACGCTCGAGCTGGCGAGGCGGCTCAAGCGAGGCGAATACAAGGGCCAGCCGCTGGCCGGGAAGACGCTGGCGATGATCTTCGAGAAGAGCTCGACACGCACCCGCGTCTCGTTCGAGGTCGGCACCTTCCAGCTCGGGGGGCATGCTCTCTTCCTCTCGTCCCGCGACATCCAGCTCGGGCGGGGCGAGCCGATCCGGGACACCGCGCGCGTCCTCTCCCGCTACGTCGACGGGATCATGATCCGGACGTTCGACCACGGGGATGTTCGCGAGCTCGCCCACTACGCGAGCGTGCCGGTCATCAACGGGCTGACGGACCTGCTCCATCCCTGCCAGGTCATGGCGGACGTCATGACCATTCAGGAGGCCTTCGGCACGGACCTGAGCGGCCGGAAGGTTGCATGGGTGGGGGACGGCAACAACATGGCGAACTCGTGGCTGAACGCCGCCTACCGTTTCGGTTTCGAACTGCGGCTGGCGTGCCCCGAGGGATACGAGCCGGACAAGGAGATCTTCGAGCGGGCCCGGACGGCGGCGAACGTCATGCTGACGCACGATCCACGGGAGGCCGTCGCGGGCGCCGAGGTCGTCAACACCGACGTCTGGGCGTCGATGGGGCAGGAGGCCGAAGCCGAGGAGCGACGCCGTGCCTTCCGCGGCTACCACGTCGACGAGGCGCTCATGCGCCTCGCGGACAAGGACGCGATCTTCCTGCATTGCCTCCCGGCGCACCGGGGCGAGGAGGTCGCGGACGAGGTGATCGAGGGGCCGCAATCGCGCGTCTTCGACGAGGCGGAGAACCGCCTGCACGTCCAGAAGGCGATCATGATCCGCCTGATGGGCGCCTGAACGGGAGGAATAATGGCCGACGAACTGAAGCGCACCCCGCTCTACGAGGAGCATCTCCGGCTCGGTGCGAAGCTGGTCCCCTTCGCCGGGTACGAGATGCCGGTCCAGTATCCGACCGGCATCGTCGCGGAGCACCAGGCCGTCCGGAAGCGGGCCGGCCTCTTCGACGTCTCGCACATGGGCGAGATCGAGGTCCGGGGCGAGAAGGCCCTCGACCTGGTGCAGTACGTCACGACCAACGACGTGTCCCGGCTCGAAGTCGGGCAGGCGCAGTACACGGTCGTCTGCCAGGAAGACGGCGCGGCGATCGACGACTGCCTCGTCTACCGTTACGCCGACCACTACATGGTCGTGGTCAACGCGTCGAACAAGGACCGCGTTCTCGATTGGATCCGCAAGTACGCGCCCCGTTTCGACGCCGAGATCATCGACCGCTCGGACGCGACGGCGCTCCTGGCGCTCCAGGGGCCGGCGTCGGAGCGGATCCTCGCGCAACTCACCGACACGGACCTCGGGTCGATCGGGTACTACCACTTCGCGGTCGGCGAGGTCGATGGGCGCCCCGCCACGATCAGCCGGACCGGTTACACCGGCGAGGATGGCTTCGAGCTCTACATCCCGGTGGATGCGGCCGTGCAGATCTGGCGCAGGCTCCTCGAGGTGGGCGAGGGCGAGGGGCTGATCCCCGCCGGGCTCGGCGCCCGTGATTCGCTCCGTCTCGAGATGGGGTACATCCTCTACGGGAACGACCTGGACCTCAACCACACCCCCCTCGAGGCCGGGCTCGGCTGGGTCGTCAAGCTCGACAAGGGCGACTTCCTCGGCAAACCCGCGCTCCAGCGGCAGAAGGAGGAAGGGCTCCGCGAGCGGCTCGTCGCCTTCCGCCTCACGGAGCGGGGCTTCCCGCGCCACGGGTACGAGGTGCGCTTCAACGGCGAGCCGGCCGGGGAGGTGACGAGCGGGATCCTGAGCCCCTCCCTCGACCAGGGGATCGGCCTCGCGTACGTCCCCGTGGAGGCCGCGAAGCCCGGGACCGCGATCGAAATCGTGATCCGCAACCGCCCGGTCCCGGCCGAGGTCGTTCGCCCCCCCTTCTACCAGGACGGCTCCGTTCGGCGCTGACGGGGTATCACGGGATCGTGGACCCCATTCGCCTTGCGATCCTCACGGTCTCGGACGGCGTAGCGCGCGGCGTGCGCCTGGATCGGAGCGGCGACGCGATCGCCGCCTGGGCCGCCGCGCGCGGCCACGTCGTCGTGGAGCGGGCCGTCGTGCCGGACGAGGCCGAGAGGATCGCCGCGATCCTGGCCGCTTGGGCCGGCGCCGGTGCGGTCGACGTCGCCCTCACCACGGGCGGAACCGGTTTCACGGCCCGCGACGTCACGCCCGAGGCGACGCGATCCGTGATCGAACGCGAGGTGCCCGGGATCGCCGAGGCGATCCGGCAACGCGGTGCCGCCGCAACCCCGTTCGCCTGGCTCTCCCGCGGCGTCGCGGGGCTCTGCGGTCGCATGTTGATCGTCAACCTGCCGGGGAGCACGGGCGGGGTCCTCGACGGGCTGGCCGTGCTCGAGACCCTGCTCGGCCACGCCGTCCAGTTGCTCCGAGGGGTCGATACCGAGCGGCACGAATCGCAGAATGCCTGAAACCGTCCTGATCACCACGCACGACCTGGAACCGGCGGTCCGGCTCAAGGAAGCCTTCCACCGGGAGGGGTTCCGGGTCGAGCTGTTGACCAGTACCGAACGCATCGCCGACGTAACGGAGCCGGCGCTCCTCGTGATCACCGGCGGGCTCGACGAGAAGCGTGCCCGCCGGCTGATCCGCGAGGCCGCCGAGCTCGACCGCCTCCCCGTCATCGGGCTCACGGAGCCGACCGAGTCGTCCGGCACGAGGGTCGGCGTCTCGGAGACCTTCGCGAAACCGATCGACGTCGACGAGGTCGTCCTCGTCGGCCGGCGCCTCGTCGAGCGCCGGCGGCTGCAGCGCATCACCGGGATCCTCGGCGAGACCGCCGCGATCCAGGAGGCCCTCGAGCGCGTTGTCCAGATCGCGCCGGTCCATTCGACCGTCCTCGTGACCGGCGAGAGCGGGACCGGCAAGGAGCTGATCGCCAGGGGGATCCATGCCCTCTCGCCCCGGCGGCACCGGCCGTTCATCGCCGCGAACGTCGCGGCGCTCCCGGAGACGCTCCTCGAATCCGAGCTCTTCGGCCACGAGAAGGGCGCGTTCACCGGTGCGATCGCGCAGCGCAAGGGGCTCTTCGAGCTCGCCCACCGCGGCACCCTCTTCCTTGACGAGATCGGCGAGATGCCGCTCTCGACGCAGACCAAGCTCCTCCGCGTCCTCGAGGAGCGGGAGTTCATCCGCGTCGGCGGCGAGGAGCCGATCCAGGTCGACGTGCGGGTCATCGCGGCGACGAACCAGGACCTTCGTCACCTCGTCGAGCTCGGCCAGTTCCGCCGCGACCTCTACTACCGCCTCAACGTGCTTCGCATCGAGCTCCCGCCCCTCCGCGAGAGGCGGGAGGACATCCCCCTCCTCATCGAGGCGTTCATCCGCGAGATCGCCAGAGAGCACGACCTCCCGATCGTCCAGGTCTCGCCCGAGGCGCTGGCCACGCTGATGGAGTACGACTGGCCCGGGAACATCCGCGAGCTGCGCAACCTCGTCGAGTCGATGACCGTCCTCTCGACGGGGCGGACGATCCAGCCCGACGACATCCCGCCGGAGGTCCGCCTCGGCGCCGGGTCCGGGTCCCGGAGCCGGCTCCCCGCTCCGATCCCCCGTGCACATTCGCCGAGCGGCGCCGCCCCGGCCCCCGAGCTGGAGTTCATCTTCCGCACCCTCCTCCAGCTCCGGATGGATGTCGAGGACCTCCGCCGGGAGTTCGACGAGTACCGGCGCAGCCACCCGGAGCTCCCCGTGGTGGGCCGCTCGGCCTACCCGTACCCCCTCGTCTCCGCCGGCGCCGTCGCCCAGCCCACCGGGATCGAGGTCGCGCGGATCACGGGCGTGCCCGAGACCGTCGAGGAGGACGATGAAGGCGACGACGAGGGCGTCGTCGTCTTCCGCCCCGGGATGACGATGAGCGACCTCGAACGGGAAGCGATCATCGCCGCGCTCCGCGAGGTCGGCGGCAACCGCCGCAAGGCCGCGGAGATGCTCGGCATCGGCGAGCGGACCCTCTATCGCAAGCTCAAGGAATACGCGATCCCGGTCTGAGGCGGGGGCCGAAAGGCGCCACGCCGAAGACGCTTTTACTCCGGGGCCCGGGTCCGAGCCCAGGTAGGGAGATGGAGAACGCCCCCGACGGCCGGAGAGCCATCGGGGGCGTTGTCTCCGTGGCCCCGGCCCATCCCGCGAGGACGGGCCGGGGCAACCCTGCCACGGAACCCGTCAGTAGCCCGGGTTCTGCGTCAGGTTGCTGTTCACGTCGATCTCCCCCTGGGGGATCGGGAAGAGCAGGCGGGTCGAGGGGATCCCGAGCACCGCCTCGGCCCGACCCGTACGGCGCAGGTCGAAGAAGCGGTGGCCCTCCATCGCGAACTCCACGCGCCGCTCCTTGAGGATGGCCTCGATCAGGTCATCCTCGCTGGTGACGGTCGTCGGCAGGGGCCCGAGACCGGCGCGGTCGCGGATGATGTCGATGTCCGCCCGCACGGTCGCCGGATCCGCGTGCAGCCGGGCGTTCGCCTCGGCACGGGTCAGGTACATGTCCGCCAGCCGGATCACGAGGATGTTGTCGTCCCCGTTCGCCACACGGAAGTACTTGATCCCGTAGCGGTCCCCGGAGCCGTCCAGCGCGATCGACGCGTCACGGCGCACGTCGCCGGCCTCGTACGCGTTGTAGAGGTCCTCCGACGGGGCGAAGCCGCGACGGCCGCCCAGCGACTGCGGGAAGTACCAGAAGGCCAGCGAGTTCGGGTCGTTGATGCTGTACTGGACCTCGAAGATCGACTCGCTGTTGCTCTTCGTGGTGAAGATCGACCGGTAATTGGTGACGAGCTCGTAATCGCCATTGATCACCGCCGTCGCCATGTCACGGGCGTTCTCCCACTCCCCGATCTCGAGGTACGCCTTCGCGAGGAGCGCCCGCGCCCCGCCCTTCGTGGCGCGACCCGGCGAGCCGCTCTCGGGGAGCAGCGGGATCGCATCGGTCAGGTCGGTGATGATCCGGTCGTAGACCTCTTCCCGCGTGTTTCGCGCGACGAGGGCCTCCTCGCCGATCCCGACCGACGGCTCGAGCACGATCGGCACGCCGCCGAAGTAGCGGACGAGGTTGAAGTAGTTGAGCGCCCGCAGGAAGAGGGCCTCTCCCTTGAAACGAGCCGCCTGCTCCGAGGTCAGGTCGGAGACCTCCGGGATCGCCTTGAGGACGTTGTTCGCCCGGTTGATCGCATCGTAGCTGTCGGCCCAGGCGGCCTCGATCGCGGTGTTCGTCGCGAGGATGTCCCGGAGCGAGACCTGGAAATCCGTGCCGTAGGTCCCGGTGAAATCCAGGTTGTCCGCGTACATCTCCGGGTAGACCGTCAGCTCCCGGCTGTAGAGCGCATTCGTCTGGAGCGCGCTGTACGCCCCGATGACCGCCAGCTCGACGCCGCGCGCGGTGGTCAGCGCGTCGCCGGAGTCGATCGCGTCGGTCGGATTGGTGTTGAGGGGCTCCTCGCACGCGGCCACCAGAGCCGCCAGCGCGAGCCACCGCATCGTTCTCATCGTCATCGCTCGTTCTCTCCCGCTCAGAAGCCGACGTTGAAGCCGACCGTGAAGCTCCGCGCCTGCGGCAGGGTATAGAAGTCGGTGCCGCGCGTGACGCCGTGCTCACCCGCGTAGTTCACCTCGGGGTCGAACCCGCTGTAATTCGTCGAGGTCAGCAGGTTCTGGCCCTGCAGGTAGACCCGCAGGCTCCGCATCCCGAAACGCCCCGCGACCGACTGCGGGAAGGTGTAGCCGAGCACCGCGTTCTTCAGGCGGATGTACGAGCCGTCCTCGATGAACCGGTCGGAGTCGCGGATGTTGTTGTTCGGGTCGCCCCAAACCGCACGCGGCTCCTTGGCATCGGGGTTCTCCGGCGTCCAGCGCTCGAGCGCCCGCTTCGTCATGTTGTCGAGGTACCCGAGGCCGTACGCTTCCTGGTAGATCCGGTTCGCGTTGTAGATCTCGTTCCCCTGCGAGAACTGCACGAAGAGGCTCAGGTCGAACCCGCGGTACGACAGGGTGTTCGTCAGACCGCCGGTGAAGTCCGGCCACGGCGAGCCGATGATCGTCCGGTCGTCGTCGTTGATCACGCCGTCACCGTTCAGGTCCTTGAACCGGATGTCCCCCGGCGCCGTCCCCGTCGACTGGAAGGCGTGCGCGGCGACCTCCTCCGGCGTGCGGAAGATGCCATCCGTCACGTAGCCGTAGAAGGCACCGAGCGGCTGACCCTCCTCGACGCGGCTCACGAAGCCGAAGTTCATCGGCTCACCGTTGTAGAGCTCGGTGACCTTGTTGTCGTTCTTGGCAATGTTGAAGTCGACCGTCCAGTTCAGGCCATCCTGGCCGCCGCGCAGGAGCTGCGCACGGGCGGTCAGCTCGATCCCGCGGTTCTCCATCGAGCCGACGTTGTACCAGATCGAGGAGAACCCGGTCGTCTGGGGCACCGGCCGCTCGACCAACAGGTCCTTCGTCTTCTTGATGTAGTAGTCGAGGGTGACGGACAGGCGGTTGCCGAGGACCGTGAAATCGGTCCCGATGTCGAGCTGGTCCGTCGTCTCCCACTTCAGCTCGGGGTTGGCGAGCTGGTTGGGATAGATCCCGGGGAGGTCCTCGTAGTTCGCGCCGCCGGCATAGAGGCCGCGCGAGGCGAAGTCACCGAGGTCCTGCTGGTTCCCGGTACGACCGTAGCTGACGCGCAGCGCCAGGTCGTTGAAGAGCCCCTGATCCTGCATGAACGACTCCTCGCTCACGCGCCAGAGGAACGACGCCGACGGGAAGGTCCCGAAGCGACGGTCCGCACCGAAGCGCGACGAGCCGTCCGTCCGCAGGTTCACCGTCGCGGAGTAGCGGTTCGCGAAGCTGTAGCTCACGCGGGCGAAGTACGAGATGAGCGACCAGTCGCTCAGCGACGAGGTCCCATCCGTGATCGTCGCCGCCGAGGTCAGGTAGCGGAAGTACTCGGTGGGGAACTGCTGCCCCGTGACCCGGTTGAACTCGTTCGTGTTCTGCTCGTAGCTCGTCCCGACGACCCCCGAGAAGGCGTGGTTCTCACCGAAGTCGCGCGAGAAGGTCGCGGTCCCCTCGTAGAGGAGCTTCGTCACGTAGCGGTCGGAGACGACCGCCGAGCCGTTGCTCCCGACCGCCGGCCCGACGATCGGCGAGTCGTACATGTACGACCGCAGGTTCAGGTGGTCGAGCCCGACGCTCGCACGGATGTCGATGTCCGGGGTCAGGTGGAAGTTGGCGAAGGTGTTCCCCAGGACGCGGACGCTCCGCTCCTCGGCGTAGTTCTCCTTCGCCAGGCCGACGGGGTTGGCGTACAGCGTCTCGTAGTACGTGCCGTCTTCGTTGTAGACCGGCTCGAAGGGCGGGTTCGCGATCGCGTTGGCGAACGGGCCGTAGATCGTGTTGTCGCTCCGAGCGCGTTCCGTCAGCCCGCGCGTGAGCGCGACGTTCGTGCCGAGGGTCAGCCGGTCGCTCGCGGTGTAGTCGAGGTTCAGACGGCCGTTCAGGCGCTCGTAGCCGAAGCCCCGGACGATCCCGTCCTGCGAGAAGACCGTCCCCGAGACGAAGTAGCGCGTGCGCTCGGTGCCGCCCGCGATCGACCCGGTCATGCTGTACATCGGCGCGGAGCGGAACATCTGGTCGAGCCAGTCCGTATTGATCCGATCGAGCTCCCAGACGTTGTCCACCCCGTCATCCACGTACCCGAAGTAGGCGGGGTGGCGCCGAGCGGGGTCCGGATGGTTCCGGCGAGCCTCGTTGTAGACCTCGATGTACTCATCGGTGTTGAGGAACTCGACGCGCTTCCAGTCCTGCTGCGTCCCGTAGTACGCGTTGAAGTTGATCTGAGGCCGCTCGGCGGCCGCGACGCCGCGCTTCGTCGTGATGAGGACCACTCCGTTCGAGGCGCGCGAGCCGTAGATCGCGGCGGCCGACGCGTCCTTGAGAACCTCGATCCGCTCGATCTCGTTCGGGTTCAGGTCCGAGAGCGCATCGATGTCCTGGCCGCCGAAGGAGCCGTTGATCCCGGAGAAGTTCCCCTGGGTCATCGGAACGCCGTCGACGACGTAGAGCGGCTGGTTCCCCGCCGAGATCGACGAGGCGCCGCGGACGCGCACCGAGATCGCCGCACCCGGGTTCCCCGAGTTCTGCGTGACCTGGACGCCCGGCATCCGGCCCTGCAGCACCGTCTCGACCGACGGCGTCGGCAGCTCCTGGAGCTGCTCCGGACGGATCGAGCTGATCGAGCCGGAGATGTTGCGCCGCCGTTCCGCGCCGTACCCGACGACCACCAGCTCATCGAGGTTCAGGACGTCGGCCTCCATCCGGACCTCGACCGTCGCCGGCGAGCCGGCCGTGACCGTCACCTGCGTCCGGACCTGCTTGTAGCCCAAGAACGAGATCTCCAGGGTGTGCGTGCCGGCCGCGACCGCAGGAATCGCGAACTGGCCCTGGTCGTTCGTCACCGTGCCGAGCGCCGTCCCGACGACGACGATCTGCGCCCCGGCGATCGGCCGGCCGGTGCTCTGGTCGGTCACCTGGCCGCGGATCGAACCGCGCTGCTGCGCGGTACCCTCCGCCGGGACCATGGCTACGACCAGCAATGCCGCAAGTAGCCAACGAAGCTTGTTCATCGAGTTGCCTCCTGGGAAGCAGAGGTCGAAGGATACTCAGACACGCCGTCTCTCCCGACTCCCTCGGCCTGCGGGGGCCGCCGGGCGCCGGGCACTTCTCTCGGGTTACCGTTCTCCACAGCACTTGCGCGCCGACCGGCGTCTCGCCGGTCGACCGGCCTTCTCGCCTCCTTGCTCTCGGGGTGGGTAGGAGGTTGCCCCTCACCCGGTCGAACGCTCGACCACGGAACTCTGGGACAACCGGCGCCCAGGGCCATAGAATCGCGATGCGCCGCTACTGCGTGCCGTCGAGCCCACGACGGGCCACGGCCGGCGATCCATCGCGAACCTCATCCTTATGCATTGGAGGTCGTAATATGATACGCGGTTAGGGACTCCGCAACCAGCGACGGAAGTGCACCTGGAGGCAGGCGATGGGTGAAGAGGGGCGGACGGCAACGGAGTCCGTCACCGTCATGCGGAGCTCAGCCGGCGCGCGCCCGGATCTTCGCCCGCTCGGACTGGAGCCGCGGGAGGATGCGGGTCCAGTCGTCGCTCTCGACGTTCGCGTAGCGCACGCGGAACGGCAACTCGGGGTCGAGCTCCGGATCGAAGGCGTAGATCGCGCTCCGGGTCTCCTGCTGCTCCAGTCGATGGGATGGCCACCCCGGTGTCACGGGCAAGATCGCCCGCGCCCGATGGAGGCGACCCTGCTGCAGGAACTGGAGGTCGTCGGGTTGAAACCTCGTGTCGGGCTCGTAGCTGAAGAACGAGACGAGGAAGAGGGTAGGGGAGGCGACGCCGGCATCCCGCTCCGCATCGGCGCTCCGGCTCGCGGCGAGGGCGTGCAGGCGCGCGTACGTGTCGGGAGCGGCGAGGCGGGTGACGCTCTCGGCCAGGGGCGTCACCTTGATCAACAGGGCGCCGCTGCGTAGGGCTACCGTGAACTCGTCCTGGCGGAGCGTCCCGTAGCCCGAGGGCACGAGCGACTCGGAAAGGGGCCGGGGTTCCGCCGCGGACCGGCTGCCGACGGGGGCCGGCGCGCACGCGGCCACCCACGTCGCAACGAGGACGCTCGCCATCGCCCGCATCATTCGCCGCCCCCTCGATCGACCAGCAACGCCTCGAGCGTCGCGAGGAGTTCGTCGCGGCCTTCTCCCGTCTTGGCGGAGAAGAGGAGGACCTGCTCGGGATCGGCTTCCAGGGCCGCGATGATCTTCGGGATCGATCGGTCCCGCTCCCGCCGGCTCAGCTTGTCGGCCTTCGTCAGCGCGAAGAGCGTCGGAACGCCGAGCTCCGCCAGGAACCGGACCATCTTCCTGTCGTCGGCCGTGGGGCCGTGACGCGCATCGATGAGCTGCACGACCCCTTGGAGCTCGCGGCTCCCCCGGAGGTATCCCTCGATCAGGGGACCCCAGCGGGCGCGTAGCTCCTTGGGGACCCGGGCGAAGCCGTAGCCGGGGAGGTCGACCAGGAAGAACTCGAATCGGTGTTCGTCCTCCGCGGCGGCGCGGACCCGGTAGAAGTTGATCTCCTGGGTCTTCCCCGGCGTCGCCGAAACGCGCGCAAGCTGCTTGCGCGTCCGGCCGAGAAGCCGGTTGATCAGGCTGGACTTGCCGACGTTGGAGCGCCCGGAGAACGCGACCTGCGGGAGTCGGCCCGGCGGGGCCTGGTCGGGACGACCGATCGCGCCGGCGAATTCGACCGAGAGGATCCTCAAGCTTCCTTCATCTTCGCCTCGGCGTGCAGCACCAGGAGCGGCGGGATGCCGTCGGTGACGCACTCCGCGGTGATCACGACCTCCCGGACATCGTCGCGCGAGGGGATCTCGAACATGACGTCGCGCATCAGCTCCTCGAGCACCGCGCGCAGCCCCCGCGCCCCCGTCCCCCGCTCCAGCGCCTTCCGCGCGATCGCCCGGACCGCATCGGGGTCGAAGGTCAGGCCGATCCCCTCCAGCTCGAACATCTTCTTGTACTGCTTGATGAGCGCGTTCTTCGGCTCCTGGAGGATCTGGACCAGCGCCTCCTCGTCGAGAGGATCGAGCGTGACCACCGCCGGGAGACGGCCGACCAGCTCCGGGATCAGCCCGAAGCGCAGCAGATCGTCGGGCTCGACCCCGTCGAAGCGCGCCCCTCCGGTCGACGACGGGGGACGCTCCGCGCCGCCACCGAAGCCGATGCGCTTCTGTCCCCGCCTCGCCGCGATGACCTTCTCCAGCCCGTCGAACGCGCCACCGCAGATGAAGAGGATGTTCCGCGTGTTGATCTGGATGTACTCCTGCTGCGGGTGCTTCCGGCCGCCCTGCGGCGGGACCGACGCGATCGTCCCCTCCAGGATCTTCAACAGCGCCTGCTGCACGCCCTCCCCCGAGACGTCCCGCGTGATGCTCGGGTTCTCCGACTTCCTCGCGATCTTGTCGATCTCGTCGATGTAGACGATCCCCCGCTCGCACTCGGCGATGTTGAAGTCGCTCGCCTGCAGCAGCCGGACCAGGATGTTCTCGACGTCCTCGCCCACGTACCCCGCTTCCGTCAGCGTCGTCGCGTCGGCGATGGTGAACGGGACCTGGAGGATCCGCGCGAGCGTCTGCGCGAGCAGCGTCTTCCCCACCCCCGTCGGACCGATCAGCAGGATGTTCGACTTGTCGATCTCGACGTCGTCGAGCACACCGTGATGGTTGACCCGCTTGTAGTGGTTGTAGACCGCCACCGCCAGGGCCTTCTTCGCCTGTTCCTGCCCCACGACGTACTCGTCGAGGACTTCTTTGATCTCCCGCGGGGTCGGAATGCGGGGCACCGACTCCGCGGCTTCTCGCTCCTCCTCCTCGGCAAGGATCTCGTTGCACAGCGAGACGCACTCATTGCAGATGTAGACCGAGGGCCCGGAGATGAACTTCTTCACCGAGTCCTTGGACTTTCCGCAGAAAGAGCAGCGCAAGTGCTTGTCGCTAGGCATGATGCTTCACATCTGAGGAGAGGAGCCCGGCCCCGAGCCCCAGCGCCCGGGGCCGAATCGCTACCGATCGGATTGGTGGTTCTTGGTCTCGACCACCTCGCCCTTCACCGAGACGATGTGGTCGATGATCCCGTACTCCTTCGCCTCGACCGGGCTCATGAACCGGTCGCGATCGACATCCTCGGCGATCTTCTCGACCGGCTGACCCGTGTGATGGGCGAGGATCTGGTTGAGCCGCTCGCGAGCGTAGAGGATCTCCTTGGCCTGGATCTCGATGTCGGCCGCGGTCCCCTGGGCGCCGCTCGAGGGCTGGTGAATCATGATCCGGGAGTTCGGGAGCGCGCTCCGCTTCCCCGGCGCACCCGCCGCGAGGAGCACCGCGCCCATCGACGCGGCGAGCCCCATGCACATCGTGGCGACGGGCGCGGTCAGGTACTGGATGGTGTCGTAGATCGCCAGGCCGGCGTAGACCGATCCCCCCGGCGAGTTGATGTAGAGGTAGATGTCCTTCTCCGGGTCCTCGGCCTGAAGGAAGAGCAGCTGGGCGATCACGATGTTCGCCACGTTGTCGTCCACCGGGGTGCCCAGGAAGACGATCCGGTCCATGAGGAGGCGGCTGAAGATGTCGTAGCTCCGCTCGCCTCGACTGGTCCGCTCGATGACGTAAGGTGGATAGATCGGCATGGCCTTGGCTCGTCCTCGGTCTGGGTGCGTCCCGTAACGTCTTGTAGCCCACGACATTGCGTGGGGTTCCCTCAGGTGATCGTGGACTGCGACTTCAGGTACTCGAAGACTTTGTTCTCGGTGATCTCCTCCTCGATCGCGGCGAGCTGCCCGCTCTTCTGGAGCTGCGCCCAGACCTCGCCGACCGGCCGGTCGTAGCGCCGGGCGAGCTCCTCGACCCGGGCGTCGACCTCGGCGGAGGTCGCGTGCAGCCCCTCCAACTCGGCGACACGCTCGATCACCATCATCCGGCGCAAGGCCTGCTCCGCCGCCGGCCGGGCGACGCGCCGGGTCTCCGCGATCTGCTCGGGATCGGCCCCTTCGCGCGGGCGGATGATCCGGTCCAGGTACCGATTGATGAGGGTGTCCGGCACCTCGAAGGGGTTCGCCTCGAGGATCTGGTCGAGGAGACGGTGCCGAACGCTACGCTCGGCCTCGGCTTCGGCCTCCTTCTCCAGATCCTCGCGGATCCGGGCACGGAGTGCGGCGAGATCCTCGAAATCGCCCACGCTCCGGGCGAACTCGTCATCGAGCTCCGGGAGCTCGGGCCGCTTCGCCTCGACGATCCGGATGCGGAGCCGCTCCTCGCGAGTCGCGCCCTCGTCCTCGGACTCGGGGTCCGGGAGCTGGAGGTCGAACTCGCGCTCCTCGCCCACCGCCAGACTGCGGATCGCCTCCTCGATCGGCGGGAGCGCCTGGTCCTCGCCGAGGAAGATCTCGTACTGCCTCGGCTGCGTCCCCTCGGCCGCCGTCGGCCCCGCAATCGGCGTGATTTCGACGACGACGCGATCCCCGTTGACCGGCGCCTCGCCCTCGACCGGCCGCCAGACCGCGTGCTGCGCCCGGACCCGTTCGACCAGGCGGTCGACCTCCTCATCGGTGACCGCCGGCTTCTCCCGCTCGACCGTGAAGCCGCCCAGGCGGGTGAGCTCGATCTCCGGCCGGATCTCGAACTGGACGTCGAAGGTCAGGTCCTCCCCCGGACGGTAGTCGACGTTCTCGATCTCACCCTGCGAGATCGGCTCCAGGTTCTCCTGGCGAAGCGCCTCGCGGTACGCCTCGCCGACCAGTCGCTCGATCGCCTCCTGCTCGATGGCGGGGCCGAAGCGACGCTCGATGATCTGCGCCGGGACCTTCCCCTGCCGGAACCCGGGGAGCTTCAGGCGCTGGCTCAGCCGGCGGGCGACCTCCTGGCGCTCGCGCTGGACGCGGTCGGCCGGCACGGTAATGGTCAGTCGACGGGCCCAGGTGCGGGGCTTCTCGACGGCGATCTTGAGTCCGGAATCGTTGGGGCTCATGCGTGAATGGTTAGGGTCATCGCATGCGAAAGGGGGGACTCGAACCCCCACGGGCTGTGCCCACGAGATCCTAAGTCTCGCGCGTCTACCAATTTCGCCACTTTCGCGGGCTTAAGCGAAAAATCTAACAGCGCGCACGCGACAGATCAACCGACGACGTGCGGTGCGCGGGCGGCCGCGCGGGGGGGGGCGTGCCGGGGCGCGCGGCCGCCCGCACGCGCCCCACGCGGGAGGGGCGCGCCGCTATGGCACACGCAGGTTGACGATGCGCGTCCTGCCGTCCGGGCTCTCGAGGAGGAGCGAGACGACGTCGCCCGACCGGACCCTCTGGAGCAGGTTCCGGGCCTCGCGGACCGATCCGACCGGCTGCCGGTCGATGCTGACGATCCGGTATCCCCGCGGGGCCTGCTTGCGAGCGGCGGGGCTCGCGGGCCGGATCCCGGTCAGGACGACGCCGCCGGAGCGGTCGTAGCCGTACTCTCGCGCGAGGGCGGGCGTGAGCTCGGAGAGCTCGAGCCCCAGGCCTTCCGCGCCCCGCGCCGTCGACGCGGTGACGGGGGGACGCGCCGCCTCGCCCGGGAGCGGTGCCTGGGTCAGCCGGATACGGAAATCCCGAGACTCGCCGTACCGGATGACCTTGACCTGCACCGACTCGCCGGGTTGGTGCTGCGCGATGAGGCGCTGGAGCTGGCCGACGCGCTCGACCCGCTGGCCATCGACCTCGACGATCACGTCCCCGCGCTGCAGTCCGGCGGCCTCGCCCGGGGAGTTGTCCGCGAAGTCCTCCACCAGGACGCCGGCTATGGCGGGGAGGCGATAGACCTCCGCGTCCTCGGGGGTGACGTCGATGATGCTGATCCCGAGGAGGGCCCGCCGGACGTGGCCGTGACGGATCAGGTCGTTCATGACCCGCCGGGCCAGATTGGATGGGATCGCGAAGCCGTACCCCTGATAGAAGCCGCTGCCGCTCGCGATCGCGGTGTTCACCCCGATCACCTCGCCCCGGAGGTTGACGAGCGGGCCCCCGGAGTTGCCCGGGTTGATCACCGCGTCGGTCTGAATGAAGTCCTCGATCGCGTAGACCGCCGCGGCGGGGTCGCCGTTGGCCTGGAGCTCCTGGGGGATGATCTGGAGCGGCCGGCCCTTGGCGCTGATGATCCCGCTGGTGACCGTGAAGTCGAGGGTGCTGGCGTCGCCGAAGCCGGGGTTGCCGATGGCGAGGACCCACTCGCCGACCCGGGCCTGGTCGGAGTCGCCGAGGCGGACCGTGGGGAGGTTGCGGCCGTCGATCCGGATGACCGCCACGTCGGTCGTCGGGTCGCGCCCGACGATGCGGGCCTCGAAGGTCCGCCGGTCGACGAGGGTCACCGTGATGCGGCTCGCGCCGTCGACCACGTGGTTGTTCGTGAGGATGTACCCGTCGGCCGAGACGATGAACCCTGTGCCGCCGGCGGTCTGGGGGACGTTGGGGACCGCGTCCGGCGGCAGCCCGAAGAATTCTCGGAACCCTGGAGGTACGGCTCCGGCATGGGGGCCGGCGACGGCGCGCTCGGCCTGGATGCGGACCACGGCCGGGGTCACCGCCTCGGAGATCGCGATGAAAGCGTCGCTGAGCTCCTCGGCCTCCCGGATCGCGGCACGGTCCGGGATCCCATCCTGGAGCACCGGGGCCGCCTGGGTGCCGCGCGGCCACTCCAGACCGCTCGCGAGACCGAGACCGAAGAGGAAGGCCAGAAGGAGGAAGAGGGCGAGCTTTCCCCTGGTACGGATGTCGTCGTTCATGGGCCCGCCGGGGACGTGATGTCACACGTTCGACAATCTATCACCGGCGGAGTCCATGCAAAAGAGGCGCCGGCCGATGGAAGAGCGGCGGCCGCCCCTCCAAGGGACGACCGCCGCTCCTCTCCCGGCCCGAGGGCCGTCACTTCTCGTCGACGATCTCGTAATCGGCCTCGATCACGTCGTCGTTGCCGGCGCCCGCGTGCGCCTCGGCCTTGCCGTCGGCCGCTTGCCGGGCGTCCGCGGCGGCCTCGGCCGCCTGCTGCTGCGCAGCCTGCGCCTGGTAGACCTGCTGGCCCGCGGCGCTGAAGGCCTTCATCAGCGCGTCCCTGGCCCGGGTCAGCTCGCCGAGGTCGTCCTGCTTCAGCGCCTTCTTCGCATCCTCGAGCGCGGAGTCGATCCCGCTCTTGGCATCGGCGCTCACCTTGTCGCCCCACTCGGCCACGTCCTTCTCGACCTGGTAGATCAGGGAGTCGAGCTGGTTGCGCGCCTCGATCTTCTCCTTGCGCTGACGGTCCTCCTCCGCGTGCGCCTCGGCGTCCTTGACCATCTTCTCGATCTCCTGCTCGGTGAGACCGCTGGACGCCTCGATCCGGATCTTCTGCTCCTTCCCCGTCGCACGGTCCTTCGCCGAGACGTGCAGGATCCCGTTCGCGTCGATGTCGAAGGTCACCTCGATCTGCGGCATCCCCCGCGGCGCCGGCGGGATCCCCGTCAGCTGGAACTTGCCGATCGTCTTGTTGTCGATCGCCATCGGCCGCTCGCCCTGGAGGACGTGGATCTCCACCGTGGTCTGGTTGTCCTCCGCCGTCGAGAAGACCTCCGACTTCTTCGTCGGGATCGTCGTGTTCCGCGGGATCAGCGTCGTCATCACGCCGCCCAGCGTCTCGATCCCCAGCGAGAGCGGGGTCACGTCCAGCAGAAGGACATCCTTCACGTCGCCGGCGAGCACGCCACCCTGGATCGCGGCGCCGACCGCCACGACCTCATCGGGGTTCACGCCCTTGTGCGGCTCCTTCCCGAAGAACTCGCGCACCACCTGCTGCACCTTCGGGATCCGCGTCGAGCCCCCGACCAGGATCACCTCGTCGACGTCCTCGGGCTTGAGCCCCGCGTCCTTGAGCGCCTGCTCCATCGGCGGGATCGTCCGCTTCACAAGATCGTCGACGAGCTGCTCGAACTTCGCACGCGTGAGCGTCAGGTTCAGGTGCTTCGGACCCTCCTGCGTCGCCGTGATGAACGGCAGGTTGATGTCCGTCGAGAGCGTGCTCGAGAGTTCCATCTTCGCCTTCTCCGCGGCCTCCTTCAGACGCTGCAGCGCCATCGGGTCCTTGGAGAGGTCGATCCCTTGGTCCTTCTTGAACTCGTCGATGAGCCAGTCGATGATGCGCTGGTCGAAGTCGTCGCCGCCGAGGTGCGTGTCGCCGTTCGTCGCCTTCACCTCGAAGACGCCGTCGCCCAGCTCGAGGATCGAGATGTCGTACGTCCCACCGCCCAGGTCGTAGACCGCGATGATCTCGTCCTTCTTCTTGTCGAGGCCGTAGGCGAGCGCCGCCGCCGTCGGCTCGTTGATGATCCGCAGGACCTCGAGCCCGGCGATCTTCCCCGCGTCCTTCGTCGCCTGCCGCTGCGCATCGTTGAAGTACGCCGGGACGGTGATGACCGCCTGCGTCACCTCGTGGCCGAGGTAGTCCTCCGCCGTCTGCTTCATCTTCTGCAGGATCATCGCGGAGATCTCCGGCGGGCTGAACGCCTTACCGGCGTTCGGGAGATTCACCTCGATCCTGCCGCTGGCGTCCGAGCGCACCTCGTACGGGACGCGCTTCGTCTCCTCGCCCACCTCGCCGGCCTTGCGGCCCATGAAGCGCTTGATCGAGAAGACCGTGTTCTTCGGGTTCGTGATCGCCTGACGGCGCGCGACCTGGCCGACGAGGCGCTCGCCATCCTTGGTGAACGCGACGACCGACGGGGTGGTACGGCCCCCTTCGGCGTTGGGGATGACCACCGGGTCGCCGCCCTCCATGACCGCGACGACCGAGTTCGTGGTGCCGAGGTCGATGCCGATGACCTTCTTCGCCATGGTGTCTCCTGTTTTCGAATCGATTGCCGTCCCGAAACGGGATCGCCGGGCGCGGCGGGGTGCAACGCGCATGCCAGGGGAACCCGGCGATTTTCCGTCATTCTGGCGGACGTGGAGGGTGGGGTGGTGTCAATATGGCAGGTTTAGGGGCGGCGGTGGGAGGAGGCGGGCGCGGATCGCTTGCACTCTCGCTACGGCTGGTTTACGTTGGGCATCCCCACCCATCCCCTCACTCTCTCCGCAGGAGGCGTTCATGTCGGCCGGCAAGGAATACCGATCGGAACAGATCCGGAACGTGGTCGTCCTGGGGCACGGCGGCTCGGGGAAGACGACGCTGGTCGACGCGCTCTGCTTCATGGCGGGTACGTCGCGGCGTCGGGGCAGCGTGCGGGAGGGGACGGCGCTCACGATGTACACGGAGGAGGAGATCTCGCACGGGATCTCGATGCAGGCGACGCCGGCGTACGCGGTGTGGAGGGATACGAAGATCAATCTGCTGGACACGCCGGGGTACCTGGATTTCACGGGGGAGGCGTTGGCGGCGACGAGGGTCGCGGATGGGGCGGTGATCGTCCTCGGCGCGACACACGGCGTCGAGGTGGGGACGGAAAAGGTCTGGGAATACTGCGAAGCGCGTGGGATTCCCAGATTTTTTTTCGTGTCGATGATGGACAAGGAGCATGCGGATTTCGAGAAGGTCTACGAGGAGATCAAGGCGACGCTGACGGATCGGGTGATCCCGGTGGAGATCCCGATCGGGGCGGGGGAGGATTTCCGGGGGATCATCAACCTCTTCAGCGGGAAGGCGCACCTCTATCGGGTGGGGACGACGACGGGGGAGTACGACGAGGTGGAGGTCCCGGAGGAGAAGCGGGAGAAGTACGACCGTTGGCGGACGGAGCTCTTCGAATCGATCGCGGCGACGGACGACACGCTCCTGGAGCGGTACCTGGAGGGGGGTGCCATCAGCCGGGAGCAGGCGCTGGAGGCGATGAAGGCGGCGATGCTCCGGGGGGAGATGTATCCGCTCTTCTGCGGGTCGGCGGAGCGGAGCTGGGGGATGCGCGCGTTGCTGAACAAGCTGGTGGAGCTGATGCCGAACCCGCTGGAGACGAGAGTGGAGCGGGCGGTGCGGGTGGGGTCGGGGGGGGCGGTGGAGCTGACGCCGGGGGATGACGGGGCGTTGGCCGCGCTGGTGTTCAAGACGACGATGGAGCCGCACGTCGGGGAGCTCTCGTACTTCCGGGTGTTCAGCGGGTCGGTGGCGAGCGGGGACGAGGTGTGGAACGCGACGCGCGAGGTGTCGGAGAAGCTGGCGCACCTGTCGGTCGCGCAGGGGAAGGAGCGTCAGGAGGTGGGGCGTCTGCACGCGGGGGACATCGGCGTGGTGGCGAAGCTCCGGTCGACGCACACGAACGACACGTTGAGTGGGGCGGGCGATCCGTTGGTGTTGGATCCGATCGCCTTCCCGGCGCCGGACATCGCGGTGGCGGTGCGGGCCCAGAGCCGGAGCGACGAGGACCGGATCGGGAACGGGTTGCACAAGCTGCACGAGGAGGATCCGACCTTCCACAGCGAGTACGACCCGGAGCTGAGGCAGACGATCGTGCGGGGGTTGGGAGAGCTGCACCTGGAGGTGCAGATGGAGCGGCTGAAGCGGAAGTTCGGGGTGGAGGTGGCGATGGAGGAGCCGCGGATCCCGTACCGGGAGACGATCCGGAAGGTGGCGGAGGGGCAGGGGAAGTACAAGAAGCAGAGCGGGGGGCGGGGGCAGTACGGCGACTGCTGGATCCGGCTGAAGCCGCTGGGTCGCGGGGAGGGGTACCGATTCGTGGATTCGATCGTGGGGGGCGTGATCCCGGGGAAGTTCATCCCGTCGGTCGACAAGGGGATCCAGGAAGCGGCGAGGCGGGGGGTGCTGGCGGGGTATCCGGTGGTCGACTTCGAGGCGGAGTGCTACGACGGCACGTACCACACGGTGGACTCGAGCGACATCGCGTTCCAGGTCGCGGGCTCGATGGCGTTCCAGAAGGTGGCGGCCGCGGCGGATCCGGTGCTGCTGGAGCCGGTGCTGGAGGTCGAGGTCGTGACGCCCGAGGAGTACATGGGGGACGTGATCGGGGATCTGAACCAGCGGCGGGGGAAGATCCTGGGGATGGAGCCGGAGGGGAAGAAGACGCGGATCCGGGCGCGGGTGCCGCAGGCCGAGCTGTACAAGTACGCGACCTCGCTCCGGTCGCTCACGCAAGGCCGGGCGGTGCACCGCCGGTCGTTCGCGGGATACGAGGAGGTGCCCTCGCACGTGGCGCAACGGGTGATCGAGGCCGCGAAGAGGGAGCGGGAGGAGGTCCACGCCTGAGGCGCCGGGGGGAAGGACCCGGGGAGTTGCAACGTTCGCCGCCGGTCCGCCATCCAAGCACCGAGGACTCACGGCCACCCCTTACGGGAGCGTGGCGCATGCGGTGCGTACGAGCGGGACTCCTGCTGATCCTCGGCGCGATGATGCCGGGGTGCGGGGCGGGGGAGCGGACGTCCGCGGGGGCCTGGCGGGCGGTGACGGACACGATCGGCGACACGATCGTGGTGCGGACGGTGAGCGGGAGCGTTTGGGGCGGTCCCGCGGAGCTCGCCGAGGAGCTCCGGATCGGTGTCTTCGAGGGGAAGACGTCTATCTCCTGGGTTCGGTGAGCGCACTCGCGGCGGACGAGGACGGATACATCTACGTCGTGGACTCGCAGGTTCCGGCGTTGCGGAAGTACGGGCCGGATGGGAGGTACGTGGCGACCTTCGGCCGGGAGGGGGGCGGACCCGGTGAGTACAAGGGTCCGGATGGCGGGCTCGCGGTGCTCCCCGACGGCAGGATCGCGCTGAGGGATCCGGGCAACGCGCGGATCACGCTCTACACGCCGGAGGGGGAGCCGGCCGGCACGTGGCCGATCCGGGGCGGTTTCACCACGAGTCGCCCGATGGTGGTGGACACGGCGGGGAACGTCTACACGCTGATCCTCCTCGACCCCGAAGCCGACGTGACGAAGTGGCGCATGGGGGTCGTCCGCTACGGTCCGGACGGATCGCCGCGCGACACCCTTCCGGCGCCGGTGTGGGCGTACGAGCCGCCGACCCTCGTGGCGCTGGAACGGTCCGCCGATCCCGGACACGAAGCCGCCGTTCCGGGGGATCCACGTGGCGCAGGACGGGCGGATTTGGGTGGTCCGGTCGCAGCGGGCCGTCGAGGTCCCGGCCGATGACGAGCCCACGTTCGGACCGGCGGCGGTGCGGATGCCGCCCCTCCGTTGGCGCGAGCCGGTGGTCTTCGACGTCTTCGATCCGGATGGTCGGTACCTGGGCGAGGTTCGCGCTCCCGAGGGGTTTTCGCTGAACCCATCCCCGTACATCCGGGGCGACCGGGTCTGGGCCGTCGTCCGCGACGAGCTCGACGTCTCGTACGTCGTGCGGTTCCGGGTCGTGCTCGGTGGCCAAGGGGGTGGCGAGGGGAGGGAGGTGGCGCTACCGTAGAGATCGGCGCGCCGAGCGGCGCGCCGCCCACCCTGGGCCATCCGTCCGGGCCCTCACCGAGGAGGCCGCCATGTCATCATCCTCGCCTCACGAGACCCTACACGAACCCCTCACCGAAGAGCTCCGGGACTACTTCGACCAGTTCGAGGCGATCAAGCGAGATGCGGATCGGCTGGTGCAGGGGGTGACGCCCGTGCAGCTCGGGTGGCGTGCCGAGCCGGGCCGCTGGTCGATCGCGGAGTGCCTGGAGCACCTCGTGATGACGGGATCGGCGTACCTGCCCGCGATCGACCGGGCGATCGAGCGTGCGCGCGTCCGGGGATGGCGGGGGACGGGGCGTTCGCGCCCGACGGCGGTCGAGCGCTGGATCCTGCGATCGACGGAGCCGCCGCCGCGGGTCCGGCTGAAGGCGATGCGGGGGATCGCGCCGAAGCCGGACGCCGTGCATGAGCTCGTCGTCCCGCGGTTCTTCGCGGTTCAGGAGCAGTTGCAGCAGCGTCTGGAGCGTGCGAACGGGCTGGACCTCGCGCGGTCGCGGGTGGTCTCGCCGCTGGCGCGGCTCCTGAGGTTCCGTCTCGGGTTCACCTTCGCCTTCCTTCTGGCCCACGAGCGCCGTCACCTCTGGCAGGCGTGGCGGGTGCGGGAGCACCCGTCGTTCCCGTCGCGCTGAGGCGGGTGGGCCCCGCACGAGTCGGCCGGGGCCGGGCGGGTTCGCGATGTCGTGCCGAGGGGGCCGCGTGGGGTGGTGGCGGCCATCCGTTCATGGCGCCCGGGCCGGGGCCGTCCTCCTCGGGGCGGCCCCGGCGCACCGGATCTATCGCCAGCCCTCCATCTTCTCCAGGACCGTGTACTGCGGGCGGATGTCGACGGGGAGGCCGTCGAGGCGGCCGAGGGCGGCCTGCGTCTCGGGGCGCAGGGTGCCGTAGTCGGCGAGCCAGCGGGCGGCGGCGTCGTAATCGCCCTCGGCCTGGAGGGTGAGGAGCTCCCGGGCGAGGTCGCGGTTGGCGGCGATGAGCCGGTCGACGTCGGCGGCGTAGCGACCGGAGGCCTCGTCGTAGGTGACCGCGCCCCGCTCGACGAAGTAATTGAGCTGGATGAGGGCGGACTGCCCATGGGCCTCGTTGGCGCCGAAGCGGACGGAGCGGAAGAGGTCGGCGAAGTGGCCGAGGAAGGCGCGGCGGACGAAGTCGTCGCCGTAGAGCCCCTTCCGGGCGAGGACGGTGAGGTTGTGGAGCCCGGTCACGTCGGCCTTGGCCTCCTCGATGGACGAGTAATGTTCGCGGAGCGCCTGGTTGACGGTGGTCCGGACGCCGGAGGGGAGGGTGATGTTCCCGGGTCCGAGGCCGTGGGCGAGCTCGTGCATGAGGACGTTGATGAACCAGGGCCGGAACTCGAGGGCGGCCCGCGCCTCGGGGGTGAGCATCGCGTCGGCGATCGGGATCAGGATCCGTTCGAACTTGGCCCGCATGACGTTGCGGAGCATCACCTTCTTGGAGCCCTTGGCCTCGCGGACGCGCTCGTCGTTGGGGAGGTTGAAGGCGATGGTCTGGACGCCGGCGCGGGTGTCGCCGGCGGTGTAGACGACGTCGACGACGCGGATCGGGCTCTCGAAGCCGCGGTCGAGGTTCTTGTGGCGGTCGTCGATGGGGAGCTGCCGCTCGAGGTCGCGCATCTGGTCCTTGAGGCGGGCGAGCTCCTCGCTGGCGGCGTCGTCGGCGACGGTGATGAAGCTCTCGAAGGCGGCCTTGTAGCCCATGAGCCGGTCCTCGTAGACCTCGTAGGGGCCGATGGTCGGCTCGACGCGGCTGTCGAGATCCATCCAGGCCATGTCGCTCTGGAAGTAGTCGTTGGAGAGGAAGGCGGCCGCGCGGGCCTCGAGGTAGCGGGAGAGGGACTCGTTCCGCGAGAGGGCTGCGGCCTCGCGGAGGAGGGCGGCGGCCTTCTCGAGGTGGCTGCGGTACTCGACGGAGTAGGGGATCGAGACGAGGTTCCCCTTGTCGCGACGGATGACGGTGAAGTAGCCGGTGAACTGCTGCCGGTCCTCGGGGTGGGAGCGGAGCCAGTTCTCGAACTGCTCGGCGGTGAGATCCGCGGGGTAGTACCCTGCGCCCGCGGGCTTGGGGCCGACGTCGAGGAAGGGCTTGTCGTGGTCGAGGCGGTCCCAGGGGCCGACCATGATGTCGAAGTAGGCGCGGGCCGCGTCGCTCCCGGCGCCGGTCGCCGATTCGAGCCGGGCCCGCCACTCGGGGTTTCGGGGCGAGACCTGGAGCGTGAAGATCTCGTGCATCAGGTCCGAGGCCTCGACGAGGCGGGCGAGGACCTGCTTCTCCCAGGGTTCGAGGGCGGCGTCGTCGAAGTCGATGGGTGCGGGGGCGAATTGCGTGACCCGCCGCTCGATCTCCTCGGGGGTGATCCCTTCTGCGAGCATGTCGATCGCTCCGTTGCGGTCGGCCGGCTCCCCGGCGCCGCACCCGGAGAGGAGGGTTGCGGCGGCGAGGAGCGAGGCCGGGACGATGGTCCGCTTCATCGGTCTCCTTCCTTACAGAGGCCAGTTCGGCTCGAGCGAAGTCGGTACGATAGATAGCACTCCCGTTGCGGGGTCGCCAGTTGGCCCGGCGGACCCGGCGGGCGGGGCTTCGTGTGCGCTGTCTTGACGAGCCGGTCGCGTTGCGTCCCGTTCGCCGGCTTGGCTTCTGGTGGGCGGCGCTTCGGCGGTGCGCTCCTTTTCGCTCGTGGTCCGGCAGCGCTCCGGCGGGGCGGGCGTTGTCGGCTGTGCTCCGGCAGCGCTCCGGCGGGGCGCTCCCCTTCCGCGGCTTCGCTCCGGTCGCGGAGCCTCCTCGGGCCTGTGGCCCTGCGGGGTCTCCGCTCCCTCTCGCTAAAATGCCGCTTCAGGGGAGCGCCCCGCCTCCGCTCTTGGCGGTGCAGGAGGGAGCGCTCCGCCTCCGCTTTCGGCTGTGCACGGGCGCGCCCCGCCTCCGCTTTCGGCCATGCAGGGGAGTGCGCCGCCTCCGTTTGGGGCGGTACAGAGGAGCGCCCGCCTGTGTTCCTCCGGCGAACACGCACTCCGGGGTGTCCTGCGTCATCGCACTCCCGGGGGCGATCCGCGGTGACCGGGTCCGTCGCTCGGCCATGGGCGATCGTGCGCCGGGAGGGGGACGCTCCGCCGGCGCATGCATGACCGGGGCGTTCTCGTGCGGGGGGCGGGAATGGACCGGGCGTGCGGCGTGTGGTTCCGAGGGGGGGCGTGCTCCTCTCCGCTCGAGTCCAGGCCTTGGGGGCGTGGCCGCCGACCGCGACGCCTCGGCCGGGTAGCCCCGATCTTCTGCGAATCTCCATAACTCCTTGGCTTCTCGCGTGTTTCGGATTCATCCCGGCGGGGTGTGATAGAGCGGGCTTGTCTTCGGGTTTTGTTCGGTATAGCTTGGAACCCCGGCCGAAGGGCGGTCGGGAAGGGGATCCGACGAAGGCGAGCATGGCGAGCAGTGTACTGGAGCTCCGAGCGCTTCTCGAGCGGCGATTCCCGGACGCGGTTCCGGTCACGTACCGGTCGGCGGGGGCGGTGGCGACGGGGGTGGCCGCACTGGATGAGGTGCTCCCGGGGGGTGGTTTTCCACGGGGTCGGCTGGCGTGGTGGGTCCCTGGAGGGGGTGCGACGGCGGTGCTGCGGGCGGCGTGCGAGGCGGTGGTGGCGCGGGGGGAGCGGGCGGCGTGGGTGGACGGGGCGGGGGTGATGGGAGGGGAGGGGTGGCGGCCGGGGCCGCTGCTGCTGCGGCCGGCGGGGGGGCGGGAGGCGCTGGAGTGTGCGGAGGAGCTCCTGCGTTGCGGGGGGTTCGCGCTGGTGGTGGTTTCGGGGGAGGAGGTGGGGGATGGGGAGGGGGTGCGGCTGTCGCGGGCGGTGCGGGAGGGGGGTGGGGCGGGGGTGGTGTTGGCGGGGGGCGTGGGGATGGCGCCGTTGCGTTTGGTTTCGCGGATCCCGCCGAACGGCTACCGCTGGCGACGGGGTCCGTTCGGCGAGCCGGCGGAGGTGGAGGCGGCGGTGGTGCGGGTGGGGGTTCGGGCGTTGGGGGTGAGTGCGGAGACGGAGATCGTCGTTCCTGTGGTGGGGCATGAGCTACGTCTGTGTCTGGAGCCCGGGGTGGTCGACCGGCGGGGGGCCGGGGTGTGATCCGGCCGTGTTGTTGGAGGTTGCGCCGCGGGTGGCGGCGGAGGAGCGGGGGGTGATCTGGGCGGATGCCCGGGGGCTTCCGGCGGGGCGGGTGGCGGAGGCGGTGTTGGAGCGGGTGGGGGATGGGTCGGCGAGGGCGGGGGTGGCGGGGGTGCCGGTGGTGGCGGAGGTGGCGGCGAGGGGGGAGGGGGAGGAGGGGCGGGTGCGGGTGGTGGGGGCGGGGGGGGAGCGAGCCTTCCTGGCGACGAAGCCGCTCGCGCTGCTGGAACCGGGGGATCGTCTCCTGGCGCTGCTCGAGGGGGTGGGGGTGCGGCTCTGCGGGGAGCTGGCGGTGCTGGAGCGGGAGGCGGTGGAGGTGCGATTCGGCGCGGAGGGGGTTCGGCTCTGGCGTTTGTCGCGGGGGGACGATCCTCGTCGGATCTTCGCGCCGGTTCCACCGGAGCGGTCGCACGCTTCGCTGGAGTTCATCGACTACGTGGTGACCGATCCGGAGCGTTTGGTCTTCACGGCGAACGCGCTGCTGGGGAGCGTGACGGAGGCGTTGCGGAGGCGGGGTGAGCACGCGCGGCGGCTGGTGCTCACGCTCTCGCTGGCGAACGGCGGGGTGTGGCGTCGGACGCTGAAGCCGGCGAGGCCGACGGCGAGCCGGGAGGCGTGGCTGCGGCTGGTGCGTGGGGAGCTGGAGCGCCTGACGTTGCCGGATGCGGTGGCGGGGCTGGGCGTGGAGGTGGAGGCGACGGAGGAGGCGGGTGTCCGGCAGGGCGATCTCTTCGACCGGGGCTTCGCGACGGCGGGCGCGGTGGAGGCGGCGCTGTCGCGGCTGATCGAGGGGCAGGGGGAGGTGGTGGTGGAGCCGGAGCTCACGGGGCATCCGCTGCCGGAGCGGCGGGCGCGGTGGGCGGCGGTTCCGCTGGACCCGGCGGTGGAGGGGGTGCGGGGGGCGGGTGGGGTTGTGGCGGAGCCTCGGCTGACGCTGCAACTGCTCTCCTCGCCTCTGCGGGTCGAGGTCGAGGCGGTGGAGCGGGGGGACCACCGGGCCCCGGTGCGCTTTCGCGATCGGGCGGGGTGGCGGCGGGTGGTGACCGCCGCCGGCCCCGACCGGATCTCGGGGGGGTGGTGGGAGGAGCCGTTCGCCCGCGAGTACTTCCGGTGCATCACGGAGGACGGGGGGCTCTTCTGGCTCTACCGCGACGGTCGTCGCGACGACTGGTACCTGCACGGGTGGTGGGACTGACGCCGGATCGGGGCGGCGTCCTCCGGCGCACGTATCCAGCCGCGATCCCGCACCCCACCCGCTCCCGAGCCCGCGCCCCCGCCCGAGCCCGGACCGGGCGGGTGGGTAGTCGGGGGCGGGGACGGGAACGGGAACGGGAACGGGAACGGGGACGGGGACGGGGACGGGGACGGGGACGGGGACGGGGACGGGGGCGCGGGCGGGCTCCGTTGATCCGTCGTCACCCTTGCCGTTTCCGGGCGATCTCCCCGAGGCGGCGCTGGATCTCGGCCTCGGGGATCCAGCGGCCGCGGAGCATGACGCCGGCCCTGCGTTGCAGGTTGGCGATGTCGCGGAGCGGGTCGGCATCGAGGAGGATCAGATCGGCCCGCCGCCCGGCCGGATGGTGCCGAACTCGTCGAGGGCGTCGAAGTAGGCCGCCACGTTTCGGGTTCCGGATTCGAGGATGGCGTAGGGGGTCACCCCCACCTCGGCCATGATCTTCATCTCGCGGTGGAGCGAGAAGCCGGGGACGTTGAAGATCTGGGGCGCGTCGGAGCCGAGGAGGATCGGTGCGCCGGCGTCGGAGAGGGCGGCGAGGACGCGGCGGCGGAGCGCGCGTTCCCGCGTGGCGCGGGCGGGGTCGAGCTGCGCCTGCATGGTGCGGGTCTGGTTCGTCCAGTTCTCGACCCATTGGCGCGGGATGTAGCGCAGCTCCGGGTAGGCGCGGAGCGTCTCCAGATCGGCGCCGAGGAAGGTTTCCCAGAGAGCCATGGTGGGGACGTGCCAGACGCCGGCGGCGCGGGCCTCGGCGACGAGGGTGGGGATCCGACCCTCGTCGTCGCCGATCGCCTCGACGTAGCCGTCCAGGTGGTCGATGCTGGATTGACCGGCGCGGATCGCCGAGGCGAGGCCGACGTCGTCGGCGACGTGGCCGCCCCAGCGGAGCCCGGCTTCGCGGGCCGCGGCGGCGATCGCCTCGTACGTCTCCGGGGAGAGCCCCTCGTGGACCTTGAGGAGGTCGTACCCCGCGGCGCGGAACTCCCGCACCCGCTGCGCGGCGGCCGCGGGGTCGGGGGCGGAGCGCCCGGTGAAGGGGGGCGAGCCGAGGTAGAGGGTCGGACCGACGACGTCGCCTCGGAGGATGCGGTCGCGGAGCCCGAACTGGTTCGGCTGGCCCTGCATCCCGCGCACGGTGGTGATGCCGTTGGCGACGAAGAGGAAGAGGATGTCCTCGACGACGTCGTCCGGGGTGTTCGGGCCGGGGATGTGGCCGTGCATCTCGGCGATCCCGGGGACGAGGTACTTGCCGCGGGCGTCGATGCGCTCGGCATCCGCGGGGACGGCGACGCGGTCGGCGGGACCGACCTCGACGATCCTTCCGTCGCGGACGACGACGGTCTGGTTCTCGAGGACGCGCTCGCGGTCCATCGGGATCACATGGGCGCCGACGAAGGCGTAGGCCCGGTCCTGCGCGACGGCGGTGGCCGGGAGCGCGGCGAGGGCGGCCAGGGCGAGGGTGGATCGGGCGAATCGACGCATGGTGCGGCTCCGTGGGTCGGGGTGGTCAGGGTCGCGTGCGGGGTCAGGGTCACCGCGTCGGCGGCAGGATGTTCTTCGGCTCGGGCGTGGCGACGAGGGTGCGAGGGACGTCGACGCCCCCGGACTCCGGGGTGAACCGGCCATCGCTCGCCTCGTCGTGTACGCCCCGCCCCACCGACATCGCTGTTGCCGGCCCACGCGGCGAACGGGAGTACCGGGGGATGCCCACGAGCGCCCGGATGGAGCTCCGGTTCGACAGCGGGGCACCTCCTGGGGGCGCCGGGGGCGGCTCGTAGCCAGGGCCGGGATCGAAGATAGGTCGAGTCCTCGTCGGGGGCCAGGCGCCCGGGCGCGCGGGGGGCGTCCCGGGCGCTGCACGCGCCTCCTCCGCCTGTAGGATCCGGCGCAGGTTCGCGTGGGGGAGACCGGGGGCGTGGGTACCCCGGGGGGCGCCGGAGCGTTGGGGGGGGCGGTTTGTGTTCGGGTCTGGGTGCAGCTTGGGGTCGTGCCGGCCGCGGCGCTGCGGCGCTCCGGCCGGCTTTCGTGGACCGAGGCGTACCGTCACGCGATGTCCTACGTCGAGCTTCGCTGTCGATCCGCGTTCTCCTTCGGCGATGGCGCCTGTACCCCGGAGGTGCTGGTCGAGCGTGCGGCGGCGCTAGGGTACGGGGCGCTGGGGTTGGCGGATGCCGCGGACCTGGGGGGGATCATCCGGTTCGCGCTGGAGGCGGAGCGTCAGGGGATCCGGCCGGTGATCGGCGCGGAGCTGGTGGTGGATGGGTATCCGGCGGCATTCCTGGTGGTGAACGAGGAGGGTTATCGGAACCTCGCGGGGCTGGTGACGCGGGCGCGGGTGGGGCGGTTCGTGGAGGGTGCGGGGGAGGCGGGTGGGGGTGAAGGGAGGGGAGGGCGGGGCGTCGGTGGGGCGTCGGTGGGGGTGGATGGGAGGGGGTGGGGTGGGGGATGGTCGGGGGTGTCGCCGTCGGTGTCGGGGCGGCGGGGTCGGCCGTACGGGGAGGTGGTGACGCGGCGGCGGGGTCGGCCGCGGGTGACGTGGGGGGATGTGGCGGAGCGGAGCGCGGGGCTGATTGCGCTGACGGGGCCGGCGACGGGGGAGCTGGCGAGCCTGATCCGAGCGCGGCGGCCGGAGGAGGCGGCGTACCAGCTCGGGCGGTGGCGGGACGTATTCGGGGAGCGGTTGGTGGTGGAGGTTCAGTACCATCGGGTGTCGGGGGCGGAGGCGGCGCTGGCGGGGGCGCTGGTGGAGTTGGCCGAGCGGGGCCGGGTGCGGTGGGTGGTGACGAACGAGCCGCGGTACGTGGACGGCCGATCCCGGCTGGTGCACGACGTGTTGACGGCGCTGCGTCACGGGGTGGATGTGGAGACCGCTGCGGCGCGGGGGTACCTGCTGCCGAACGGGGAGTGGCGGCTCAAGGCGCCGGGGGAGATGGCGCGGCTGTGGCGTGGGCGGGAGGCGGGGGTGGAGGAGAGTCATCGGATCGCGCTGGAGTGCGGTTTCGACCTCCGCTGGCTGCGGCCGCCGCTACCGCGCTACCCGGTGCCGGCGGGGCACGACGACGACTCGTTCCTTCGGGAGCTGGCGTACGCCGGTGCGCGGGACCGGTGGGGTGAGCCGGACGCGCGGCAGTGTGCGCAGCTCGAGCATGAGCTGGGGGTGATCCGTCGGCTGGGGTTCGCGGGGTTCTTCCTGGTGATGTGGGATGCGGTGCGGTTCGCGCGCTCGCGGGGGATCCTCTGCCAGGGGCGGGGGAGCGCGGCGAACTCGGCGGTCGCGTACGTGCTGGGGATCACGGCGGTCGACCCGGTGTGCCACGGTCTGCTCTTCGAGCGGTTCCTCTCGGAGGTTCGGACGGACGGTCGGGTGGAGGCGCCGGACATCGACGTCGATTTCGAGATGCACCGCCGCGAGGAGGTGCTGGAGTACATGTACGGCCGGTATCGTCGTCAGCACGCGGCGATCACGTGCGTGATGCAGGTCTACCATGCGCCGACCGCGGTGCAGGACGCGATGCGTGCGCTGGGGTACCCGGCGGCGCTGGCGTTCGCGCTGTCGAAGCGGCTGCATCGTCGTTTGCCGACGGAGGGTGCGGAGATCCTGGAGCGTGAGCTCGCGGCGGCGCACGGGGTGGACCTGGAGGCGCCGCGGGGTCGTGCGCTGCTCGCGGCGCTGCGGGGGATGGAGGATCTGCCGCGGCTGCGTTCGACGCATCCGGGGGGCTTCGTGCTGTCGTGCGAGCCGCTGGGGGATCGGATCCCGATCGAGGCGACGACGATGGGTCGGACGATCCTCCAGTTCGACAAGGACGACCTGGACGCGGCGGGGGTGCCGAAGTTCGACTTCCTGGGGTTGGGCGGGCTGACGGTGATCCGGCTGGCGTTCGATGCGATCGAGCGGCGGACGGGCGAGCGGCTGGAGATGTACCGGCTGCCGGTGGACGACGCGAAGACCTACGAGATGATCGCGCGGGGGGACACGGTCGGGACGTTCCAGATCGAGAGCCGGGCGCAGATCCAGTCGGTGCTGCAGACGCGTCCGGAGCGGCTCTACGATCTGGTGGTGCAGGTCGCGCTGATCCGGCCGGGACCGATCCAGGCGAAGTTCGTGCGCCCTTACACGCGTCGTCGGCGGGGGCTGGAGCCGGTGACGTACGCCCATCCCGCGCTGGAGCCGATCCTGCGCCGGACGCAGGGGGTGCCGATCTTCCAGGAGCAGGCGATGGCGATCGCCATGGCGCTGGGCGGGTTCACGGCGGCGGAGGCGGACGAGCTGCGGCGGGCGATGGGACACCAGAAGAAGCTGCCAAGGCTGCAAGCGACGCTGCGGAAGCTGCGGGATCGGATCATCGCCCGGGGGGTCTCGCCGGAGGTGGCCGACCGGGTGGTCGACGATCTGCTCTCCTTCTCGAACTACGGTTTTCCCGAGAGCCACGCGTGGAGCTTCGCGCTGATCGCCTACGCGACGGCGTACCTGAAGGCGCACTACCCGGCGGAGTTCTTCATGGCGCTGCTGAACGCGTGGCCGATGGGGTTCTACGCGCCGTCGACGCTGGTGCACCAGGCGATCCGCGACGGGGTCGAGGTGCGTCCGCCGTGTCTGCGGGACGGGGAGTGGGAGTGCACGCTGGAGCCGGCATCGCCGGTGGGGGCGGCGGGAGCGTGCGGGAACGGCGCCGCTTCGCGGCGCGGCGGGCGGCCGGCTGCGTCGGCGGGGGCGGCGGGGGCGACGGGCGTGGCCCGCGGGGGGCGGGGCACCGGGTGGGGGGGCACGCTAACTCACGGGGGCGATCCCGCGGGGGCGGCGGGCCCTCCCGCCCTTCGCATCGGGTGGAAGCACATTCGCGGCCTGGGGGAGCGGGCGGGGGAGGCGTTGCGGGCGGCGAGGGCGGAGGGGCCGTTCGTCTCGGTAGAGGATGTGGTCCGGCGGGCGGGGCTGACGCGGGGAGAGGCGCTGCACCTGGCGAGGGCCGGCGCGTTCGAGGCGTTCGAGCCGGGGCGGCGGAAGGCGGCGTGGGAGGCGCTGCGGGCGGTCGGCGATGCGCTGCCGCTCGCGCCGGCGTGGCGGGGGCGGGGGGTGGAGGGCGCCCTCGTCGGCTCGGATGCGGGCCCGCTCCCGTTCGATCCCCGGGAGCTGGAGGGGGAGGAGCTGATCTTCCTGGACTACCTGGCGACGGGGATCAGCACCCGGGGCCACCCGATGGAGCACCTCCGACGGCGGCTGGAGGCGGCGGGGGTGGTCGGGAGTCGGGGGCTGGAGTCGCTGGCCGATGGCGAGCTGTGCGTGGTCGCGGGGCTCGCCGTGGCCCGTCAGCATCCGGTGACGGCGAAGGGGACGGTCTTCCTGCTGCTGGAGGACGAGGCCGGCTTCATCAACGTGATCGTGCCGCCGCGGGTCTACGAGAGGTCGCGCGAGGTCGTCAACCACTCGGCCTTCCTGGTGGTCGAGGGGCGCTTCGAGAGGGATGACCGGGTGCTGAACGTGGTGGCGCGGCGGTTCCGGCGGCTGGATGTCCGGCCGATCCGTCATCGCTCGCGTGATTTCCGTTAGGCCGGCACGGGGGCGCCCACCCGTCCGCCGCACCTCGATTCGGAAAAGGATTCTGAAAGAGCGAAAACGGTATCTGTCGCCTTTCCGGCTCCTTCGGGCGTTCTGGTATCAACTGATTGGCCCGCAAGCCGCAGGGGGCGCGTCGTGCGGGGGGATCGGTTCTTGCCGGCGCGGCGCGCCTTTCGAACCCGGCGACGCACGGCACGGGGAGTCCCCGGCCTGGTGGCCGCGATCCGTCAACTTCCGACTTCAAGTAGAACGAAAGGCACAGCAATGTTCGCATTCCCCTCGAGTCGAAGGGCGCTCTTCGCCCTGGGATTGCCGGCCGCGCTCGCGCTGGCCGCGTGCGACGACGACTCGACCGGCGTCGTCGTGACGGAGTTCGACCCGACCGCGGCAGCGGAGACCGTGGAGAAGGTCGTCAACTCGATCGGCGGCGCCACGGACGCACTTGCGAGCCTGGAGCTCGCCGCGGACGCATTGGCGTCGACAGGGACGCTGGAGACGGTGCTCCCGGGCGGTTCGCCGATGCGGCTGCTCCCGGCGGCGCCGACGCGGCTCGAGACGATCTCGCTGGCGGCGTCCTCGATCTTCCCGAGGAGCATCCTGGGCAAGACGTTCGTCTACAGCACCCGGACCGGCCGTTACGAGATCGACGCCTCGCTGACCGGCGCGCCGGAGAACGGGGTTCGATTCATCTATTACGCGATCGACCCGATCACGCGCCGGCCCGCGATGCCGCTGAACGCCCGCGGCTACCTCGAGCTGACCGACCAGAGCACTGCGAATTCGACGCGGCTCGGCATCAAGGCGGTCAACACGACCGGTGCCACGGCGTCCACGCTGATCGACTACTCCATCGATGCTTCGTACGTCGAGACGACGACGTCGGAGAGGTTGACGCTCGCCGCGAAGGGCAAGATCTCGGACGGAACGAAGCCGGTGGAATTCGACCTCAGCCATGTCTTCTCGTCCGACGTCGGATCGGACGCGATCGGGGTCACGGTGAAGTACGCGCTCTCCGCACCCGGAGAAGGGATCACGCTGCGCTTCGAGGCGAGCGGGGAGATGTTGCCGGACGACCCGGACGGATTCGCGTTGGACATGGTCATGACGGTCACGGCCGGCTCGAACACGACGGTCGTCGACGCAACGATCCGCGCGGATGGGGGCGTCAACGGGACCGTGACGATCAACAAGCGAAATGTCGCCGTGATCGGCGGTACGCGGGACAACCCGACCGTCACCACGCCGACCGGCGGGAACCTTACCGCCCGGGAACTGCTGGCGTTGAAGCGGATCTGGGAGGCGGTGAACCACGTGACGCGCTTCGGCACGTCGATCTTGAGCCCGTTCTCCGTGTGGGCCCTCTGATCCTCCTGACCTTGCCGCGGCATCGGCGCCTGGAGCCGACGTAAGGGCGGGCGCCGGCCCGGGGCCTCCAGGCCCGTGGCGGTCGTCGGGGCGAGGGCGTAGGAGGCGGAGGGCGAAGGAGCCGAAGTGGAGCGCGGAGCCGAGGGGGCCTCGGCTCCGCGCTCTTTTGGGTGAGCCGGGGTCGCGCGATCTCCGGTGTTCCCGCGCGGGTGCCGGGGAGGCGGGACCCACGGTTTCCGCTCGGTTAGAGACCCGCGGCGTTCCCGCTCGGCCGCCGGGGAGGCGGGGGGCGGGGCACGGCTCTGCCGTGCGACGAGCTTCGAGGGCTGGATGCAAACGTCCCGGGCTGCGCTCTGCCGCAGCCCGGGACGTTGCGTGGCTGTGTCGAATTTCCGCGGTCGGCGGTCGTCAGTCCGTGACCGGCGACGCGCGCAGCTCGAGCGGAACGCCCGAGTAGTCGATCACGAGGGAGACCCGACGGTTCGGGAGCCCCGCGTCACCCGGGCCCTGGGCGCCCGGCACGATCTGCCGCTCCGGCGCTTCGCCGTAGCTGACCGCGCGGACCTGGTCCGGGAGGAGGCCGCCGTTGTTGATCAGGTACTCGCGGACCGCGTTGGCGCGGGCCTGACCGAGCCGCAGGTTGTACGCGCGGCTCCCGGCGGGGTCAGTGAAGCCCTCGACGGTGACGACCGCGTTCGGGTAGTACTCCTTGACCACCGCGGCGAACCGGTCGAGCACCGGCTTGTCGGAGGGGCGGATCTCCGACGCGGCGAAGTCGAAGTTGACCGGGACGTTGAAGGCGAGGAGGCCTTCGAGACGCTCGACGGTCACGTTGAACTCGTTGCGGAGCGCCTGGAGATCGCGCTCGAGCGCGCCGACCCGGCCTTCGAGCTGATCCACTCGCCCGCTGAGCGCGCGGTCACCCGTCTGCATCTCTTCTCGGAGCCTGGCGAGCTCATCGTTGACATAATCACGCTTCGCGTAGCCACAGCTCGCGAGCAGGCTGGCCAGGGCGATGGCGCCCATTCCGGCCATCTTGGAAGTCGTCGGGTACTTCAGCACGGCTTCACCTCCTGCAAACGGGAAATCGGATCTGCAAGGTCGTTCCCATCGATGACGACCGAGGCGACGATTGGTCACAAACGCGCCACCGGCGGCGACGGCACGACGCGTGCCATTAGCATTCGATTCGGCCATCGGCGTCCACGTGGGCGGCCAAGCAGGCACCGAATCGTGGGCCGGACGGTGTTTGTGGCGTCCGACCTCGCTCTCTCCGAGGGTCGACCCTCGGAGACAGTACGTCGAGCGCTCCGCAGATGCAACCATATTCTCGTCCAGGGTCGGTGCTGGCCCTTGCATCTGGCCCCGGCCGGAGGCGGGGAGCGGGGGGAACGGTGGGGAAACGGCCCGATGCCGAGGTCCTGAAGCGACACGATTCTTGCAGGAGGCGCCGCGTCAACCGGAGCGGTACCGATCGCCGCTCCTCGACGATCCGCATCCAGGAGGCCTGAATGAACAAAGCCGAATTGGTCAACGCGATCGCCGATCGCGCCAACGTGTCCAAGAAGGATGCCCGCGCGGTGGTGGATGCGCTCTTCGACCCGGAGGACGGATTGATCGCGAACACGCTGCGCCGTGGCGATCGGGTGTCCGTGACCGGGTTCGGGACGTTCGAGATCCGCGAGCGCGGACCGCGCACGGGTCGCAACCCCCGTACGGGCAAGGAGATCCAGATTGGGCCGTCCAAGGCGCCGGCGTTCCGCCCGGGGAAGGGCCTGAAGGATGCGATGCAGGGGGGACGTTAACCCTCGTCCCTCGGGGAGACGGCGGGGCGTCGGCACGGCGCCCCGCCGTCTCTTTTTGCGCAGAAACTATCGGGTTGAGGCAAAGAGTATCGAAGGCGATGGCCGGCCGAAGGGTCGTCATCCCAAGGCGACGTCGAGGAGCATCATGACGGCGAACCCGATGATGGTCGCGGTGGTGGCGAGGTCGGCGCGGCCGCGTCGTTGGGCTTCGGGGATCAGCTCTTCGACGACGACGTAGACCATGGCGCCGGCGGCGAAGGCGAGGGCGTAGGGGAGGATGGGGCGGATGGACAGGACGGCGCCGGCGCCGACGACGGCGGCCATGGGCTCGACGATGGCGGAGAGCTGGCCGTACCAGAAGCTTCGGGCGCGCGTCGCACCGGCCTGGCGGAGCGGCATGGCGACGGCGAGGCCTTCGGGGAAGTTCTGGAGGCCGATCCCCAGGGTGAGGGCGAGGGCGGTGGAGGTGGCGGCGTTCCCGACGGCCTCGGGTCCGATCGCGGCGGCGCCGAAGGCGACGCCGACGGCGAGGCCTTCGGGGATGTTGTGCAGGGTGATGGCGAGGACGAGGAGGGTCGTGCGCTCCCAGGTGGTGCGGATCCCCTCGGCCTGCTGGAGGGGGAGGTCGGGGTGGAGGTGGGGGAGGACGGCGTCGGCGAGGCGGAGGAACGCGGCGCCGAGGAGGAATCCGCCGGTGGCCGGGAGCCAGGCGGGCTGGCCGATGGATGCGGCGAGTTCGGTGGCGGGGCGGAGGAGGGACCAGAAACTGGCGGCGAGCATGACGCCGGCGGCAAATCCGAGCATGGCGTCGAGGAGCGCCCCGGAGATGCGCCGGGTGAAGAAGACGCTGGCGGCGCCGAGGGCGGTGACGAGCCAGGTGAAGATCCCGGCGAGGGTGGCCTGGAGAAGGGGGTTCAACGGTTCGAACCAGGAGAAGCTCATCGGAGGCTCGCTTCGGGGGTCGGGGTGGCGGCGCCGGTGGGCGGGGCCGGGTGAGGATCGGGGGTCGCGCCGGGTACGGCGTCGGCGCGGCAAGGATCAGGACCGTGACGTGGGATCGGCCGGCCTCCAGCCGCCGAGTGCGTCCTCGAGGGCTATGGCCGCGGCGATGGTCCGGTGGTCGTGCCCTCGGCCGGCGACGATCTGGACGGCAAGGGGGAGGCCGGCCTCGTCGCGTCCGACGGGGGCGACGGTCACGGGGAGGCGCAGCACGTTGAAGATCGCGGTGTAGGCGAAGTCGAAGGGCCTCAGGAGGGGGCGGTTGTGCAGGGGCGCGACGCGCGGGTGGGGAGGAAGAAGGAGGATGCCGTCCTCGAGGAGTGAGCCGATGCGCTGTGCGAGGCGGCGCCCCTGGGCGACGAGGGAGCGGATCCTGCGTTCGGACATCTGACCCAGCCGTTCGCCGAGGCAGAACACGAGGGCGGGGACGGTATACCGGGGTCGGCGGGCGAGGGCGAGGGCGAACTCGGCGATCAGGCTGATCGATCGGCCGTCGCCGAGGAGCTCGCTGACGGGCGGACCGCCGAGGTAGCGCAGAGCGGCGAACCAGAGGTGGGTGGCCTGGCGGAAGAGGGTATCCGGGAGCGGCTCGACGACGGCGCCGAGGTTTTCGAAGACGCGGGCGGCGGTGCGGACGGCATCGCGGACTGCGGGGCTGGCGGCCGCGGCGAGGGTGATCTGCGGCGCTTCGAGGAGGTAAACCGGCCGACCGCGCCAGGCGACGTCGTCGAGCGACCCGAGAGGGAGTTTGCGGGTGTTGGGGTCGACGCCGTCGTCTCCGGCCATGATGCGGAGCAGGGGCATGAGGTCGCGGGCGGCGCGGGTGAGGGGCCCGACGGCCAGGTAGTGGTTGACCTTGGGGAGCGAGGCCTCGGGCCCTGTCTCGTAGACGGGGTAGTGGCCGGTGAGGGGGAGGAGACCGTGGGTCGGCTTGTGGCCGTACACGCCGCAGAACGCGGCGGGGATGCGGATCGAGCCTCCGATGTCGCTGCCGAGCCCGAAGCCGGAGCCGGCGGCGGCGAGGATCGCGGCCTCGCCGCCAGAGCTCCCACCCGCGGTCCGGCGTAGGTCGTAAGGGTTTCGGGTCCGGCCATAGATGAGGTTGTCGGTCTCGAACCAGAAGCCCCATTCCGGGATGTTGGTGACGCCGAGCGGGATCGCGCCGGCCTCGCGGAGTCGGCGGACGATGGTCGCGTCGCGATCGGCGGTGCGGCCGAGGCGGGTTCGAGTGCCGAAGGTGGTCGGCATCCCCTCCAGGTTGATCATCTCCTTGACGGTGAAGGGCACGCCGAGGAGGGAGGGCACCGGGTCGGAGCCGGCGAGGGCGGCCTCGGCGCGGCGCGCCTCGTCCCGTGCGGCGTCGAACCGATGGGCGACGACCGCGTTCACGATGGGGTTCACCTCCTCGATGCGCCGGATGTAGGCGTCGACGACCTCGAGGGGGGAGAGTTCGCGCGCGCGGATGCGGGCGGCGAGCTCGGTGGCCGGGAGGGTCAGGATCTCGTTCAGCGGCATCCGCCTTTCGGTGTTTCGACGTTCGGCGGACCCAAGAGCCGCGCGATCGACCGGGTCGCGGGAAAGGAAACTTTCCATCGCCGCGGCGACCCGGTCAAGGGCGTTCCGCTTGCACCGGGGTGGGAGCCGAGGTACGTTGGCGATCCTGTACCCGTGCGGAACGCAGCGTCGGCGGCGCGCGACGGTGCCCACGAACCGATGGCCATGGTCGGGAAGCGCACCAGTCCGGAGCCCCCGGAGGCGGGGTCGAGCGGAGCGGCGGGAGGGCCGCTCGGAGGACGCATGCCCGCCATCGCGCTGGGGCTTGCCGCGATCGCCGCCTTCGCCAGCTGGATCCGACGCCTCATCGGTTTCCGGAGGGCGGGCGGGGTCGCGGGGGATGAGGCCATGCAGCGGCTCGCGGCGATCGTCGAGTCGTCGGACGACGCGATCATCGGCAAGACGCTCGACGGGATCATCACGAGCTGGAACGACGGTGCGTGCCGCATCTACGGCTATGACGCGAGGGAGGCGGTCGGGCGCCCGATCGCGATGCTCGCGCCGCCGGACCGTGCCGACGAGATCGGGGAGATTCTCGAGCGGATCCGCCGGGGCGAGCGAGTCCTCCCCTTCGAAACGGAACGCGTCACCCGGGATGGCCGCCGCATCGCCGTCTCGATCGCCGTCTCGCCGATCCGGGACCGATTGGGCCGGATCGTCGGTGCGTCGACGATCGCCCGGGACATCACCCGGGCGAAGGAGGTGGAGGCGGCGCTCAAGCGCCAGTCGGAGGAGCTGACCGAGCGGGTCAAGGAGCTGAACTGCCTCTACGCCGTATCGAGCGCGCTCCACGAAGGCTCGGATCGGCTCGACGGTGCGTTCCAGCGGGTCGTCGAGCTGATTCCGTCCGGGTGGCAGTACCCGGAGCTGGCGTATGCTCGCCTGACGATCGACGGCCGGGAGTATCGCGCCGGTCCAGGACGCCCTTCGAGCTGGCGCATGCAGTCCCCGATCGAGGTGGATGGCCGCTCGGTCGGCCAGATCGAAGTCGGGTACGCCGAGGGTGTCGCATTCGACCGCTGGCCGTTCCTGGAAAGCGAGTCGACGCTCCTCGACACGATCGCGGATCGGATCAGCGAGACCCTCGTTCGGGCCCGGGCCGAGCGGACGCAGCGGGTCGTCGCCGCGGCGTCGGCGGCGATCGCGCGATCCCTCGATCACCAGGTGACGCTGCGCAACACCGCGAGGGTCATGGTCGCGCAGCTGGCCGATTTCTGCGTGATCGACCTCGTGGACGGGGGCCGCGAGTTGCGCCGCGAGGTCGCGCTCGCCCGAGACCCCGAAGGTGCGGCCCTGGCGCGAGAGCTGGAGCGTCTCTCGCCGGAGATGGCCGAGAGCGTGCCCGCGGCCGTCCTGAACACCGGTCGACCGGTCCTCGTCCCCGAGGTCACCGATGCCTGGTTGTCGGAGACGCTGACGCGGTCGCCCCACGAGCTCGAGGTCCTGCGCCGGATCGGCCCCGAATCGATCGTGGCGGTGCCGATGACGGCCCGGGGCGAGTTGCTCGGCGTCATGACCCTCCTCACGGCGGGGTCGGGACGGCGCTACGATGAAAACGACGTCGCCCTCGCCAGCGAGGTCGCGCATCGCGCCGCCCTCGCCCTCGAAAACGCGCGCCTCTACGAGGCATCCCTTGCCGCCAATCAGGCGAAGAGCGACTTCCTCGCGGTGATCTCGCACGAACTGCGCACGCCGCTCAACGCGATCATCGGATACGCCGACCTCCTCGAGGCTGGGATCCCGGACCGCCTGACCCCCGCACAGGATCGGCACGTGGGGCGGATCCAGGCGAGTGCCCGCCACCTCCTCCGGTTGATCGACGACATCCTCAGCTTCTCCCGCCTCGAGACTGGGCGCGAGGAGGTCCGTCGGGAAGTGGCCGAGCTGACCGAGCTGGTCCGCGAGGTCGAGGGGATGATCCGACCTCTCGCCCGGGACAAAGGTTTGGGCTTCCACGTCTCGCTGCCCCCGGCGCCGATCTGGATCGACACCGATCCCCCCAAGGTGCGGCAGATCCTGCTGAACTTGCTGTCGAACGCGGTGAAGTTCACCGACAGAGGCGAGATCGAGCTGATCGTACGCTTCGATGGCGACACGCTCGAGATCCACGTCAGGGACACGGGGATCGGGATCGCCGCCGAGGACCTGCCGAGGATCTTCGACCCGTTCTGGCAGGCGGAGCAGGGGCGGACCCGGCGTACGGGGGGGACCGGGATCGGTCTCGGGGTGTCGCGGCACCTCGCCCGCCTGCTGGGGGGCGACGTCACCGTCGAGAGTCGACCGGGCCGGGGCAGCACCTTCACCCTGCGGCTCCCCACCGACCGAATCGGGGGGGCGACTCCGAGCGGCGGGGCGAATTAGGTCTCGATCCCACCGGCTCGGCGCGCGGGTTGGAACTTGGTGACGCCGGTGAGGGCTATATCCCTGGGAGAAGCCCGAACCCTCTCCCCACCGATCCCGTCGCGAAAGGAGGCGTACCCGGATCCTGCCGCAGCACCTCGGTCCCACCCATCCCCAAGGAGGCTTCGATGAACGCAGCCATGGCCATTCACCCGGTGATGGAGACGGCGAACGACCGTTTCAAGCGTGACTCCGAGGCCCGCCTCTGGCAGTCTCTCCTCCTTGCGGTGGTCGTCCACGCGGCGATTCTCGCCCTGTGGCCCGGAATGACGGTGGCGGCACCCGCCGAGAAGAAGGCGCCGGTCACGGTCGTTCCGATCCCGAACGTGCCGATCCCGCAGGCCCCCGAGAGGCTGCGCCCGCCGCCCACGCCGGTGATCTCGACGACCGCGCCGGTGGACGACGTCCCCTATACGGTGCCGAACTTCTACGAGGTCATGCCGGAAACCCCGCCGCCGCTGCGGGGCGACGCTGCGTCCGAAGAGTATCGGGCGTGGACGCCGAGCATGGTGGCCCCGCGGCTCCTGAACGAGGCGGAGGTTCGCCGGGCGCTCGAGCGCTACTATCCGCCGCTGCTCCGGGATGCGGGGGTCGGGGGAACGGTCGGGGTTCTCTTCTGGATCGACGAGACGGGGAAGGTCCAGCAGGCGAAGATCGCGCAGTCGAGCGGCTATCCGGCGCTCGACGAGGCGGCGCTGAAGGTTGCCGACCTGATGCGTCTCTCGCCGGCGCTGAACCGGGGGGCGCCGGTCCGGGTGATGGTGACCCTTCCGATCACCTTCTCGACGAGCCACTGAGAGAGGCGAGGCGACGATGGCCGGTGCCGGGGATGGCGCCGGCCATCGTCGAGGCGGCCGGACGCGTTGCGTATCGCGTCCGGCCGCCTCGCTTTGTTCCCCGCCGTCCGGGCTCGCCGCTCGAAGTCGGCGGGGAGCGTCCGAGGCCGGTAGCCGGGGGCGACGACGTCGACCCCGGTCGATGGTCGTTACCGGTCGCTCGCCTTGACCCCCTGGCGGGACCCGAGCCACGCCTCGCGGAACTTCCGGATCTCTGAGGTCACGGGGCGCCCGGCGCGCTCGAAGGTCACGATCTCGAGGCGCGGGTCCTCGGCGAGGGTGAGGGTGGCCGTCCGGGTGCGGCCCCGCTGCTCGAACTCGATCGCGACGGACTCACCCGGCTTGCGGCCGGCGAGGGCGGCCTCGAGGTCCTGCGCGGAGGTCACCGGCCGGCCGGCGATGCGGAGGATCCGATCGCCGCGATCGAGGCCCGCATCGTAGAGCGGCGTCCCGATCAGCGTCGGGGACACGATCGTCGCCTGGCCGTCGTCGTACCGGATCGTGGCGGCGCCGATCGTGGCCTTCCCCGGATTCGCCTTGCGGAGGAGGAGCCCGGCGTGGGCGAGGAGGGCCCCGTAATCGACGACCTCACGGCCGGCGATGTAGCGGCGGAAGAAGTCCTCGGCGAAGGCGCGGTCCTTCGTGACGCGGGCGAGGGCGGCGACGACGTCGTCCATGGTGTAGGGGCGCTCGGGCTTGCCGTGCGCCCGCCAGAGCTCGCGCATGAAGTCGTCGAGAGTGACGCCCCGGAACCGCGTGCGGAGGGTGAGGTCGAGGCCGAGCCCGATCCCGGAGCCCCACGTGTAGTACGAGATGAAGGTGTTGGCGCGGTTCGTGGGGTCGACCGAGGTCGCGGCATCGACGAACGGCGCCTGCATGCTCATCTCGATCGGCGAGAAGAAGCGGCGGCCGGGGGAGTTGACGATCGCGTCGACGACGCCGCCAATGGATCGGGCGTACTCGTCGAGGTCGATGATCCCGGCGCGGTGGACCGTGAGGTCGTCGTAGTAGTTGGTGAAGCCCTCGCCGAGCCATAGCGCCTCGGACATGTTGGCCCGTTCGAAGTCGAAGGGCTCGAGGGAGCGGGCGCGGAGGCGCTCGGTGTTCCAGACGTGGAAGAACTCGTGCGCGAGGGTGCCGAGGTTCGCCAGCGCGGCGGTGGCGAGGGGTCGGGTGCTGGTCAGGATCGTGGAGTTGCGGTGCTCCATCCCGTCGCCGGCGACCCAGGGGAGGTAGTCGGCGATGAAGGTGTAGGTCCCGTATTCGAAGTCGGGGAGCTCGCCGAAGACGGCGATCTGCTCGGCGACGACCTTCTTCGCCATCTCGACGTAGGCATCGGCCTCGGCCTCGGTGCCGGCGTGGTGGAGGGCGAGGCGGATCGTGTAGCGTTTCCCGCCGGAGGGTACGGTCCACTCGCGGACGAGGTGGTCGCTCATCTCGACCGGGCTGTCGAGGAAGTACTGGAGGTCCGGCGCGGTGAAGGTGTGCGGGTCGTCGGTCGGGGCGAGCTGCGTGGCGATGCGCCACTCCGAGCCCTCGGGCGGGCGGAACGAGATGGTGATCGGCCGGTCCTCGAGCCCGCGCGCCCAGGCGAACGTCGCCGGGATGTTGAGGTGCGCGTGGGTCGCGTCGATCCCGCTGTAGGTCCCGTCGGCGCGGTCGGCGAAGAGGGTGTAGGAGAAGGCGACGGTCCCGTCGTGCCCGGCGACGGTCCAACCGTAGGGGTCGGGGCGGGTCACCTCGAGGGTGCGTCCCCGCCCGTCGACGGCGCGGACGGCGTAGACGTTCTTGGCGAACTCGTGCAGCGCGTAGCGTCCGGGCGAGGAGCGGCTCATCCGGACCTCGAGGGGGCGGGCCGGGAGGTCGGGGAAGGTGATCGTGACCTCGGCCTCGTGGTGGACGGCGTTGGGGAACGAGATCTCGTAGCGGATCGGCCGCTGCGCGAGCGCCGCCGGGGCGGCGAGGAAGAGGAGCAGCGCGCCGTGGAAGAAGGTCTTCATCCTTCGTTCGGGTTGAGGTGGACCGTTACGGGGTTGCCGGCCGGGTCGCCGGCCAGACCGTCGGGGATTCTAGCACTCCTCGGGTGTCGTGCCCATGGGTCAAGCGGCTCCAGCGTCGGGGACCTCGCGATCCACGGGCTCGATGGCGGCCCGGCCGTGGGTCAGGTCACGGAGCTGCGCGGTGAAGGTCTCGAGCCGCTCCCGTGGGAGCCAGAGCCGATAGGCGACGTCGGCGCCGTACGTCTCTCCTTCGATCTCCGCCTCGTGCTCCGCCAGCAGCCGCTGGACGCCGCCGACCGCGGCGTAATCGACCGTCACGACGAGCCCGGCGCGCGGGACGTGCTCGCGGGTGGGGAGCGTCTCGAGCGCGTGGTGGACGGTGCCCGAGTAGGCGCGGACGAGACCGCCGGTCCCGAGCTTCGTGCCCCCGAAGTATCGGGTGACGACGGCGCTCACGTCGCCGATCCCCGCGTGGAGCAGGACGTTCAGCATCGGGCGGCCCGCGGTGCCGTGGGGCTCGCCGTCGTCGCTCATCCCGATCTGCGCCGTGCTCCCCGGCGGGCCGACGACGTACGCCCAGCAGTTGTGCGTGGCGTCGGCGAACTCCGCGGAGACCTCGGCGATGAACGCCCGGGCCGCCTCGACGGTCGGGGTGTGGGCGACGGTCGCGATGAACCGGCTCCCCCGGATCTCCTGCTCGACCCTGTGGCGGCCGGCGGGGATGGCGTAACGTGACACGTGATTCCGTTCCTGCGTCGCAGCCCGCCCGGAGTGCGGCCACCTGGCCGTGCGGCGGGCCGTCGCGTAAGTTGGCGCCGAAATCCTGTGTCATCAACCCGCACCACCCTGTGTAACCGGGACGGACCGATGAGATCCATGCCCGTCCTCACCCTGGACGACGTGACCCGGGCCGCCTACCACCAGGCCGGCCACGCGGTGGCGGCGCACCTCCTCGACCGGCCGGTGCCCGACCTCTCGATCGAGGCGGAGCCCGAGTCCGCCGGAACCTGTGGGTACGCGCTCTGGGCGGAGGATTTCGGGGTGCTCGAGGGGCGCGGGGAGGAGGGGGCGGCGGGGAGGGGCGTCGCGGCGGGCGAAGGTGAGGCGGGGGTCGCGGAGGGCGCAGAGGGCCCAGGGGGGGTGGAGGGCGCGGAGGACGTGGAGGGCATGGAGGGCATGGGGGAGATCGAGGCGGAGATCGTCGCCTGTCTGGCCGGCCCGATCGCCGAGGCGATGCATGCGGGGGAGTTCAGCGAGGAGGCCGCGGAGGACGACCTCTACCTGATCCTGGATCTGGCGGAGGCTGCGGTCGCCGACGAGGCGGCGAGGGGGGCGTACCTCGATGCCCTGGAGTCGAAAGCGGAGGCGCTCCTCCAGGGGGCGTGGGGCGCGGTCGAGGCTGTGGCCGAGGCGCTCCTCGCGGAGCGGACCCTCGAGGCCTCGCGGGTCCGGGAGATCGCCGCCGCGGCGCTGGGGTAGGGCCGGGGCCGGGCGGGGCGCATCCCCGCCCGGGCGGCGCCCGGACCCCGGCGGGTCCTTACGCTCCCCCCGCGACGACCGGCTCGTTGACCGGCGTCAGCCAGCCGAAGCGGTCGACGGCGCGGCCGTGGACGATGTCGAGGAAGCGGCGCTGCAGCGTGCGGGTGATGGGGCCAATGCGCCCCTCGCCGACCGGGATCCGGTCCACGCTGCGGATCGGCGTGACCTCGGCGGCGGTGCCGGTGAAGAAGAGCTCGTCGGCGGTGTAGAGGAGCTCGCGGGGGACGGGCTGCTCGCGGATCGGGATCCCCTCCTCGCGGGCGAGGGTCAGGATGCTGTCGCGGGTGATCCCGGCGAGGAGCGTCCCGTCGACGACGGGGGTGATGAGCACGCCGTTGCGGACCACGAAGAGGTTCTGGCCGCTCCCCTCGCTGACGAGGCCGCCGGGGCCCAGCGCGATCGCTTCCGCGTAGCCGTTCGCGAGCGCCTCCATCTTGGCGAGCTGCGAGTTCAGGTAGTTGCCCGCGGCCTTCGCCGTGGCGGGGTAGGTGTTGGGCTCGGCGCGCGACCAGCTCGAGACGCAGACGTCGACGCCTTGTTCCAGGGCGCCCTCGCCGAGGTAAGTGCCCCAAGGCCAGCAGCAGAGGTAAACCTCAACGGGGCTGGCGTCGGGGACCATCCCGGCGGCGCCGTAGCCGCGCACGACCATCGGCCGGATGTAGCAGGCGTCGATCCCGTTCTTGCGGACGAGCTCGATGCACCCGGCGGCGAGCTCCTGGGCGGAGTATCCCAGCTCGATCCTGTAGATCCGGCAGGAATCCTGGAGGCGGCGCAGGTGCTCGCGCAGACGGAAGATCGCCGGGCCCTGCGGCGTCGCGTAACAGCGGATCCCCTCGAAGATCGAGGAGCCGAACTGGACCGAGTGGCTGAGGACATGGATCTTCGCATCGGCCCAGGGGATGAACTCCCCGTCCTTCCAGATCCAGTCGACGGGCGTGATCTGCGACGACATGGTTCCTCCCTTCGGCCGGGAGGGGACCGGCCGCTAGAGGAGCGACCGGATCCACCCTCCGTCCACCTGGATCGACGCACCGGTGATGTAGCTCGCGCGCTCCGAGGCGAGGAACGCCGCGAGCGCGGCTAATTCACGGGGCTCGCCAAGGCGCCCCATCGGGATCTCCCGCTCCCACCTCGCCCGTGCCTGCGCGGGGGTGATCCCCTCGCGCCGGGCAATGGCATCCACGAGCTCGTCGAGATGCTCGGTGCGGGTGTAACCCGGCAGGATGCAGTTGACGGTGATCCCGTGCGCCGCCACCTCGTTGGCCAGCGTACGAGCGAAGCCGGTCACAGCGGCGCGAATGCTGTTCGAGAGGATCAGTCCATCGACCGGCTGCTTGGCCGCGATCGAAGTGACGTGGAGGATCCGGCCCCAGCGCCGTTCCTTCATCCCGGGGAGGACGGCGCGGGTCAGGTCGAGGGCGCTCTCGAGGGTGAGGCGCACGGCGTCGCGCCAGGCCTCGGGGGAATGGCTCTCGAAGGGGCCGGACGGCGGGCCCCCCGCGTTCGTGACGAGGATGTCGATGCGGCCGAACTCGTCGAGGCCGGCATTCACGACGCGCTCGGCGTCGCCGGGGCGGGAGAGGTCCGCCGTCACGGCGACGACGCGCCGGCCGGTCTCCAGCGCGATCGCCTGCCTCGCCTCCTCCAGCGCCGCCTCGCCTCGGGCGCAGAGGACGAGGTCGGCGCCCTCGGCGGCGAGCTCGTGCGCGATCGCGCGACCGAGCCCGCGGCTCGACGCGGCGACCAGCGCGACCTTCCCCTTCAGTCCGAAGTCCATCGTCTTACCCCCTGTGGAAGTAGTCGTCCGTCCGGTCGAGCCAGTCCTGCCGCGGCGGGCTGAAGATGTCGACGTCGAGGGTATCCTCGAGCGCTTCCGCCTTGTGCGGCACGTTCGACGGGATGTGCAGCACCTCGCCGACCCGCACGATCACCTCCTCGGACTCGTCCTCGCCGATCCAGAACCGCATCGCGCCCTCGAGGATGTAGGTGAACTGCTCGTTCTCGTGCTGATGCTTCGGGACGATGCACCCCTTCTTCAGGTAGACGTGGGCGAGCATCATCCGGTCGCCGGTGATCAGGCGACGGTCGAGCATGTCGGTGACCTTTTCCTTGGGCAGGTCCTCCCAGCGGAAGAAGCGGACCTTGTTCTCGACTTCGGGCACGGGGGCCTCCTGGCGCGTGGCCGTAGGTGGAGCGTTTCGAGGCGAAAGCCTAAGGAGTAGGGGATACACGGGGGTGGCGCAAGGAGTGGGAGGGGCGGGGGCTCGGGGGGGCTCTGCGGGGTGATCGGGCGGGGGCTCGAGCGGGGCCGCCGGCTCGGGAACGGGAACGGGCTCGGGAACGGGAACGGGATCGGGAACGGGAACGGGAACGGGGACGGGGACGGGGACGGGGACGGGGACGGGGACGGGAACCCGGCCGGGGGCCGTCTCACACCTCGCCGCCCGCGATGCGGCGCAGCGTGGCGTCGTCCAGCGCGTGGCCGCCGGAGAAGGCGAGGACCGTGGCGTCGATCCCGAGGGCGCGGAGCCGGTCCGCCTCGGCGTGAGCGGCCGCCGGGGGCGCGTAGGGGTCCTCCTCGCCCGCGACGAGGATCGGGCGGAGCGCGCGGAGGCGATCGGCGGCGGCGTCGAGGACGAGGTCGTGGGCGAGGAAGCTGGCCCAGAGGACGAGGCGGTCGAGGCGGGCCGCGCCGAAGGCGGCCCAGCGGCTCACCGTCGCCGCGCCCTGGGAGAAGCCGAGGGCGAAGACCTCGACGGCGTCGCGGTCGACCTCCTCGAAGGTGCGGGCGTAGAGCGCATCGAGGTAGCGGACGTAGTCGTCGATCTCGGCGAGCCGGTCCTCGCGGGTCATCCAGGTGGCGCCGACGCGGGAATCGGGGCCGTGAGGGCCGGACGCGCCATCGACGTAGAAGCGGTTGAGCGCCTCGGGGGCGACGATCAGGCGGGAGCCGTCGTCGATCGGCTGGAACCGCCGCAGGAACCGCGCGGCGAGCTGGCCGTGGCCGTGGCAGACGAACCAGACCTGCCGGAGCGGGCGCGCCGGGTCGCCGAGGGTGTGATACCGCGCGGTCCGGGTGACCTCGATGTGGTGCTCGCGCATGTCAGGACGAGTAGTACGCCGCGTTCTCGTCGACGTAGCCGTGCGTGAGATCGCAGCCGTAGGCGGTGGCGCGGCCGTCGCCGAGGCCGAGGTCGACGTGGATGTCGACGGGGTCGCCGGCCAGGAGGCGGCGCAGCTCCGCCTCGTCGAAGTCGGTGCGGACGGAGTTCGCGAAGACGACGGTCTCGTTGATCCGCACCGTCGTCCGGGCCGGGTCGACGGCGCAGTCGAAGCACTTGCCGACGGCCATGAGGATGCGGCCGACGTTCGGGTCGGCGCCGAAGGCCATGGTCTTGACGAGGGGCGAGTCGACGATCGAGCGGGCAATGGTCCTCGCCTCGGCCGTCGTCCTCGCGCCGGTGACCGTCGCGCGGAGGAGCTTCGTGGCGCCCTCGCCGTCGCGTGCGAGCATCTCGGTCATGCGGATGCAGGCGGCGCGGAGCGCGTGCTGGAACGCGCCTTCGTCGACGCGGCCGGCGAGCCCGTTCGCGAGGATCGCGCAGGTATCCGAGGTGCTCGTGTCCGTGTCGACCGAGAGCATGTTGAAGGAGTCCGCCACGGCGTCGCGGAGCATGCGGTCGAGCGTGGGGGCGTCGAAGGCGGCGTCGGTGAAGATGTAGACGAGCATCGTCGCCATGTTCGGGGAGATCATCCCCGAGCCCTTCCCGACGATCGTGAGGGTCGCCTCGCCGATCGAGAGGGAGATCGCCTTCGGGTAGGTGTCGGTCGTCATGATCCCCTCGGCGCCGCGGAGGGGATCGGCGACGAGGTCGGCCTTCATCCCGCGGAGCCCCGCCTCGATCTTGTCGATCGGGAGCGGCTTGCCGATCACGCCGGTCGAGCTCATCAGCACCTCGTCGGCGGGGATGCCGAGCTCGGCGGCGGCGAGCTCTCCCATGCGCCGTGCGTTGCGGATCCCCTCCTCGCCCGTCCCCACGTTGCTGATCTTGCTGTTGACGACGACGGCGCGGAGCCGGCCTTTCCGGATGATCTCCCGGCCGACGACGATCGGTGCGCCCGGGAACTGGTTGCGGGTGAAGACCGCCGCGGCGGCGGCGGGGGCCTCGGAGTAGAAGAGCGCGAGGTCGTACCCTTCGGGCTTCAATCCGCAGTTCCGGCTGGCGCAGAGGAAGCCGCGCGGCATCCTCGGGGTCTCGTGGAAGGCGAAGGTGGCGTCCAAGTTCGGTCCTCGTCCGATCGTGCGGCGTGAAACGGCCCCGCGCGACGGCGGCGTGCGCGGGGGTGACGGAATAATACGGTGGGCAGGGGCGTTGGGGGAGGGTGGGGGGCGGGGTGGGGGCGGCGCGGCGGGTGTGGTCCGGCGGAGGTGGCGCGGCGCCGGTGGCCGCGCCGGTGGCAGCGCCCGTACCCCCGTGCCCGTACCCGTGCCTGTGGCCGCGTCCACTGGGCGGGAACGGGGACGGGGACGGGAACGGGTCAGCTTCCGAAGGCGACCCGCTCGATCCCCGGAATGACGCGGAGGGCGTTCTCGTAGTAGATCTTGCGCAGGACGTCGTCGGGGAGGTCGAGGCCGTAGAGACGCCAGAAGGCGTGGCGCTTCCGGTAGTACGGGAAGTACTCGTCGGCGGTCTCGAGGGTGCGGAAGTAGGTGTGGTACTCCGAGGGCGCGTAGGAGTCCTTCCCGAACATGACGCGGTCCTGGTAGCGGATCAGCCATTCGCGGGCGAAGCGGGGCTGGCGCCCGAGCTCGGCGAGGACGGCGCCGATCTCGGTGTACATGTTGGGGAGCTCGTCCATGAGCTTGCCGAGGCGGGCGAGGTCGTTGCCCATCCACCCCAGGTGGGCGTTGATGAAGGTGGTCTTCGGGTGGCGTCGGAAGACGTTGTGCTGCTCGCCCATGATCTGCTCCCAGGAGGGGTAGCGGTCGGCGGGGCGGGCGCGGTCGGGGAACTCCTTGAGCTCGAGCCAGCGTTCGTTGAACCGATCGTGGGGCTCGAAGAAGGGGCTCGGCTCGCCGCTGTGGATGAGGACGGGGATCCCGAGCTCGCCGGCCTTGGCCCAGACGGGGTCGAAGCGCGGGTCGTCGACGGGGATGCGCCGCCCCTTCCCATCGACGAGGGTGAGGCCGAGGTTCTTGAAGATCTTGAGGCCCTGGGCGCCGGCGCGGACGTCGCGTTCGAGCTGCTCGGCGGCGCGGCGTCCCCAGTCGGGGTCGTCGATCCCGGAGAAGTCGAGGTTGGCGAAGACGACGAAGCGGCCGGGGTAGCGTCCCTTCATGTTGGCGATGGTGCGGGCGAGGCGTTCGCCGGTCCCGCCGCTGAGGTTGACCATGACCGCCATGTTGAGCTCGTCCATCTCGCGGACGAGTTGGTCGAGGCGCTCCGGGGGCATGTCGCCGCGCTGGTGGCTGTGGACGTCGATGAAGGGAAACTTGGCGCGGGTTTTCGGGTGCTCGGGGACGACGAGGGTGGAGCGGGGCTCGTACTCCTCGAAGCTCATCGTCTGGGCCGGCGCGGCGGTGGCGGCGGCGAGGGTGGCGAGGGCGGGGACGAGGTTGAGCGTACGTCGCATGGCGAGCCTCCGTGTCGGTCGTTGGCTTTCGTGGCGGTCGGGTCCGGTTGGCCGGGGCACGGGTGCCGCGTGCGTCAGGGGTCGGCGTCGGTCGAGGGGCCGAGGACCTCGATGCGGACCGGCGCGACGCCTTGCTTCAGGAACCCGAGCTCCTCGGCGGCGCGTCGGGAGAGGTCGATGATGCGCGGCATCTTGCCTGGCGAGGCGAAGGGTCCGCGATCGATCACCCGGACGATGACGGAGCGCCCGTTGCGCAGATTGGTCACCCGAACCCGGGTGCCGAAGGGGAGGGTCCTGTGGGCGGCGACGAGCGCGGTCTCGTCGTACCGCTCTCCGCTCGCGGTGCGCCGGAGGTGGAACTTCGACGCGTAATAGCTGGCCTCGCCGGTCTGCGTCTCGAGGACGATTTCGCCGGGGGGCGGCGGAGGGACGGCTCCGGTCGCCGGAGCCGAGGGATCCGTCGCCGGGACCGTGGGCTTGGAGGGCCGCGGCGTGGCCCGGGGCTTCGAGGGCGAGGCGGAGGGCGCGGTGGCCGGTACGGGCGTGCCGGGTGCCGCTCCGCGTGATCCGGCGGAGCAGGCGGTCGTGAGCCCGGCGACCGCGATCAGCCATGAGCGATGGATCGAGTTCATGGCCGTAATGGTGGGGAGGGGGGCGGTCCGACGTCAACCGAACCGCCTCGGCGGGGCAGGGGAGTCGCGCGCCCGGCGTTCACCCGTTGGGGCGGCTCCGGTCGAGAGCGGCGGGGGGCGCCGGCGCGTGGCCCGGCGCCCTCAGGACGTCGTCGAGGGGGACCAGCTCCATGTCGGGGTGCTCCCGCACGAACTGGCGGAGAAGGGTGCCGTGGCCGCTGCCGATGATGACAAGGATGCGCTCGTCGGGCGATTCGACCAGTCGCGCGATGTTCACGAAGATCTTGAGATTGCGCTCGTACCAGTCGGCAACCATCTCCGCGCCGGGGTAGGCGGTGTCGCGGCCGATCTGGGCGGCGACGAGGTAGAGCCCGTGGAGGGAGTCGGCCCTGGGGCTGTTGGCGTCGAGCAGGATCTCGGTGAGGGTACCTTCACGCAGGGTGCGCTGCGCATCGTCGAGCAGCTTCCGGGTCTCCATCTGAATGCGCTCGACGATTTCGGTGAGGCCGTTCGTGGCGGCCCAGGCGATGGTCTCCTCGAAGGCGAGGTCGAGGCGGTGGTCGATGGGGTAGACGCGCGGTTGGCCGAGGCGGCGGGCGAGGCGGAAGCCGATCTGGTCGACCTCGCTGCGCCGTAGCGTGTCGCGCCCGGCCAGGTAGGCGGCGTAGCGGGCGTTGAGTGCGGAATCCATCGAGACGGGCACCTCGAGGGCGATCTTCGTCGGGCGGAACGCCTCGAGGCGCTCGACGAGGTCGGCGATCTCGCGCTGGCGACGGGGGGAGAGGACGTCGTCGACCTCGGGGTTGACGTAGTCGCGCCCGGGGTTGGCCAGGTGGTAGGTCCCGAGCACCAGGACCTGCGGTTTCTTCTGGGCGTAGGCATTCGCGGCGGAGGAGAGCGCCGCGGCGCCGGCGATGGCGGCGACGAGGAGGATGGGCCGCAGTGTTCGCATGGGGGCTCCTTCCGAGCGGATCGGATGCGCATCCCTGGAATCGGGCGCCGCCGGCAGGGACGGGCCGGCGGCGCTCCAGAGGCATACGGGCGGCGGAAGGCGCCGGTTTCGGTTCAGCGACGCTGCGGCGGCTCGGGGCGGCCCCCAGGTTTCCAGGTCGGGGCCTCGCCGTCGGCGAGGATGCGCGTCGCGCGGATCGCGGCCTCGACGACCCGGGCCATGTGATCGAAATCGATGCGGTCGACCTCGTCCGACGGCCGGTGGTAGTCCCCGTGCATGTTGTACGACGAGAGCGTGTGCGCGGGGATCCCCCGGAAGGCGAAGGGGGCGTTGTCGCTCCGGAGGAAGAAATTCTGCTCGGGGCGGGGGTCGGGGACGATGGGGATCCCCGCCGCGCGGAGCGCGTCGCCCATGGTCGAGCGCTCGTACCCGGTCAGCCAAGCCTTGCCGGGGCCGCCGGCGAGAGAGTCGGGGCGGCCGATCATCTCGATCGAGAGGTTGGCGACCGTCCGCTCCATAGGGACGACGGGGTTCTCGATGTACCACCGGGTCCCGAGCATCCCGGACTCCTCGGCGGTCGCGGCGAGGAAGATCAGGGTCCGCTTCGGGGCCGGTCCCAGGCGGATCGCGCGGGCGATCTCGAGGAGGGCGACGACGCCCGAGGCATCGTCGTCGGCGCCGTTGTAGATCGAGTCGCCGGTCTCGTCGGGGGCGCGGATCCCGACGTGGTCGAAGTGGGCGGCGATAATGACCGCCTCGTCGCGGAGCGCCGGGTCGCTCCCGCGGATCACCCCGATGACGTTGGCGTCGTCGGCGCGCCTGTCGGCGGGGATGGTGTCGACGCCGCCATCGGGGAGGACAAGGCGGCGGGTGCCGTCGGGGCGGGTGACCCAGGCGAGGGGGACGCGCTGGAGGTAGCCGTCGTCGCCGCCGGGCTCGAGGCCGTGGCGGCGCATTTCCGCGGCGATGAACCTCGCGGCCTTGGCGGCGCCGGGCGTCCCGGCGCGGCGGCCCTCGAGGGAGTCGGCGGCGAGGACGGAGAGCGTGGCCCGGAGGTCTTCGGGCCGGACGACCGGCTCCTGGAGCGTGGTGGGCGGTCCGTAGTCGGCGGCATGGACTGTGGGGTTCGATGTCGTCTGGGGTACGAGGGCGTACGCGATGCCGCCGAGGGCGGCGATCAGGACGGCGGCGGTCGAGAGGGTTGCGGGTCTGGCCACGGTCACTCCATTTCGGTTCGTCTACGCGGTGATGTCCCGGGAAGATGCGGCGGGTGGGCGGGGGATGGAAGGGTAGGCGGCGCGGCGCGGGGGCTGCGGGCGCTTGCCACGAGGGAGGCGGCGGCCAAGATTCCCGGTGCCGGTCGGCGCACGGCCTCGCGGTGCGCCCGGCGCTCCCCATGACCGTGGTGGACGCGGTTCCGCCGAGTCGACCGCCCCTGCGGGTCGGCGGCGAGACCGTGGATCGGATTCCCGCGTTTGGATCCCTCGCGCGGATCCCCGGCTCCCCGGGCCGGTACCATGGACCCGTGCGGGGCGTCGCCGCGGCGGCGCCGGCCCCCTGGCCTGAAACGGTCGCCCTGAGGGGCGTCCCTGCTCCCCAATGAGGAACGTGAACATGAAGCGCATCTCCGTCATCACCGCCTTGCTCCTATCGATCGCCATGCCGGCGCCGCTGGCGGCGCAGGACCCCCTCGATGCGCAGTTCGAGGCGGCGTACCTGGCGTGGGACCGCGGGGACTACGTCCCGGCGCTGGAGGGATTCGCGCGGATCCTGGAGTCCCCGGGCGGCGCGCGGTACCACGAGCGGATCGCGCTGATCACCGGCGAGCTCTACACGACGACGGAGATCGCGCCCGACGGGCACGATGTCCGGATCTCGGCGGACGGCCGGTACGCGGCGTACGAGGTCGGGACGGGCGAGGCGCTGCGGACCGTCATCGTCGACCTCCGGGATGGGGTGAGGAAGGTGAAGGAGGTGAAGGGGACGGGGCTGGTCTTCTCGCCGAGGGGAGACCGTGCGGCGTTCCTCGCGATCCGCGAGAGCCGGGAGTTGGCCGAGGCGCGCGCCGCGATGGGCCGGGCGATGCAGGCGGGGGACCGGCAGGGCGCCCTGCGTCAGCGGGCGCTGGAGATGCACCTGCTGGCGAAGGGTGCGACGACGGTCGTCGTGGAGCTGCCGGGCGGGAAGGAGCGGCGGCTCCGGACCGACGGGCTCATCGTCGGCGACCTCGAGTTCTCCGCCGATGGCGCGACGGTCTACGCGGTCGCGGCGCGTGATGACGATCCGTCGCGGACGGACATCTTCGCGCTCTCGGAGCGTGAGGCGCCGCGGGCGCTGACCGACGGGCCGGGGTACAAAGGTCGCCCGACCGCGGTGGCCGGGGGCGCGGTGCTGGTCTACGAGGAGCTGCCGCAGAGCCCCGTCCCGCTGCACCCGGACGCGGCGCTGGCGCAGCGGGCGAGCCGGGATGCGGGGAAGGTCGCGATCCTCGACCTCGTCGGGGGGACGGTAAAGGCGTTCCCGGGGGGCGGCGCCGTCGTCGCGGCAGATGGCTCCGCGGTCGCGTTCTTCGCCCTGGAGGGCGAGGAGATCGTGGTGCAGGCGGTGCGGCCGGGGGCCGACGCCTCGCCGACGACGGTGGCCCGGACTACCGGTCCGATCGCCGGGCTTGCGATCTCGCCGGACGGGCGCCGCGTGGCGTACCAGAAGATGCCGCGTGAGGACTGGGAGGTCTACGTCGCGGCGACGGACGGGAGCGGCGAGGTCCGCCTGACGTACGACATCCAGCACGATCTCGCGCCGCAGTTCGTCTCGCCGCGAACGGTGCTCCTGGTGAAGGGCGAGGGGCGGCACCGGCGGTCGTACCTCTACGACGTCGAGACGGGCGAGGAGAAGCGGTTCTTCCACAACAACACGGTCCGTACGATCGCGCCCGAGTACGAGTGGGCGGTCAGCCGGGACGGGACGAAGGTCGTCATCGTCTCGGAGCGGGACGGCGACACGGTCTCGCCCGAGCGCGGCGTCTACGTGACGGACCTGACGCGGAAGGTCACGACGGACGAGCTGCTGGCGCGGGTGCGGTCGAACCTCGCGGCGGAGCGTGATCTCCGGCAGCGGGGCGAGGCGATGTTCGCGCCGATCGCGGATGAGGTGCGGCGCGTCGTCGCGCGGGTCTCGAAGACGAAGCTCTACGAGTACCAGCGGACGCTGCATTCCTTCGGCTCGAAGCACATCACGCAGCCGGGGAACCGGAAGGCGATCGAGTACCTCGAGGCGACGCTGCGCGGGTGGGGGTACGACGTCGAGCTCCAGTGGTTCGAGCCGCGGCCGGGCGTGCGGACGGCGAACGTGGTGGCGACGCTCCCGGGGACGACGCATCCGGAGCTGATGTACGTGGTCGGCAGCCATTTCGACTCCGTGGAGCACGGCCCCGGCGCCGACGACAACACGTCGGGGACCTCGGTCCTCCTCGAGACGGCGCGGGTGCTGAAGGACTCTCCTCGCCCGGCGACGGTGAAGTTCGTCTTCTTCACCGGCGAGGAGGGCGGGCTGCTGGGGAGCCGGGAGTTCGCGCGGCGTGCGCAGGCGGAGGGGTGGGCCGGGCGCGTGCTCGGCGCGCTCAACAACGACATGATGGGGTACGCCAACGACCACCACCTCGACAACACGATCCGCTACTCGAACGCCGGGATTCGCGACCTCCAGCACGCGGCGGCGTTCCTCTTCACGGACCTGATCACGTACGACTCGCGCTATTTCAAGTCGACGGACGCGCACGCGCTCTTCGACGCCTTCGGCGACGTGATCGGCGGGATCGGCTCGTATCCGGTGCTGGCGAACCCGCACTACCACCAGAGCCACGATGTCCTCGAGACGGTCAACCAGGATCTGATCCGGGAGACGGCGAAGACGAACACCGCGTCGATCATGTTGCTGGCGTCGAGCCCGGCGAAGCTGAAGGGGGTGGAGGTGGTTCGGCGGGGCCGGGGCGAGGCGGAGGTGGCGTGGCAGCCGGCGCCGGAGAAGGGGATCCGCGAGTACCGGGTGGCCTACGGCCCCGCCGAGGACCCGATGCGGAACACGCTGACGACGACGGAGCCGCGCGCGGTGATCCCGGGGGCGCAGCCCGGGTGGGTCGTCTCGGTCAAGGCCGTCAACGACAAGGGGCTCCAGGGGTGGGACTGGGCTAGCGTGACGATCGGGAAGTAGGGCGGGGACTGCGGAGCGGGGGCGGGGTGGAGGGGCGGCGGGTGGCCGGCCCGGCGGATCCCCGCCGGTGACGCCTCGCCGACCGGGGTCCCGAACCTCGGAACAGCGGCCCTCCCGGCAGTGCCGGGGGGGCCGCCGTGCGTTCCGGGGGTGAACCCTCGCCCCTCCCGCGGGTACGGGGTGGCTCGGCCGGGGTCGGCTCCGTGGCGTGCAAGTCGTGTCGTGGAGCCGACTTCGGAGATTCGAACCCCGGAGATGCGTGGAGGCGGGACCGGATCCATGGCAGAAGGAACGAACGCGGGGCGGGGTCGCATCCCGGCCCTCGACGGGGTGCGCGGGATCGCGATCCTCTGGGTGATGCTGCACCACTTCTCGCGGCTCGACCCCGGGGGCGCGGCGGTCGACCGGGTGTATGCGCAGCTCGCGGCGACGGGGCGGATCGGCGTGGACCTCTTCTTCGTGCTCTCGGGGTTCCTGATCACGCGGATCCTGGTGGACACCCGGGGGAGCGCCGGGTACTTCCGGGCGTTCTACGGCCGGCGGCTCCTGCGGATCGTTCCGGTCTACTACGTGGCGATCCTCCTCGCGCTGACGCTGCTCCCGCGGCTGCTCGGGCCGGATGCCCCGGTGGCGGGGCTGGGGGAGCGGCAGGGGTGGTTCTGGCTCTACGGGGTGAACTACCTGATCGCGCGGGAGGGGTGGGAGGCGGCGGCGGGGATGGAGCACTTCTGGTCGCTCGCCGTCGAGGAACAGTTCTACCTGGTCTGGCCGCTCGTCGTGGCGGCGGTCTCGGCGCCGGCGCTCCTGGCCCTCTCCCTCGCGGGGGTGGCCGCCGCGCCGCTGCTCCGGGGGTGGACGCTCCTGGCGGGCGGGGGGTACGAGGACCTCTACGTGGCCGCGCACCTCCGGTTCGACGGGTTCCTGGTCGGCGCCGCGATCTCCGTCGCGTTGCGGCGATTCGGGGATCCGGCGCGGCTCCGGCCCTGGGCGGCCGCGGTGGTCGGGGCGGGGGTCGTCGGGAAGGCGGCGATCGTGGCCGGGGGATGGGGGTGGCCGGGGGGCACGGCCGCCTCGGCGCTCCTCGCCACGGCGACGTCGCTCTGGTCGGGGGGCGTGGTGCTCCTGGCCATCACGGCGGCGCCGTACGGAGCGGTCTCCCGGCTGCTGCGGAGCCGCCCGCTGCGGGCGGCCGGGAAGTACAGCTACGCGCTCTACGTTTTCCACATCGCGGCACGGGATCTCCTGCTCCGGGCCGGCGTGATGCCGGAGCGGGTCCCGGCGCTGGCGGGGTCGGGGCTTCCCGGCCAGTTCGTCTTCAACGTCGCCGCGGGCGCCGCGTCGCTCTCGATCGCCTACGCGAGCTGGCACCTCCTCGAGAAGCACTGCCTGGCGCTGAAACGGTACTTCCCGTACGGCTCGGGGAAGCGTCACACACGGCGCGCGGCGGAGCCGGCGGGAGAACGGCGGCCCGTGGAGGCCAACGCTCCGGGCGCCGATGGCGACGCGTGCTCGACGCGACCCGCCTCCGCCCCCGCCGCTACACCCCGTCCTTGGCGTGGACGTACGGGTTCCGCTGCGCGGTCGGCATGATGACGAGCTGCTGGATGTTGACGTGCTCGGGGGCGTTGACCACGTAGCAGACCGCGTCCGCGATGTCCTCGGGGGTCAGCGGCTGGAACCCGCGGTAGACCGCCGCGGCGCGCGCCTCGTCGCCACGGAAGCGGACCAGGGAGAACTCGGTCTCGACGGCGCCGGGATCGATGCTCGAGACGCGGATCGCCGTGCCGGCCAGGTCGACGTTCATCGCCTGGTTCAGCGCCCGGACCGCGAACTTGGTGGCGTTGTAGACCCCGCCGCCCGGGTAGACCATGTGCCCGGCGATGCTGCCGAGGTTGACGACGTGCCCGCGGTTCCGGCGCACCATCAGCGGGAGGATGGCGCGGGTCACGTTGAGCAGCCCCTTAACGTTCGTGTCGATCATCTCGTCCCAGTCCTCGGGCCGCCCCTCCTGGATCTTGTCGAGGCCGCGGGCCATCCCGGCGTTGTTGATCAGGATGTCGGGAACGGTGCCCTCGGCTTCGAGGTCGCGGCCGAGGGCGAAGACGCCGTCGCGGTCGCGGACATCGAGGACGCGGGTCCTGACGGCGACGCCGTGCTCGGCTTCGATCTCGCTCTTCAGCCGGGCGAGCCGCTCCTCGCGCCGAGCGACGAGGAAGAGATTGGCCCCGTGGGAGGCGAGGGCGCGGGCGCAGGCCTCGCCGATCCCCGCCGTCGCGCCCGTCACGAGCGCCAGTTTGCCCCGAATTCGGTTCATTCGATTCCTCGGATCGTTCGAGTTCGTGTTCGTGGTCGCGTTCCGTCGCGATGAGCGCCGCCCCGGGACCGATCGTGGGACGCGTCCGTCGCGCGGCGGGCCGGCTGTCGCCGCGCCCCTAGGAGATCACCGGGACCCTCCGGTCGCCGACGGCGTGGACCACCGCATCGAGGCCGGTGCCGCGTAGGAGGGCGCCGACGGATCGCTCGATGCGGTAGTCGTCCCGGCGGGCGACGGCGCATCTCGCGGGATCGAGCGGCTGGTCGCCATCGTCGACGAGCTCGTAGGTCTTGGAGACGAGCCTCGCCTCCTCATCGAAGATGTAAGTGGCGGTCTCGTGGGCCTTGCCGGGGGTGCACTCCCCGCCGTGGAACGACGCCGTGCGCTCGAAGAAGACGGTCTTCCCGTCCTCGTCGAAGACGTGGGTGTAGACGATGAAGGTGCTGTCGGGACCCTCGACCGGCGCGATGAAGACCTGCCGGACGACGCCCGTGGCGTCGATCAGGACGCCGGCCCCGACGACGGTGCCTTCGGGCCAGGCGGCGGGGTCGGCGACGGGGATCCAGCGTCCGTCGGCGAGGCGAGCGAAGAGGCGCTCGTCGCCCGGCCGCTCCTCGAGCCACCGGTCGATCGACTCGACGTAGTCCCAGACGTTCTCGACCCTGAGACTGTCGGCCGGTGCGCCGGGCTCGACGACGTGGTCCTCGGGGAGTGGCGCGATCGGCCCCGTTTCCGCGGTCATGCGGGCCTCGGCGGCGCGATCGTCGAGGCGGCACGCCGGGAGAAGGGTGGCGAGAAGGATCGTCGCAACGCCGCGTCGCATCGGGATCGGTCGGTTCGGTGCCGGGGCTCGGATCGGGTCGCGGGTCGTGGGGACGCCGCGAAGCGAAAGATGGGGCCTCGGCGGGCGCGGCTCAAGCGAGCGGGGGGCGGCGGTAGCGGGCGGCGACCTCGTCGAGGTACGCCTCGAGCCCGGGGCTGAGGGTGACGGGGTAGGGGGGCGAGGCGGGGGCGAGGTCACGGATCCGCTCGGGCAGTTGGGCGAGCTCGCGGCGCGCCCGGTCGCGGGCCTCCCGGAGATCGGTCCCGTCGTCCGGGAGCCGGCGGCCGCCCTCCATGACCTTGCGGAGCAGGGGGCGGCCGGGGAGCTCCTCGTCGTGGCGGGCGATGACGTCGCCCGTGGCGCGACCTTCCTCTTCCATGCGGAAGACCTGCTTGCGCCCGGGGAGGATCCGTTTCCCGGGCGAGAGCTTGGTCCGGCCCTTCCCCGCGTAGGCGGTCAGCTTGTAGGCGAAGTCGAGTGCCGGTACGTCCTTCGAGACGCCCATCGCCGTGCCGACGCCGAAGCCGGTGATCGGCGCGCCGGCCCGTACGATCGCCGCGATCTCGTCCTCGTCGAGCCCGCCGCTGGCGAAGATCGTCACCTCGTGGAGCCCGGCGGCATCGAGGATCTCGCGGGCGCGGAAGGCGAGGGCGGCGAGGTCGCCGGAATCGAGGCGGACGCCGCGGACGCGGAAATCGGCGCCCAGCTCGCGGGCGAGCTCGACGACCCGCTCGACCCCCTCGACCGTGTCGTAGGTGTCGACGAGGAGGATCGTGTCGGGGAAGACCGAGGCGAAGGCGCGGAAGGCGTCGAGCTCGTCGTCGAAGGCCTGGATGAAGCTGTGGGCCATCGTCCCGGCGACGGGGATCCCGTAGGCGAGGCCGCCGAGGACGTCGCTGGTCGAATCGACGCCGGCGATGTAGAACGCGCGGGCCGACTTCATCCCCGCGTCCGCGCCGTGCATGCGCCGGAGCCCGAAGTCGACGACGGCCCGCCCCTCCGCCGCCCGCACGACCCTCGCCGCTTTCGAGGCGAGGAGCGTCTGGAGATGGACCTGGTTCATGAGGAAGGTCTCGGCGAGCTGCGCCTCGGCGATCGGGGCGACGACCTCGAGGATCGGCTCCTCGGGGAAGACGGGGGTGCCTTCGGGGACCGCGTAGACGTCGCCGGTGAACCGGAACCCGCGGAGCCATTCGAGGAAGGCGGGCTCGAACTGCGGGAGGGTGGCGAGGTAGCCGAGTGCCTCGTCGGAGAAGCGGACGGTCTCGAGGTAATGGAGCGCCTCGTCGAGGCCGCAGGCGAGGAGGAAGTTGCGGCGTTCGGGGAGCCGGCGCGAGAAGAGGCTGAAGACCGCCTCGTCGCGCATCTCCAGCTTCCAGTACGCCTGGAGCATGGTGAGCTCGTAGAGGTCGGTCAGGACCGCCGTGTCCTCGTCGGTGACCCAGTGCTTGCTCATCCCGATCCGGGCTCAGGCCCCGCGGGCGAGGCGGGCCTCCAACTTCTCCTTCACCGACGGCCACTCGTCGTCGGTGATGCTGTAGTAGACGGTGTGCCGGATCCGCCCGCTCGGCGTGATCATGTGGTTGCGCAGGATACCTTCCTCGCGGGCGCCGATGCGCAGGATCGCGTTGCGGGAGCGCTCGTTCAGCGAGTCGGTCTTGAACTCCACGCGCAGACAGCCGAGGGTCTCGAAGGCGTGGCGGAGCATGAGAAACTTCGCCTCGGTGTTGACCGCCGTGCGCTGCCAAGGCCTGGCCACCCAGGTCCAGCCGATCTCGACCCTGCGGTGCTCCGGCGCGATGTTCGCGAAGCGAGTGCTCCCGACGACGCGCCCCGATGCGCGGTCGATCGTGGCGAAGGGAAGCGCCGATCCGGCGGCCCGGGCGCGAAGCGCCTCGTCGACGTACGCGCGCATCGCCTCGGGAGTCTCGATCACCGTGAGCGTCCAGCGCCAGAGCTCGGGGTCGAGGCCGACCTCGCAGAGCGGCTCGACATGGGCCATCGAGAGCGGCTCGAGCCGGACGTGATCGCCTTCGAGCGTCACGGGTTCGACGATCATCGGGGTGAGGACGTCGTGCATCGGTGGTTCCTCTACTGGTGGTGGGCCGTGGGGCGGCCCGCCGGGGCATGGGGCGCCCACGACGCGCGGTCCCCGCGACCGCGCATCAGAAGAGGCGCCGGAGGAGCGTCAGCAAGAGACTGAGGACCACGGAGACGATGATCATCGAGGTGATCGGGATGTAGACCCTCGTGGTCTCGCTCTCGATGCGGATGTCGCCCGGGAGCCGGCCGAACCAACCGAGCCCGCCGGCCCAGACGAGGACGCCGACGAGCGCGATCCCGAGGCCGAGGACCACGAGGAGCAGGCCGAGTGGCTTCATGGTGCGCGAGGTTCATCAGGCGACGGTTCCGGTGCCGGGGATAGGATACGCGGCTTCGGCGTCCGCCGCCACGCCCCCCGCAACCCCGGGGCCAGGGGGTCTGCAGGCTCGCGGGGAAGGCGGAGTCGCGGGGGCGAAGGATCGCGGAATCGCGGGGTCCGCGGGTCGTCGCGTGGGTCTCCCTCGTTACTCGGCGGGCGTCTGTGGTGCGGCGCAGGCGGCGGCGCGGCCGAGGAGCAGGGTGCGCTCGCGCTCGTTGCGGGTGAGGGAGGCGGCGCGCTCGAACTCGGCGCGGGCCTCGTCGAGGCGGCCGAGCTTGGCGAGGAGGTCGCCGCGCACGCTGGGGAGGAGGTGGTACTCCTTGAGGGCGGGCTCTGCGGCGAGGGCATCGACGAGCGCGAGCCCCGCCTCGGGGCCGAAGGCCATGGACACGGCGACGGCGCGGTTCAGTTCGACGACGGGGGAGGGGAGGAGCTGGGCGAGGGCATCGTAGAGGGCGACGATGCGTTCCCAGTCGGTCTCGTCGGCGGTGCGGGCGCGGGCGTGGCAGGCGGCGATGGCGGCCTGGAGGGTGTAGGGCCCCAGGGCGCCGCCGAGGGAGATGGCGCGGTCGAGCGCCGCGAGGCCGCGGTGAATGAGGAGCTGGTCCCAGCGGGAGCGGTCCTGGTCGAGAAGGAGGATCGGTTCGCCCCCGGGTCCGACGCGGGCGCGGAGGCGGGAGGCCTGGAGCTCCATGAGGGCGACGAGGCCGTGGACCTCGGGCTCGGTTGGGGCGAGCTCGGCCAGGATGCGGCCGAGGCGGAGCGCGTCCTCGCAGAGCGCGGGGCGGACCCAGTCGTCGCCCGCGGTGGCCGAGTAGCCTTCGTTGAAGATGAGGTAGACGACCTCGAGGACCGACGAGAGCCGGGCCGCGAGCTCCTGGGTGCGCGGGATCTCGAAGGGCACGCGCGCCTCTCGGAGGGTCCGTTTCGCCCGGACGATCCGCTGGGCAAGGGTCGGGACGGGGACGAGGAACGCCCGGGCGATCTCCTCGGTCGTCAGACCGCCGAGGAGGCGGAGCGTCAAGGCGACGCGCGACTCGGTCGGGAGGACCGGGTGGCAGCAGATGAAGATCAGGCGGAGGAGGTCGTCGCCGACCGGGTCGTCGATCGCGGCATCGGGATCGGGCTCAGCCATCTCGCGGTCCACCTCGATCTCGCGTCCAAGTTCCTCGTGCTTGCGGTCGAGCCGCTGGCCGCGGCGCAGGTGATCGATGGCGCGGCGCCGGGCCAGGGCCATGAGCCAGGCCCCCGGCTTGTCCGGGAGGCCTGTCTCCGGCCACTTCTCGAGGGCGACGACGAAAGCGTCCTGCGCCAGGTCCTCCGCCAGGCCGACGTCGCCGACCATACGCGTGAGCGCGGCGATAATGCGGGCGGACTCCATTCGCCAAACCGCCTCGATGGTACGGTGCAGGTCGGTCGAGGTCATGCGCCGCTGTAGGCCTTCTCGAGCGTCGCGATGTCGATCTTCACCATCTTGAGGAGCGCAGACATGACCCGCTTCGAGCGGACGGGGTCGCCGTAGGTCCACTGGTCCAGGCTCGCCGGGACGATCTGCCAGCGGAGGCCGAAGCGGTCGATGAGCCACCCGCACGCCTGTTCCTTACCTCCTCCCGCGAGGAGGGCGTTCCAGTAGCGGTCGATCTCCTCCTGGTCGTCGCAGGCCACGACCATCGAGATGGCGTCGTTGAACTCGTGGTGCGGCCCCGCGCTGATCGCCTGGAATCGCTGACCGAAGAGGGTGAAGTCGACGACGGTCACCGTAGTGGGCACCCCACTCGGCGTTTCGGTCATCAGCGGGGCGATCCGGTCGATGCGCGAGTCCGGGAAGATCGAGGTGTAGAACCGGGCGGCCTCCTCGGCTTCGCTCACGTACCAGAGGTGCGGGAAGATCTTGTTCGACGTCGCCATGGTGCGCCTCCTGTCTCGGGTCGGGGCCGTGGGTCAGTCGCGTGCCGCGAAGAGGGCTCGACGCAGGTTGGCGTTCCGCAGGACCAGCCCCAGCCAGATCGCCACGCCGACGTAGACCGGGAAGAGCGTGTGGCTGAAGAGCGGGTTGAGCAGGCGCACGTGCGTGGCCACCGCGCCGCCCAGATAGCCGGTCAGCAAGATCGCGCCGAGGACCGCCGCGCGCGGGATCACGTAGAGCGCCGTGCACGCGAGGAGCACGATCCCGATCCCGGCGACGGTGCTCTCCGGGTAGCCGAGCTGGACGGTGCCCTCGACGGCGGGCGCGGCGCGCATGACCTTCATGACGGCGTCCATGAGGAGGAAGAGGACGGCGAGCGCGCTCAGGATGCGTCCGGCCCAGAGCCCCGCCCTCGAGGTGGAGGCGGCGCCTGCGGCGCTCCGCGAGATCGTGTCCCTACCCATCGTCACATCCTTCTCCGCAACGGCCATGATCGGTCCTCCGATGTCAGGGGCTCCAGGCGGGGCCGCGCCGCCGTGGCGGGCCGGCACGGAACCGTTCTCATCCATGCGTCGAACGAGGCGAGCCGAAATCGACACGCGGTCGCACCTCAGCGCTCCCGGCCGTAGAGCCGGAACGCGATCGGGGCGAAGATGGCGGTGATCGCGGCGGAAGCGACGAGCACCCACGCCACCGCCTCCGACGCCGGCTCGCCGTGCATCAGCGCACGGGTCGCGGTGACGAGGTGCGTGACGGGGTTGACGGCGACGACGGCCTGGAGCCAGCCGGGCATCGTCGCCGGGTCGACGAAGGCGTTGCTCAAGAAGGTGAGGGGGAAGAGGACGAAGCTCCACGTCATGACCGACTCGGGGCGCTTCGCCACCAGGCCGACCACGACCCAGATCCACGAGACGGCGAAGGCGAAGACCAGGACGAGGGCGAGGGCCAGGAGCACGCCGACCGCGCCGGCCTGAGGCCGGAAGCCCAGGACGAGCCCGAGCGCGATGACGAGGAGTCCGGAGAGGGAGTAGCGCAGCCCATCGCCGAGGAGCGCCCCGACGAGCGGGGCGGGTTGCCAGATCGGGAGCGAGCGGAATCGGTCGAAGAGCCCCTTGTCGATGTCGGTGTTGAGGCCCACGCCGGTGTAGACGGTGACGAAGACGACCGACTGCATCAGGATCCCCGGCAGGAGGAACTGGATGTACTCGCGCGGCGAGCCGGCGAGGGCGCCGCCGAAGAGGTAGGTGAAGAGCAGCGTCGACGTCAGCGGGAAGATCGTGGCGTCGAAGAGCTGGAAAGGGACGTGCTTGATCTTCAAGAGAGCACGCCACCCCATGGTGAGCGACGCCGAGAGCGCGCTCGGGGCCGGGGGGCGCCGCATCCCGGAGAGCGCGCCTTGCACCCGGTCTCGAGCGTCCAGGGGTTCCTGTGTGGTCACGGTGCTCATGCGACCTCCTCCCGCTCCGACTCCTCGGCGGGGTGGCCGGTCAGCGCGAAGAAGACTTCGTCGAGGGTGGGGCGGCCGAGCGTCGCTTCGGCGATGCCGATCCCGGCGCGGGAGAGCGCGGCGAGGGCGTCTCCTACGACGGCGTCATCGTGGACGCTCGCCGCGAGGGTGGCCGGGTCGCTCCCGGCGTGGACCTCGTGGCCGAGCACCCGCCCGAGGATCGCCGAGGCCTCGGGGGTCCGGGCCCCGTCGCGGAGGCGGACGTGGAGCATGCTCCCGCCGACGGCCGCCTTCAGGTCGTGGCTGGTCCCCTCGGCGATCACGCGGCCGTGGTCGATGACGGCGAGGCGATCGGCGAGGCGGTCGGCCTCCTCGAGGTACTGCGTCGTGAGGAGGACGGTCGTCCCCGCGGCCGCGATCGAGCGCACGATCTCCCAGACGTGGCTCCGACTCCGGGGGTCGAGCCCCGTCGTCGGCTCGTCGAGGATGAGGAGCTCGGGGGTGACGACGAGGCTCGCCGCGATGTCGAGGCGGCGGCGCATCCCGCCGGAGTAGGCGCGGACGGGGCGGGCCGCGGCGTCGGCGAGGTCGAAGGCCTCCAGAAGCTCCTCCGCCCGGCGCTTCGCGTCGCGCCAGGCGAACCCCTGGAGACGCCCGATCAGGACGAGGTTCTCCCGCCCGTTGAGGTCCTCGTCGACCGAGGCGAACTGCCCCGTCAGGGAGATCTTCGCGCGCACCGCGGCCGCCTCGCGCACCACGTCGTGACCGAGGACGCGCGCGTGCCCGCCGTCGGGGCGGAGCAGCGTGGCGAGAACGCGGATCGTCGTGGTCTTCCCCGCGCCGTTCGGCCCCAGGAGACCGAAGATGGTGCCCCGCCGGATGGCGAGGTCGATCCCGTCCACCGCGCGGGTCGCGCCGAAGCGCTTGACGAGCCCCGTCGCCTCGACGGCGAGGGGCTCGCCCGGAGACTCTTCTCGAATTCGACTCATGAATGTTCCCGGGCTCGAAGGGGCCCGTTGTCGTTCGTGTTACTCCTCGTCCCCGGAATGCGGCGCGCCGGCGCGGCGAGCCTCGCCGGGAGACCCTCGTCACGAGCGGGTCCGTTCACGGGGTACCCCTTCCGTTCGCTGGGGTGTTCGACGTGCCGGCATTGCCGAAGTCGATGACGACGTTGGGCGCGGGCAGCTCTCGGCGGCGAAGCGACTCGACGCGCGCGCCGACCGGGGTCCACGGAGCCCGGCCGAAGGCGCCGAAGTCGTCGTAGCGACCCAAGAGGCGGAATCGTTCGAGGACAAAGGGGACGCCTTCCGCACCGAGGGGCGAGGCGGCATCCGCGACGTGGAAATGAAGGTGCGGGCCCACGGTGTGGCCGGTGAAGCCGGCTGCGGCGATCACCTCCCCACGCCGGACCTTGTCCCCGACGGAGACGCGGATGCTGCCGGGGGCGAGGTGCTCGTAGAAGGCGAAGCGCCCGTCGCCGAGGTCGAGGGCGACGTAGTTGCCCGTCGCATCCTCGAGGGGGTGGTCCGGATGGCCGGAGATCGTCGGGCTTTCGGCGACGTCGTCACGCGCGGCCGCGACCCGCGCGTCGGCCACGGCAAGCACCTCGGCACCGTAGCTGTACCAGTTGCGCACCACGTCCTCATCGCCCCGCGCGTACCGGCCCTCCGCATCCACCCTGATCCAGTCGATGGCGAAGCGCCCTGGGATGCGCGCCAGCCTATCGATCGTGTAGACGACGCGGCGGTGGCCGCGCTCCCAGGCCGGATCGTAGACCGCGACCCACGGCCCGCCGCGCACGGGAGGGGCCAGGACCACGGGTTGGGAGTCGCGAACCGCCACGTGCGCGCCGCGCACGGTTACCGGGGCCGTCGATCTCGAACCGGCGACGCGGTACGTCAGGCGGTGCTCGAGCGACCGGGGCAGGGGGGCATCACCGGGCGAGAGTTCGAGATACACCCGCCCCCTCGCGCCCGGGGCGATCGCAAGGACGTTCCCGGGCGCCGACGGGCCCCCCTCCACCCTCAACCGATGCTCCAGCGCGTCGCCCTGGAGGGTGGCGATGACGGCGCCGGGCCCAGCGTCCACGACGTCTATGGACTCGACGACCAGTGGTTCCGACGCGTGACTCTCGATCGCGAGCTCGTAGACGAGCCGCGGCGTGCCTTCGACGGGCACCGGAACCGGCGCGACCGTCACCTCCATGACGATGGCTCCCGCCGTGGCCGCCGTCTGCGTGAGCAGCTCCCGGTCCACCGCCGGGACCGTGACCGGGCCGGCGCACGACAGCACGATCGCGACGAAGAGAACCCGCGCCGCTTCCCCGGGTCGTGCAGGGTCGGGGATCATGCCAAGGTGTCCGCGTCCGGGACGATCCACGCGTCGATCGGGCGGACTTCGACGGCGAAGCCCAGGTGCTCGCCCCACTTCGCCGCCGGGTGCAGCGACGCGATCCGGACCGCCTCGTCCAGGTTCTCGGCCTCGACGATGAAGAACGAGCCGACGACCTCCTTCGTCTCGGCGAAGGGGCCGTCGATGACGCGAGTACGGCCATTCTCTGGTCGCAGCGTCACCGCCGTCCGATGGGCGAGGGAGGCCACGGAGACGACGCGGCCGGTGGCGTAGAGCGCCTGGTCGTGCGGCCTGCACTCCCGCGCGATCGCCTCCTGCTCGGTCTCGGACATGTTATCGAATCGGGTCGGGTCGTAGTAACCCAGGCAAAGGAACTTCATCGTCGGATCCTCCCTCGGATCGGATGGTCGATCTCCTGCCTTGCATCCCCGGTCGGAGCGGTGCACTATGCCGCCGGTACGAACGCGCACTCCGACCCCAACGTGACGAGGATGTCATGAGCAGCGCAGCTTCCGCCTACCTCCTGGTCTTCCGCGAGTCGACCCCCGAGCGGTACGCGGCGATGTCGCCCGAAGAGCGGCGGGGGGCCTTGGATCGCTGGAACGCGTGGTGCGACGACCTCGTGGCGCAGGGGCGCCTACAGCACGGCAACACCCTCGCGCCCGAAGCGCGGGTCGTCTCTGCGGCGGGCCGGAGAGCCATCGACGGCCCCTTCGCGGAAGCGAAGGAGCTCATCGGCGGGTACATCCTCCTGACCGCCGAGAGCCTCGACGAGGCGACGGCGATCGCGGAGACCTGCCCGAGCCTTCCGTACGGGATGGTCGTCGAGGTCCGGCCCGTCGCCGAGGCCTGCCACCTGGCCCGGTCCCTCGGCTGGAGCACGATGCGGGGACCGGCCGAGCACCCGGCCTGACCGGCAAATACGCTTCGACGAACGCCCCGCCGGGCGACCCGGGCGCGGCCGCCTGCGGCCGCGCCCGGAGCCGGCCCCCTCAGGCGCCGTGCTGCGCCGCGATCTGGGCGCGGAGCCGATCCTCGTGCTCCCGCACCTCCGGCGTGTAGGCCTCGCCGAAGTCCTCCGCCTCGAGGATCGGTCGGACCTCGATCTCGCCGTCGATGAAGGGGACGCGGCGGGCCCACTCGATCGCCTCCTCCCGCGACTTCACCTGCAGCACCCAGTACCCCGCCACGAGCTCCTTCGTCTCGGCGAAGGGGCCGTCGATCACCGTCGGCTTGCCGCCCGAGAACCGGACGCGCGCGGCCTTCGACGTGGGGTGCAGCCCATCCCCGGCGAGGAGCACCCCCGCCTTGACCAGCTCCTCGTTGAACTTCCCCATCTCCAGGAGCTCCTGCTCCGTCGGCAGCACACCCGCCTCGGACTTCTCGGTCGCCTTGACCAGCAACATGACGCGCATCGTCTCAACTCCTCCATCAAGGGGTTCGGAGAGGGGGGCCGGCCCCCGCGGCCGGTGCCCGATTCCCTTCTCTAACCATGCGTCGAACGAGGGGGGCCGATTTCGACACGCGGCGGGTGCACCGGGGATCGAGGGGGGCGGGAGCCGGTGGGGAAGGGAACGTCACGGTTCACGGCGACGTCGCGCCTCGGGCAGGGAGGCCGGCGGACCGGTCGCCGCACTCGGCAGACGCCGGGGCGCCCTCCTCACCCCGCGTCCTCGCCCCGGGGGTAGACCCGGACCGTGTCGTAGCGCCGGATCTCGACCTGGCCGGGGGGCGCGCCCCGGGGTTTTCGCACATCGCCGGCGCGGCAGACGTGGACCGGGACCTTTCCCCGGGCGTCCCGCGCCTTCGAGTGCCACGCCGCGAGCTCGGCCGCCCGCTCGACGACCGCCTTCGGGATCTCGTCGACGCCCTCCGGTCGGGGGATCACGACATGGCTCCCCGCGAACCCCGCCGCGTGCAGCCACAGATCGTTCGGCCGCGCGACGCGGAAGGTCAGCTCGTCGTTCTCCCGCGCGCCCTTGCCCACCAGGATCTCGAAGCCGTCGACGACGACCGTCCTCCAGCCCTTTCCCTTGCTCGCCACGTTCCCTTCACGCACCCACGAGATGATCCATGCCGGCGCGCCACCGACCGTCGCCCGATTCCCGACGGCCCGCCAAGGATGCCACCTCACCCCCCGAACCGCAACTCAACCGAGAAATGGGGCGCGCACGGGACGAAAGGATCAGCTCAGGCAACCGATCTGATCGTGTTGGACATACCGGACATCCTTCCTCGTGTGGAGCATCGGAAGCGCTGAGTCCGGAATCACCCCGTGGAAAGCCGGTATGCTCTCGTAAACGTTGTCCACATGACCACCCAGTTCCCGGAACCGCTGGATCAGCTCCGAGCCATCGCCGACGTATCCGACTGTCACGGGAAGATCGTACCGATCCTCCTTCGGCACGGCCCGCGCGTGATTCAGCGTACCGTCCCGCGCGAGAGCGAAAAGGGCAGATGCAGGAATCGTGGCGCGCACCGCCATGACCGAATACACGTGGCGGACGACGCCGCCAACCTCCCGGATCGCATCGAGTTGAGCCGCGGTCGGCGCGGTGTTGGGTTCGCTACCGGAATTTCGCGCGAGGAAGAGATCCAGGGTCAACGGTCGTGCGACGGGAGCATTCCCGGTCCATGAATGGCATGCGAACACCACCTTCCCCACCACGAGTTCGCCGTACTGCAGAGCCGCCTCTTCCCATGGATCCGGATCGGACTCCGTGGGCGCCGCCTGGCAGCCCGACGCCAGGAGCAGCACCACCGAAAGCACTGCGCATGCTGTCCGCATTCTCTTCCCCGCCATCGATTCGGCCTCGATGATCGTGTCCCTCATCTCGAACCTGGTTCGGTATCGCGGGCGGTCTTTCAACGGGTCCGGGGAAAGGCGCCGCCGGCCTCAAATAGGCGACGGAGCGATGCGCCCGTCGGGGACGGGCAGAACGCGCGGCCGCCGGGGGCCGGGGCGGGCCGGGCGGCCTCACCCCCCGGCCACCGCGTGGTACCTCGCCCCGTCGTCCCGCCGCACCTCGCCCATGATCTCCAGCGTCTCGAGGTGCCGCACGACGAGGTCGCGGCCGGCGGCGTCGAAGGCGGCGACGGCCTCGTCGACCGTGACCGGGGTGGAGGCGACGAGGTCGAGGAGCGCGCGCAGCTGCTCGATCGCGGTCCCGGGCCACGCCCGCCTCGGGGCTGCCGCGGCGGGCGACGGCTCGTCGTCGAGGGCGAGCTCGCCCGCCGCCGCCCCCGCCTCCCCGCCGAAGCGCGGGATCTGGTAGTCGGGGCGGAGCCAGCGCACCCGCCCGGCGCGCTCCTCGGCCACCCGCTCGTCGTGGAGGGCGACGAGGCGCGCAAGGATCTCCTCCGTCGCGAGCGGCCACTCCCAACCGTACGCCCGGGCGACGAGGCGGTCGAGATCGTCGTGCAGGTCGCGGAGCACGCCGCAGGCGGCGATCTCGTGGATCTCCCGCTCCTTCGGCGTCAGCGCCTCCCCCGAGCGCAGCTTCTCGACGACGTTGTACATCCCCGTCATCGTGACCCGCTCGTCGCGCGCCAGGGCGTCCTTCCGGTGCCGGTCGAGCCGCTCGGCGACGTCGGCGATCTGCCGGCGCAGCTCGGGTGGCGGGTCGGGGAAGGGGAAGGGGTCGAAGCAGAGGGCCTTCTGGTACCGCGGGTCGTTCCCGACTCCGAGGCGGCCGCCCGCCGCCCGCGACCAGATGGCATGAATAGCCGAAGACAACACGCCGAGCGAGAAGCCGTCTTCCAATGCAATGCAGACCACGGAATGCTCGGCCGCCGTGCGCGTAGTCAGGAACTGGAAAAAGCGGTGTTTCGAGGTCTCGGAGGTACCGATGTACCGTTCTGTGCGGTGTAGCGCTGATCGAAGACCACTACGGGGTTCCCCGAACCGCCACCAATACTCCGCGTAGGCAGCGCGCTTGTTCGCGTCTCGCGCAGGCTTTACACGATCCCGAACGATATTGTACAAGACGGGATATGCCTGAGCTTCGTCTTCGGTGCACAATGCAAAATCAATCGTGAACAAGCCACGTGGCCGCGTCGCAAGGTCGCGTCCATTCACAAGCGGCCGCACTAGCAATTCATGGCGCGTATCGGACTGGAGAAGCTTGGCACCCTCTTCCGGTGCCAGGCGGAACCCGTCACCGACGAGCGTAAACCCCTGTGACGACAGCCCGCGATTGGCCAGCAGTGGCTCGGATGCCGCACGAGCCACGTCTGCGTGCGCGGTCAGATCGGCGTTTAGTCGATCCACCCTCGCGTGCCCCGTCACCAGACCGTCGTCATCGACCGTGACAAGCATAGCCGTTGGCGGATCCTTCGCCACGACAGTCATGGCAACGCGTACGGCCGCGCTGCCGGTTTCGTCGACCCATGGGTGATCGGCCACGGCCCAGGCGATGCGCGCACCGTCGTTCTGCGCCAATTCGATCAATTCCCGATTGTGCCGTTGCGTGATCGTATTCGTGGTAATAAAACCCGCGCGAATTGTCCGCCCTTCAGCGACTTCGCGCGCCGCCCGGTACCACCAATACATGACGTAATCCGCATTGTCCGGCACGTCAGGATACGCCGCTCGAAGCGCATCGACATAACCGTCCCCGAAGGCCTCACGCTGCCTGCCCCGCCCCATGTACGGCGGATTCCCAATGATGAAATCCGCCTTCGGCCACTCCGCCTGCCGCGGGTTCACGTGCACCATGTACCGGAGCTTCGCCTCGGGGTCCGGGACGAGCTTCCCGGTGACGGGGTGAGGGATGCGCGGCGTCGGGTCGGGGCGGGCGCGCGCGGGGTCCTCGACGACGTCGTCGTACGCCAGCACCGCATCCCTGCACTCCAGCGTGCCGGTGTCGCGCAGCACCGGCTCGGGCGGGGTCCGGCCGCCGTGGTGCTCGCGCCAGAACTGGTAGTAACCGATCCAGAGCGTGAGCTCGGCGATCTCGCGGGCCCAGGGCTTGATCTCGATCCCGTGGAACTGCCAGGGGCCGACCTCCTCGACGACGAGGTCGTGCTGTCCGGTGAGGTCCTCGATCGCGCGGAGGACCTCGGCCTCGATGCGCTTGACCGTGGCGAGGGTGACGTAGAGGAAGTTGCCGGAACCGCATGCGGGGTCGAGGAAGCGGAGCGAACGGAGCCAGCGGTGGAAGTGCTCGAGGCGACGGAGCGCCTCTTTGCGGTCCTTCGGGCGCCCGCTCTCCTTGAGCTGGAGGACCTCGGCCTCGACGAGGGTCCAGCGTTCGCGGATCGGTTCCTCGACGGTGGGGCGGACGATGCGTTCGACGTAGGCGCGGGGCGTGTACTCGGCGCCGAGGCGGTGCCGCTCGTCTGGGTCGAGGGCGCGGGTGAGGAGGGTGCCGAAGATCGTGGGCTCGACGGCCTTCCAGTCGGCGTCGGCGGCCTCGCGGAGGACGGCGATGTCCTCGCGCTCGAGGGGGATCGTGCCGTGGTCCTTGAAGAAGTGGCCGTTGAAGCGGAGAAGCTTGCGGGGGCCGAAGTAGCGGCCCTGGTCCATCGCCTCCCAGAGCGCGGCGAGGGCGCCCTCGACCTCGGCGGGGCCGGCGGCATCGGCGTCTCGGAGGATCGCGGTGAAGGGGGCGCCGGGGAGGAGCCCCTCATCCTCGGCGAACATGGCGAAGACGCAGCGGATCAGGAACCGGGCGACGCGTTCCTGGTCGTGGCCGCGGCGTTCGAGGGTCGCGGCGAGTCGGGCGAGGCGCTCGGCGACGTCGCGCGTGACCTTCGCGGCCCGCGCCTCGCTCGTCCTCGCCTCGGGGTTCTCCCAGATGTCGCGCAGGAGCGCGATGTCGTCGGGGCGGTCGGCGAGCTCGCGGAGCGGGATCCGCCGGGCGGCGTTGAACCCGCCGTAGCTCCCGGAGCGGCGCTGCCAGACGAGGAGCGTGGCGGCGACGTCGAGGACGAGGAGGAAGGGGGGCGGGCCCTCGGGGAGGTGGATCGCGTAGTTGACCGCCTGGCCGAACGCCTTGCGCAGGAGGACGTCGGTCGAGCGGCCGGGCTCCTCGTCCTTCGCCTCGAGGACGAAGTGGCCGCGCTTGTAGAGGTCGATGAAGTGCGTCGTCTCGAGGCCCTGGGGCGTGACGACGCGGACCGGGAGCTCGAACTGGTAGCCGGAGCCCGCCGGCATCGGCCGGGCGACGCCGAGGGCGTCACAGAGCTCGACGAGGTAGAGCTGGGCGTTCGCCTTCTCGCCGGCACTCGCGCGGCTCCAGCGCTCGGCCAGCTCGGCAAGGCGAAATTCGACGCTCGTGGTCGGGGTCGGGTGGTGCACGGGATTTCGAGGGCGATGCGGGGTTGTGTGGCACGGCCGGGCACGCGGCGCGGGCGCGGGCCTCGCCGCGTGTCCGGCGTGGGAAGGTTGCGGGTGGGCGATGGGCGTGTCAAGCGCGGGCGCGGCGATCGACCGACCGGCCGCGCCCGCCGTCGCGCTCACCGATTCGCGGCGGTTTCGCGCCCGGGGAGGAGCGTCAGGTCCCGCCGGAGTCGCCAGAGCTCGCTCTCGGCCCGGAGCGCCGTGCCGAGCTCGGCGGGGAGGGCGCGGCGGATCGCCGACGTGGGGTCGCGGGCGTCGTCGTCGAACTCCGCCATCCCGCTCCGCCAGACGAAGACCGTGAGCTCCGCATCCGAGCCCCCGGCGACGGTCTCGTAGACGGTGTACGGCAGGAGCCTCGCCCGCTCCGCACCGGCCCGGACCCGTTGCAGCACCGATTCGAAGCGTGCCTGGTGACCCACGGGGAGCGAGTACTTCACCACCTGGACCAGCTCGCCGCCATGCGTCCTTGCCTCGAGGGGGGTCGCGGTGCCGAGATCCGGGCGCAGCCGAACCGCCCACTGGCCCGTGGCACGGGCGTGGGGAGTGAAGGAGCGGGCGGCGTGCGCCGCGTCCCCCGCCGGGTCGACCCGCCGGTCCAGCGCCACGAAGGCGACCCCGAAAGTCCCGTCCACGAACTCGCCCATCCGCTTCCCGGCGACGATGTCCCACCCGTACCAGGGGAGGGTGTCCCCCGCCGCGCGGTGCCACTCGAGGTGCTCACGGTACCCCTCGTCGAAACGGGCGCGCTCGCCGTCGTGGGGGCGGTAGGCGTAGAGCATCCCGCCGACCGACTGCGCGGCGAGGGGCGGGGCGAGGAAAAGCGATGCGGCTACGAGCGCGGCGAGGGGGTGCGCGAGCGGGGTGCGCCGGCGGGGGAGCGCCCGGGCCGCGGTCTGGGGGTGCGGAAGGCGCCGGATCGGGGACCGCCGGGGCGCGAGGCGACGAAGGAGATCGAGCATGGGGCATCTCCGGTTTGGAGGTGGATCTGTCGTCGTGTTGCGTCGCCGCGTATTCATAATCGGAGCGGTTGGTCCTTATCAATTGCATAAGGAGATTTTATGTCCACGATGCCGATGGGGACGGCGCCGGAGCTGCCCTACCTGGAAGCGTTCCGGGCCGTTTGCGATGACGGGGGCTTCACGGCCGCGGCGAAGCGACTCGGGTGCACGCAGCCGGCGGTGTCGTACCAGGTGCGGAAGTTGGAGGAGGCGCTCGGCGTGCGGCTCCTGGAGCGGACGGGTCGGCGTCTGGTCCTGACGCCGGCGGGGCGACGGTTCCGGGCGTTCGTCGATCGGGTCTTCGAGGAGCTGTCGCGGGTGCGGAGCGAGTGCGCGGCGGGGGATCGCCTCGAGCCGCTGCGGCTGGGGTCGGCGAGCGGGTTCGGGCGGTACGTGCTCCTTCCCGCGCTGCATCGGCTTCGGGAGGAGGAGGTGGTGTCGCCGGTGGAGGTGCGGCTCGAGTACGAGGCAGCGGACGTCGTCCTGGAGCGGCTGGAGGCGGGGGAGTACGAGGCGGCGTTCGTGTACAAGCGGAAGGTGTCGAACGCCCTGAGTTACGAGGTCGTGTACGACGAGGAGCTGGTGCTGGTGGGGAGCCCGGCACGGTGCGACGAGGCGCGGGCGCTCGGCCTCGACCGACTGGAGACGCTGGAGGCGATGCCGTTCGTGACGTACGAGGAGTGCGACTACGTCTTCGGCCGCTGGTTCGAGTCGAGCTTCGGCCGGCAACCGTCGCGGCTGCGGAGCGCGTCGCACTTCACGGAGCTGGAGGAGGTCCTGGACTTCGTGGCGCGGGGGGTCGGGCTCTCGGTGGTCCCCAGGGACTCGGCGGCGGAGGCGTGTGCCCGGGATGCGGTCGAGGTCCTCTACGCCGGGTCGGGGGAACCGTGCTGGAACCCTGTCTACCTGGTCACTCGGGCCGGCGGGGAGGTCCGTCCGCGGGTGCGGCGGCTGGCGGAGCTGATCGGGGCGGGAGGAGCTGCGTCCCCTTGACTTCGGGTGTGCTCGATCGAAGGGCGGGCGTCGATGGGCGAGGCAGGCGGGGGGGGGCGGGGCCGGGCCGCGCGACGGCCGCGGGGGGGGGCCGCCCCGGGGGGGGGGCCCCACGACGGCTCGCGCGTCACACCCGCTGGTTCCAGAGGAACCTGATGATCATCGAAAGAGTGCCGGAGTTCCCGACAATCGCGTCCAGATCCCCGTCCCCGTCCAAATCGCCCAGAGCAACCGATTTCGCGGCACCGCCTCCGTTGTACAACTTGGCGGGCGCCGCCAAGCTCCCGTCGCCCCTGTTGAACAGCACCCCCACGCTGACGGAGCCCGAGACGTTCCCCGTGACCACGTCCAGGTCCCCGTCGCCATCCATATCGCCCAGTACGACGGTTTGCACAGGGTTCACGACGGCGTAATTGACGTGCGGACCGAAGGTCCCGTCCCCGTTGTTCAGCCGCACCGACACATCGGCGCTGGTCCGGTTCCCCGTGACCAGGTCCAGGTCTCCATCGCCGTCCAGGTCGCCGAGCGCAACGCCGTAGGGTCTCGATCCCACTTCGTACGTAGCTGGGGGTGTGGCGAAGCTCCCGTTCCCCTGGTTCAGAAGCACCCAGACCTGGTTGGAATTCTCGGCCCCGTTCGGCACGGCCAGGTCCAGGTCTCCATCCCCGTCCACATCACCCAGCGCAACGCTGTACGATGGACCGCCCAGGGTGTACGTCGCGGCGAGCGTGAAGGTCCCATCCCCCGAGTTGAGCAGCACCGAGACGTTGTTGGTGGCGTTCTCGTTCGCCGTGACGACGTCGAGGTCCCCATCCCCGTCCAGGTCGCCCAGTGCAACGAAGTAGGGGTTGTTGCTGCCCACGGTGTACGTGGCCCCGGGTGTGGCGAAGCTTCCGTTCCCCTGATTCAACAGCACCCGGATCTGCTGGGACGAGTAGTCCGCCACCACGATGTCCAGGTCCCCATCCCGATCCACGTCGCCCAGCGCAATCGAGTAGATCTGGCCGGTGAGGGGGTACGAGTTCTGCAACTGGAAATTCCGGTTGCCGCGGTTCGACAGCACCGCGATACCGTATCCCGATCCGGTAAAAGCCCCGTCCATGACCAGATCCAGGTCCCCATCGCCGTCCACGTCGCCCATGGCCACTGACCACACGTTGAGTCCCACTTCGAGCTGGGTTACCCAATCGAACCGTCCCAAGTCGCCGCTCGTGGCCACGCGATAGCGGGCCACGCGCGGTTTGCTTGCGCCCAGCGCCTGCGTCAGGGTCACCTCGATCTCCTCGCCCGGGAAGAAGGTTCCGCCTGGGGCGATCACGCGGACGAAACCCGGCCCCACGGTCTCGTAGGCGCCTGCGCCCGGCCGCCCGCTCTGGGAACCGTGCACGGCGAAGGTGGACGGACCGGGCGAGAGGAGCTCCGGGCAGCGGGCCGCCCCCAGCCGCACGGTGCGCGGCAGGGTGTAGGACCCGCCCCGGAGCGGCGCGATCGTCAGCCAGGGCTCCGTGGTCTGCGCCGGAGGGAGCGTCGCGGTCGGGTGCTCCGCCGGCCCCGCCACCCGCACGTCGCACAGGGCGCGGACCTCCGCTCCGCTGCGGAACATGGCATCGCCCGCCGGCGGGAGCAGCGTGAACACGCTGGCGCCGAGCGCGGCCGTGCGCGCCTCGAACGCCGCCCTCCCTGCCGGCGTCTGCTCCTCCGGCGCCTGCGTGAGCTTGACCTGGTCGTCGTCGACGGCCAGGAAGACGGCTCGGATGGTGAAGGGATCGTCGGCCACGGAAGCCTGGAGCGGGACCTTGAAGGCGAAGGTCACCTGCCCATCGAACTGGTCCGCTCCCGGATTCGCCGCGAGGGTGCGGCTCTTCGGGTCGTTCGGGTTCCGCACCACGAAGCCCCAGGGGAAGACGTCGGTCACGGCCACGCCGGCCGTGTTGGCGACGGTCTTCACGGCGGCCGCCTCCGTTTCCGTCAGCACCTGGAGCACGTCCGGGAAGCGGGAGACGACCCGATCCTGCGCATCCTGCTCCACTGCGCCGGTGGGCACGAAGGCGCTTGCGATCGCATCGTCGGCCGGGCTGCCGTCGAAGCGCTCGATCAGGGAGATCGCGGTCTGGCCGATCGTGCCGTTGGTGTCCACGGCGTAGAAGGTCAGGTTCTTCCGCGGCGTGTCGTAGGCGGTGCCGTCCGCCTGGGCGTTCCGCACCCGATACGTGGCGTAGAGATAGCGGTAACCGCCGCTCCCCCGCTCCCCGTGCGTGAAGCTCCCGGTCGAGAGCAGCTCGAGCTGGATCGTGCCGTCGCCAGCGCCTTCACTGTTCTGCGGAAGCCGGAACGCCTGCGGCGTGAGGGAGCCGGGCGACCGATCGGCCGCGCCGGCGTCGCGTTCGGCGCGCAGTCGTTCGAGCGCCTCGACGGTGGGCGCGCTCAGCGCGCTCGAGGTGACGTGCCCGGAGCCGAGCCCCGAGATGGTGATCTCGACCACCCCGAGCGGGCGGCGGGGCGTGCGGCCGCCGTCTTCGTCTCCACCACGGGAATTCGGCCGGGTGGGCTCGTCCGCGCAGGCGGCCAGGGCCAGGGCGAGGGCCAAGAGGGCCGGCAGGGCGCGTGCCGGCCGCGAACGGGGCCGCGCCTGACCGAGGCGCTCCAGATCGCTGCTCCGCATGGGTCCTCCGTCCTCAGAGGTCGAGGAAGTCACGGTCTTTTCAGTACGGTCCTGTCCGCACGGCGATCAGGGAAAGATCGGCACGCTCTGCTGGAGGGTGAGCGCCTGCCACGTGCCCAGCCGCTCGAACGTGGGCGGGGCGTAGGGCGCGCGCGGGGCGGTGGATGCCGCCCCCACCGGGAACGGGCAAGGCGCGGCCGTCGCGGGTGCGAGGCGGATGCCGGTGCCGACCACGTCGATTGCGGGATTCGTCACGCTTTCCATGGCCTCCTCCGAGGCAATTTCATGCAGGGTTCACAGGATGATCGATCGAGCGTGCGCCGCCCGCACGCGGCGGGCGGCGCAAGGCGGCTCGCGCGTCACGGGTTCCGGAGCACCACCACCCGGCTCTCGAGGCGGAGCGCTACAACCACATCCAGGTCTCCATCGCCGTCCACGTCCCCCAGCGCGACCGACAACGGTCCATCGCCGACGGGGTAGCTGATCTGCCCGGCAAAGCTCCCGTCGCCCCGGTTCAAGAGGACCGAGATGCTGTCGGAGACCCCGTTCGCCGTGACGATATCCAGGTCTCCGTCCCCGTCCACGTCGCCCAGCGCGACCGACGTCGGCCGCTCGCCCACAGGGATCGTGGCCCCCGGCTCGAAGCGTCCATCACCCCGATTCAAGAGCACCGAGACATTGTCGGAGAAGTAGTTCGCCGTGACGATGTCCAGGTCCCCGTCCCCGTCGACGTCGCCCAGTGCAATCGATTGTGGTAACCCGCCCACACCGTAGGCGACGGATGCGTCGAAGGTGCCGTCGCCCCGGTTCAGGAGCACCGAGACGTCGTCGGAGTCCTCGTTCGCGGTGACCACGTCCAGGTCCCCGTCCCCGTCCAGGTCCCCCAACGCAACCGACTTCGGTTTGGTGCCCACGGCGTACGTGACGTGCGTGGCGAAGCTCACACCGGTCGTCTTGATCAGCACCGAGATGTTGTGGGAGCCGGCGTTCGCGGTGACCACGTCCAGGTCCCCGTCGCCGTCCAGGTCCCCCAACGCAACCCCCGCCGGGTTCGTGCCTACGTAAAACGAGGAGGGAAACCCGATGGGCCCCCCAACGGCCGAGCCATAGTAGACCCTGACCATGCTGGATCCCCAGGCCGGGATGACCAGGTCCGAGTACCCATCCGCGTTCAGGTCGCCCACGGCCACCGCCGACGGGTTGCCGCTCAGGGTGGTGAGCTTTTGCAGAAATTCGAAGGAACCGCCGCCGGTGTTCCTGAAATGCGAGATGGTCGCCGAGTCCCAGTTCACCGCGAGGATGTCCGGACGGCCATCCGCATTCATGTCGCCGAGGGCAACGAACACGGGAGACCACACCCCGTCGTACGTGGCGACGGGCGAGAAGGCGCCCGACCCGCCGGTCGCGGCCACCCGGTAGCGGGCGACGAGCGGCTTGCTTCGACCCAGCGCCGTCGACAGCGTCACCTCGACCTCCTCGCCCGGAAGGAAAGCGCCGCCGGGCGCGACCGGCGCGCGCACGAACGTTTCGCCCACTCCGGTGTAGGCGCCGGTTGGCCGCCCGCTCTGGAACCCGTGGACCGCGAAGCTCGTCGCATTGGCCGAAGCAATGTTCGAACAGCTCGCCACTCCCAGCCGCCCATCGCGCGGCAGGAAGAACGGCCCGGTCCGGAACGGCGAGGGCACCGGCCAGGGGGAGGTGTCTGCGGGCGGGAAGGCCGTCGTGGCGCCGGCGCCGGCCGCGCCCGCCACCCGCACATCGCAGCGCACCCGCGCGGACGCGGAGCCCCGGAGCACCGCATCGCCCGACGGCGGGAGCAGCGTGAACACGCTGGCGCCGAGCGCGGCCGCGCGCGCAGCGAACGCCGCCCGCCCGGCCGGCGTCTGCTCCTCCGGCGCCTGCGTGATCTTGACCTGGCTGTCGTCCAAGGCCAGGAACTGCAGACTGACGGTGAAGGGGTCGTCGGCCGGGGAAGCCTGGAGCGGGATCTTGAAGGCGAAGGTCACCAACCCATCGAACTGGCTCGCTCCCGGAGATGCCGGGAGCGAGCGGCTCGTCGGGTCGTTCGGGTTCCGCACCACGAAGCCCCAGGGGAAGACGTCGGTCACGCCCATGCTGTCGAGGGGAGCGACCGTCTGCACGGACTGCACCTCCGTCTCCGTCAGCACCTGGAGCACGTCCGGGAACCGGGAGACGACGGTGCCCGGGGCGCCCTGGCTCGCCGCGCCCGTCGGAACGAACGTGCTCGCGATCGCATCGTCGGCCGGGCTGCCGTCGAAGCGTTTGAGCTGAGAGATCGCCGTCTGGCCGATCGTGCTGTCGGTGTCGACGGCGTAGAAGGTCAGGTTCTGGCGGGACGTGTTGTAGGTCGCGCCGTCGGTCTGGGCGTTCCGCACCCGGTACGTCGCCCACAGGTAGCGATAGCCGCCCGCACCGCGTGCGCCCTCCGTGAAGCTCCCGGTCGAGGCCAGTTCGAGCTGGATCGTGCCGTCGCGCCCGGGGCCGAAGATGTTCCTGGGGAGGGAGAAGGCCTGGGGTGCCAGGGAGCCGGGTCCGGCCGCGCCGCCGGCGTCCCGAAGCGCGCGCAGCCGGTCGAGCTCGGCGGCGGTGGGCGCGCTCAGCGCGCTCGAGGTGACGTGCCCGGAGCCGAGCCCCGAGATGGTGATCTCGACCAGCCCGAGCGTGCGGGGCGGGGTGCCGGTTCCTCCGTCTTCCTCTCCACCACGGGCTTGGGGAGTCGTGGGCTCGTCCGCGCAGGCGGAGATGGCGAGCGTGAGGGCAAGGAGTGCAGGAAAGGCGCGCGCCGGCCTCGTTCGCGGCCGGGCGTGCACACCGCGCTTCAGGACGCTGCGTCGCATGCGTGCTCCGTCCTCAGAGGTCGAGTGTCACGGGCTCTGCGGCCCCGTGCGCGTTGTAATCAAAGAATTATCGGCACGAATTCCCGGATCTTGAGCGCGCGTCGCATGCCTGGCCGCTCGTCCGAGCGGTAGGGAATGGGCCGCACGCGGGGCAGAGGGCGCCTAACCCGTCCGGGACGGGCGCTGCGCCGCGGCCGGGGGGGATGCAGATCAAAGCCTGCTTGGGGGCTCATGGGGCAACGCTCCTGGGCTTGACGATCGCCTTCGTCCAGAGGGTCGGCTCCGTGAGTTCGATAAAGGCGGATGATTATTCGGCGTGAATCGCTCGCGGGCAAGGGGCGCCTGCGCTTTCCCGGTCGAGCGCTCCGGACCCTCGGCGGTTGCGGCCCTCACAAGTTCGGCGCCGATGTGGTCGTCACACCGGCGCCCCGTCACCCGTTCAGGTGCGGGACAGCGGGGGCATCGACGTCGGCGCCGCCGTGGGCGATGTCGTCGCCCGCTCAGGCCTGGGCCAGCGCGATCGGCGCCGCGAGCACCTCGTCGGGGATCCCGAAGGCGTCGACGAGGGCGACGGCGTCGGGGCGGAGCTCGGCGCAGAGGGCGTTGACGGCGTTGCGGATCGCCTTGGCCTTGGCGCCCTCGATGTAGCCGTTTTCGAGGAACCAGCCGCGGTCGTCCTCGATGCGGGAGAGGGCGAAGAGGGCGGCGAGCTTCTCGAGGATGGGGCGGAGGGCGGCGTCGTCGCACGACTCGACGGCATCGAGGCAGCGTTCGAGGACGGTGCGCTCGACGGAGGCGAGGGCGAGGGCGACGAGGTGGTCCTGGGTCTCCTCGAGCGCCTCGAAGGAGTCGGTTCCCTGGTCGATGCGGCGCTTGAGGCGCCGGGCCGCGGTGACGAGGAGGCGCTCCTCGCGGTAGCGGAAGGCGGCGCGGTGGAAGTCGGGGTCGCGGAGGTGCGCCTCGTCGGTGCGGCGGGTGGCGATCGGGTTCAGCTCGACGATGCGGGTCGCGGCTCGCCGGGTGAGGTGGCGCACGATCCCGCGGAGCTGGAGTCCGCCGAGCTCCTCGCGGTACCCGGTGAGGAGCGACTTGGCGACGAGCTGCAGGAGGACGGTGTTGTCGCCCTCGAAGGTGGTGAAGACGTCGGTGTCGGCCTTGAGGTCGCCGAAGCGGTTCTCGGAGGCGTAGCCCATCCCGCCGCACGCCTCGCGGCAGGCCTGGAGGGTGTCGACGGTGTGCCAGGAGGCGTAGGCTTTGAGCCCCGCGGCGAGGGCCTCGACCTCGCGGAGGTCGCCGTCGACGCGCTCGGCGAAGCGGCGGACGAGGTCACGGATGGCGAAGTCGAGGGCGAACGTCGTCGCGATGCGGGGGAGGAGCCGGCGCTGCATGGTGCGGTAGTCGAGGACCGGGACCTCGGGGTGGCCGGCGGGGCCGAACTGCCGGCGGCGGTCGGCGTAGCGGGTGGCGATCGTGAGCCCGGTCTTCGCGGCGCTGACGGAGGCGGCGGCGACGCTGATCCGTCCGGCGACGAGGGTGCCGAGCATGGTGAAGAAGCGCCGGCCGTCGCTCGGGATCGGGCTCGAGTAGACGCCGTCGTCGCTCACCTGGCCGAAGCGGTCGAGGAGGTTCTCGCGGGGGATGCGGACCCGGTCGAACCAGATCTGGCCGTTGTCGATCCCGTTGAGCCCTTCCTTGTGGCCGCAGTCCTCGATGCGGATCCCCGGGAGTGGCTTCCCGTCCTCGTCGCGGATCGGTACCAGGAAGGCGTGGACGCCGTGGCGCTCGCCGCCGACCTCGAGCTGGGCGAAGACGGTGGCCATCCGCCCGTGGAGCGCGGCGTTCCCGATCCAGATCTTGCGGGCGTCGTCGTTCGGGGTGTGGATGACGAACTCGCGGGTCCCGGCGTCGTAGGTGGCGGTCGTCTCGATGTCGCGGACGTTGGAGCCGTGGCCTGCCTCGGTCATGGCGTAGCACCCCGGGAGGCGGAGCGAGGCGACGTCGCGGAGGTAGCGCTCGTGGTGGCGCCGCGTGCCGAGGCTGAGGATGCTCCCGCCGAAGAGCCCGAACTGGACGCCGTACTTGACGACGAGGGCGATGTCGCCGAAGGCGAGGGACTCGAACGCGGTGATCTGGCCGGCCACATCCCCCTCGCCCCCGTAGGCCTCGGGGTAGGCGACGGCGCCGAGGCCGTGCTCGGCGAGCTCGGCGAGGCGGTCGAAGACCCACTGCCGCCGGGCGGCCATGCCGAGATCCGGGTCGGGGCGGAATCGCGGCTCGCGGAGGAGACGGAAGACGCGCTCGCGCATGGGTCGGCGGTCGCCGTCGAGGAAGCGGCCGAGGGCGGCGGGGTCGAAGGAGGCGGGGCGGGCGGGGGCGGCGGGCGCGGCCGGTGTCGGGGCCGCCTCGCCCGCGGCCCCGGCGGCCGGGCGCTCGGGGGCGAAGACCTCCCGGAGCGCCTCCTCGCCGACGACGCCGAGTGCGCCCTCGATCTCGACGAGGGCCTGGCCGACTTCGGGCCGGTCGGCGATCGAGGCCGCGCCCGCCGTTGCGGGCGAGCCGGCGCGGGCGATGGCGAGGCCGAGCCCGGCAAGGGAGAGGCGCTCGGCCTCGGGGAGCTTCTCGCCGATCTCGCGCATCGTCAGGTAGAGCGCGTGGAGCATCGCGGGCGAGGGCGGCGCGTCGGGGTCGAGCCACCGGTCGAGGACGGCGCGGGCGCGATCGGTGAGCCACGGCTGGGCGCGCATCTGCTCGCGGATCCCGCGGATCTCGTCGGCGGAGAGGACGCCGTCCGCCCAGGCGACGTAGATCATCGGGACGAAGGGGAGGAGCGGCCGTTCGGCCTCGGGCCACTCGAGGGGGCGCTCGGCGGCGCCCGTCGAATCGGAGTTCTTCGTCATCGTCTCGGCGTTCGGTGGCTGGCTCGCGCCCGTGGATCTCCCGAGAGGGGGATGGTAGGGGATCGGAGGCGGGGGCGCCATGGGGGGCGGGCGCGCAGGGCTCGATCCTCGCGGGTGTCACACCCGCGGGGGGCGTGGGCGTTATCTGGCGAGGTCGCGCCGGCCGGGCAGACCGTCGGCGAGCAACCACCAGAGAACCGGGAGCAGGGGATGGGAACCAGATCAGTGATCGTTGGGCTGGTCGCCTTGGCGGCGGCCTGCTCGAAGGCGGAGCGGACGGTCGAGCCGGACAACCTGTTGGCGAATCCGGACGTGAGGGTCGAGGAGGGGATCCAATACAAAGCGGAGACGGCGATCCTCGAGAGCTTCCCGGTCCAGCTCGCGACGACGGTCAAGCTGACGAACACCGGGAACTCGCCGCGGCAGGTCACCTTCCCCGACGGCTGCGTCGTCCTGATCCGGGCCTACCGCACCGCGGAGCGCACGGGGGAGCCGGCGTGGGACCAGTCGCGCGTCGTCGCCTGCACCATGGCGCTCGTCGAGGTCGCCCTCGCGCCGGGCGAGTCCCGGGAGTTCCAGGCCCGGACCGACGCCGGCCTCATCCTCGGCGATTCTCTCCCCGACGGCCGGTACTACTTCAGCGCGCTGCTCCGTCCCGATAGCCGGGCGCTCGAGGTCCCGGCGGGGGAGGCGGATCTCGCGGTGCGGCGGTGACCGTCACCCCAGATACGCGCGGATGACCTCCAGGAACGCCTCTCCGTAGCGTTCGAGCTTGGCGGGGCCGACGCCGGGGATGTCGAGCATGTCCTCGAGGTCGCGCGGGCGGCGGGCGGCGATCTCGAGGAGGGTGCTGTCGTTGAAGATGATGTAGGCGGGGACGCCCTGCGCGTCGGCGAGGCGCTTGCGGACGGCGCGGAGCTCGTCGAAGAGGGGGCTGGCGGTGGAGGTCGCCAGGGGCGGGCGCGTGGCCGCCGCGGCGCGGCGGTAGGCGCGCTTCGCCTCGTAGACCAGGCTCTCGACGGAGGTGCCGGTGCAGGTGTCGCAGGCGTCGCCGCAGGGGTCGATCGCTTCGTCGAAGTGGGCGACGATCGCCTGGTGCCTGCACCCGCCGCGCTCGACGAGGTCGTAGAGGTGCACCGTCGCCTGGCGCTTGAGGCGGCGGATGGCGGGGTCCTCGATCTCGTCGAGGAACCGCTCGTGCAGCTTGACGTCGGCCCAGGAGTAGAAGAGGAAGCAGTCGCTCGGAAGCCCGTCGCGCCCCGCCCGGCCGATCTCCTGGTACCACGACTCCACGTCCTTCGGCATGTCGCGGTGGATGACGAAGCGGACGTTGGACTTGTCGATCCCCATCCCGAAGGCGATCGTCGCGACGACGACGTCGACGTCGTCCTTCGCGAACGCGTCCTGGTTCGCGGCGCGCTCGGCGTCGGGGAGCCCGGCGTGGTACGGAAGGGCGCGGATCCCCTTCGAGCGGAGGAACTCCGTCGTCTGCTCGACGCCTTTCCGTGAGAGGCAGTAGACGATCCCGCTCTGACCCGCGCGGGCGCGGATGAGGGCGAGGATCTCGTCGCGGGTGTTACCGTCCCCTTTCTTGCGCGCGTAGATCCTGAGGTTCGGGCGGAAGAACGAGCCCTTGTAGCCGCGGGGCTTGCGCATCCCGAGCTGGCGCAGGATGTCGCGGGCGACCTGGCGGGTCGCGGTCGCGGTGAGGGCGAGGACGGGGACGCCGAGCTCCTCCTTGAGCCCCGCGAGGCGGCGGTAGCTGGGGCGGAAGTCGTGGCCCCACTGGGAGATGCAGTGCGCCTCGTCGACCACGAGGAGGGAGAGGGGGCAGCTCCTCAGGATGTCGCGGAGCGCGCCGTCGAGCGCCTCGGGGGCGAGGTAGACGAGCTCGTACTCGCCGCGGCGCAGCGCCGCGATCCGCCGCTTCCGCTCCTCGAAGTCGAGGGTCGAGTTGATCGTCGTGGCGCGGAACCCGAGAGCCTCGAGGGCGTCGACCTGGTCCTTCATCAAGGAGATCAGGGGCGACAGCACGAGGACCGTCCCCGGGAGGAGCTTGGCCGGGAGCTGGAAGGTGAGGGACTTCCCGGCGCCGGTCGGCATGACGGCGATGCAGTCGTGGCCCTCGAGGACCGCCTCGATCACCGTCTCCTGCCCGGGCCGGAACGTCTCGAAGCCGAAGACTTCCCGGAGCACCCGCTTGGCGTCGCCCCGCACGTCCTTCTCGCCCGCGACCGTCAACGCCGCTCCCCTGCCGCCGTGGTTTCCGCTGCCATGCCGATCCCGCCTCGTCGTTCGTCCAATGCCCCGCCGCCCGGCCCTGGATACCGCCCGACGCGTTCGGTGTGCCCGGCCGCCCCACGTCCGACCCCAGCTTCCGGCATCTCGCCGCTCACCGTGCGTGGTCCGTCGGGTGGGACGTGGGGGGGAAAGTTACCGGTCCGTGGCGCGCCCGGCCACCCGGCACCGGGGCTTGGACATGGCGGGATGCGACAGATCGAACCCGCTCGGCCCCTTCCAACCTGACCGGGCGACGCCCCTGCTCCGTAGGTCGCGGGGCCGTACGATCTCCGGTGGGCTTCCAACCCTGGGGGGAGTATCCCGCATCCTAATGGACCGGCCCTGGGCGCCCGCGACTCGTCGGCGCGCCCCGGCCGGCCGTCGCCGTGTGGGCGGCGGCCGTCTTCATCTGGACCGGAGCCGATTGGATGGACCGACCCTTCATGGTGGCGACGCGGCGCGCCGCGTCGCCACGCCTCGCCGTACCCTCGTGCCGCCTCGGGACGCGGCGTCGCATCGCGACCCTCGCCGTTTCCCTCACGACCTTCGCGGCAGCCCTCTCGATCCCCGGCACCCTCCTCGCGGGGGTCGATCGTGCCGTGTCGATCCCCGGCGGCGTCCAAGCCGCCGGCCGTGCCGATCCGCCCGCGGTCTCGCCGGTCCGTTACGCGCTCGAAGTCGCCGTGGACTTCGGGGAGGCGCGGATCGATGGCCGCGCGGTCGTGACGGTCGTGAACCGGTCCGGCCGACCCGTCGAAGAGGTGCCGCTCCTCCTCTACCGGCTGCTGCGCGTCGCGTCGGCGGCCGATGGGGCCGGGCGGCCGTTGACGTTTACCCAGGACGTCGTCGCCTTCGACGACCGGCCGCTCCAGCAGGTGAACCACGTTCGCGTTCGTCTCCGGCGGCGTCTGGCGCCCGGCGACTCGGCCACCGTCGCGGTGACGTACGGCGGGTACCTCGCCGGGTACGTCGAGACGGGGTCGCTCTACATCCGCGACAAGGTCGACGAGGCGTTCACGATCCTGCGGGACGATGCCTACGCCCACCCGCTCGTCGGCGTGCCGTCGTACGCCGCGATGCGCTCGGCGGCGAGGCCTCGCTTCGACTACGAGGCGAGGATCACCGTGCCGGAGACGCACACGGTGGCGAACGGCGGCACACTGGTCGAGCGCACGGTCCGCGACGGCCGGGCGACGTTCGTCTACCGCAACACCAAGCCCGCCTGGCGCATGGACTTCGCGATCGCGAAGTACGCCGTCGCCGAGAGGGAGGGGCAGCGGGTCATCCACTTCCCGGAGGACTCCGTCGGCGCCCGCCGCGTCCTCGACACCCTCGTCCGCACGCTGGAGCTCTACACGCAGTGGTTCGGGCCGCTGCGCGGCGGCTCCGCGTTCACCGTGATCGAGATCCCCGACGGCTGGGGCTCCCAGGCGGACGTGACGAGCATCCTCCAGACGGCCGCGGCGTTCCGGGAGGCCGCGCGGTCGTACGAGCTCTACCACGAGGTCTCGCACCTCTGGAACGTCGAGCCGCGCGAGCCGCTCTACCCTCGCTGGGACGAGGGGCTCGCCACCTACCTCCAGTACCTGACCGCCGAACGGCTCGAGGGTCGGCCGGTGGTCGACGCCGCGGCCGAGGGGATCATCCGTTGGCTCCGCGCGCGGCTCGAGCAGGAGCCGCGGCTGCGCGAGATCCCCCTCGCCGACTACGGAAAGGCTGGACTCACCGACTTCGCCTATACGGTCGGGATGCTGATGTTCCGCGAACTTCATCGCCGTGTCGGCGACGAGGCGTTCCGCGAGATCGTCGGCGGCTACTACGCCCGCTTCCACGCCACCGGCGGGTCGACCGCCGACTTCGTCCGCCACGCCGACGACGTCGTCGCCGAGGACCTCCGGCCATTCTTCGAGACGTGGCTCTTCGGGACGGGGTGGGTGGCGGAGGTGATGAGGTGACGGGGTGAGCCCGGCCCGGCGCCTGCGCCGGGGCTCGCCTTGCCCGACGTTCCGGCGGAGCGCATTCTCCGGGCGTCGCATCGGCGTTCGAGAGGCATGACTCTGTGCGGAAGGGGCGAGGTGAGACGGAGCGGCGAGGAACGGGAGCGGGGAGCGGGGGCGCGTGCGGCGCCGGGGTGGGGGCCGGGGGCGGGCGCGGCGCCGGCCGCGCCCCCGGTCGTGGTGGTGGGGGCGGGGGCGGCGGGGCTCATGGCGGCGATCTTCGCTGCCGACGCCGGCGCTCGCGTCCTGCTCCTCGAGCGGACGAAGGACGGCGGGCGCAAGATCCTGATCAGCGGCGGGGGGCGTTGCAACGTGCTCCCGTCGCGGCTCGATCCGGGGCGTTACGTGACGGCGTCGTCGGCGAACACGCTGCGCAAGCTGCTCCTCTCCTGGCCCCTCGACGAGCAGCGTCGCTTCTTCGAGGAGGTGGTGGGGCTGCGCCTCGTCCTCGAGGAGGAGACGGGGAAGCTCTTCCCGGCGTCGAACCGGGCGCGGGACGTTCGTGACGGGCTCCTGCGCGTCGCGGCGGAGCGCGGGGTCGAGACGCGGTACGGGGCGACGATGGTCGGCCTCGTCCCGCCGGCCGGGGAGGTGCCGTGGCAGGTCCTCCTGGAGGGGGGCGAGCTCCTGCCGGCGGCGGCCGTCGTCGTGGCGACGGGAGGGCTCTCGGTCCCGCAGACGGGGAGCGACGGGACGGGGCTGCGGGTGGTGGGGCGGCTCGGTCACACGGTCCACGGCCTCTACCCGGCGCTGACCCCGCTGACGGCCGAGCCCCCGGTCCACGCGGGGCTGGCGGGCGTCTCGCTGGACGTGACCCTCGAGGCGCCGCTCGCGAAGGGCGCCTACACGACGACGGGCGGGTTCCTCTTCACGCACCGGGGCTACAGCGGCCCCGCCGTCCTCAACATCTCCCACCTCGCCGTGCGTTCGCGGCTCGGCGGCGGGCCGCGCCAGGAGATCCGGGTCCGCTGGACGGAGCTGGACGCCGAGGGGTGGGACCGGGTGCTCCGGGAGGCGCGGGGGCCGGTCGGCGCACAGCTCCGTCGCCGGCTCCCCGATCGGCTGGCGGACCGGCTCCTCGAGGAGGCAGGGATCGAGGCGGCGCGCAGCCTGGCGCAGCTCCGGCGCGACGAGCGGGGCCGGCTCGTCGAGCTCCTCGCGCGCTACCCGCTCCCCTGGACCGGCGACGAGGGGTACCGCAAGGCCGAGGTCACGGGGGGCGGCATCGCTCTGGGCGAGGTCGATCCGCGGACCCTCGAGAGCCGGATCCACCCCGGGCTCTTCCTCTGCGGCGAGATCCTCGACGCCTTCGGCCCGATCGGCGGGTACAACTTCGCCTGGGCCTGGGCGACGGGGCGGTTGGCGGGGCGGGGGGCGGGTGCGCGGGCGCGAGGGGGGCTGAGCGGCGCATCCCCCTCCGCTTGACGCCCCTTCGCGCTCCCGCCTACGTTTCACGTTTTCGATCCGCACCACCACACGCGCGAGCCGCGAACGAGGAGAGCGATGACGCAACCCCTGGTCGGTCTGATCATGGGCTCCAAATCCGATTGGGAGACCATGGTCCATGCGGCCGAGATGCTCGAGACGCTCGGCGTGCCGTACGAACGGCGCGTCGTCTCCGCCCACCGCACCCCCGACCTGCTCTTCGAGTACGCCTCGACCGCCGAAGACCGGGGGATCGAGGTGATCATCGCCGGCGCCGGCGGCGCGGCGCACCTCCCGGGGATGACGGCCTCCAAGACGACGCTCCCGGTGATCGGGGTGCCGGTCCAGTCGCGGGCGCTGAACGGCCTCGACTCCCTCCTCTCGATCGTGCAGATGCCGGCGGGGATCCCCGTCGCGACGGTGGCGATCGGGAAGGCGGGCGCGACGAACGCCGCGCTCCTCGCCGCGTCGATCCTCGGCGCCAAGCACCCGGAGATCCGGGATGCGCTGCGCCGGTTCCGCGAGGAGCAGACCCGGAAGGTGCTGGCCCAGCCGGACCCGGCGGGGGGGGCGTGAAGGTCGGGATCCTCGGCGGCGGCCAGCTCGGCCGCATGCTCGCCCTCGCCGGCTACCCGCTCGGCTTCCGCTTCCGCTTCCTCGACCCCGCGGCCGACGCGCCGGCCGGCCACCTCGCCGAGCTCGTCGTCGCCCCGTACGACGACCCGGCGGGGCTCGAGCGCTTCGCCGCGGGGCTCGACGTCGCGACCTACGAGTTCGAGAACGTCCCCGCCGCCGCGGCGGCCTACCTGACCGACCACGTCGTCGTCTTCCCGCCCCGGCGCGCCCTCGAGGTCGGCCAGGACCGCCTCGCCGAGAAGGAGTGCTTCCGCTCCCTCGGGATCCCGACATCGCCGTTCCGTGCCGTCGACGACCTCGAAGGGCTCCGCCGCGCCGTCGAGGAGCTCGGGCTCCCCGCCGTCCTCAAGACCCGCCGCCTCGGCTACGACGGGAAAGGACAGTACGTCCTCCGCGAGCCCGCGGACATCGACCGCGCTTGGGAGGCGATCGGCGGCGTGCCGCTCCTCCTCGAGGGCTTCGTCGCCTTCGACCGCGAGCTCTCGATCCTCGCCGTCCGCGGCCGCGACGGCGCGACGGCGTTCTACCCCCTCGTCGAGAACCGCCACGAGGAGGGGATCCTCCGCCTCACGACCGCCCCGGCGCCCGGGCTCGACCCCGCGCTCCAGCGCGCCGCCGAGACCTTAGCCGGCCGCGTCCTCGCGGAGTTCGACTACGTCGGCGTCCTCGCGATCGAGCTCTTCCAGCGCGGCGACGAGCTCCTCGCCAACGAGCTGGCGCCCCGCGTCCACAACTCCGGCCACTGGACGATCGAGGGCGCCGAGACGAGCCAGTTCGAGAACCACCTCCGCGCCATCTGCGGCCTCCCCCTCGGGGCGACGGCGCCCCGTGGCCACGTGGCGATGATCAACCTCATCGGGACGATCCCGGACGCCGCGGCCGTCCTGGCCATCCCGGGCGCCCACCTCCACCTGTACGGAAAGGCGCCCCGCCCCCGGCGCAAGGTCGGGCACGTCACGGTCCTGGCGGACGATCCGGAGACGCTGCGGCGGCGGGTCGAGGCGGTGATCGCCTTGCTGTAGCGCGGCGAGAGGAGGGCGATCGCCGGGGCGCGGGGAGGACGACGTCGCCCCTGCCCTCCCCGCTATGCGAAGTCCACCCGCGGCGCCACTCCCGGCCCGGTCGGGATGCGCACGTTCCAGGCGCGGTCGGGGGGCGTTTGGCCCCGGACCAGGTGCGCATTGAGGCGCCGCACCTCATCGAGATCCACGCCTTCCTCCCGGGCCACCTCCTCGAGCGACGTGTTCGGCGGGACGCGGACCTCCTCGAAGCGCATCGGCGGCTGATACTGGATGTCCGTGAACCCGTACGCCTCCGGGTCCTTGGCGATGTGCCCGACGGCGAGCATGATCGGGACGTAGTCCCGCGTCTCGCGGGGGAGGCTCTCGCCGATCTTCCAGTAGAGCGCCTCATCGCCGCGCGCGCCGCCGGCCTCCCGGTTCAGGATCCGCTCCACTCGCGCCTCGCCGGTGTTGTACGCCGCGGCGGCCAGGTACCAGCTCCCGAACTGGTCGTAGAGGTCCTGGAGGTAGTCGAGCGCCGCGTCGGTCGACTTGATCGGGTCGTTCCTCTCGTCGACGTACTCGGAGACCTCGAGGCCGTAGCGCCGCGCCGTCTCGGCGATGAACTGCCAGATCCCGGAGGCGTGGGCGGAGGAGTACGCGGTCGGGTCGAAGCCGCTCTCGGCCATGGCGAGGAAGACGAGGTCCTTCGGCATGCCTCGCTCGGCCAGCTTCGCCTGGATCATGGGGCCGTAATAGCCGAGGCGTTCCAGCCACTGCCGGACCTCGTCGCGCTTCTCGGTCCGGAGGAAGTCGATCCAGTACTGGACGCGCTCGTTCTTCTCGACGGGGAGGTCCCATTCCTTGTCGACGATCGCCTCGCCCGTGGGCTGCGCCGTCGCGGTCGAGGCGAGTGCGGTGCGGAGCCCGTTCGTGGGCCGCTTCGCGGCCTTCCCCACGCCGAACAGGCTCAAGAGACCGGCCAGGAAGCCGAGCACGGTTCTGCGTTTGCCGTCTTTCGCCAAGGCCTCACCTCCAGTGCGCACATCTCCCGGCGCCCGTGTCCGGGTCGACGCCCCTCGGTGACCTTCGTGGCAAGAACCGTTCGCGGCGGCGGGGATAAGTTGCCGAACCGCCGCCCTGCCAGACCTCAGATCCTGAACGTCCTCAGCAAGCGCTTCTCCGTCTCCCCCTCGATCTGCGCCTCGAGCTCGATGTAGGGCTCGAGGCCGCTGCCGGCGAGCTTGTCGCGGAAGAGCTGGTCGAGCTGGAAGAGCCCGGCCGAGTTGGACATCTCGATGGAGAGTCGGACGGCCTTCTTCTCGCCGGGCTCGATGTGGACCGCCTCGATCGCTTGGGCGGAGACGGAGTGGATGCTGGCGGAGCCGGCCTGGAAGGGGATGCGGGAGCGGCCCTTGGCCATGTCGAGCGCGTCGGCGACGCGGACGATCCCGGCCTCGAGGGTGAGGGGCTTGCCGCCGGAGCGGTGGGCGATGATCGCGTGGAGGACCTCGGAGCGGAGGATCGTCGCGGTGGGGACATCGTACGTCCCGGCGAGGAGCCGGCGGATGATCTCCTGGGCGACGTAGAGGGACATCGCCTCGTGGTCGATCCTGTGGATCGACATCCCGAGGTCGTGGAGGAGCGCGGCGAGGGCGACGACGACGCCCGCGTCGTGGGGCGTCATCCCGTAATTTCGGACGACCGACGGCTCGACCCCCTGCTCGACGAGGAGGCGGAGGAGCTTGACGGCGATGTTCATCACGATCTTGACGTGGACCGGGCCGTGATCGGTCATCCCGAGCCGTTCCATGGCGTTGACGTTGGCGGCGGTCCAGAGGGCGTAGAGCTCGTCGTCGCGGTTCACGGCGTCGATGACCGCGGCGAGCTTCGGGTTCTCCTTGTCCGGCAGGTTGATCCGGACCCGGTGCGCGAACCGGTCGGCGATGGTCCTGCGTTCCTCGGGGGGCTCGATGGGGACTTCGAATTCGTAGGCCATGGCGTGGACTCCTTGCTTCGCCCGGGGGTGAGGGGGCGTGGGGGAGGGCGGGGCGTTCGTATGCGCCCGCCATTCCTTTCGATACCCGCAAGGATCGTCGCGCGTGCCACGGGTCGGCGCCATCGTCGGTTGGCCCGGCGGGGAGGGCGCGGGGCGGCGCACGAGTTGCGTCGGGCGACGTCGCCATGCTCCCGTCCTCCCTCGCCGTCCTCGTGACCGGCCTCTTCTTGGGCGCGATCGCCCTGGGCGCCTTCATCTGGGCGTGGCGACGGGGTCAGTTCGACCACCTCGAGGAGCAGGCGCACGTGATCTTCGACGAACGCGACTACCGACTGGAGCGCCCGTGGGAGACGGAGGCGGAGCGGGAGGAGCGGCGCCGCCTCTACGGCGAGCCGGTCCCGCCGGAGCCGGGGGAGTGGGGAGGCGCGCGGTGAGCGGGGGGCGAATCGGCGGGGGAGCTGCGGCGCGGCCGCGAGGCGCGGGGAGGCACCCGTGAGCCGGCCGGGCGAGGCGCGTGAGCCGCCGGGCGCGCTGAGCGTCCCCGGCGCCGGCCTCCCGCTCGAGGAGGAGGTCGACATCCGGCTGCGCGCCGATGCGTCGAGCCGCCGGCCGGTGCTCGTCTGCTTCACGACCGCGCTCTTCTGGCTCCTGCTCGGGAGCATCGCCGGCGACGTCTCCAGTCTCAAGCTCCACCTCCCCGACCTGCTGGTGCGGCAGGGGTGGCTGACCTTCGGGCGCCAGCGGACGGTGCACCTGAACGCCATGATCTATGGCTGGGCGTCGCTCGCGATGCTCGGCGTGTCCCTCTGGATCGTCCCGCGCCTCGTCCACAACACCTTGCGCTGGCCCCGCCTCGCGACCGCGGGGGTCGTCGTCTGGAACGTCGGGGTCGCGATCGGGATCGCGCTGATCCTGGCGGGGATCAACGACGGGATCGAGTGGCTCGAGATGCACCGCTACCTCGCCGATCCCCTCCTCGTCGTCGGGGGCGGGATGGTCGGCGTGACGCTACTCGTGACCCTCCTCTCGCGGAAGGTCGACCACCTCTACGTCTCGGTCTGGTACATGTTCGGCGCCTTCGTCTGGTTCCCCGTCATCTACGTGATCGGGAACTGGCCGACCTTCCACGGCGTCGAGTCCGGGGCGGTGAACTGGTTCTACGCCCACAATGCGCTCGGGCTCTGGCTGACGGCCGTGGGCCTCGGCGCGATCTACTACTTCATCCCGAAGGTCCTGGGGCGGCCGATCTACAGCTACCAGCTCTCCCTCCTCGGCTTCTGGGGGCTCGCCTTCTTCTACTCCCTGAACGGGATGCACCACCTGGTCGGGGGGCCGATACCGACCTGGATGATCACGACGTCGATCGTGGCGAGCGTGCTCATGATCATCCCCGTCCTGGCGGTGGCGGTGAACCACCATATGACGATGATCGGCCGCTTCTCGGCGCTGCGGTACAGCCCCACGCTTCGGTTCGTGGTCCTCGGCGCGATCGCCTACACGGCGGTCTCGCTCCAGGGGATGTTCACGGCGCTGCGGGAGGTCAACCGGATCACGCACTTCACGCAGTGGACGATCGCGCACTCGCACGTCGGGGTCTACGCCTTCGTGACCTTCGTGCTCTTCGGGTCGATGTACTACATCATGCCGCGGATGGTGCGCCGGGAGTGGCCGAGCGAGCGGCTGATCCGCTGGCACTTCTGGCTGGTGCTGTCGGGGATCGCGATCTACGTGATCGCGCTGACGGTGGTGGGGGTGTGGCAGGGGCTCGCGCTGATCGACCCGCAGGTGCCCTTCCAGCGGACGGTCGAGATCCAGAGGCCGGGGCTCGTCGCCCGCTCGGTCGCGGGGCTGCTCCTGACGGCGGGTCACGTCGTCTTCGTCTGGCATTATTGGCGGATGGTGCGCGGCCCCGCGGCGGCTCGGGAGCTACCGCCGTTCTACGGGGTGCGGCCGATCGTCTACACCGAACCCGGAGGGAAGCCGTGACGCGGGTCGGGCTCCTGATCTTCGGGGTGATCGCGACGATCGGCTTCGCGGCGATCATCCTCGTCGGGCTCCCGCGCGTCGCCCTCTTCTCCGTCACGGCGCCCCCCGAGCTCCAGCCCTACGACCCGGTCCAGCAACGGGGGCGGCATGTCTACATCGCGAACGGGTGCGTCTACTGCCACTCGCAGCAGATCCGCAACGCCGCGTTCACGACCGACGTGCTCCGGGGTTGGGGCGACAGGGCGTCGGTCCCCGCCGATTACGTCTACGACAGGCCGCACCTCCTGGGGACGATGCGGACCGGTCCGGACCTGATCAACGTGGGGGTGCGGCTCCCGAACGCCGACTGGCACCTGATCCACCTCTACGACCCGCGTTCGCTGGTCGAGTGGTCGATCATGCCGGCGTTCCCGTACCTCTTCGAGGAGAAGGACCCGGAGGCGGTCGGGCCGGGGGACCGGGTGGTGCCGGTTCGCGGGCCGCGGGCGCCGGCGGGGAAGGTCGTCGTCGCGACGGAGGATGCACTCGCGCTCGTCGAGTACCTGCTGAGCCTCCGCCGGGTCTACCCGGTCCCGGAGGTTGAGAGCGCTCCGGGCGCGGAGGGAGTCGGACCGGCGGCGGGGGCTGCGGGCGCCGCCGCGGCGCGGGCGCCGGCCTCCGGGCCCGGCGGCCGGACGATGCCATGAGCGCGAGAGACGATGGGCCGGTCGCCCCCGGGGGGGCGGGGGGCGGCGCCCCCCGAGATCCGCACGAGGGCGGGGGAGCGGGCGGGACGGGGGAGGCTCGCGGCGGCGGAAATCCGCCGGAGCGGGTCGGCCGGGGGATACCGGGATACCGCGATGCGACGCGGGGGCACCGCGAAGTACCGGGCGCCGAGGTCTCGGCGCACGAGGAGGCGCTCCCGGAGCCGGGCGAACACGACCTCGAGCCGGACGTGGAGCGGATCCACCGACCGATCTTCCGCGAGGTGCGCGACCCCGTCGAGGGGCGCGAGCCGGCGCCGTGGTGGGTCTGGGCGGCGACGGCGCTCGCGCTCTTCTGGGGAGGGTGGTACCTCGGGCGCTACGGCGGCCGGTTCGGTGCATCGACCGAGTTCCCCTCCGGACGCCTCGAGGGGCTCGTGGTCGAGGCGGCGGGCGCGGAGGCCGCCGGGGCCGCCGCCGATCCGGTCCAGGCGGGGATGCGTCTCTACGCCACTCACTGCCAGAGCTGCCACCAGCAGACCGGGCTCGGGGTGCCCGGCGTCTTCCCACCCCTCATCGGGTCGGAGTGGGTGACCGGCGCCCCGGAGCTGCCGGTCCTCATCCTGCTGCACGGGCTCCAGGGGCCGATCACCGTCGGGGGGGAGGGGTTCGCGGGCGCGATGCCCGCATGGCAAGACCTGCTCTCCGACGCGGAGATCGCGGCGATCGCGACGTACATCCGCCAGTGGGGAACCAACGACGCGCCCGCCGTCGGGCCCGACCTCGTCGCGGCGCTCCGGTCGGCGACGTCGGAGCGCCGGACCCCGTGGACCGTCGAGGAGCTGCGGGCGGCGGCGGAGTCGCCGGAGGTGCGGGGGGCGGTGGAGGGGGCGGGGGCGGGGGGTGGAGCCGGTGCGGGAACGGGTGCGGGAACGGGTGCGGGAACGGGTGCGGGCGCGGGCGCGGGCCCACCGGGAGGTGAGCCGTGACGGGGCGGCGGGGGCGGCAGGGGTGGGAGGCGCACGCCGTTTCCGCTCTCTTCGACGATCCGGCGCGGGTCGATGCGGCGCTTCGGGCGCTGGTCCACGCGGGGTTGCCGAGGGATCTGGTCGACGTCGTCGTCACCGAGGAGGCGGCGCGGCGTTTCTACCCGGGCCGTGCGCGCCCCCTCGGGCGAGACGCGATTCGGTACGCGGGGGCGGGCGGTCTGATCGGGTTGATCGTCGGCGCGACGCTCTCGCTGGCGATCATCGCGCTCCCGGGGCTCGCCGCACCGGGGCTCACGGCGATCGTGCAGCTCCTGGGGCCGAACCTCGCCACGGTGAGCGGCGCGGTCGTCGGTGCGTTGATCGGCCTCCTGACCCGCCGGCGCGCCGAGCCACGGCATGCACGGGTGGTCGAGGCGCCGGCCTCGATCGTGATGGTCGTGACGGTGCGGACCGAAGAGGAGGCGGACCGCGTCTCCCGGCTCCTCGTCGAGAACGGCGGCCGGGATCCGCGGCGAGAGGTGTGAGGCCCGCCGACCGAAGCCGGAGTCATGTCAGGTCACCCGGACGATGAGGGGCGGGGCGCGCTGCTGCGTCGAACGCGCCTTCCTTTCCAGCGCTTCTTCCGTGCCGAATCGGCGAGCGGCACCCTGCTCCTCGCGACGGCGGTCGTCGCGCTCGGCTGGGCCAACTCGCCTTGGGCGGAGGCGTACTTCCGCCTCTGGGAGGTCGAGGTTTCGGTCGGCGCGGAGGCCCTGGGGTTGACCCTGTCCCTGCAGCACTGGATCAACGACGGCCTCATGGTCGCCTTCTTCTTCCTGGTCGGCCTCGAGATCAAGCGCGAGATCCTGGTGGGGGAGTTGGCTTCGGTCCGGCAGGCGGCGCTCCCGATCGCCGCGGCGCTCGGCGGGATGCTCGTCCCGGCGGGGATCTACATGCTCCTGAACGCCGGGACCGCGGCGGAGAGGGGGTGGGGGATTCCGATGGCGACGGACATCGCCTTCGCGCTCGGCGTCCTGGCCCTCCTCGGGAAGCGCGTGCCGATCGGGCTGAAGGTCTTCCTGGCCGCGCTGGCGATCGTCGACGACCTCGGTGCGGTGATCGTGATCGCCCTCTTCTACACCGGCGAGCTCGCGTGGAACGCACTGGGCCTCGCCGGCATCGTACTCGTGGCGCTCATCATCATCAACCGGCTGGACGTGCGGCACCCGGGCCCGTACGCGCTCCTGGGGATCGTCCTCTGGCTCGCCTTCCTCCGATCCGGGGTGCACGCCACCCTTGCCGGCGTCGTGCTGGCGATGACGATCCCGGCGCGGACCCGGATCGACGCGAAGTCGTTCGTCGCCCTGGGGCGCGCGTACCTGGACGAATTCGAGGCGGCCGGCGCGGGGGGGCGACGCCTCCTGCCGACCCCGGCGCAGCAGGCGGCGCTGCGCGGCCTCGAGCAAGCCGCGGAGGATGTCCAGGCGCCGCTCCAGCGGATCGAGCACGGGCTCCAGGCGTGGGTCTCCTTCGGGATCATCCCTCTCTTCGCCCTTGCCAACGCCGGCGTCGCCGTGATCGGGAACCTCGCCGCATCGCTGACCCACCCCGTCGCCCTCGGGGTCGCCCTGGGGCTGCTCATCGGCAAGCCGATCGGGATCCTCTGCTTCACCTGGCTCGCGATCCGCACCGGGCTCGCGGTCCCGCCGGCAGGCGTTGGCACGGGCCACCTCGTCGGCGTCAGCCTTCTCGGGGGGATCGGCTTCACGATGTCGCTCTTCATCGCGAACCTCGCCTTCGGCACGACCGACGCGCTCGCCATCGCCAAGATCGGGATCCTGTCGGCATCGACCGTGGCCGGGATCGCGGGGCTCACGGTGTTGAGGGCGATTTCGCCGCGGCCGACGCGGTGATGGGAGGGGGTGGGAGGGGGTGGGAGGCGAGCGACGCGGGCCGGGAGTCCAGCGCGGCGAGCGAACCCCGACCCGGCCCGACGCCCGGCCCGGATGGACCGCCCGCCGCCGCGGGCGCTGACGAAAGGGAAACGATGAGTCGGACCCGTGTGCTGATCCTCGGCGCCGCCGGGCGCGACTTCCACGACTTCAACATCCTCTATCGCGACGATCCGTCGACCGAGGTCGTCGGGTTCACCGCGCAGCAGATCCCCCATATCGCCGGGCGGCGATACCCACCGGAGCTCGCGGGGCCCCTCTACCCCAATGGGATCCCGATCCACGAGGAGTCGCGCCTCGAGGAGCTGATCCGCGAGCTCCGCGTCGACCGGTGCGTCCTGGCGTACTCCGATCTCTCGCACCTTGCGGTCATGCACCTGGCCAGCCGCGCGAGTGCCGCCGGCGCCGACTTCCTCCTCCCGGGCGCCACGCGGACGATGCTCGAGGCGAACCGACCGGTGATCGCGGTCTGCGCCACGCGAACCGGGGCCGGGAAGAGCCAGACGAGCCGGGCGATCGTGCGCCTGCTGCGAGAATCGGGGCGGCGGGTCGTCGTTCTCCGCCACCCGATGCCTTACGGCGACCTCGCGGCCCAGCGGGTTCAGCGCTTTGCCGACGAAGGGGACCTCCGGCGCTATCGGGTCACGATCGAGGAGCGCGAGGAATACGAGCCCCACCTCGAGACCGGGTCCGTGGTCTACGCCGGCGTCGACTACGAGGCGATCCTCCGTGAGGCGGAACGGGAGGCCGACCTCCTCGTCTGGGATGGCGGGAACAACGACACCTCCTTCCTCCGCGCCGACCTCTACATCACCGTTGCCGACCCCCACCGCGCCGGGAACGAGCTGACGTACCACCCGGGCGAGACCAACGTTCGCCTCGCCGATGCGGTCGTGATCAACAAGGTCGACACCGCCGAGCCGGACGCGGTCCTACGGGTCCGGGAGAACGTCCGGTCCGTGAACCCGAAGGCGGTGATCCTCGAGGCCGCCTCGCCGATCTTCGTCGATGCGCCGGACCGGCTCCGTGGCCGGCGGGTCCTGGCGATCGAGGACGGGCCCACGCTGACGCACGGCGAGATGCGTTACGGCGCCGCAACGATCGCGGCCCGGAAGGCGGGTGCGGCCGAGGTCGTCGATCCCCGGCCGTTCGCCGTCGGCGAGATCGCCGCGACGTTCGCCGAGTACCCGGGGATCGGGGCGGTCCTCCCCGCCATGGGGTACGGCGAGGCGCAGGTGCGGGACCTCGAGGCGACGTTGCGGCGCGCCGTGGAGGGCGGCGTTGAAGCCGTCGCCGTCGGGACGCCGATCGCCCTCGATCGGCTGATCGAGATCCCGGTCCCGCACGCTCGGGTGCGGTACGAGCTCCAGGTCCTGGGCCGCCCCGGGCTGGAGGACCTCCTCGCCCCGTTCCTTGGAGGGGACGCGTAGGCGTTCGCACCCACCCGAGCCGGAGGATGCCGCCATGTACGACACGATCATGGTCCCGCTGGACGGGTCGGCGTTCTCGGAGCAGGCGATCCCGGTCGCGGCGGCGATCGCCCGGCGGGAGGGGGCGCGGCTCCGTCTCGTCCACGTCCACGAGCCCCTGTACGGCGAGGTCTCCGAGGAGATGGGGAAACGGGTGGAGGCGTACCTCGAAGACGTCGCTCGAAGGATCGCCCTGGCTTCGGGGGTCCGGGTCGACACGAGGCGGCTGGTCGGGAGGGTCGTCGAGCAGCTCATGAGCTTCGCCGATGCCGCGGCGGTCGACTTGATCGTGCTGACGACGCACGGCCGGAGCGGGTTCAGTCGCGCCTGGCTCGGCAGCGTCGCCGATGCGCTCATTCGGGGGGCGGGGGTGCCGGTCCTCGCCATGCGTCCGGCGGTCGACGCCGCGTCCGGCGGATCGCCGGCCGAGCCCTCCGCCTTCCCGGCGCCCGGTGTGTTCCGGCGGGTCCTCGTCCCGCTCGACGGTTCCGAGCTCGCCGAATCCGTGTTGGAGCATGCGACTGCGCTGGGCGGACCCGAGGCAGCGTACACGCTGCTCGCGGTCGTCCCGGCGCCGGCGCCCGGGGAATTGGGCGCCGTGCGCTTCGGCCTCGCGCCGGACCGGGTGGAGGTCGAAAGGCGGCGGGCGGAAGTGGGGCGGTATCTCGCGCGGGTCACGGAGAGGATACGACGGGGGCCGAGCCGCGTCGAGGGCGTGACCCGGGTGGCCGCGCTGCCGGCGCTCGCGATCCTCGAATATGCCGCCCAGCATGGAGTCGACTTGATCGCCATGGCGACGCACGGCTGCGGCGGGATACGCCGCTGGGTGCTCGGCAGCGTCGCCGACAAGGTGGTTCGCGGCGCGGAGTGTCCCGTGCTCGTGCTGCGACCTCGGACCCCGTAGCGGGGTGCGGCACACGATCTGACGACGACGCTTGCGGATTCGCCCCCGCCGGTCGAGGCGGGGGCGCGGCGCCTGCCAGTGGAGGGGCCATGCGACTCGACCGGATCGCGATCGGCATCGATTTCAGTGAGAGTTCGCTCGACGCGGCGCGCTGGGCGACCCGGCATTTCGCCCCGGGCGCGGAGGTCGTACTGATCCACTGCCTCGAGATCGTCCCGACGCCGAGCTTCCTCGGCGACATCCTCCCGAGGGGCGACGAGATGGAGAAGAGTGCCCGCGAGGGGGCCGAGCACCGGCTTCGCGAGGTCGCCCGGTCGCTCGGAACGGAGCGGAACTGGATCGAGGTGCGGTCGGGGCGGCCGCCGGACCAGATCGCGGCGGTCGCCATGGAGCGGGGCGTCGACATCATCGTGGTGGGGGAGCACGGCCACCACCGCGGCTTCTGGGGCGTGCTCGGCAGCACGGCGGAGCAGCTCGTCCGCACCTCGCCGGTACCGGTGCTCGTCGCCCGGTACCTCCCGGCCGGACCGCCCCGGACGATCCTCCTCCCGACCGGCGAATCGGAACTGATGTCCGAGGCGCACCGGTGGGGCCGCTTCCTCGCCGAACGCTTCGGCGCCCGCGCCATCGCCCTCTACGCCGCGAGCCCGGCGCTGGTGGGACGGATGCGCGCCGTGTCGTCGACGACGAAGGAGCACGAGCTGGAGGAGCAGATCCTCAGGCAGGGAAGGGAGTGGCTCGAGGGGCTCCTCGAGAAGGAGGGCTTCGAGCCCGGCGAGGTCCGCGCGCAGGTCGTGATCGGCAGCGCCGGGGCCGAGATCGTCGCCGCCGCCGAGCGCTACGGCGTCGATCTCATCGTCATGGCGAGCCGAGGCGCGGGCCGCGTCGGACAGGCGCTCGTCGGGAGCGTCGCCCGCTTCACCCTCCGGGGAGCGGAGTGTCCCGTCCTCGTCGTCAATCAGCCGAAGAAGTGATCGGCCGTGGGGGCTTCCGGGTCCGCGTCGAGGATCTCCCGAACCTTCCTCTCGAGCACGTCGGGGGAGAACGGCTTCGACAGGAACGCTGCGCGGACCGGGAGGGTGCCCGCGCGCAGGACCTCCTGGTCGGTGTACCCCGACATCAGCAGCACCCGCAGCCCGGGGTGATGGGGCACGAGCTGCTCGACCGCCTTCGGGCCGTTCATCCCGGGCATAACCACGTCGGTCAGGAGGAGGTCGATCGGGCCCGCGTGCGTCTGCGCGAGCTGGACCGCCTCGGCGCCGTTCGTCGCCTCGAGGATCGTGTAACCTTGCCGCTCGAGGACGCGGCGGACCAGCGCCCGGACCGAGGGCTCGTCCTCGACGAGAAGGATCGTCTCGGTGCCCCGGGCGACGCTGCGCTTCGGTTGCGCGACCCGGGCCGGGGTCCTCACGCGGCTCCGGTCCCGAGGGAGGAGGATCCGGAAAGTCGCGCCTTTCCCCTCTTCGCTCTCCAGGAGGACGTGCCCCCCGCTCTGCTTGACGATCCCCCACACCATCGAGAGCCCGAGCCCCGTGCCCTTCCCCGGCTCCTTGGTCGTGAAGAACGGCTCGAAGATGCGCTCGTGGAGCTCACGCGGGACGCCGCACCCGGTGTCGGCGACCTCGAGGAGAACGTAGGGGCCCGGCTCGATCGTGCCGCCGGCGTGCTCCTGGCGACGCTCCACCTCCACGTTCGCGGTCGTGAGCGTGATCGCGCCGCCCTCCGGCATCGCGTCGCGGGCGTTGATCAGCAGGTTCATCAAGACCTGCTCGATATGCGTCGGATCGGCGCGCACCGCACCGAGATCGGGGGCGAGCCGCGTCACGAACACGATGTCCTCGCCGATCATCCGGCGGAGCATCGACTCGACCTCCCGCACGACCTCGTTGAGGTTCAACACCTTCGGCTGGAGGACCTGCTTGCGGCTGAAGGCCAGGAGCTGACGGGTCAGCGTCGCCGCCCGCCCGGCGGCCGCCCGGATCTCCGCGAGGTCCGCGGTATAAGGCGAGGCATCGCCGACCTCCTCCAGGAGGAGGTCCGTACGACCCTGGATCGCCGTCAGCAGGTTGTTGAAATCGTGGGCGATCCCCCCCGCGAGCCGCCCGACCGCCTCCATCTTCTGCGCTTGCTGGAGCTCGGCCTCCCGCTCCCGTAGCGCCTTCTCCACGCGCTTCCGGTCCATCGCCGCGCCGAGCGTCTCGGCCGCGAGGCGAATCGCATCGATCTCGGCGACGGACCAGCTCCTGTCGCACCGGCAGTCGTCGAACCCGAGACACCCCACCAGCTCGTTCCCCACGAAGATCGGCGCGAGGAGCATCGACCGCGCCCCGCTGCTTTCGAGGATCGCGCGCTCGGCATCGGCGAAGTCGTTCCGGCTCCCGTGCACGACCTCGCCACGGCCGAGCCGATCGACCCACCGGGCGATGGCCGGGGCATCGAGCAGGGTCCCATCGATCCCCGTCACCTCGCGAAGCGACCCCGATGCCGGGCGCCGTCCACTCGTACCGCAGCCGGGCCCGAGGCTGGCCCCCCTCATCCCGCCGCGCCGTGATGACGAAGGCGCGGCTCGCTCCCGCACCCTCGCCGAGTCGGCGGAGCACCGCCCGGATCGCGCCCTCCCACTCGTTCTCGCGGAGGAACCGCTCGGAGGCGAAACCGACGGCCTGGAGAATCGAGTCCCGCCGGCGCACCTCTCGCTCCGACCGGACCCGCTCGGTGATGTCTCGCCCGACACCGACGATCCCTTGGATCTTGCCGTTCCGGTCGCGCAGCGGCGAGATCGAGCTCTGGATGTGGCGCTCCCCGAGGGCGCCCTGCCAGACCCACTCGTAGATGACGTGCTCCCCCTCGAGCGCTCGGCGGTGCGGCCCCTCGTGAACCTCGCCACCCTCCCGGCCCAGGATCTCGGTCGGCGTGTGGCCGATCCACTTCGCGGGATCGACCCCTTCGCGCTCGAGCCAGCAGCCGTAAATGCCGAGGTAGCGGCGGTCGCGGTCGAGCGCGTAGATCAGGTCGTCGGCGGAGGAGACCAACGAACGGAACCGCTCCTCGCTCTCCTGGATCGCTGCGGCGGCGAGGACCCGTTCGGTGATCTCCTCGTTCGATACGACGACCCGCGCCGGCTCATCCTGCGCCCCCTCCACCCGGCAGACCCGCATGAGGAACCACCGGACTCCCCCGTCCCCATCGCAGGGGTACTCGATCTGGAACTCCCGCTGCTCGCCGGCGAGCACCGCCTGCAGCCCCGTCCACGCGGCTCGCGCCTGCGGCGTCGGGTCGCCGCGCAACGCCTCGCAGTCGGGGATGAAGATCGTCCCGACCGCGTCGTCCGCGCCCCCCGCACCCTCCTCCGCCTGCCGGCGCACCACCCGGGTGCCGGCCAGGATCTTGCCCGTCTCGTCGAGGACCGCGATACGCTGACGCAGCCCGATGATCACCGAGCGCAGCAGCCGGTCGGTGTCCCGTAGCTCCCGCTCGATCCGGTCGCGCTCGCGCCGCTCACGACGGAGTCCGGCGCCGAGGATCGCTCCGCCGGCGACGGCGATGAGAGCGCCGACGCCGACCACCGCCGCTCCCCCGAGCTGCAGGGCCGCCGCCGCACCCGCCGGCCCGAGTCCCGATGCGACGATCGCCGCCGCACCGCCCACCGTGAGCGCGAGGCCGGCTACGCCCAGCCACGCCCCGCTGCGGATGCGCCCTTTCACCGAGATCGACATGACGCTCCCGTCTATCACCCCCCCCACCTCCGGCCGCCGGGGCGGGTCCTTGGTTTCCGGCTGGAGAGTATCGGCCCTGCCGGCCACCGCCTTGAACGCTCCGCCCGGCCCTTCCCGGTCCCCCGCCGCTCGTTGCCGCGCGTTCCGACCGTCGTTATATTTTTCCGGACAGGGATAATGGCGTAAATCGTTACGTGCTACGCACGTTCCGGAAACCAACGGGAGGTGGGGCTCCGTGGCCGGGCACAGCAAATGGGCACAGATCAAGCGTAAGAAGGCCGCCAACGACGCCAAGCGCGGGAAGCTGTTCACCAGCCTGATCCGCGAGATCACCGTCGCCGCCCGCTCGGGCGGGGGGGATCCCAACTTCAACCCCCGGCTCCGACTGGCGATCGACAACGCGAAGGCGGCGAACATGCCGGCGGACAACATCGAGCGCGCCATCAAGCGCGGGACCGGCGAGCTCGAGGGCGTCGACTACGAGGAGATCTCGTACGAGGGGTACGGCCCGGGGGGCGTAGCGCTCTACATCGAGACGCTGACCGACAACGGGAACCGCACCGTGGCCGAGGTGCGCCACGCCCTGAACAAGCACGGCGGCAGCCTCGGCACCGCGGGTTCGGTGGCGTGGCAGTTCGAGCGTAAGGGCCAGATCTACATCGATGCGTCGCGATACGACGAGGAGGCGCTGATGATGGCGGCGCTCGAGGCCGGTGCCGAGGACATGCAGCGCGAGGACGAGACCTACGTGGTCAGCACGGACCCCGCGAGCTTCCATGGGGTGCAGGACGCCCTGCGGGAGCGCGGGATCGTCTTCGAACAGGCGGAGCTGGCCATGGTGCCGAAGGCGATGGTCGAGGTCGCGGGCGCGGAGGCGCAGCGGCTGGTCCGCCTCCTCGAGGCCCTCGAAGACCTCGACGATGTCCAGAAGGTCTGGTCGAACGCCGACATCGACGAGGAGGCGCTGGCGGAGGCCGCCTCCTGATGATCGTCCTGGGGGTCGATCCGGGGACGGCATCGACCGGTTACGGCGTCGTCGCACGGGGGAGCGACGGCGCCGTTTCGCTGCTCGAATGCGGCGTGATCCGGACCGATCCGGGCGCGGAGCTCCCCCAGCGCCTCAAGGAGATCTACCTGGGGATCGGCGAGGTCCTCACGCGCCACTCCCCGGAGATCATGGCGGTCGAGGGGGTCTTCTACGGCAAGAACGTGAGGACGACGGTGGTGCTCGGCCACGCCCGCGGCGCGATCCTCCTCGCGGCGACGCTCCGCGACCTGCCGGTCGTCGAGTACGCGCCCGCCGAGGTGAAGAGCGCGATCGTCGGCACCGGCCGGGCGACGAAGGAGCAGGTCCAGTTCATGGTGCAGCGGCTGCTCCGCCTCAAGTCGCCGCCGCGACCCTCGGACGCGGCGGACGGGGTGGCGGTCGCGCTGGCGCACTGCTACGCGGCCACGCTGCCCCGAGCGCCGGAGCCGATGCACTTCACCGCGGCGATGCTCAGGCGGCGGCGCTGAGCGGTGCGGCCGGGACCGGCCGCCGTGGGCGGGGGTACGAGAGAGAATGATCAGCAGGATTCGTGGTACGCTGCTCCGCCGGGAGCTGGAGTCTGCGGAGGTGATGACGCCGGGCGGCGTCGCCTACGAGGTGGCGATCCCGCTCTCCGTCTACGAGCGTCTCCCGCGCGAGGGCGCGGAGGTCGAACTCGTGACGCACTACGTCGTCCGGGAGGACGGCGCGGCGCTCTACGGTTTCCTCGACCCCCGCGAGCGGACGATGTTCGCGCGGCTGCTGACCGCCTCGGGGATCGGACCCCGCCTCGCGCTCAGCATGCTGTCGACGCTGTCGCCGGAGCGGCTCGTGCGCGCCATCGCCGAGCGCGACATCGCCTCCCTCCGCCAGGTCCCGGGGCTCGGCGCGAAGAAGGCCGAGCGTCTGGTCCTGGAGCTCGCCGACAAGCTCGACGACATCGCCGTCGCCGCCGCGGGGCCCCGCCCTGAGGGGCGCGCCGCGGAGGAGGCGATCGGCGCCCTCGTCGCCCTCGGCTACTCGCCGGCCCAGGCGACCGCGGCGGTTCGCCGCGCCCTTGACGAAGCGGGCGACATCCAGGGCTCCGAGTTGATCAAGGCCGCCCTCGCCCGCGTCGGCTGACCGCCCGGGCGACGGCGCCCGACTTCACTCCGTCCCGGGAGCGGGCTTCGGTTCCGGCGACGGCGGCGTCCGCCCCCGCCGCGGCCCGTCGATCCCCAGCCGCACGTAAAGGCGGGGCCGCCACTCCTCCCCGATCCGCTCCTCGTGCAACAGCTCCAGCGTGACCATCGGGCCGATCTCCGAGCCGCTCCGGAACCGGACCCCCGCGCCGACGTTGACCGCGGGGACGAAGACATCCCGCTCGGGAGCCTCGGGCGGCGCCCAGATGTGGTAGGCGGCCCCGCCGACCACGGCGTAGAACTCCGTCGGCGTATCCTTGAAGAAATCGAGGTAGTCGCCGGTCCAGACGCGGGCGAGCGCGGCCTGCAGCCCCACCATGAGCCCACCGTCCTTGGTCGACCCGTAGAGCGTCGCCCCGGCGCCGAGGCCGAAGCGGGTCATCCACTGCCCTTTGTCGCCGTGGAGATAGTTGCGGCCGAGGAAGGCGAGCAGCTCGTACTCGCTCTCCGCGGGTCGCGAGGCGAAGAGAAAGCTCACCCCCTGGTAGGAGGGGGCCAGATTCGGATTCGTCCGCCCCATCCCGGGCGTCGTGTCGGACGGAGGGGCGGCCGCCCCGGGTGCCTCCTGGCCGGCCGCCGGCACCGATACGGCGAGCAGACCGAGGAGGGGAAGGAGGACGCGTAAGGGCGCCGTCGCGACGACGTCGGGCGCGGGAACGGCAGGGGAGCGGGTCATGGCGTCGATCCAGTCGAGGTTGTCCATCGGGCGCGACGGCGCCGCCGGTGCAGCGGTCGCGCGGACCGGGGCCGAATCACGGACCGGCCGTTTTCACTGCCAGATTCGTGCGGAGAGGAAGGTGTGCCGACCGGCCGCAACATCGACGTGGCCCAGGCCGATGGTGCGGACCGCCCCGTCCCCCGCGCCGGATGCGATCTCGAGAGTGAGCGCGTGCGTCCCGGGGGGGAGTCGGAGCCGGACGAGGCCGATCCGCCCGGGGAGGAGCTGCCACGACCGTGTGTCGGCCTGCTCGAGGGCCGCCGTGCCCAGGTTGGTCAGGAGCCCCACCACCTGGCCGGCGGTCTCGTCCTTCTCGCCGATCGACTTCTCCAACCCGCGGGTCAGGGCCAGCTTCGACACCGCCCGGGCGACGGTGCGGGCGACGATCGCCGCACGTTCCTCCTCGAAGTCGCGGACGACGGCGCGGGAGAGGTCCGCCGCGACCTCGACCCGGGCGTCGGCCCCGCAATCCGCGACGACGCGCATCACGGTGGCCGGCTCGCGGTCCAGACGAAAGGTCGGCCAGGCGATCCGGAGGAGGTAGGGGTTCTCCTCCTTGCAGTCTTCCTCCTTCTCGTCTTTGCAGTCGTGCGCATCCGACCGATCGGACGAGAACTCGACGCGGACCCCCCTCGGCCGACGGCCGTACCAGATGCCGTCGCGTTCGCCGGCGAGGCCCGCCGCCTCGAGGACCTGGGCGGCGAGGAGCGCCGCGGCGCCGAGGCGGTCGTCGGCCTCGCCCCCCGTCAACCGCTTCGCCTCCTCGGGCTCGAGGAGGAGCGTCACCGACTGCTGCACCCGATGTGCGACGAACCCCTGCTCGACGACGATCACCACCTCCCCCTCGCCCTCGGGGAGCGGCCGCGCCAGGGACGTATCGACGGGCGCGCCGCCCCCGCGCAGCGCGAGCGCGTTGCGGTACGCGACGTCGGCGTCGTTCCACTCCCCGGCGGCCTCGAAGACCGCGCCGGTGAAGTCGCGCAGGAAGGCGTCGAGCGGGGTGGAGCGGGGGTCGGGGTCACGGCGGTCGCGCTCGAGGAGGAACCCGATGCGTCGCGCCTCGACGGCCGCGCCCTCGACGTCGCCACGGCGAAGGAAGTTGAGCGCGCCGTAGTAGTGGATCAGGAGCCGCTCGGTCCGACCGGGCTCGTAGGGGAGGACCCGGTCGCTCGTCACCAGCGAGGCCGCCGCCTTGGAGATCCGCTTGGTGTAGCGGTCCTCGGCGAGGTCCACGGCGCGGCGCAGCGCCGAGTCGCTCGCCTCGTAGCGGCCGGCGTAATGGGCGAGGATCCCGGCGTACAGCGCGCGGAGCAGCTCATCGCCATGCGCGGTCCCGTTCCCCCCTGCCACCTCGGCCAGCGCGGAATCCGCGTGGCCGGTGGCGAGGAGCCGGCGCAGTGCGTCGTCCTTGCGGGCGAGCCCGTTCGGTGCGACGTCGTAGCCGGCGAAGAGCCCGGCGCACGCCGTGCTCGCCAAGGTCAGGCCGGCGAGCAGGAGGAGGCGCGGCCGGGCGCGGAGGGCTGGCCGGGGATACATGCGTCAGCGGTCGTGCTTCTCCAGCACGATCACCCGCTCGCGGGCGTGTGCGATCGCATCGGCCAGCTTGGCGTAGGCGTCGCCGACCGCCTCGATCTTCTCGAGCTCCAGACGATGCAGGAAGAGCCGGTACTGGATCAGCGCCTCGATCGGCCGGAGCTGTTTGTCCAGGACCGTCGCGATCCGATAGTCGAGGAGCGGGTCCCCCGCCCGGAGGATGCTCGCCCTGTCGTACCGGTCGAGCGCGCCTTTCAGGTCGCCCCGCGCGACCAGGTCGTCGCCCTCCCGGATCAGCGCCTCGGCCACCGCGTCGGCTCGCCCGGCCGTCGTCGCATCCCGCGGCTCGTCGACGAGGCGGATCCCCTGCGCCTCGCGGTAGCCGTAACTCGAGACCCGCCCGCCCCGGAGCTGCACCAGCGCGAGCTGGCCGACCGCATCGCGCGGCGCACGGTCCAAAGAGGCCGGGACCAGGATCATTCCGTTCCCGGCGTGGCGGATCGACCAGGCATCGGGCGTCGTCCCCGTCGCCGCGAAGACCTCGACCTCGTTCATCCCGAGCACGACCTCGCCCCGGGCGACCGCCTCGCAGATCCCCGGCGAGCAGCGGGAGAGCGCCACGGCGGCGAGGGAATCCCGCTCCGCCCGCATCCGCTCCCGCTCGGCCTCGCCCCGCCGACTCGCCTCCACGATCGAGGCATCCGCCGTCGGGACCCGATCGCCGTTCTTCAGGATCGGCTCCTCTCGCACCCGCTTCGGAGTGCAGGCGACGACCCCCGCCGCCACGATCAGCACCATCGAACGCCTCATGTGCGTACCCTCGGATGCAGGGGAACTCCGCGGCCCGCGCACCCGTCGGCCGGGCCGCTCCTCCGGGACCGGAAGACGATGAATCCGCCCGCCGGTCGGCTCACCACCCCAGACGGCTCCGCTCGATGTACTTCTTGATCTTGTGCTGCCCGACCCAGACCTTCACGTTCGACTCCAGGTCCACCAGCGTCGCGTCGACCTGGTAGAAGACGACCTTCTCCCGGCCCTCCTCGTCCTCGATCGCCTGGATCTCGCCCTGCAGCATGTACCGCGCGCCCAGCTCCTGGCCGAGGCGCGCCCGCGTATCCGCGCGCGCGTGCTCCTGCTGGTCCTGACGCTCCGCCCGGACCTCCTGCCGCTCGTCCGAGCTCGCCACCACGCGCACCGCCCCCGAGTTCACGAACGCCCGCTCCAGGTCGCGGATGAACGTGCTCACGGGGATGTGCTCCATCGTCCGGTTCCGGAACTCCCCCACGATCACCGCCGGCGCTTCGCCGCCGTTCGCCTCGGCGTACCGCCGCGCCCACGCGCCGCTCAGGCTCTGTTCGATCAGCGCGTTCGCGACGAGCCGCGAGTCGGTGTCGTTCCACCGGCCCGACAGGTCCGTGACGGATGTCGGATCGATTCGGGAGACTTTCTTGCCCCCACAGGCCACGGGGGCGGTCAGAAGGGCCGCGAGGAGGAGGACGCGTGGGAGGTACGACGCGGCCGACATGGGTAAGCGGGACATTTTGCCTCCGATCGTGAAGGTTCGGCCTCCGCCCGCTTCTACACGGTGGCGCGGCCCGAAGTTCGCGCCCGGCCGGACCGCTGGAGCCCCGGCGGCCGATGTGCTATTCTACGGGGGCGGCAACCGGTGGGCGCGGGCCGCGTTGCTTCGGGAAATTTTCGGCCTCAGGGGGGTACACCCGCCTGTCGCGGTCGACCGGGCCGAGCCCCTCGGCACGGGTCGGTGCTTCCACCCCCAGGCAGTGCAGCCATGCGATCGGAGATCACGACCCCGGAAGTCCTGAACGAGGAGAGCGACGTCGAGCTCTCGCTGAGACCCCAGCGGCTGGCGGAGTTCGTCGGACAGCCGAAGGTCAAGGAGAGCCTGCGCATCGCGATCGATGCGGCGCTCTCGCGGCGGGAGCCGCTCGACCACACCCTCTTCCACGGCCCGCCGGGGCTGGGGAAGACGACGCTCGCGATGCTTATGGCGCGGGAGCTGGGGGTCAACATCAAGACCACGTCGGGGCCGGTGCTGGAGAAGCCGGGCGACCTGGTCGGGATCCTGACGAACCTGCGCGAGGGGGACATCCTCTTCATCGACGAGATCCATCGCCTGCGGCCGATCATCGAGGAGTTCCTCTATCCGGCGATGGAGGACTACAAGATCGACATCCGGCTTTCGGAGGGTCCGAAGGCGCAGACGGTGACGGTCCCGATCGAGCGGTTCACGCTGGTCGGCGCGACGACGCGCTTCGGCTTGCTGACCCCGCCGATGCGGGCGCGGTTCGGGATCATCCAGCGGCTGAACTACTACGACACGAAGGAGCTGGCGTTCATCATCGAGCGGAGCGCGGAGATCCTGCGGGTCGGGTGCGAGGCGGAGGGGGCGCGGGAGATCGCGCGACGCTCTCGGGGAACGCCCCGGGTGGCGAACCGGCTGCTCCGCCGGGTGCGCGACTATGCGCAGGTCCGGGCCGACGGGGTGATCACGAAGGCGGTCGCGGATGAGGCGCTGCGGATGCTGGACGTCGACGAGTACGGGCTCGACGAGATGGACGGCCGGATCCTGAAGGCGATCATCGAGCACTTCGACGGCGGGCCGGTCGGGCTGAACACGTTGGCGGTGGCGGTGGGGGAGGATGCGGGGACGTTGGAGGAGGTCTACGAACCGTTCCTGATCCAGAACGGTTTCCTGATGCGCACGCCGCGGGGCCGTGTGGCGACGAACCGTGCCTTCGAGCGGTTCGGCTACGCGCTCCCGGCGTCGCGGACGGGCGAGGCGCCGGCGCAGGGGAACCTCTTCGAGGGGTGACGAGGCGGCGGATCCTTCGGTGATGGGTGGGGAGTCTGCGTCGGTGTCGAAGCGGGATCGCATCGAGGTGTGAAGTGGAGATCGTACGACTCACCCCGGAGGACTGCCGACTCTTCTCGGCGCGGTTCGCGGAGCACGGCAACTCGCACCGGCGGATGGCCGGGGCGCTCGGGGAGGCGGGGGCGACGGCGGCGCTGGAGCGGATCCGGGTCTTGCGGCGACTCGAGGCGCACTTCGCGATCGACCTGGGCTCGCTCTGCCATCGGTTCGAGCGGCGCGACGACGCGGCGACCCACCCGCTGGAGCGGCTCGTCCTGAACTACGTGGCGGCGTGGCGGCGCGTCGACGATGGGGCCGAGGAGCTTTGGGTCAGGGTCGACAGGGTGCGGGCGTTGCGCGAGCTGATCGAGGCGGGCGATACGGTCGACGGGGAGAAGTGAGCGGCGGGCCCGCGGAGTGTAGGGGCGGCGCCGCGGCGGTTCGGGGCGGGGGCGCGTGAGTTCGCCGGTCGGCCGCGGGTGACGGCGCGATCCGGGGTCGGGATCGGAGCGGGGCTCTCCGGACGGAGGGTCCCGCTTCGACGTTTCGGGGGCGTGGCGCTCCTGCGGGGGCGTAACGCGCCCGGTCACGATCGCGGTGACGTGACCGGCGCCGCAGGTGGGTCGCGCCGTGCGCGACATCGCCTCGGGGGTTAGATTCGCCGCCGGCAACCCGCCCCGTTTCGGGGTGTACAAGGGGGCCGCCGGGCCGGGCGCGGTATCGCCGCGGGGCTGTGGGGGCCGCGGCCGGCGCCGGCGGGGGGAGGCCGTCCGCCCGGGGTGCGGGCGGCGGGGCCCGGTGCGGATCGGAGGTGTGGGCCCCGGGGATGCACGAGGGGAGCGGTTTTGGTCAGGGAACGCGAGCGCTACGCCACTTCGGATTTCGATTACGTCCTTCCGCCGGATCGGATCGCCCGTCATCCGGCGGACCGTCGGGACGAGAGCCGGCTCCTGGTGTTGGACCGGCGCACGGGGGAGGTCCACCATCGCATCTTCCGCGATCTCGCGGAGCTGATCCCGCCGGGGGACGCGCTGGTCCTGAACGAGACGCGGGTCTTCCCGGCGCGGCTGATCGGGCGCCGGGGGGGTGGGGGAGAGGCGGAGGTGCTGCTGCTGCGCCCGGTCGAGGGGGCGGGGGAGGGGGCCGGTCTCTGGGAGGCGCTCGTCCGCCCCGGGGCGAAGCTTCGGCCCGGACGCGTCGTCGAGGTCGCCGATGAGCTGCGGGTCGAGATCGTCGACGTCACCTCCGACGGGAGCCGGATCGTCCGGCTCCTGACTCCGCTCCCGGAGGAGGAGGCGATCGACCGCTACGGCCGGATCCCGCTCCCGCCCTACATCGATCGCGAGGCCGAGGCGGAGGACGCCGAGCGGTACCAGACCGTTTTCGCCCGGGAGCGGGGATCGGTTGCCGCGCCCACCGCGGGGCTGCATTTTACACAGTCTTTGCTCACGACGCTCGAGGACCGGGGGGTGCGGCTGGTCCGCCTCGTGCTCCACGTCGGCGTCGGGACGTTTCGGCCGGTCGAGGTCGAGGACCCGGCGGAGCACCGGATGCACGCGGAGCGCTACGCCGTCTCGGACGAGGCCGCGGCGGCGCTCAACGCGGTGCGTGCCCGCGGCGGCGCGATCTGGGCGGTGGGGACGACCGTCGCCCGGACGCTGGAGACGGTGGCCGATGAGGCGGGGGTGATCCACCCCGGTGCGGGGTGGACCGACCTCTTCATCCGCCCGCCGTACCGGTTCCGGGCCGTGGACCGGCTGATCACGAACTTCCACCTTCCGCGCTCGACGCTGCTCATGCTGGTCGCGGCGTTCGGCGGGTACGACCGGGTGATGCGGGCGTACCGGGAGGCGGTCGAGGCGGGGTACCGGTTCTACTCGTACGGCGATGCGATGCTGATCCTCTGAGGGCGGGGCGGGGTACGCGAGGCATGTTCGAATACGAGCTCGAGGCGACGACGGGCGCGGCGAGGGCGGGGCGGTTCAACTTGCCGCACGGCCAGGTCCGGACGCCGGCGTTCATGCCGGTCGGGACGCAGGCCGCGGTCAAGACGTTGACGCCGGAGGAGGTCGCGGGGATCGGCGCGCAGATCGTCCTCGGCAACACGTACCACCTCTTCCTGCGCCCGGGGCACGAGGTGGTGCGGGAGATGGGCGGTCTGCACGCCTTCATGAACTGGCCGAAGCCGATCCTCACCGACTCCGGCGGGTTCCAGGTCTTCAGCCTCGCGGCGATCAACGAGGTTCGGGAAGATGGCGTCGTCTTCCGGAGCCACATCGACGGGACCCGGCACCTCTTCACCCCCGAGCGGGTGATGGAGATCGAGCGGGCGCTCGGTGCGGATGTCATCATGGCGTTCGACCAGGTGCCGCCGGGGGGCGCCGAGCGGGACCTTGCCCTGGCCGCACACGAGCGGACGCTCCGCTGGCTGGAGCGGTGCCGGGAGCGCTTCGCCGCGCTGGCCGCGGAGGACGGACCGTCGCAGACCCTCTTCCCGATCGTGCAAGGCGCGACCTTCGCGGACCTCCGCCGGGATTCGGTGCGGCGGATCCGCGAGATCGGCGACTGGGACGGGATCGCGATCGGCGGGCTCTCGGTCGGCGAGCCGAAGCCGAAGATGTACGAGATGCTCGAGGTCCTGGAGCCGGAGCTCCCGCCGGACGTGCCGCGCTACCTGATGGGCGTCGGCTACCCCGAGGACCTGATCGAGGGGATCCGCCGGGGCGTCGACCTCTTCGACTGCGTCGCGCCGACGCGGAACGGCCGCAACGGGACGGCGTGGGTCGAGGACGAGGGGCAGGTCAACATCAAGGCGGGGCGGTTCAAGACCGATGCAGGGCCGCTCGATCCGGCCTGCGACTGCTACACCTGCCGGACGTACACCCGGGCCTACCTGCGCCACCTCTACGTGGCCGGGGAGGTCCTCGCGCTCCGGCTGTTGTCGCTGCACAACCTGCGATTCCTCGTGCGGCTGGCCGAGCGGGCGCGGGCCGCGATCCTGGAGGGCACCTTCGAGGGGTGGAGTGAGGACTGGCTCGCGCGCTACCGTGGCGCCCGGGCCGAAACCGAGGGAGGGACGATCTGATGATGAACATGCTGGCACTGCTCGCGGCGCAGGGTCAGGGCGCGAGCCCGGGGCTGGTCCTGGTGATCCAGTTCGTCGCGATCATCGCCATCTTCTACTTCCTTCTGATCCGGCCGCAGCGCAAGGCGCAGCAGCGGCACCAGGAGATGCTGGCGGCGCTGAAGCGCGGCGACCAGGTCATGACCGAGGGGGGGATCCTGGGCGAGGTCGTGCACCTGGCCGAGGATCGGATCACGATCAAGTCGGGCGAGTCGCGGCTGGTCGTGGTGCGGAGCAAGATCGCGCGGGTCCTGACCGGGACGACGCAGGGGGCGGCGTAGCACGATGGCGGTTCGCGAGATCCGGATCCTGGGCGACCCCGTCCTGCGTACCCCCGCCGAGCCGGTGGCGGAGGTCGACGACGAGGTCCGCCAACTCATCGACGACATGCTCGAGACGATGTACGACGCCGACGGCGTCGGCCTCGCGGCGCCCCAGGTGGGGGTGAGCCGGCGAGTCATCGTCATCGATGTTCGGGAGCCGGACGTCGCACCCTTCGGCCTCGTGAACCCGGTCATCGTGGAGCGGGCCGACGAGGTCGAGCGAGGTGAGGAGGGGTGCCTGAGCATCCCGGGGCTGCGCGACATCGTCGAGCGATCGGCGAAGGTGGTCGTCGAGGGGCTCGACCGGGACGGTCTGCCGCGGCGGATCGAGGCGGAGGGATTGCTGGCGCGTGCGCTCCAACACGAGGTCGACCACCTCGACGGGATTCTCTTCATCGACCGGGTCAGCCCGCTCAAGCGCCAGATGCTGCTCAAGCGCTGGCAGAAGATGCGGCGATAGAATCGCGTTCGCCGTCGCGGCGCGTGGCCGCGGACGGTGCGGGATCGTCCTGCGGCAGGGATCAACGGGATTGGAGGAGGTGGCGTGAGGGTACTCTTCTGGGGTACGCCGGACTTCGCGCTCCCGTCGCTCAGGGCGCTTCTGGGCGAGGGGCACGAGGTCGTCGGGGTCGTGACGCAGCCGGATCGGCCGGCGGGGCGGGGTCGTGTGCTCCAGGCGCCGCCGGTCAAGGTGGAGGCGCTCGCGGAGGGGATCCCGGTGCTGCAGCCGGAGCGGGCGCGGGGGGAAGAGTTCCTGGAGGAGCTGCGGCGGCTCGAGCCGGAGGTCTCGGTCGTCGTCGCCTACGGTCAGATCCTGCGCCGGGAGGTGCTCGAGCTCCCGCCGCTGGGGTCGATCAACGTGCACGCGTCGCTGCTCCCGGAGCTGCGCGGGGCGGCGCCGATCAACTGGGCGATCATCCGCGGCCACGCGGAGACGGGCGTGACGATCATGCGGATGGTCGAGAAGATGGACGCGGGCCCGATCCTCTTCCAGGTCCGCGAGCCGATCGGACCGGACGAGCGGGCGAGCGATCTTTGGTCCCGGTTGAGCGAGGTGGGCGCCGCGGCGCTGGTCGAGGCGCTTGCGCTCCTCGCGATCGGGGAGCTCGTGGAGACCGAGCAGGACGAGTCGCGGGCGACGTACGCACCGCGCCTGACGCGGGACGACGCGCGGATCGACTGGTCGCTCGATGCCGAGACGATCGGCCGTTGGATCCGAGGGCTGGACGAGGTACCGGGCGCCTGGACCACCTGGGAGGGGCGGGAGGTGAAGCTCTACCGTCCGCTCCCCGTCCCGGGGGTGGAGCACGGCGAGGCGCCGGGGGTGATCCTGGAGGCGGACTCGCACGACCCGACGCAGGGGCTCTTCGTCGCGTGCGGCGATGGCGCGATCTACGTCCGCGAGGTGAAGCCGGCGGGGAAGCGTCGCATGACGGCGACGGAGTGGGTGCGGGGGCGGGGGCCGAAGACGGGCGACCGCTTCGACGGATGATGCCGAACCTGCCGCGGCTCCACCTCGTGACCGACGATGGGGTGCTCGAGGTGCCCGACTTCGTCGCGTGGGCGGGGCGGATCCTGGCGGCGCACGGCCCTGCCATAGCGCTGCACCTTCGCGGCCGTGACCGCCCGGGCGGCGAGCTCCTCCGTCTCGCGGAGGCGCTGGCGCCGGTCGCGGAAGAGAGCGGCGCGCTCCTGCTGGTCAACGACCGGGTCGATGTGGCGTTGGCGGCGGGCGCTGGCGGGGTCCAGCTCGGGGCGAGGTCGATTCCCGTCGGTGCGGCGAGGCGGCTCCTCGGCGATGGCGCATGGATCGGGTACTCGGCCCACGGGGCGGCCGAGGCGGCGAACGTGGTGGCCGACGGGGCGGATTACGTCATCTTTGGCACGGTCTTCCCCTCGGCCTCGCACCCCGGAGGGGCGACATCGGGGGTCGAGGGGCTGCGTGACGCCATCGAGGCGGCGGGGGCCCCCGTCGTCGCGATCGGCGGGATCACGCCCGAACGGGTCGCCGCGGTCCGGGCGACGGGCGCCCACGGCGTGGCGGTGCTGGGCGGCGTCTGGCGCGCGGAGTGCCCGGTGGATGCGGTCGCCCGGTACCTCGTTGCGATCGGGGAGGGATCATGAGCACGGTCATGGAGACGATCGAGGTCACGCTGAACGGCGAGGCGCGCCGCGTGGCCGCCGGCCGGACGGTCGAAGGCCTCCTCGCCGACCTCGGGCTGCACCCGCGGCTCGTGGTCGTCGAGCACAACCGCGAGATCCTCGACCGCTCGCGTTACGGCGAGGTCGAGGTGCGCGAGGGCGACACCCTCGAGCTGGTGCATTTCGTCGGCGGTGGGTGATCGCGCCGGGTGGGGCGGGAACGGAAACGGCTTCGGGACATAGAACGATGAGCACGACGATCGAGACGGCCGTCCGGGACGAGCCGCTGACCATCGCCGGCCGCACTTTCCGGTCGCGGCTGGTCGTGGGGACGGGGAAGTACCGGAGCAACGAGGAGATGGTCCGGGCGATCGAGGCCTCGGGCGCCGAGATGGTTACCGTCGCGGTGCGGCGGGTCGACCTGGACCGGACGAAGGAGGAGGGGATCCTCTTCCACCTCGACCCCGAGAAGATCTTCCTCCTGCCGAACACCGCGGGGTGTTACACCGCGGATGAAGCGGTGCGCTACGCGCGGCTCGCCCGCGCCGCCGGGCTGAACGACTGGGTGAAGCTCGAGGTGATCGGCGACCAGCGCACGCTGCTCCCGGACGTCGCGGCGACGCTCGAGGCGGCGAAGATCCTCGTCGCGGAGGGGTTCAAGGTCCTCGCCTACACGAACGAGGACGTGGTCACCGCGCTCCGCCTCGAGGATGCCGGTTGCGCGGCGGTCATGCCCCTCGCCTCGCCGATCGGGAGCGGGCTCGGGCTGGTCAACCCGTACTACATCCGGGAGATCAAGAGCCGCCTCTCGGTCCCGGTCCTGGTCGATGCGGGGGTCGGGACGGCGTCGGACGCGTGCGTGACGATGGAGCAGGGCGTCGACGGGATCCTGATGAACACGGCGATCGCCGAGGCGCGCGACCCGGTGCGGATGGCCCGGGCGATGCGGTTGGCGGTCGAGGCGGGGCGCGACGCGTACCTGGCCGGGCGCATGCCGCGCCGGGAGGTCGCGGTGCCGTCGTCGCCGCTCGAGGGCATGCTCGATTGAAGGTGACTCCGGCCCGCTGGGCCGCGCTGGACACACTCCGTGCCGTGCGTCGGGGCGAGCTGGCCGATCTGGCGCTCGGCCGCGCGCTGGAGCGAGTCTCGCCTCGGGACCGGGGTTGGACGCAGGAGCTGGTCTACGGCACCCTCCGGCTGCGTGGCCGGATCGACTACCTCCTCGCGCGGTTCGTGCGCCGGGGGCTCGATGCTCTCGAGGCGGACGTCCTGGATACGTTGCGCCTCGGGGCGTACCAGCTCCTCGAGATGGGGAGCGTCCCGGTCTACGCCGCGGTCTCGCAGGCGGTCGAGATGGCCAAGGCGGTTGGGGGGCGCGGGGCCGGGGGGCTGGTCAACGGCGTGCTGCACGCCCTCGACCGGGGTTGGCGGGACGTGGAGTTCCCGCAGTTCGAACGGGACCCGATCGGGCACCTGGTCACCTGGGGGTCGCACCCGCGGTGGCTCGTCGAGCGGTGGGTGGCCCGCTACGGCGCCGAGGGCGCCCGGGGGCTGGTCGAGGCGAACAACCGCCGGCCCGAGCTCTACCTGCGGCCGATCGGCCTGTCGGCGGGCGATGCGGTGGAGCGGCTCGAGGCCGTGGGGATCGCGGCGGAGCCGGTGCCGTTCGCGCCGGATGCGCTGCGGGTGCCGCCCCCGACGACGGCGATCGAGGCGCTCGCCGTGGTGCCGGCCGTGGTCCAGGACCCTGCGGCGGGGCTCGTCGTCCGGTACGCGGCGGTGCCGCCCGGGACGCGCGTCGCGGACCTCTGCGCGGCGCCCGGCGGGAAGGCGGTCGCGCTCGCGGAGTCGGCGGCGTACCTCGTCGCCGCGGACCTTTCGTTCGGCCGGCTCTCGCGCATCCGCGAGAACGTGGACCGCATCGGCGGGCTCCCGGTGGGGCCGGTCGTCGCGGATGCGCGGTTCCCGCCGATCCGGCCCGTCGACGCCGTGTTGGTCGATGTACCCTGCACGGGGACCGGCACGCTGCGCCGGCACCCGGACGGGAAGTGGCGGCTCAAGCCCGAGGATCTCGAGGCGCTGACCAGGCTCCAGCGCGAGATCCTGGAAGCGGCCGCCACCCGGGTCGCGCCCGGCGGGTTGCTGATCTACTCGACCTGCTCGCTGGAACGGGAAGAGAACGAAGATCAAGTGGAAGCGTTCCTGGAGCGTCACCCTGAGTTCGCGCCGGAACCGCCGCCCGCCGGCACGGTAGAGGCTGCTATGATCGGCGATACCGGGCAGCTCATCGTCCTCCCTCAGGCTTGGGGGGTGGACGGCTCGTTCGCGGCCCGGCTCCGTAGGAACGCGTGAGAGGCTCCATGCTCGGGGAATCGATGCGACGTCGGCGCTCGCGCGCCCAACCCTCGTCACCCGGGGCGCCATCGTTCCGGTGGCGTCCATGGCTCATCGCCGTGCTCGCGGCGGTGCCGCTCGGCTTCGGCGCCGGCTACGCCGTTGCGGCGTACGTGCTCTTTCCCGCTCCCGCGCTGGCGGCGGGCGACGTGATCGCCGTGCCCCGACTCGTCGGCCGTACTCGGGCGGAGGCCGAGCGGGAGCTCGCGTCTCTCGGTCTCGCGGTGGGCGCGGTGACCGAGTTCCCGCACCCCAGCGAAGGGGCCGGCGTCGTCCTCGCGCAGTCGCCCTTGCCGGGCCAGCTGCTCCGCTCCGGCGCGGGCGTCGATCTCGCGGTCAGCACGGGTCGGCGCCGGGCGAAGGTCCCCGACCTGGTCGGGCTCCCGGCGGCCGACGCCGCGGCGCTCCTCGAGCGCCTCGGCTTCTCCGTTTCGCGGCGCGACGAGCCCATGCCGGGCGCCGGCGGCGCCGTCTTGCGGATCGAGCCGAAGCCCGGGACCGAGCAGGAGCTCCCGGGGCAGGTCGTCCTCGTCGTTGGGATCGAGCCGCCGACGCTGGCGGTGCCGGAGGGGGGCGCGCCGGGACCGGGCGAGTTGTCGGCTCCCGCACGCCCCGATTCCGGGCCGGAGCTCGTCGGTCGGCCGTGGCCGTAGTGGGGCAGGGATGGGAGAGCGTACGCGGAGCTGGCTCCAGACCGGGGTGATCCTGGCCGCACTCGCCGTCGTCGTCGCCCTCGGATGGCGGGAGCGCCAACGCTTCGCGCCCGTGGGACCGGGGGACCCCGCGCCGACCTACGCGGCACCGTCCCTCGCCGGCGATACCGTCTCCCTCGAATCGCTGCGCGGCCGGGTCGTCCTCCTCAACGTCTGGGCGACCTGGTGCGCCCCGTGCCGTTGGGAGATGCCCGCGATCGAGCGGTTGCACCGCGAGTACCGCGACCAAGGGCTCGAGGTCGTCGCGGCCAGCGTCGACGTCGTGCCGGGGGGGATCGATGCGCTCCGCGCCCCGGATGGGCCGGTCGCCCGGATGGTCGACGAGCTCGGCCTCACCTTCCGCATCCTCCTCGACCCCGCGGGCGAGGTCCAGGATCGGTTCGGCGTTGCGGGGCTGCCCACCACCTTCTTGATCGACAGGGACGGCAGGATCGTCGAGCGGGTCCTCGGACCGGCCCGCTGGGACGAGCCGCCCCATCGGGACCGGGTCCTCCGCGTACTCGGGAGTTGAGTCGTGCGCCTCCTCGCCGAGATGCTGACCCGGAACTGGACGTTGAAGCTGGCGGCGCTGGCGCTGGCCATCCTCCTCTGGACGATCACCAAGTCCGAGGAGCTGACCCGCGTGGAGATCTCGAACATCCCCGTCGAGGTCGTGGTGCGGGATCCCGGCTGGATCCTCTCGGCGCCGCCGGCGCCGGCGACCGCGACCGTCGTCTTCTCCGGGCCGCTTCGCGAGCTGGTGCGCCTCGCCGTGGAGCGCCCCAGGGTCGTCGTCACGGTCGAGGAGGTCGAGGATTCGATGGAGGTCCATCAGCTCCGGACCGGCTGGGTCCAGCTCGAGGGGGACCTCACCCGGACGCGCGTCGACGACGTGCGGCCCTCGTCGGTCCTCCTCTTCTTCGAGCGGCTCACCACTCGCCTCGTCCCGGTCGCGGTCCGGACCCGGGGCTCGCTGCCCCCGGGCACCCGCCTCGTCGCTCCGGTGCGCGCGGAGCCCTCCGAGCTCCGCGTCAGCGGACCGATGCACCGGCTCGAGGCGCTCGACTCGATCCCGCTCGTGCCGATCGATCTCTCGGAGCTGCACGGCCCTGCGGCGTTGACCGTCCCCATCGACACGGTGGGGCTGGAGGGGCTGGTCTTCGCCGCCCGCGCCGTCGACGTCATCATCCCGGCGGCGCCGGAGCCCCCTCCGGAGGATACCGCCGATATGCCGCGGGGGGAAGGGAGGAGCTCGACGTGAGCCACGCGCCGCTGATCCTGGCGCTCGAGACCTCCTGCGACGAGACCTCGGCCGCGGTACTCCGTGGCGAACGCGACGTCCTCGGCCACGTGATCCTCTCGCAGGACGTGCACCGGCTCTACGGCGGCGTCGTCCCCGAGCTCGCCTCGCGGGCGCACCTCCGGGTCATCACCGACGTGGTCGACGGCGCCCTCGCCGAGGCCGGGGTCGGGATCGACCAGATCGACGTCTTCGGCGTCACCGCCGGGCCCGGGTTGATCGGCGCACTCCTCGTCGGCGTCGCCTGGGCCAAGGGCGCGGCGTACGCCGCGCGCCGGCCCCTCGTCGCCGTCCATCACATGGAGGCGCATCTCTTCGCCGTCAACGTCGAGAACGAGGACGCGAGGCCTCCCTTCGTCGCGCTCCTCGTCTCCGGCGGGCACACGATGCTCCTCTGGGTCCCGGAATGGGGGCGCTACGAGCTCCTCGGCGAGACGCGCGACGACGCGGCGGGCGAGGCCTTCGACAAGGTGGCGAAGATCCTCGGGCTCGGATACCCCGGCGGGCCGGTCATCCAGCGCGTCGCCGCGGAGGGCGACCCGGCGGCGCACCCCTTCCCGCGCCCGCTCCTCCACGGCGGACAGCGCCCCGGCGACGCCGACTACTATGATTTCTCCTTCAGCGGCCTCAAGACCGCGGTCTTGAACCGGGTCCGGGAGCTGGAGGCGCAAGGGCGGCTCGAGGAGGAGGTGCCGAGTCTCGCCGCGTCCTTCCAGGCCGCGGTCGTCGACGTGCTCGTCGCGAAGACGATGCGCGCCGTCGAGGCAACGGGGTGCCGGCGGGTCGTCTTGGGGGGCGGCGTCGCCGCGAGCCGGGCGTTGCGCGCCGCGCTGGCGGAGGGGTTGGGGGAGGGGGGCGAGCTCTACTACCCGTCGGCGCGCCTCGCCACGGACAACGCCGCGATGATCGCGAGGGCCGCGCTCTTCCATTACCGGAGGGGCGAGACCGCGGGGCTCGATCTCACGGCCCGCGCCGACCTCCCGTTCCCCGGGCTGGTGGGCCGATGATGCGCCGATCCCGTTGCGACCGGCGCCGCGGGCACGTCCGGAGGCCCCCCGCGTTTCGCGGCCCGTCGCGTGTATTCCGTTGGACTGCGTAGATGCTCACGCTGCTTCACGTCTCCGACCTGCATTTCGGCCCACCGTTCGTCGAGCGGGTCGGCGAGGCCCTCCTCGCCGCCGCCGCCGCGCTCGAGCCCGACATCATCGTGGCGAGCGGAGATTTCACGCAGCGCGCCAAACCCGAGCAGTTCGCGGCGGCTCGCCGGTTCCTCGACCGGCTCCCTCCCGCGCCGCTCGTCGTCACCCCCGGGAACCACGACATCCCGCTCTACCGCGTGGTCGAGCGGATCTTTTCGCCGTACGGCCTGTATCGAGAGTACATCTCCCAGGAACTCGATACGGTCCTCTACCGCGATGATGTCGTGATCGTGGCTCTCAACTCCACGAGTCCGCTCCGGGCGATCACCAACGGCCGGATCGACGGCGACCAGCTCGACTTCTGCGCCGAGGCCTTCCGCAAGGCGCCGAAAGGAGCGGCGCGCATCGTCGTCGCGCACCACCACTTCGCGCCCGCCCCCGACTACGAGGGGGGACAGGTCATGCCCGGTGCGAAGCGCGCCCTCGACCGTTTCGCGTCGCTCGACGTCGACATGATCCTCGGCGGGCACCTCCACCGCGCCTACATCGGCAACTCGCTCGACGTCTACCCGGGGCGCGACAGGGAGCAGGGGATCATCATCGTCCAGGCCGGGACCGCGACCTCGCGCCGAGGGCGCGCCCGGGAGCGGGAGAAGAACTCGTTCAACCTGATCCGTATCGGCGACGAGGTGGTCCGGATCACCCAGTACATGTTCTTCGAGGATGCGGACGGCTTCGCCCCGGTGAGTCGGCACATCTTCCCGCGCGCCGGCCGCCACTACTTCTCCGACGCGATCGGCCACGACGACGACCGGTCCCTGGCGCGTACCCCGGGACAGCCGGGCACCCATGAGGGTTGATCCCGTGCGGCCATGCGACCCCTCCCGCGGTCGACGTACCGGGCTCGGACGCATCGGATCACGGTGCGCGACGAGGGCCGGTGCATGGGCGCTCGCCCTCCTCGCCGGGCTCCTGCCGCTCCCCCTCCGCGCCCAGGAGGCCGGGCCGCCTCGCGCCGAGGTCGTCGACCTCCGCTTCGAAGGCGAGACCCTCTTCCCTCACGCGCTGTTAAGGGCCGCAATCGTCACCCAGGAGTCGGGATGCTCCCTGCCCGTCCCGATCTCGTTCGTGACCTGCACCCTCGGGTTCGGCCGCGTCCACCACGAGTTCGATGCCGCGCGGCTCCGCGAGGACGAGGTGCGGCTCCGCATCTTCTACTTCCAGCGCGGATACCGCGAGGCGGTCGTCGAGACCGACACCGTCCGCCGGAAGGACGGCTACGAGGTCGTCTTCCGCATCGACCCGGGTACCCCCATCCGCGTCGCATCCCTGGAGATCGCCGGCGCCGAGGAGATCCTCCCCCAGGACTTCGGCGAGCACCTCCCGTTGCGGATCGGCCGGCCCTTCAACCTCCTCGAGTACGATGCCGCCCGCGACTCGATCATCAGCGCGATGCGGAACCACGGCTACGCCCGCGCCGACGTCCTCGCGGGGTACGACATCCCCGCGGACTCGCACGAGGCACGGGTTCGCTTCGAGGTGATCCCGGGAACCCTCGCACGGTTCGGCGAGATCGAGGTCGAAGGCAACCGCCGCGTCTCCGATGCCGTCGTCAGGCGATTCCTGACCTTCCGCACCGGCGACCTCTTTCGGCAGAGCGAGCTCCTGCGCAGCCAGAGCAACCTCTTCGGCATGGACGTCTTCCGCCACGCCTCCGTGCGCGCGCGCCCCGATGCCGGATCCGACAGCGTCATCCCCGTCACCGTCCAGGTCAACGAGGGGGACATCCACCGTGTGCGGATCGGGACCGGCGTCAACGAGGCGGACTGTGTCAACGCCGAGGGCCGGTGGATCAGCCGCAACTTCCTGGGGGGCGCAAGGCGGCTCGAGGTGCGCGGCGCCATCTCCAACGTCTTCGCCCGAAACCTCGGTGGGAACTTCCCCTGCGGCGAGGCCGCCGCCGACACCCTCTACGGCCGGCTCACCGGCTCGCTCTCCGCGGACTTCGCCCAGCCGTGGTTCTTCGGACCCCGCAACACCCTGGGCGTCGGCCTCTTCGTCGAGCGACGGAGCGTCCCCACGGTCTTCGTCCGTACCGCGCGCGGCGGATACCTGTCGTTCACGCGTAACCTCAGCTCTCGCACCTCCGCGTCCCTCAGCTACCGCCCCGAGCTGACCCGTCTCGACGCCGAGGGCGACATCTTCTTCTGCCAGAGCTTCGTCGTCTGCAAAGAGGAGGACATCGAGGTCCTTTCCCAACCTCACTGGCTCGCGCCGCTCAACCTCTCCTTCTCGCGCGACCGGTCCAACGACTTCTTCTCGCCGACGCGGGGGTACGTCCTGCGCCTCGAGGCCGAGGAGGCGGCCCGATTCCTCGGCTCCGACTTCTCCTACCTCCGCCTCGTCGCCGACCTCAGCACCTACCGCCCCCTCGCCGACGGCGTGGTCCTTGCCACGCACCTCCGGTCGGGGTGGGCGAAGCCGCAAAACGGAGCCAAGGAATCCTCCTTCGGCCTCAACCCCCAGCGCCGATTCTTCGCCGGCGGGCCGAACAGCGTCCGTGGCTACGCGCAATACCGCCTCGGCCCCCAGGTCCTCAAGGTCGACGGGAACCGTCTCATCCTCCCCGTCGACTCCGGCGGCGCGGGATGCGCCATCGCGGAGGTCAACGCCGGAACCTGCGACGCCGGCGTCCTCCTCGCCCGCGGGAACGATGGCTTCGAGCAGCGCCCCGTCGGCGGCGAGGCGCTCCTCGAGGGGAGCGTGGAGCTGCGGTTCCCCCTCTACGGCGACAAATGGCGCGGCGCGGCCTTCGTCGACTTCGGGCAGGTCTGGGCCGCCGGCGACAGGGTCCGCCTCGACGAGATCGCCATCACCCCGGGGATCGGCATCCGCTACAACAGCCCGATCGGCCCGATCCGGGTCGATGTCGGCTACAACGGCCAGGGAGGCGATTGGCTCCCCGTGATCACCGATGAGCTCGATCCGACCGACGGCAGGAAGACCGGCGACCTCCTCCCGCTGGCGAAGAACGTGCGCTGGAATCCGGGCGGGTCGTTTTTCGACCGGCTCCAGTTCCATTTCTCGATCGGACAGGCCTTCTGACCCGTGAGTCGATCCCTGCGCACCCTCGGTTTCGTCGTCCTGGCGCTGGCCATCGCCCTCGCGCTCGCCGTCGCGGCCCTCCTCTTCTTCACGAGGACGGAGGTCGGCCTCGAGCGCGTGCGGCGGGTCGTCGTGCATCAGCTCGAAAGGCGGGTCCAGGGGGCGCTCCGGATCGAGAGGATCACGAGCGAACGCGGCTTCCTCGGCGGGGCCACCATCCATCGCCTCGAGATCGCCGACACCCTCGGTCGCCCCTTCGTCCGCGCCGACAGCTTGCGCCTCTCCTACGGGCTGCGCGACCTCGTCGCCGGGCGTATCTCCTTCTCTCGGGTCTCGATCGACGGCGCCGAGGTGTACCTGGAACGACTCCCCGGCGACACCCTCTGGAACTTCCAGCGCATCTTCGCTGACACGACGCCCGGCGAGGCGGGGGGGGCGGGGCCGCTCATCCTCTTCGAGCAGGCGAGGATCACGAATTCGCGACTCGTGGTTCGCTACCCGTGGGCGCCGGACGAGCCCATCGAGGAGCCGGACGACACGGCGCGCCTCATCCTCCGCGAGGCGCCGGGGGGGCTGGTCCGTGAGCTCCGCTTCGAGGACCTGAACGCCGATCTTCCCCAGGTCCTCTGGGAATCGCCCCTCGAGGAGGGGCGGATGTTCCGGGTCCGCAGCCTCTCGACCCGGGGCTACATCTGGGAGGATCCCTTCGACCTCCGCGACCTTCGCGGCGTCGTGACGATGAGGGACTCCGTCATCGCCTTCGACATCGACCGATTCCAGCTCCCCGCGACCCGGGGGTCGGGGCTCGGGCGGATCATCACCGGGGAGGAGACCCGGTACGACATCGAGATCGACGGCGACGAGGTCGCGCTCGCGGACCTGCGTTGGCTCTACCCGCCGCTCCCGGAGGAGGGCGGGGGGAACCTGAAGTTCCGGATCCAGACCGTCCCGCAGGGTACGCTCTGGCTCGCCCGCGATGCACGGATCCGGACCCCGACCACCGAGATGGCCGGGAACTTCGGGATCGTGACCGGCGATACGCTCTACCTGACTGAGATCGCGCTGCGGGCCTCGCCCCTCGATCTCGAGCTCCTCGAGCGGGTCCTCCCGATCGAGATCCCCGTCGAGGGGGTGCTGGTCGGGACTGTGGAAGTCGAGGGGCCGATCTCCTCGCTCACCACGCGAGGCGACCTCCGTCTGGTGGCGAGGGGAGGCGAGACGGCGCCCGGCGCCGCGGTGAGTTGGCGCGGGACCGTCGACCTGAGTCCGCCGTACGGGGTCCAGAACCTCGTCGCGGAGATCCGTCGGCTCGACCTCGCCCTCCTCTCGGCGTTCCGGCCCGGGGTAGGGATCGGCGGCCATATCGACGGGCGCATCGAGGCGACCGGCCGCTTCGACCGCGATCTCCGATTCGCGGCTTCGCTGCGGCATAGGGTGGGCGACGGCGCCGTCTCCTCCCTGGAGGGCCAGGGCCGCCTCACCCGCATCGACGGCCGTCGGGCGCTCGATGCCACGATCGAAGCGCGCCCCCTTGCCCTCGACGGGGTGGCGGCGGCCTTCCCGGCGCTCGCGCGGCTGACCGGCGAGGCCAGCGGTCCGATCCACGTGCGGGGCGCACTCGACGACCTCGCCGTCGACGCCGACCTCGCGACCTCGGCGGGTCGGCTCCGCCTCGACGGCGGGATCGTGGTCGGCGATGGCGCTCCGCGCTACCGCGGCGGTGGCCGGCTCGAAAACTTCCGCCTGGCCCAGGTGCTTTCGGGGCTTGACGTCGCCGAGACAATCCTCGATGCGAGCTTCGGCCTCGAGGGCGAGGGGGTGGGACTCGACTCGGTTCGGGCTGAGCTCCGCATCGACATCGACTCCGCGCGCGCCGGCGAATTCGCCATCCACAACGGCGCGATCCGTGTCGACCTTCGCGACGGCCTCGCCCTCGTCGACTCCTTCACGGTCCTCACGAACGCCGGGCGCCTCGACGCCCGAGGGACCCTCGGACTCGGTGCGACGCGGTCGGGCACGCTGCGCATCCGCGTCGATGCCGATTCGCTCGGGGCGCTCCGGACGCTCGTCTTCCCGGATGCCCCCGCCCAGCCGCTCGAGGATACGCTCCGCTACCGCCTGGGCGGGTCGGGGTCGATCGAGGTCGAGCTCCGCGGGTCCCTCGCCGAGCTCGAAGTGGAAGGGCGCGCCGGGGGCAAAGGCCTCGTCTACGATGGCGTCGAGCTGCGCAGCCTCGGCCTCGAGTTCTCCGCCGCCGGGCTCGGCACCGAAGGGGAGCTGCGCTACGCCGTTCGCGCCTCGGGCGAGCGCCTCGACATCTACGGCCGGCACCTCGACTCGGCGACCGTCGTCGCGGAGTACGGGCCGGATGGCGGCCGGCTCACGGCCACGGCGGGGGCGGCCGAGCCCGAGTCCTCGGAATACCGGCTCGCCAGCGACTTCCGCCGCACCGCCGGCGGCCTGACGTTCGACCTGCGCGAGGTCCACGCTCGCACCGGCGCCGAGGTATGGGCGCTCGGCGCTCCGGCCTCGATCGAGGTCGGCCGCCGCGGCATCGTCGTCCACGAGCTCCTCCTCGCCCGCTCCGACGGGGTCGGCCGCGTCCGCGCCGACGGACGGCTCCCCTGGGCGGACCCGAGTGCCGAACCGAGTGAAGGGCCGGGAGTCCATACCTTCAAGGCCGCCGCGCCGGACGCCGTCGAAGGAATCGACGCGGCCGACGCCGCGTTCCGCCTCGACGTCGAGCGCTTGCCCGTCTTCGCGCTACGAAGCCAGTGGAACGGCCAACCCACCGCCCTCGCCAGCCTCACCGGTTCGGTCGAGGTGACCGGTCGCGCGCTCGACCCCCGCATCGTGGCCGACCTGACGCTCGAGGAGATTCGCTTCGGCGATGCTCGCCTCGATCGCGTCGAGGCCCGCGTCGACTACGCCGGCCGTCGTCTCGACACGCGGATCCGTGCGGAGCACGGCGGACGCGAGGTCCTCACCGGCGGCGGCCGCATCCCCGTCGACCTCCGACTCGCCCCGATTCGGGAGCGTCGACTCGACGAGCCGCTCGACCTGCGTCTCAACGCCGGCGGGATCACCGCCGCGGTCATCACCGCCCTCGTCGACGGGTTCCGCGATGTGCAGGGGAGCATCGAGGGGTCGATCGCCCTCCGCGGGACCTCGCTCGCGCCGACGCTCGGCGGTCAGCTCGTCCTCCGCGACGGTGCGGCGACGTGGGACCCCGCCGGCGTTCGCTACCACGGGGTTACGGGCACCTTCCGCGTTCTCCGCGACCAGGTCGTCGCCGTCGACGCGACGGCGCGGACCGCCGATGGCAACGCGACGGTCAGCGGGACCATCGACTTCAGGACCCTCGACGACCCCGAGTTCGACCTCCTCCTCGTCGCCCGGAACTTCCAGGCGGCGAACCGCCGGGATGTCGCGGTGACCGGCACCGGTGAGGTCCGGCTCCGCGGCCGCTTCACCGCACCCCGGGTCACCGAGGGGCGGTTCCGCGTCGACCGGGGGACGCTCTACCTCGACGAGGTCTGGCGCCAGTACCAGATCGTCACCCTCGACGACCCGCTCTTCTTCGACGTCGTCGACACGACCCTCGTCTCCGGGCCGCCGCCCCGCGTGAGGACCAGTCCGTTCCTCCGCAATCTGAGCGTCGACAACGTCGAGATCGAGGTCGGGCGCGACACCTGGCTACGCGGGCGCAACCTCAACGTCGAGGTCGCAGGACGGCTCAACGTCGAGCTCGACCGACGCGCCGGCGACTTCCGACTGACCGGCACGCTCAACGCCCTGCGCGGCACCTACGAGCTGTACGTGGCCGAGGCGCTCCCCGCCCGCCGCCTCACCGTCCGCGAAGGGACCGTGGAGTTCGACGGCACCCCGGGGATCAACCCGGCCTTCGACATCGTCGCGACGTACCGCGTGCGCACGACACGCGGCGATGCGCTCAACGTCGAGGCGATCGTGACCGGCACGCTCCAGAACCCCCGCGTCGCCCTGCGCAGCGACGAGGAGCCGCCGATCAGCGAGTCCGATCTCCTCAGCTACCTCGTCTTCGGCCGGCCAACGTACGAACTCGGGCGCAGCGAGCAGGGGCAGATCGACTCCTACCTCGCCGGCCTCGGCGCCGGACTCGTCGCCCCCACGTACCTCGGTTGGGGCGCCCTAGTCCTCCAGTCCGTCGCGTCGAACTTCGGCGTCGACTACGTCTCGATCACCCCCGCCGAGGGCGCCGATGCGGGCGACCCCCGCCTCGGCCTCTCCGCCTTCGACCCCGTAGGGATCCTCGAGTCCTCCCAGGTCGAGTTCGGCAAGTACCTCTTCGCCGATGCCGTGTACGTCGCCGTCGTCCGCCGCCTCTACGATCGCGGCATGGACTTCGGCGGTCGCGCCGAGTGGCGCTTCGCCCCGACCTGGACCGGCCAGATCTTCTGGGAGGACCGCCTCGCGAGAAACTTCACCTACGGCCTCGACCGGTCGATCGACTCGAGGAAGATCTTCGGCCTCTTCCTCTTCCGGGAATGGGGATTCTGAAGGACCTGCCCTGGACCGCGGGACCGCCCGGAGGGTATCTTTCCAGGCGCGTTTCGACGCCCTTCAGGGAGGTGCGCCAATGGAGAGGATGAAAGTCTTCGTGATGATGGCCGGGCTGACCGCCCTGCTCGTCATCCTGGGCGGTGCCATCGGCGGGCAGAGCGGCGCCATCGCCTTCTTCGTCATGGCCGGCCTGATGAACTTCGCCATGTACTGGTGGAGCGACCGAATCGTCCTCCGGATGTACGGGGCGCGGGTGATCGAACCGCACGATGCGCCCGAGCTCTACCAGATGGTCGACCGGCTCCGCCAGCGCGCGGGGCTCCCCATGCCGACCGTCGCCATCGCGCCGTCGGAGCAGCCGAACGCCTTCGCGACCGGCCGCAACTACGAGAACGCCGTCGTCTGCGTGACCGCCGGGATCCTCCGCCTCGTCGACCGCGACGAGCTGGAAGGCGTGATCGCCCACGAGCTCGCGCACATCAAGCACCGCCACATGCTCGTCGGCACCATCGCCGCCACCCTCGCGGGCGCGATCGCCATGATCGGTCGCATGCTCCAGTGGGGGGCTATCATCGGCATGGGCCGCGACGACGACGAGGGCGGCAACCCCGTCGCGCTCCTGGCCATGGCCATCGTCGCGCCGATCGCGGCGATGATCGTCCAATTCGCGATCAGCCGGCAGAACGAGTTCCAGGCCGACCGAACCGGCGCCGAGATCTGCGGCCGTCCGCTCTCCCTCGCGGACGCCCTTCGCAAGCTCGAGGCCTACGCCCACAGGATCCCGATGCCGGTGAATCCCGCGGCGGCCCAGCTCGCCATCGTCAACCCCCTCTCGGGCGACCGGGGGATGGGGCTGCTGCGCCTCTTCAGCACCCACCCGTCGACCGAGGAGCGCGTCGAGCGACTCCGCGCCCTCGCGGCCAGCCCCGAGTTCCGCCGGATCTCGGCCTGACGGACCCGCTCGACAGGCAGGACTGGGCGTGGTGATAGGCTCCTCACCCAACGGTGCGACCGGTCCGTACGCCGGTCGCACCCTCATCATCTTGAACCCCGCAGCGGGTCAGGACGACGTCGGCCGCCTGCGTAGACTCATCGGCGGCGCCTTCGCGGCACGCGGTGCCTCCTTCGATCTCGCGGAGACCCGACACGCGGGTCACGCCACCACCCTCGCCCGGGAGGCCGTCGCCCTCGGGTACCGCGCCGTGTGCGTCGTCGGCGGCGATGGCACCCTCGCCGAGGCCGCCACAGGCCTCGCCGGGACCGATACCCCCCTCGCGGTCATCCCCCGCGGCACGGCCAACCAGGTCGCGCACAACCTCCACATCCCGACCGAGCTCGAGGCCGCGGTCGACGTCGCCATCCACGGACGGCCGATCCCCATGGACCTCGGACGGATCGACGGCCGCGCCTTCGCCCTCGTCGCCGGCGCCGGCTACGACGCCGCCGTCATGGCCGCGGCAACTCGCGCCCTCAAGGAGCGCTGGGGGTTCGGGGCCTACATCTTCGCCGCCGTCCGACAGGCGCTCACCGCGACTCCCGTCGACTTCACCGTCATCGCCGACGGCCAGGAGATCCGCGTTCGCGCCGTCACCGTCATGCTCGCCAACATGGGGGAGCTCTTCGCCCATTTCCTCCCCTTCGGCCTCCCCCTTGCCCCCCAACCGACCCGCTCCTGGCAGGACGGCCTCCTCGACGTCGTCATCGTCGCGCCCCGCAACCTGACCGAGTTCGCCGCCGTCCTCTGGCGCGCCGCGCACCGCCGCTTCGGCGGCGACGATCGCTTGATCCACCTCCAGGCCCGCGAGGTCAGCATCCAGGCCGATCCCCCCATCGCCGTCCAGATCGATGGCGATGCCGCCGGCGAAACCCCCGTCACGGCCACCGCCGTGCGGCAGGGCGTGCGCATCCTCACGCCGGCGTGAGCGCAGCCGACAGGAGACCGCCCGTGACCGCGCCCCCCCTCCGCGTCCTCCTGATCGAAGACGATCCCGCCGAGGCGATCCGCATCTGCCGATCCCTCGACCCGCTCCACGGCGAGCCCGCCGCCACCGGCGGGATCGAGACCGAGGTCGCTGACCGCCTCGACACGGGGCTCCAACTCCTCGCCCGCCGGCGGTTCGACGTCGTCCTCCTCGACCTCACCCTCCCCGATGGCCAGGGGCTCCAGGCCTTCGCGCGCCTCTACGCCCAGGCGCCGGACCTCCCGATCATCGTCATCGCCTCCCGCGACGATGAGCTCCTCGCCCTCAAGGCCATCCAGCACGGCGCCCAGGATTACATCGTCAAGGACCACGTCCACGGCGGGCTCGTCGCCCGTGCCGCCCGGCACGCCGTCCAGCGCCGATCCGCGGAAGAGGCCCTCGCCGCCGAGCAGGAGCGCCTGGCCGTCACCCTCCGCTCGATCGGGGAGGGCGTCATCACGACCGACACCGCGGGGCGAGTCACGCTCCTCAACCGCGTCGCCGAGGAGCTCACCGGGTGGACCCAGGACGACGCCGGCGGTTCCCCCCTCGTCGAGGTCTTCCGGATCTTCGACGAGACCTCGCTGGAGCCTCGCGACAACCCCGCCGCCGCCGTCCTCGGCACCGGAGCGGTCGTCGCGTTCCAGGAGGTCATCCTCCGCGGGCGGAGCGGCGATGAGCGCCTCGTCGACGGGAGCTGCGCCCCGATCCGCGACCGCGAGGGCGCCGTCATCGGCAGCGTCCTCGTCTTTCGGGATGTCACCGCGCGGCGTCAGCTCCTGGAAGAGCGCCTCCGCGCCAGCAAGCTCCAGGCGATCGGAAGCCTGGCCGGCGGGATCGCCCACGACTTCAACAACCTGCTGACGACGATCATCGGGCACATCTCCCTGGCCCGGACGCAGGTCGGCGGCGAAGACCCCGTCCAGGAGCTCCTCGCCGCGGCCGAGACCGCGTCGCTCCGCGCCCGCGATCTCACCCGCCAGCTCCTGACCTTCGCCGAGGGGGGGGCGCCGGTCATGAAGACCGCCTCCCTCCGCGAGCTCGTCGAGGACACCACCCGGTTCGGGCTACGCGGCTCGAACATCCGGGCCGAGATCGCCATCCCCCCCGATCTATGGCCCGTCGAAATCGACGAGGGCCAGTTCGGGCAGGTCGTCCACCACATCGTCCTCAACGCAAAGCAGTCCATGCCCGATGGCGGGACCCTCCGCGTCACCTGCGACAACACCCTCGTCGAGGACGACGCGGCCGAGGGGCTCCCGATCCGCCCCGGCCGCTACGTCCGAATCGCCTTCCGCGACCACGGACACGGGATCGCCCCCGAGATCCTCCCGAGGATCTTCGACCCGTACTTCACGACCCGGGATTCCGCCAGCGGCCTCGGCCTCGCGATCTGCTACTCCATCATCCAGAAGCACGGCGGACGCATCACCGCGCACTCCGAGCCCGGCACGGGCGCGACCTTCGAGATCCTCCTCCCCGCCTCGGATGCGGCGCCGCCTCCGGCCGCACCGCACGCCACGCTCCCGGCCGATCGCGCCATCCGCGTCCTCGTCATGGACGACGACGCGATGATCCGCACCGTCGTCAGCCGCATGCTCGAGAAGATCGGCTGCGAAGTGGAGGTCGCCGCCGACGGCAACGAGGCGATCCAACGATGCCGCCTCGCCGCCGAGGCGGGACGCCCCTTCGATGCCGTCATCATGGACCTCACCATCCCCGGCGGGATGGGCGGAAGGGAGGCCGTCCACCACCTCCGCGAGCTCGACCCGCGGATGAAAGCGATCGTCTCCAGCGGTTACTCCAACGACCCGATCATGGCGCGTTACAGGGAGTACGGCTTCGACGGCGTCATCGCGAAGCCGTACCGCTTCGACGACCTCCGCGCCACCCTCCAGCGCGTCCTCGCCGGAGCCGGCGCGTGAGCGGCGGCCCTACTCGTCCCGACCGATCTCGTCGAACCGCTCCACGATCCGGCCGACGATCCCGTACTCCTTCGCCGCCTCCGCATCGAGCCAGAAGTTCCGATGGGTGTCGGCCTCGATCCGCTCGACCGGCTGCCCCGTCTGACGCGCGAAGATCCGGTTGACCCGCTCTCTCATCTTCACGATCTCCCGCGCCTCGATGTCGATGTCGCTCGCCGTCCCCCCCACACCTCCCGCCGGCTGGTGCAGCAGGAACCGCGTATTCGGCAGGCAGTAGCGGTCCTCCCGCGGCACCGCCACGTAGATCAGCGCCCCCGCACTCGCCACCCACCCGGTCCCGATCATCCGGACCCGCGGACGCAGGAACCGGATCAGGTCGTGGATCGTATCCCCCGACTCCACATGACCACCCTGCGAGTTGATGAAGACCGTGATCGGATCGTCCGATTCAGTCGCCATCGCGATCAGCTGCGCCATGACGTCCGCCGCCGTCCGCTGGTTGATCTCCCCGGCGATGATCAGCGTGCGCGCACGAAAGAGCTTCTCGCGCAGGGCGTCGGTCAGCGCTGCGGGCAGCGCGGTCGTCGTTTGGGGTTCCGGCATCCTTCCCTCCCGTCGGCGTGATGGGTGAGCGCTTCCGCGGAGAATCTACCCGCCCTCGACCTCCCCGTCTTGAACGATCGAATCATTCCGGCGGACCTCCCCCGGCGTCCGCCCGATCACCCTCTTGAAGACCCGCGTCAGATGACTCTGGTCCGCGAAGCCGGCGTCCAGCGCGACCTCCGAGAGCGGACGATCGGACTCCAGGAGCTCGACCGCACGGCGCACCCTCCGCTCCGTCACGTAGCTCCACGGCGGGACCCCCTCGATCGCCCGGAACACCCGCGTGAAGTGCGGACGCGACAGGTTCACCTCGCGTGAGATCCGCACCACGTCGAGAGGCTCGCCCAGGTGCTCCTCGATGAACGCCTTCGCCGCCTCGACCGCCTCCCGCCAACGCTCCGTCGTCCCGACTCCCCGTGGCCCGCCCCCCGCCGGTTCCCCGGGCCCCGACGACTCGCGGACTTCCCCTGACCTTCCACGTTGCGCCGGCTCGCCCGTCTCCGCCGTCTCGCCGACAGCCTCGCCCCGTCCGGGGCCGACCGACAGTCCCAAGCCAGCGGAACCCACGGGGATCGCGCCCCAGCGAATTCGCCTCGCGCAGATCGGCCCCGGTGCCGGCAAACCCGGTGCCGCGACCGCCGGTCCGACACCCGGGATGCCCCGCCCGGGTGCCGGCCCGACCCCGGCGTCGATGCCGACGGCACGCCCCGCCGCCGACCACGACGGCGGCCACCCGGCACGGCGCCATCCCGACCTCCCGGTCACGTCGCCCGGCAGCGCCACCCGGATCTCAACCCATGGCATCCACACGACTCCCTCCTTTCCTTCCGACCCCCCCCCCGGATCACCCCCACCCCCGCCGGCAGAGGATACACGTCCACTCCCGCCACGGCCACCCTATCGCCCCTTGGGCGGGGCCGGGCGGGACAGGGTCGACGGCCCGGCACGGGTTGCGAAAACGACGTGAATATGCGAAATTACAAGGCTATGGCGAACGCGTCGCCCGGCCACGCCGGGTGGGGGCGCGCCGGTAGCTGGACCGTGAGCAACGTTCGCAACAAGGAGTGATGGCGTATGGCGATGCCCGCCACGCAGATTCGCCGCGGCAACGTGATCCTCTTCAACGGGGAGCCGCACCGTGTGATCGAGTTCCATCACCACACGCCGGGGAACCTGCGCGCCTTCGTTCAGGCGAAGATGCGGAACCTGCGGACCGGGACGATCTACGAGCACCGGTTCCGCGCCGCGGATACCGTGGAGCGTGCGTTCCTGGAGACCCACGAGCTCCAGTACCTCTACAGCGACGGGACGCACTACCACTTCATGAACACCGAGAGCTTCGAGATGCTCGAGCTCGACGATGAGACCCTGGGCGATGCGGCGCAGTGGCTCACCCCGAACATGGTGATCCAGGCGGAGTTCTTCGAAGGGCGGCCGATCGGGATCGATCTGCCGAACACGCTGGAGCTGACGGTGGTCGAGACCGAGCCTGCGGCGAAGGGGGACACGAAGACCTCGGTGACCAAGCCGGCGAAGCTGGAGAACGGCGTCACCGTGCAGGTCCCGCCGTTCGTGAACCAGGGCGACGTGGTGAAGGTCGACCCGCGCGAGGGGAAGTACCTGGAGCGGGTGCTGAAGTAGGGGAGGGGGTGCGTAACCCCGGCGGCCCCTTCGTCGGATGCGGCCCGGGACGCCCGAGTGGAGGGCGTCGCGGGCCGCGGCGTTTCCGGGCCCCCGAGGCGTCGCTCCGGCCTCCGCGCCGCCCTTCACTCTCGTTGCGCACCGGTGGGGTCTCGCGCCGCGGGTGTTGCCGAATGGGGCCTCGCGGCCTACTCTTCCTGCCATACCCACCACTTCTTCTCTTTATCCAGTTGGATCGCAGGGGTTATGGACACCAACGCGTTCGTACGGGTCGCCCGCGGCCGGGTCGCGGTCCTCGGGTCGGTCCTCGCGGCATCGCTGGGCGCGGCAGGACCGGCCGCCGCGCAGACGGCCTACCGGCTGCCGCCGAAGGAGATCGTCGACATACTGGACGCGCCGCCGCTTCCGTCGGTGAGCGTGAGCCCGGACCGGCAGTGGCTGCTCCTGATGGAGCAGGCGAGCATGCCGGGGATCGCGGAGTTCGCCGAGCCGATGCTTCGGATCGCGGGGGCGAGGATCAACCCGGCGACGACGGGGCCGGCGAGGGCGCAACGGTTCACGGGGCTGGTCCTCAAGAAGGTCGCGGACGGGAGCGAGCGTCGCATCGAGGTGCCGGCGAACTCCGCGCTCGGCGACGTGCGCTGGTCGCCTGACGGCCGCCGCATCGCCTTCACCCGCACGCTCGACGACGGGATCGAGTTGATGGTCGCCGAGGCGGCGAGCGGCCAGGTCCGGCGGGTCGGCAATTTCCGGCTGAACGCGACGGTCGGCGCCCCCTGCCAGTGGCTGGGCGACGGCGCCCGGCTCCTCTGCCGGCTGGTCCCCGCCGGCCGAGGCGCGCCCCCTGAGGAGCCGCGCGTCCCCACCGGCCCGACGATCCAGGAGACGAAGGGGCGGGCCGCGCCGGTCCGGACCTATCAGGACCTCCTCGAAGATGAGCACGACGAGCGGCTCTTCGACTACTACTTCACGGCGCAGCTCGCGGTGGTCGATGCGACGACGGGCGCAGCGACGCCGGTCGGCGCGCCCGCGATCTTCGATCGGGTCGATCCCTCGCCCGACGGGCGCTACCTCCTGATCTCGCGGACCGTGCGGCCCTATTCGTACCTGGTCCCGGAGAGCTCCTTCCCAAAGGAGATCGAGGTCTGGACCCTCCAGGGTGAGAAGGTCCGCGAGATCGCGAAGCTCCCCCTGGCGGAGAACGTGCCGATCCGCGGCGTCCGCCCGGGGCCGCGCTCGATCGCGTGGCGGCCGCTCCACCCCGCGACGCTGGTCTGGGCCGAGGCGCTGGACGGCGGCGACCCGAGCAACAAGGTCCGCCACCGCGACCGCGTCGTCGCCCTCGCCGCGCCGTTCCAGGGCGAGCCGGTCGAGCTCGCCCGCCTCGAGGATCGGTTCGCCGGAATCGTCTTCGGCGAGAAGGGCGTGGCGCTGCTGAACGAGGTCATTCGCGAACGGCGGTGGAACCGTACCTGGATCCTCGATGTCGACCGCCCGGGCACCGCGCCGCGGCTCCTCTGGGATCGGAGCGCCGAGGACCGCTACGGCGACCCCGGCCGGCCGCTCCTGCGGACGACCGACGCGGGGAATGCGGCGCTCCTGCAGCGCGGCGACTGGATCTACCTCTCGGGCGCCGGCGCCTCCCCCGAGGGCGAGCGCCCCTTCCTCGACCGGCTGAACCTGAAGACCCTCAAGACCGAGCGCCTCTGGCGCAGCAGCGCCGACGCCTACGAAAGCGTCGTCGCCCTCCTCGACGACCAGGGCCGCCGCCTCCTCACCCGGCGGGAATCGGCCAAGGAGCCGCCGAACTACTTCGTCCGCGACGCCCGCGGCGGTCAGCCCCGCGCCCTCACCGCCTTCAAGGATCCGGCGCCGCAGCTCACCGGGATCCAGAAGCAGGTCGTCGTCTACGAGCGCGCGGATGGGATCCCGCTCTCCGGGACCCTCTACCTCCCGCCCGATTACCGCCCCGGGACCCGGCTCCCGGTCGTCGTCTGGGCCTACCCCCGCGAGTTCGTCTCCGCCGACGCCGCCGGCCAGGTCGCGGCCACCGACAACCGCTTCACCTTCTTCCGCGGGGCGTCGCACCTCTTCTTCCTCACGCAGGGGTACGCCGTCTTCGACGGGCCGAGCATGCCGATCATCGGCGGGGACACGGCGAACAACACCTACATCGAGCAGCTCGTCATGAGCGCCGAGGCCGCGGTCCGCAAGATCGTCGACATGGGGATCGCCGATCCCGACCGGATCGGCGTCGGCGGGCACAGCTACGGCGCCTTCATGACCGCGAACCTCCTCGCGCACACCGACCTCTTCCGCGCGGGGATCGCACGGAGCGGCGCGTACAACCGGACGCTGACGCCCTTCGGCTTCCAGAACGAGCAGCGCATCTACTGGGAGGCGCCGGAGGTCTACAACCGCATGTCGCCGTTCATGAACGCCGACAAGATCGACGAGCCGATGCTCATGATCCACGGCGAGGCGGACAACAATTCGGGGACCTTCCCGATCCAGTCCGAGCGGATGTACCACGCGCTCAAGGGGCTGGGCGGAACGGCGCGGCTCGTCATGCTCCCGCACGAGAGCCACGGCTACGCCGCCCGCGAGTCGGTGCTGCACACCCTCGCCGAGATGATCGACTGGTTCGACCGGTACGTGAAGAACGCGCCGCCTCGGACCCCTCGCTCGACGACCGACCGTTAGGTCGCCGACTCCCCGGCGACGGGGCCCGCCCGGGGCCCCGGTCGCTCCGCGGGGGACCGGCCGTGGACGACCCGTCACGGCCGGTCCCCCTCTTCTCTTGCCCCCATCCCGCGTCTCGCGCCCCATCCGGCCGGCCAACCGGTGCGCTGCCGGCGGCCGCCACGCGGAGCGTGCTCCGCCGGCCGAACCGAGGGCCGGGTCGCGGGTATCAAATCGGCTGGCCCGTCGTCGGTCGGCGCCCGTCCCACCTCGCGGCACGTAGCGGAGCTATGCACGGAGAGAAACTGGTTGTGCGCGGCGCACGCGAGCACAACCTGAAGAACATCGACGTGGAGATCCCCCGCGACCGGCTGGTCGTGATCACCGGCCTCTCGGGCTCGGGGAAGTCATCGCTCGCCTTCGACACGATCTACGCCGAGGGGCAACGCCGCTACGTGGAGTCGCTCTCCGCGTACGCGCGGCAGTTCCTCGGGATCATGGAGAAGCCCGACGTCGACGCGATCGAGGGACTCTCGCCCGCGATCTCGATCGAGCAGAAGACGACGGGGCGCAACCCCCGGTCGACGGTGGGGACCGTCACCGAGATCTACGACTACCTCCGCCTCCTCTGGGCGCGGTGCGGCACGCCGCACTGCCCCTCCTGCGGCCGGCCTGTCCGCCGTCAGTCCGCCACGCAGATCGTCGACCAGGTGCTCGCCTGGCCGGAGGGTACCCGCATCGAGGTTCTCGCCCCCCTGGTCCGCGGGCGGAAGGGCGAGTTCCGCGAGCTCTTCGAGGAGGCCCGGCGCAAGGGGTTCGTCCGCGCCCGCGTCGACGGGCAGGTCTACGAGCTGGACGACCCGCCGAAGCTCAACCGGTACGAGAACCACGAGATCGCCGTGGTCGTCGACCGCCTCGTCGTGAGGGAGCAGGATCGCAGCCGCCTCGCCGATTCGATCGAGACGGCGCTCCGCTCGGCGAACGGGATCGTCGAGGTGATCGTGCACGGGGAGGGGGACCCCCGGAGTCACCTCTACAGCGAACGGTACGCCTGCGTCCATTGCGGGACGAGCCTCCCGGAGCTGGAGCCCCGGCAGTTCTCGTTCAACTCGCCGTACGGCGCCTGCCCGGAGTGCGGGGGGCTCGGGACGCGGCGCGAGGTCAGTCCCGAGCTCGTGGTCGGCGACCCGATCATCTCGATCCTCGAGGGGGTGATCCTCCCCTGGGGCGAGCCGTCGGGGCACCTCCGGCGCTCGATCCTCCCGGGGCTCGCCGAGCACTACGGCTTCGACCTGAACACCCCGTGGGGCCGGCTCCCGGAGGCGGTGCGCCACGCGATCCTGCACGGTTCGGGGGGGAAGAAGATCCGCTTCCCGTATCGTGCGGGGGGGACGTCGGGCCACTACAGCGAGCCCTGGGAAGGGGTCCTCGCCAACGTGATGCGGCGCTACGAGGAGACCACCTCGGACGTGGTCCGCGAGCAGCTCTCCGAGTACATGACCACGCTCCCCTGCCAGGCGTGCCGGGGCACGCGGCTTCGCCCCGAGAGCCTGGCGGTCACCATCGCCGGTCGCTCCCTCGGCGACGTCGTCGAGCTCAGCGTCGTCGAGGCGCTGGAGTTCTTCGACGGGCTGCGGCTCACGGGCGCCTCGTCGCCCGCCGCCGCGCCGACCGCCGACCCGGACGAGGCGCCGCTCCCCGCCGAGGTGGCGGGGCCGATCCTCAAGGAGGTGAAGGAGCGCCTCCAGTTCCTGGTCAACGTCGGCCTCGACTACCTGACGCTGGGCCGGAGCGCGGAGACCCTCTCCGGTGGAGAGGCGCAGCGGATCCGGCTCGCCACGCAGATCGGCAGCCGCCTCGTCGGGGTCCTCTACATCCTCGACGAGCCGTCCATCGGGCTGCACCAGCGCGACAACGAACGGCTGCTCAACACGCTGAAGCAGCTCCGCGACCTCGGGAACACGGTCATCGTCGTCGAGCACGATCGCGACACGATGTTCGAGGCCGACCACATCATCGACCTCGGCCCGGCGGCGGGACGACACGGGGGCGAGATTGTGGCCCAGGGCACGCTGGAGGAGGTGCTGCGGAGCGAGCGGTCGCTCACGGCGGCGTACCTGCGCGGCGACCGCCAGATCCTCGTGCCCGCGGAGCGCAGGACCGGCTCCGGCGAAGCGCTGGTCGTCCGCAACGCCCGGCAGCACAACCTTCGGGGCATCGATGTCCGGATCCCGCTCGGGACCTTCACCTGCGTCACCGGCGTGAGCGGCTCGGGGAAGAGCACGCTGATCAACGACATCCTCTTCCGCGCCCTGGCCCGGCACTTCTACCGCGCCCGGACCCTCCCCGGCGCCCACGACGGAATCGACGGCCTCGAACACCTCGACAAGGTGATCGACATCGACCAGTCGCCGATCGGTCGCACGCCGCGCTCGAACCCCGCGACCTACACGGGGCTCTTCACCCCGATCCGCCAGCTCTTCGCCGAGCTGCCCGAGGCGAAGCTGAGGGGCTACGCTCCGGGCCGCTTCTCCTTCAACGTCAAGGGCGGGCGCTGCGAGGCGTGCCAGGGCGACGGACTGGTCAAGATCGAGATGCACTTCCTCCCCGATGTCTACGTCCCCTGCGACGTCTGCCGAGGGAAGCGCTACAACCGCGAGACGCTCGAGGTCTTCTACAAAGGTCGCACGATCGCGGACGTCCTCGAGATGACCGTCGACGAGGCTCTCGAATTCTTCGACCAGGTCCCCTCGATCCGGCAGCGGCTCCAGACCCTCTCGGATGTCGGGCTCGGCTACATCCACCTCGGCCAGCCGGCCACGACCCTCTCGGGGGGCGAGGCCCAGCGGGTCAAGCTTGCCACCGAGCTGGCCAAGCGGGACACCGGCCGAACCCTCTACATCCTGGACGAGCCGACGACCGGGCTCCACTTCGAGGACGTGCGTCTCCTCCTCGAGGTCCTGCACCGGCTCGTCGACCGGGGGAACACCGTCGTCGTCATCGAGCACAACCTCGATGTCATCAAGACCGCCGACTGGATCCTCGACCTGGGGCCCGAGGGCGGGACGGGCGGGGGGCGGATCGTCGCCGAGGGCACGCCGGAGATGGTCGCCGCGAACCCCGTCTCGCACACCGGAAGGTTCCTCGCCGAGGTCCTCGGCCTCGCGCCGGTCGGCTGAAGCCGGGCGGGGTGTCGGACTTGCCGAAACTCCAACATCTTGGTTAGCGTACGGATGCGGAAACCGCACCCTGTCCGGAGTGAGCTATGGTGACGAAAGAGGACCTGGAGAGCTACTTCCTGCGCCTCGGGGTCGACTACGAGGAGATCGAAGAGGGGATGTGGCTGCTCCGTTCACAGGACGGCCCGCCCGTCGTCGTACAGATGTCTCCCCCCGTCGTGGTCCTGCGCCTGAAGGTGCTCGAGCTCCCCGAGAACGCCGACGATGCCCGGCTCCTCCCCTTCTATCGCCGGCTCCTCGAGCTGAACGCGACGGACATCGTGCACGGGAGTTACGGGATCGAGGAGGGTGACGTGATCCTTTCGGACGCCTTGGCGTCCGAGACCCTGGACTTCGAGGAGCTGCGCAGCTCGTACGAAAGTCTGCTGCTGGCCGCCGCGAGTCACACCCAGGGGCTGGCCGAGCTCGCCATGGTCGTCCACGAGGGATAACGCAATGGGTATCTTCCAGAAGCTTTCCATGCTCATCCGCTCGAACATCAATGATGCGATCGCACGGGCGGAGAATCCGGAGAAGATGCTGTCGCAGGTCCTCGAGGACATGCGGGCCCAGCTGGCACGGGCCAAGCAGGAGGTGGCGGTCGCGATCGCGGACGAGCGGAAGCTCCGGGCCCAGGTCGACGACGAACAGAAGCAGGCGGCGGACTGGGAGCACCGGGCGATGCTCGCGGTCCGCGAGGGGCGCGACGACCTGGCGAAGCAGGCGCTGATCCGCCAGCAGGAGCATGCGGAGCGGGCCGCGATGCTGGAAGCGACGTGGCGGCGCCAGGCGGCCGAGACGGAGAAGCTGAAGGAGTCGCTCCGGCAGCTGAACGAGAAGATCGAGGAGGCGAAGCGGAAGAAGAACCTCCTCATCGCGAAGCAGAAGCGGGCGCAGGCGCAGAAGCGGATCCACGAGACGATGGCCGGCCTCTCCGATCGGTCGGCGTTCGAGGCGTTCGAGCGCATGGCCGAGCGGATCGAGGATTCGGAGCGCAGGGCGCTCGCCGCGGCCGAGGTCTCGGAGACGCTCGAGGGCGATACGCTGGAGAAGCAGTTCCTCCAGCTCGAGAGCGCGGGCACCGTCGACCAGCGTCTCCTTGCCCTGAAGGAGCGGATGGGGATCCTCCCCTCGTCGCGGCCCGATCCCCGCGGCGCGCTTCCTGCCGGGTCCTCGAGGGAGGTGACCGGCAACTCCATGCTCAAGCCGGCTCACATGGACGAGCCCGGCGAGGTGAAGGACGCCGAGCTGGAGGACTAGGCGTGACCGCAGGATGAGGTCCAGGCCGTACGGTGTGCTCCTCGCCACGATCTCCGCGTTGCTGCTGATCCTGTTTCTCTACAGCATCGCGGAGATCCTTCTTTTGTTCCTCATCGCCGTCCTCTTCTCCCTCTACCTCGGTGCGATCACCGACGCGCTCCAGCGATGGTTCGGCCTCCCCCGCCGGTTGGGGTTGACCGCGGCGCTCGCCGGGACCACACTCGCCGTCGTCGGCAACGGGTACCTGGTCATCCCTCCGGTCGCCCGGCAGACGCAGGATCTGCTGCAGATGCTCCCGGCGCAGCTCGAGTATTGGGAGTCGGAGCTGCTGGCCGTGGCGGAGCGGGCGCCGGTCCTGGCCCAGCTCATCGGCCCCGTCCGGGAGGGGGAGAGCTACGTCGGCACCATCCTCCAGGAGATCGGCGCCCACTTCCGCGGGGTGATCCCCTACGTCTTCAGCGGGTTCCAGTTCCTGGTGCACGCCGTGAGCGTGCTGGTCATGGGGATCTATCTCGCCCTGCGCCCCGCCCTCTACCGCGAGGGGCTCATCGCGTTGGCGCCGCCCGTTCACCGCGAACTGGTCCGCGACCTCCTCTCCGACCTCGCCGGGACGCTCCGGGCGTGGCTCGTCGGGCAGCTCTTCGCGATGTTCTCCCTCGGCGTCCTGACCTGGATCGGCCTCGAGTTGCTCCGCGTCCCCTACGCCCTCGCCTTTGGCGTCTTCACCGGCCTCGCGGCGATCGTGCCCTTCTTCGGGACCCTCGTCTCGACGCTGCTCCCCGCGATCTTCCTCCTCGGCACCGCGGGCGTCGTGAAGGTCCTCTCGGTCATCGTCCTGGGGATCGTCGTCCATCTCGTCGAGGCGAACGTCATCGCGCCGGTCATCATGGAGCGGCAGGTCCATCTGCCGCCGGTGCTCACGCTGCTGAGCGTCCTGGTCATGGCGCACCTGCTGGATTTGATCGGGCTCCTCGTCGCGGTCCCGATCCTGGCGAGCGCGATGGTCGTCGTTCGGCGGATCTACGTGCACCGGGTGCTCGAGGGGCGGGGGTTCCGCCGGGCGCTGCGCGACCACCCGGTGGAGATCCGTTTCCCCGAAGACGGCGGGGTGTTGATCCACCCCGCCGTTCGGGGCGCCACGCTCCCGGCGTTGCTGGAGAGATAGGCGACGGGCCGCGGGTGCGGGCCGGGCTAGCGGTCGGGGGCCGCGGCGGTCCGGCGGCGAACGATGCCGGCGTCGATCATCCCGACCTCCTCGCTGGCGGGGTCGGCGCCGCGCCGGATCGTGAAGCTGGCCGGGGCGCCGACGAGCCGGTCGGCGGGGCCGGTCGGGTGCAGGAAGAGGCCGGTCAGGTCGAGCGTGTCGCGGGCCGCGGCCTCGGCCAGGTCGCCGACGTCGACGATGCGCCCGCCGGTCCGCTCGAGGGGCTCGGCGAAGTCGACGGCGATGTCGGCGCGGTAGGGGGCGAGGCCGGGGAGCGCGATCGTCGCGCCGCGGATCAGGAGATCGTTGACCGGGCGGCCGTTGTACGGAAGCCCCTCGTACGCCGACGGATCCGCCGAGGCGTAGGCGCCGGTCGCGATCGCATCCAGCGCGGTCAGGATCGCCACGAAGTTGGCTGCGCGCAGGTACTGCTTCTCCGGGTCGTCCTTCCACCCGCCCGATTCGATCAGGACCGTGCTCGTCCCCCACTGCTGCATGAGGTCGCCGAAGGCGCGGGGGTTGAAGGAGTCGTCGTACTTCGCGATGTGGCCGGCGACGAGGGGCTCGACGGCCTGCCGGATGACGGCCGCGACCTGCTTCGCCCGAGTGCGTACGGCGTTGTCGCTCCGCGCCTCGTCGAAGGGCGGGGCGAGGAGCGCGATCGCGGCGGTGCGGTCGCTCGTCGCGACCCGCGTCCGCACGTTCTGGTCGTGGAGGTTGAAGCCGAATTCCGGGTGGTACCGATCGCGAATCGCCTTGAGCGTCCTCGCCTCAGGGGTGACGAGGGCCCGCGCGTCCCGGTTGATGTCGATGCCGTAGGCATTGCGCCGCTGGAACCGCTCCGCGCCGTCCGGGTTGAGCATCGGCACGAAGAGCACGGTCAGGCGCTCGGCGATGCGCCGGGCGAGGGGGTGGTCGGGGGATTCGGCGAGGAAGCGGAAGAGGTCGGCGAGCGCCATCGTCGCGGTGGACTCGTCGCCGTGCATCTGCGACCAGAGGAGGACGCGGGTCGGGCCGGTGCCGTAGCGCACGAGGTAGAGCGGGCGCCCCTCGACGCTGCGGCCGACCTCCTCGCGGGAGAGGGTGGATGCCCCGTCGATCACCGGCCCGACGGTGGACCAGTAGGTCTCGTGCGTGAATTCCCGCTCGGTGATCGCGCCGACCCGGTGCCGCCGGTGCAGGTCGAGGAGCTCGTCGGTGGACGGGAGCCCCGCGACGCGGGCGGGTGCGCCGACCAGCGCCTCCCAGGCCATGCGAGAGAGGTTGGAGGCGACCTTCGCCGCGGCCGCCCGGTCCTCGATCCCCCGGGTGAGGACGACGAGGACGTACGGTGCGCGGCCCGGCGGGTAGATGATCGCGCCGTCGTGCTGGATCCCCGTGATCCACCCGGTCTTGTTGGCCACCCGCACCCCGGCGGGGACGCCGGCGGGGATCATCTCCGTGAACTCCTGTCCCGCCAGGATGTCGCTCAGCTCGCGGCATTGCGTGCGAGAGAGGCCTAGCGAGGCTGCGGGGGTGCCGGCCGCGACGCCGGTCTCGCAGCGGGCGATCGCCTCGAGGACCCGGGCGAAGGCCCCGGCCGTCGTCGTGTTGTTCATCCCCCGTCGGAACGCCGGCGTGTCCTCGACGCCGCGGAGCACCCGCATATCCTCGGCGCCGAGCTTCGCCATCGTGCGCCGCACGCTCTCCGCCGAGACCCGCTCGATCAGGATGTTCGTGGCCAGGTTCGACGAGCGCACGATCATCCGGCGCGCCAGCTCCCGCACCGTCGTCTTGGAGCCGATCATCCCGTAGAGCCCGGTCTCGCTGTCGTCCTCCGGGGAGAGCGAGTAGCGGCTCCCGTCGGCGATGCTGGTGAACTCGTTGCGCACGACCACCGAGTCGTCGAGCGAGTACCGCCCCTCGGCGGCCTGCCGGAAGAGCTCCACGAGGACCGGCACCTTCATCGTGCTCGCCGCGTGCATGCTCACGTCGTCGCCGATCCCGATGCGTCGGCCGGTCTCGAGGTCGACGAGGGCGACGGCGACCTCCCCCGGCGCCTCCCGGGCGATCCGTTCGCGCATCGCCTCGGCCAGGCGATCGACGGCGGCCGCGCCCTCTCGGTTGGCCGCACCCGGCGCGGCGCCCCCGGGCGGCGTCGCGTCTCCCGGCGCGGGCACCGCGCGGGCGCAGGCGAGGATCGTGAAGAGAGCAGGTAGGACGATCGGTGCACGCATGGCAGCACTCCGCGGATCAGGATGGGTTGGCACGGATAATGGGCGGCCGCGGCAGGGCGGGCAAGGGAAGGGCGCGGGTGTTGCGGTAGGCAGGTCGGACGCGCACCGAGGAGGTCGAGATGTCACGCTACGGTGGTGCTCCGCGCATGATCCCGGAGCTTCGGCACGGGCGCGGACGGGGGGCGGAGGCGATGCGTTGGGGGCGCGCCGGGTACGGCATGGGGTACCGGCGACCCGGCGAACATGGGGGACCTGGTCGATACGGCGAGCCGGCGGAGTTCGGTCGGATCGGAGCCGGGTGGGGTTACCGGTGGCGGATGGAGGGCGACGAATCCGCGAGCCCCCGCGAGATCCCGGAATACCGTCGCTACGCCGGGGAATACCGGCGCGGGAGGGAAGCCGGCGGACGCCGGATCGCCCCGTACGCGCCGTATCTACGGTATGAGAGCGATTACGGGGCCTACACCGGGGTCTACGGCGCGTACGGGGAGTACGGGAGCGACTACGGCGTGTACGGGAGCGACTACGGCGACGACGTCGGGGAGTATCGGCCGATGGGGGCGGTGGGGGAGGACTGGGAGCGCATGGGTATGCGCGATTTCACCGAAGGATACGGCCGCTACAGCGGCGGGTCGCCTTATTCGTACGAGTACTCGGAACGGACCGTGATGCAATCCCCGCGATTCCCTGCGATGCGGGGGTTCAGTCGACCGTTCGGCCGGTCGCGGACCCGGCGAGGGCGTTGATCTCGCCGGGTCCCGGACGGCTCGACGGCATCACCGGTAGAGGAGGTAGCGCTCGCGGATCTTCTCGAACGAGCGGCGCTGGGCCTCCCACTCGCCCGTGATCTCGGCGAGGGTGGCGCCGGCCACGATGCGGCGGCGGACCTGATCGGTGCCGGCAAGGCGGTCGAAGTGCGACGCGCGCCACTCGAGGCGGTCGGGGTGGAGCCGGTGGATCTCGACGAGCGCCGCGATCGCGGCGCGGGTCGGATCGTAGGTCGCACGGTCGGTCACGTGGAACCGGATCCCCCGAACGGCCTCGCCGCCGAACTTGCCATCGCCGGGGCGCTCGGGGGTGAAGACGACCGCCTCGAACCGGACGCCGGGCAGGTTCAAAGCCTCGAGCCGGCGGACGATTTCCTCGTTGTCCAGCCAGGGCGTGCCGATCTGCTGGAACGCCCTGTCCGTCCCCCTCCCGACCGAGACGTTGGTCCCCTCGAAGAGGCAGGTCCCCGGGTAGTGCGCCGCGCTTTCGAGGGACGGCATGTTGGGCGACGGCGCGACCCACGGGAGGCCGGTTTCGTCGAACCACTCGTCTCGCCTCCACCCCTCCATGGGGACGACGACGAGATCCGCGCCGATCCCGTGCTCTTCGTTCACGAAGCGAGCGAGCTCGCCCGCGGTCATCCCGTGACGCATCGGTACGGGGTAGAGGCCGACCAGGGAGGCGTATTTCGGGTCGAGGATGTTGCCCTGGACGCCGTCGCCGCCGATCGGGTTCGGCCGGTCGAGGACGACGAAGCGAAGCCCGTGCTCGGCGGCCGCCTGCAGCGCGAGTGCCATCGTCCAGACGTAGGTGTAGTAGCGCGTACCGATGTCCTGGATGTCGAAGACCAGGGCATCGAGCCCCTCGAGCATCTCGGCGGTCGGCTTCTGGGTGGTGCCGTAGAGGGAGTGGATCGGCAGGCCGGTCCGGGTGTCGCGTCCGCTCGCGACCTTCTCCCCCGCCTCTGCGGTCCCCCGTAGCCCGTGCTCGGGGCCGAAGAGCGCCACGAGCCGCGTATCCGTGCGGGCGTACAGAAGATCGATCGTGCTCTCGCCCGCGGCGTTCATCCCCGTGTGGTTGGTGATCAAGCCGATCCTCAGGCCGCGGATCGGGGCGAGATCCCCGGCGAGGAGCACATCGATCCCGGGGCGGACGCGGGCGACAACCCGACTGCGGGGCGTCGCCGATTCCGCGGGGGTGGCGCCCGCCCTAGGCCGTGCGGGGGGCGTCGGCGGCTCGACCGGGGCGGCCGCCGAGGGCGACGCCGGGGGTGTCGGCGGCTCGGGCGCGATCGACATCGACGGCATCGCGGGCGCGGCGGCCTGACCCCGGTTCGTCGCCCGCGGCGTTGCGCAGGCGGCGAGAAGGGCGAAGACTGCCGGCAGGACAAAGCCAGCTCTCACGAGCGCTTGCCGCGTCCCCGGGCGGTCAGTAAGTTTCGACATTTCGGTCCCTTTCCGAATCCGGTCCCTCCGCGGCCGAATCGGAGTACGTGACCCGATCCTGCCGCGTCGTCGCCTCATGATCGTACGGTTCGAGCGTTGAACATGATCCTCGCCAGACCCCGGATGCTGCTCCTCGTCGCGGCGCTTGCGGCCTGTGGCACGGCCGGCGGGCCGTCGCCGCGAGATGTCGCCCCTGCAGGGTCGACGCTGACGGGCGAGGCCTGGGCCGAGCAGACGCTGGCCCGGCTGTCGCTTCGCCAGAAGGTCGCCCAGATGGTCGTCCCCTGGCTCGACGGGGCCTACCTCGCCCTGGGGACCGAGGCCCACGAGCGCCTTCGCGCCTGGGTCCAGGACCAGCAGGTGGGCGGCGTCGTCGTCTCGGTCGGCCCGCCGCTGGAGATCGCGGCCAAGCTGAACCTGCTCCAGGAACTCGCCGAGGTGCCGCTCCTCGTGGCGGCGGACGTGGAGCGGGGGCCCGCCCAGCGCCTGGTCGGCGGGACCGTGCTCCCGTACGGGATCGAGACGGGCGGGGGGACGGACTTCCCGCCGATCATGGCCCTCGGAGCGATCGGCGACGAGCGGCTGGCGTACGAGGTCGGCCGAATCACGGCGCTGGAGTCCCGCGCGGTCGGCATTCACATGGCGTACGCGCCGGTCGTGGACGTGAATAATAACCCGGCGAACCCGATCATCAACACCCGGAGCTACGGCGAGGATCCTCGTCTGGTCGCGCGGCTGGGCGTCGCGCACATCAAGGGGTTGCAGGAGAACGGGGTGCTGGCGACGGCGAAGCACTTCCCGGGGCACGGGAACACGTCGACGGACTCGCACATCGGGCTCCCGGTCCTGCCGATCGACCGAGCGGGGGCGGATTCGGTCGAGCTCCCGCCGTTCCGGGCGGCGATCGAGGCGGGGGTCGCGGCGGTCATGGTCGCGCACGTCGCCTTCCCCGCGATTGCGGGCGATTCGACGCCGGCGACGCTCTCCCCCGAGCTCACGAACGGGCTGCTCCGCGATGCGCTCGGCTTCGACGGCCTCATCGTGACCGACGCGCTGGACATGGGCGCGATCACCACGCGGTACGGGGCGGCGGAGGCGGCGGTCCGGGCGGTGAAGGCGGGGGCCGACGTCCTCCTGATGCCGCTCGACGTCGCCGCGACGATCGACGCGGTGGTGGCCGCGGTGGAGCGGGGCGAGATCCCGGAGTCCCGGATCGATCGATCGGTGCGGAAGCTGTTGAGGATCAAGGGCTCGCTCGGGCTACACCGGGAACGCACGGTCGACCTGGCGAAGATCCCGAACGTCGTCGGCTCACCGGCGCACCAGGCGGTCGCGCGGGAGGTCGCCGAGCGGTCGATCACGCTGGTGCGCGATCGGGATCGGCTCCTGCCGGTGAGCCCGCTCCGTGCGCGTCGGGTGCTGAGCATCGTCTACACCGACGACGTGGACCCCTTCGCGGGGCGGGTCTTCAACCGGGAGCTGGCCTCGCGCTACGGGGCGGTCCGCTCCGTGCTCCTGGACCGGTCGGTGCATCCGACTCGCCTGGACTCGCTGATGTCGGCGGTCGACAGCGCCGACGTCGTCTTCATCTCGTCGTTCATCCGGGTGATCGACCGGAAGGGCGGGTTGGCGGTGCCCCCGGCGGTCGCCAAGTTCGTCTCGGCGGTCGCCGCGAAGCGGCCGACGGTCGTCACCTCGTTCGGGAACCCGTACATCCTCTCGCAGTTCCCCGGGGTCGGGACCTACGCGGTGGCGTGGGGGCCGGCGGCCGTGGCGCAGACGGCCGCGGCGCGGGCGATCGCCGGGGAGATCCCCTTCGCCGGGAAGCTGCCGATCTCGCTCCCACCCGACCATCCGCTGGGCTCGGGCATCCCGATGGAGAACACGCTCCGCTTCGCGCGCCCCGAAGAGGTCGGGATGGACTCCGAAGCGCTCGCGAAGGTCGACCGGCTCCTCACCGATGCGGTGACCGGCGGCGCCATCCCGGGCGCGGCGCTGGCGGTCGGGCGTCACGGCCGGCTGGTCCGGCTCCAGGGGTACGGCCGCCTCGACCCGCGTCCGGGGTTCGGCCCCGTCACCGATTCGACGCTCTACGACCTCGCCTCGCTCACGAAGGTGATCGGCACGACGAGCGCAGCGATCCTCCTCGTCGATGAGGGGAAGCTCGACCTCGACGCCCCGGTCTCGCGCTACCTCCCCGAATGGACGGGCGGGGGCGGAAAGGAGCGCGTCACGATCCGGCACCTGCTGACACACACCTCCGGGCTCCCGGCCTACGGCCCGCTCTGGCAGGAGCTTCGCGGCCGCGAGGCGTACCTGCGGCGGATCGCGGCGATGGGGCTCGAGGCGCCGCCGGGCCAGAGGATGGTCTACAGCGATTACGGCCTGATCCTCCTCGGGCTCATCATCGAGCGCCTCGCCGACCGGCCGCTCGATGAGTTCCTCGAGGCGCGGGTCTTCGGCCCGCTCGGCATGCGCGATACGCGCTACGACCCGCTGGGAGAGGCGGCGGCGGAGGCGGCGAGGGGCATCGTCGCGAAGGGAGCCGGGGGCCCTGGGGCGGCGAATGCCGGGGATCGCGGCGGCGACGCCCTCGCCTCCGTTTCGGCGCGGCCGGCGGAAAAGGCGGCCTCCGCGGAGCTCCTCGCGAGGATCGCGCCGACGGAGATCGACTCCGTCTTCCGAATGAAGCACATCCACGGCGCCGTGCACGACGAGAACGCGTACGCGATCGGCGGCGTCTCGGGGCACGCCGGGCTCTTCTCGTCGGCGCGGGACCTGGCGGTCTTCGCGCAGATGGTGCTGAACGGCGGGAGCTACGGCGGTGTACGGATCTTCAACGCGAACACCCTCCGGCGCTTCACGGCCCGCCAGGATTCCCGCTCGAGCCGGGCACTGGGGTGGGACACGCCGTCGAAGGGATCGAGCGCGGGCGACTACTTCAGTGCGCGGTCGTTCGGCCACACCGGGTTCACCGGGACGAGCATCTGGATCGACCCGGAGCGCGATGTCTTCGTGGTCCTGCTGACGAACCGGGTCAACCCGACGCGTGCGAACCAGGCGCACGTCGCGCTGCGGCGCGCGGTGCACGACGCGGTGCAACAGGCGATCGTCGACCAGCCGGTCGTGAAGAGGATCGACAAGGAGCCTTGAGGCCGCTCGACCCCGCCGAGCTTGGCGCCGGCGAGGCCGGCGCCAAGCTCGGCGGGTGCGCGGCGCGAAGCGGCCCGGGACGGGCGTCCCCTCCAGCGGGAGGGACCAACCGGAGGATCGACACCGAATGCAGCTCTCCCTGATCGACTGGCTGATCATCGCCGGATACTTCCTGCTCTCCGCGGGGATCGGGCTGGCCTACGCCCGCAGGGCGGGCCGGAGCGTGAGCGAGTTCTTCGTCTCCGGCCGTTCGCTCCCCTGGTGGCTCGCGGGGACCTCGATGGTGGCGACGACCTTCGCCGCCGACACCCCTCTCGCGGTGACCGGGATGGTCGCCGAGAACGGCGTCGCGGGGAACTGGCTGTGGTGGAACCTGGTCATGAGCGGGATGCTGACCGTGTTCTTCTACGCCCGGCTCTGGCACCGCGCCGGGGTGCTGACCGACGTGGAGTTCACGGAGATCCGCTACAGCGGCCGGCCCGCCGCGGCGCTCCGGGCGTTTCGCGCGCTCTACCTGGCGCTACCGATCAACCTGATCGTGATCGGGTGGGTCAACCTGGCGATGGTCAAGATCCTCGAGGTGACCCTCGGGATCGAGCCGTTCATGGCCCTGCTCTTCATGTTCGTGATCACCACCGCCTACTCCGCCCTCTCGGGGCTCTGGGGGGTCGTGGTCACGGACTTCGTGCAGTTCGCGATCGCGATGGGCGGCTCGATCGCGCTGGCGATCTTCGCGGTCGGAGCGGTCGGGGGGATCGACGGGTTGGTGTCGCGGCTCCCGGAGCACTACGGCTCGGTCGAGAACGCCCTCGCCTTCCTCCCCGCCGAGGGCGCGGCGTGGATGCCGCTGACCGCCTTCCTGGCCTACCTCACGGTACAGTGGTGGGCGACGTCGTACCCCGGGTCCGAGCCGGGGGGCGGCGGCTACGTCGCGCAGCGGATCTTCAGCGCCAGGAGCGAGCGCGACGGCCTCCTCGCGACGCTCTGGTTCAACATCGCGCATTACGCGGTCCGGCCGTGGCCGTGGATCCTGACGGCGCTCGCGGTCGTCATCCTGTACCCGGGGATCGAGGACCCGGCGAGCGGCTACGTCCAGGCGGTCGTCGACCTCCTCCCCGCCGGGTTGCGGGGGCTCATGCTGGCGGCCTTCGCCGCCGCCTACATGTCGACGATCGGCACGCAGCTCAACTGGGGCGCGTCGTACCTGATCAACGACCTCTATCTGCGTTTCGTCGATCCGGTCGCGGAGCCTCGGCGAGTGGTCCGCCTCTCCCGGATCGCGACGGCCGTCGTCTTCATCCTCTCGGCGGGGGTGACCTGGATCCTCTACCGGGTGGGCTCGATCGAGGCCGCGTGGCGGATCCTCCTCGCGCTCGGCGCGGGGACGGGGCTGGTCTACATCCTCCGCTGGTACTGGTGGCGGATCAATGCGTGGTCGGAGATCTCGGCGATGATCGCCTCGCTGGTGGGCTTCACGGCGATGACGGGGCTCGGTATCTTCGATCCGGCAGACACGCTCGAGGGCACGTACCTTATGCTCGCCAACACGGTCGTGACGACCGTCGCGTGGCTCGCCGTCACGCTGATGACGTCGCCGACCTCGGAGGAGACGCTCGTCGCCTTCTACCGTCGGGTTCGGCCGGGGGGGCGCGGGTGGCGGCGGGTCGCGGCCGCGGCGGGGCTGCCCCCCGAGCCGATCGACGGAGGCGCGCTGAACTGGGTCAACTGGGTGGCGGGCGTCGTCAGCGTCTACGCGACGCTCTTCGGCGTCGGCCGCCTCATCTTCGGGCCTCGCGCCGAAGCGCTTGTCTATCTGGGCGTCGCAGCCGCCTCCTTCGCCTGGATCGCAATGAACCTCTCCCGCGCGGGCGACGGCCGAGCCGTGGAGCGGGTCCCCGCAGGAGGAGAGGCACGGGCTCCGAGTGAGCCGAGGTGAGCCCGGCGCCGACGTCGGCGCCGAGGCTTGGGACTCCATCGACACGATGACCATGCGCAACGTCGTAGAACGCGTTCCTGTCCTGATCTTCGAAGAACACGACGAGATCGCCCGTCGCATCGCCGATCGAATCGCGGAGATCATCCGTGCCCGGAGGGCGGAGGGACGGAGGCCGGTGCTGGGGCTCGCCACCGGGTCGACGCCGATCGGGATCTACCGCGAGCTGATCCGCAAGCACCGCGAGGAGGGTCTCGACTTCTCGGATGTCGTGACCTTCAACCTCGACGAGTACTACCCGATGGACCCGGAGAGCATCCACAGCTATCACCGGTTCATGTGGGAGAACCTCTTCGAGCATGTGAACATCCGGCCGGAGAACGTGCACATCCCGCGGGGCGACATCCCGCGCTCGGAGGTGGAGCGGCACTGCCGGGAGTACGAGGAGGCGATCCGCGCGGCCGGCGGGATCGACTTCCAGATCCTCGGGATCGGTCAGACGGGGCACATCGGGTTCAACGAGCCGGGCTCGAGCGTGGAGTCGCGGACGCGCCTGGTCGCCCTCGACACGATCACCCGGAGGACGGCGGCGGCGGATTTCTTCGGGGAGGAGAACGTGCCGACCGAGGCGATCACGATGGGGGTCGCCACGATCCTGGAGGCGCGGGAGGTCGCGCTGATCGCGACGGGCGAGCACAAGGCGGCGATCGTGCGGAGGTCGGTCGAGGGGGACGTGAGCGCCGAGGTCGCCGCGACGTACCTGCAGCGGCACCCCGCGGCGACCTTCTGGCTGGATGCCGCGGCGGCGGCCGAGTTGACGAGGATCAAGACGCCGTGGGTCCTGGGCGAGGTCGAGTGGACGCGGGATCTGGAGATCCGGGCGCTGATCTGGTTGAGCCAGGTGACGGGCAAGTCGCTGCTGAAGCTCGACGACCTGGACTACCGGGAGCACCATCTCAGTGCGTTGCTCGCCCGCTACGGCGGGGCCGGGCCGCTGAACGGCGAGGTCTTCAACGCGCTGATCTCGAAGATCCGGGGGCGGAGCAAGCTCCCGCGGGGGAAGCGGATCATCGTCTTCTCCCCGCACCCGGACGATGACGTGATCTCGGCCGGCGGGATCCTGAACAAGCTGCACCTGAACGGGAACGACATCATCGTAGCCTACCAGACCTCGGGGAACATCGCGGTTTTCGACCACGAGGTCCGGCGGCACCTCGACTTCATTCGGCGCACCTCGCGGGAATTCGGCTTCGGCGACGGGCGCGTGGATGCGATGATCGAGGAGGTCGAGGCGTTCCTGGCGCGCAAACAGCCGGGCGAGGTCGACAGCGAGGCGGTGCAGAAGATCAAGAGGACGATCCGGGAGGCGGAGGCGGTGGCGGGGATTCAGACCTTCGGGATGCGTCCGGAGCAGGCCCGCTTCCTGAACCTCCCCTTCTATCAGACCGGGAAGGTCCGGAAGGACCCGGTCGGGCCGCGGGACGTGCAGATCATCCTCGACCTGCTCAAGGAGCATCGGCCCGAGCTCATCTTCGTCGCCGGCGACCTCTCGGACCCGCACGGCACGCACCGGATGTGCAAGGAAGCGATCGAGCGGGCGTTGGCGGAATACGACGGCGAGCAGCCGGAGGTCTGGTACTATCGCGGCGCGTGGCAGGAGTGGCCGGTCGCGGAGGCGGACGTTCTGGTGCCGCTCTCGAAGGAGGAGCTGCGGCTCAAGATCATGGCGATCTTCAAGCACCAGAGTCAGAAGGACAAGGCTCCCTTCCCGGGGCTGGACGACCGCGAGTTCTGGCAGCGGGTCGAGGAGCGGAACCAGACGACGGCGCGGGTGGTCGACCGGCTGGGTCTCCCCGAGTACTTCGCCATGGAAGCGTACGTCGTTCGAAAGGGGGGGCAGCGGCTGGAGACGCGCACCATCCCGACCAGCGCCCTCGCCGGGTGGCCCGAGCACCCCGGCCCCGAGACCTCGCCGGCGGTCCCCGCGGCCACCGCGACGGAGCGGATCTAGATGGGCTCTTTCACCCTCCTCGACGCCGTCGTCCTGGGCGCCTACCTCGTAGGCGTCACGGCCTTCGGCATGTGGCTCGGTCGGCGTCAGAAGGACGCGCGCGATTACTTCCTCGCCGGCGAGGGATTGCCGTGGTGGGCGATCTGCTTCTCCGTCGTCGCGACCGAGACGAGCGCGCTGACCTTCATCAGCGTCCCGGCGACCGCCTACGGCAGCGACTTCTGGATGCTGCAGCTCACGATCGGCTACCTCGTCGGTCGCGTCGCGATCGCGGCGGTTCTGCTCCCCGGGTATTTCCGGGGCCGCCTCTCGACCGCGTACGCGGTTCTCGAGGAGCGGTTCGGGGAGGGGACCCGGCGCTTCGCTTCGTCGATCTTCATGGTGACCCGGGCGCTCGGCGACAGCGTCCGGATCTTCGCGGCCGCGATCCCGCTCACGCTCATCACCGGCCTTGACTACTGGCAGTCGATCCTGGCGATGGGCGGCTTCACGCTTCTCTACACCTACTACGGCGGGCTGCGCGCGGTCGTCTGGGTCGACGTCGTGCAGATGGGGCTCTACGTCCTGGGGGGCGTGGCCGCACTGGCGGTCCTCCTCCATGCGGTGCCCGGAGGGTGGGGCGAGATCCTCGCCACCGCCGATGCGGCCGGAAAGCTTAGGATCTTCCACCTCGACGGAGGGTTCGCCGACGGGACGTGGTTCGTGACCGGGCTGGTCGGCGGCGCCTTCCTCTCGATGGCGTCGCACGGCGTCGACCACCTCATCGTGCAGCGCCTCCTGGCCTCGAAGTCGCTCGGCGATGCCCGCAAGGCGCTGATCGGGAGCGGGTTGGCCGTCATCGGACAGTTCGCGCTCTTCCTCCTCGTCGGCATCGGGCTCTTCGCCTACTACGGCGGGCGCGTCTTCAGCACGCCGGACGAAGTCTTCCCGCGGTTCATCGTGGAGGGGCTCCCGCCGGGGCTCTCGGGGCTCATTATCGCCGCGGTGCTCGCGGCGGCGATGTCGACGGTCTCCTCGTCTCTGAACTCGCTGGCCTCGGCGACGACGCACGATCTCTACGCGCCGATCGCGGGACGTGAGGGCGAAGAGGAGCACCTCTTCCGCGTCGGGCGACGCTTCACGCTCCTCTGGGCGCTGATCCTGATCGGAGGCGCGATCCTCTTCCAGTTCGCCTCGCAGGGGACGCCGGTCGTGGTGATCGCGCTCCAGATCGCGTCGTTCACCTACGGCGGGCTCCTCGGTGGATTCCTCCTCGGCAACCTCTCCCGTCGTGCCGACCAGCGCGACGCGATCACGGGGATGGCGACGGCGATCGCACTCATGGCCGCGCTCTGGGCCGCCCAGCAGTTCGGGGCGATGGAGAAGCGGGTCGACACCCTGTGGTTCGCGCTGATCGGGTCCGTGGTGACGGTCGCGGTCGGAACGGCGAGTGCGGCGCTGCGGGGGCGGGCTCCGGTGGCCGCGCCGACGCCGGCATCGGCGGGGCCGGCCACCGAGGCGAGGGACGATGCGGCGGCCGGGGCCCTCGGCGCCGGATCGGACCCGTCGTAAGGGGATCGTGATGGAGCTCTTCGTCGGAATCGACGGCGGCGGGTCCAAGACGAACGCCGTCGCCATGAATGCCGGGGGTGAGGTCCTCGCCCGGGCCGAGGGGGGTGCGACGCTGATCCGGCCGGAGGCCCCCGGCGCGGGCGCGGCTCTCCTCGCGGACCTCACGGAGCGCGCCGTGCGGTTGGCCGGCGGCTCGCTCCCCGCCGCCGGACTCTGCTGCGCCCTCGCCGGCGCTGGCCGTGAGCCCGTTCGCCGCGCCCTCGCCGCCGAGCTGCAGCGCGAAGGCGTCGCCGTCCGGCTCCGCATCGTCACCGATGCCGAGGCCGCCTTCTACGACGCCTTCGCCGACGGCCCCGGAATCCTCCTCATCGCAGGGACGGGCTCGATCGTGTGGGGGCGGGCGGAGGACGGGCGCACCGCACGCGCCGGGGGGTGGGGCGCGCTCCTCGGCGACGAAGGGAGCGGCTACGCCCTCGGCCTCGCGGCGCTCCGGGCCGTCGCACGCGCCCATGATGGCCGGGGCGAGGCGACGTCGCTCGCCGCGACGGCTCTGGCCCACGCCGACGTCGATGCGCCCGAGGCGCTCATCGCTTGGGCCGCCTGCGCGTCGAAACGAGAGATCGCCGCCCTCGCCCCCGCGGTCGCCGCCGCCGCCGAGAACGGCGATGCCGTGGCACGGCGCATCGTCGAAGAAGCCGCCGGCGAGCTCGTCGCCCACGTCGCCGCGCTGCATGACCGGCTGGGACCTTGGAAGACCGCGCCCGGGCTCGCCCTCTCCGGCGGACTGATCGCTCCCGGCGGGCCGCTCCGCGCCGCCGTCGTCGAAGCGCTACGGGTCCACGGTCCGGCGTGCACGCTCGCGGAGGGCAAGGTCGACGCCGCCCGCGGCGCCGCCTCGCTGGCGCGCTTGCCCACGATCCCGGCCGTGGGGTAGATTCAGCGGCTTCGTGGACCGAGCCGCAGAACCGACGATGCCGAACTTTCCGCCCGTAAAGGAGCAGATGGATGAGATCCGCCGCGATGCGGTGGAGATCATCCCCGAGCAGGAACTCGAGAGGAAGCTCGAGCGCAGCAGGAAGACGGGCAAACCCTTGCGCATCAAGCAGGGGTTCGACCCCACCCGCCCTGACCTCCACATCGGGCACGCCGTCTCGATCCGGAAGCTGCGCGCCTTCCAGGAGCTCGGCCACGAGGTCATCTTCGTGGTCGGCGACTACACCGCCCGCATCGGTGACCCGACCGGGAGGAGCGAGACGCGGCCCCGCCTCTCCCCCGAGGAGATCGAGGCCAACGCCCGCACCTACGCCGAGCAGGTCGGTCAGATCCTCGACCTCTCGCGCGTGCGGATCGAGTTCAACTCCCGCTGGCTCGCCCCCCTCGACCTCGCCGCGGTCCTCGAGCTCACGTCCCACTACACGGTCGCCCGCATGCTCGAGCGCGACGACTTCGCCAAGCGCTACGCCGAGGGCCGCGCCATCTCCATCTCCGAGTTCCTCTACCCGCTCATGCAGGGGTACGACTCGATCGCCCTCGAGGCCGACGTGGAGCTCGGCGGCACCGACCAGAAGTTCAACCTCCTCGTCGCACGCACCCTCCAGGAGCGCTACGGCCAGGAGCCCCAGGTCTGCCTGATCATGCCTCTGCTCCGAGGGACCGACGGGGAGCTGAAGATGTCGAAGTCCTACGACAACTACATCGGCATCACCGAGCCCCCGGAGGAGCAGTACGGCAAGACGATGTCGATCCCTGACGAGCTCCTCGAGGAGTGGTACCGTCTGGCGACGCCGCTTCGCGGCGAGGAGCTCGACGCGGCGCTACGGTTGGTGCGGGAGGACCCGTACCGCGCCAAGCGCGAGCTCGCCTTCTCGATCGTCCTGACCTACCACGGCGCCGAGGCCGCCCAGGCGGCTGCCGAGCATTTCGATCGCGTCTTCCGGCAGCGCGACGTCCCGGAGTCGATCCCCGAGTCCGAGGTCGCGCTCGACGACCCGGCCCTTCGGTACGACCCCGCCCGCGGCGTCTGGGTCCCCGGCCTCGTCGCCCGCGTCGGCCTCGCCGCCTCCAACAGCGAAGCGATCCGCCTCATCGAGCAAGGCGCCATCGCGATCGATGGCCAGCGCGTCGACGGTCGCGGGGCCTACCTCCCGGTCCGACCCGGGGATGAGGTCGTCGTCCGAAGGGGGAAGCGACATTTCGTGCGGGTGAGGTTCACGGGAGGGTGATCGGGGTGCCGATCACTCTTCGGTCGCCTCGATCGTCCAGCGGTCCTTGCCCCGTGAGATCCCCCCGGGCGTAAGCCGTAGCGGTGCTGCGCCACCCTCCCCGTCGGCCAGAGGGCGCCGGCTGCGCCGCTGTGTCCCTTGACAGGGTCGCAACGGGGCCTTAACCTTGCCGCAGTGCCCAAGCGGGCGCCCTCTCTTCTTTCGGGCATTCATGAAATCGCCCGTTAATCATCGATCGAACTTGCCATGACGCGTGAGCGTTGCGCGGGACGCCGGACATCGGTTCCCCGCCGCCACGCTGATGTCTCGTAGCACGACTGCGGTACATCGGATGGCCGGGTATCCCCTCGGCCGTTCGATCGTCGGTGGCAGCGGTGGGCTCCGCGGTAATCACGCGGAGTGACCCTAACGGCCACGCTCGCGGGTTGGCGCGACGGGCTCCCGGTCGGCCATCGGGCTCATCCGGGCGTCGCCCGATTGCGCACGGATAGTCCCAGCGCGCGTGGGCGGTACCGCGTCCCGATCGGGGCGCGGGCCGATCGCTGGACCACGGTGTGTCCCGCCGGACCCATCTCCTCTCTCCGGCGGGGTCCGCAGAGGGGCGCCTCTCCACGCTCCTCGTCTTTGACTTCTTCATGGAGGGTACTGTGATCCCACACAAGTTAGCCGTCCGGTGGCTGGGTGTGTGCCTGATCCTCGTGCTCGTCGGCACAGGTCGGGCCTGGGCGCAGACCGGAACGGTGGCCGGTCTCGTCTCCCAGCAGGGCACAGGGCAACCGCTACAGGGCGTCGTCGTCTCCCTCGCCGGCACCAACTTCACAGCGGTCACGCAGGCCAACGGTCGGTTCCTCCTGGTCGGCGTCCCCGCGGGGAGCTACACGCTCCGCGCCGAGATGCTCGGGCACCAGACGTTCGAGGAGTCGGTCACGGTGACGGCCGGTGAGACGACGACGATCAGCGTCGTCCTGGCGCAGCAGGCGATCGCTCTCCAGGAGATCATCGTCACGGGGGTGGTCGGCGCGACCCAGAAGGTGAAGCTCCCCTTCACCGTGGACCAGCTGAACGTCGCGGACATGCCGGTCCCCACGGTGACCGCGGCATCGTCGATCCAGGGGAAGGTTGCCGGCGCGATGGTCGTGCAGGGGAGCGGCCGGCCGGGGGCGGCGCCCTCGGTGCTGCTCCGAGGCGTCACCAGTCTCAACGCCGCCGGGCGCGACCAGGAGCCGCTCTACATCGTGGACGGCGTGATCCTCGGCTCGTCGATGATCGACATCGACGCCCTCGACATCCAGAACATCGAGGTGGTCAAGGGCGCGGCGGCCGCATCGCTCTACGGTTCCCGGGCGGCGAACGGCGTGATCCAGATCACGACCAAGCGGGGCCGGACCTCGGCGAACAACGACGTGCGCTACACCGTGCGCTCGAGCTTCGGGCGCAGCGAGCTTCCCGGCGCGAAGGTGCTCCTGACGAAGTCGCACCACTACCTGATGAACGACGCGAAGACGAAGTTCATCTCGGCGACCGGGCAGGAGTGCGACTGGCTCGATTGCCCCTCGGTGGGTGGCGTGCGACTCGCCGGCCAGTGGGCGAACGGCGGCCCGGCGAACGCCTGGAACACGGTGCAGGAGAACCCCTGGCCGGGCGGGGCAAGGGACCAGGTGCAGGAGTTCTTCCGGAACGGGAACTTCGGCGAGCACTACGTCTCCGCCTCGGGCCGGAGCGGCAACACGAACTTCCACGTCTCCTTCAGCAACATGAAGGACGAGGGCGTGATGCCCGGGCAGGACGGCTTCAAACGGAACAACTTCCGGGTGAACGTCGATCAGTCGATCCGTGACGGCCTCGAGGTTTCCGCCAGCGCGTTCTACAGCAAGTCGGAGTCGGACCTCTTCCCGGAATCGCAGGGGAACCCGCTCTTCGACCTCACCCGCATGCCCGCCGGCGTGAGCCTGACCTCCTGCCTCCCGGGGACCACGGATGCCCGGGGGAACCCCAAGACGGACTGTGCGGACGACCCGGAGCACATGATCCTGCTCCCGGATCCGACGAACACGGAGAGCCCGAATCCGGTCTACACCATGCTGACCCGTGAGTATCGGCAGGAGCGCGGGCGGTTCCTCGGTAGCGCGAACCTCCGGTACTCCCCGGTCGAGTGGCTGGCCCTCGACGCGAACCTGAGCTACGACCGTCTCGAGAACAAGGAGCGGGACCTCTACCCGAAGGGCTACCGGACGGTCCGGCCGAGCAGCCTCAACAACGGGTACATGGACCAGCGCAACGAGCTGCGCGAGGCGATCAACGGGAGCGTGACCGCCACGTTGAGCTTCACGCCGTTCGAGGGGGTCCGGAACACGACCCAGTTCCGGTACCTGTACGAGCAGGCGGACAACGTCTGGAACTACACGAGCGGGTACCGCTTCTCGGTGAAGGACGTGCCGACCTTCAGCAACCTCGACCCGACGCGCCTCGGCGCCGATTCGGAGAACGAGTCGATCCGTTCGGATGGTTACTTCGCCATCACGAACTTCGACATCCTGGACCGCTACACGATCGACGTGCTGGTCCGTAACGATGGCAGCTCGCTCTTCGGCCCGGACGAGCGGCGGCATTGGTACGGGCGTTTCGGCGCGGCGTGGCGTCTCTTGCAGGAGCCGTGGATCTCGATCCCCGGCTTCGACGAGTTGAAGCTGCGCTACTCGATCGGGACGGCGGGCGGGCGCCCGCGGTTCGAGGCGCAGTACGAGACGTATTCGGTCGACGGCGGCCTCGTCGTCCCGGTGACGCTGGGGAACCGGGCCCTCAAGCCCGAGCATTCCCGCGAGCAGGAGTTCGGCGTGGATGCTCTCCTCTTCGGCGGTCGCCTCGGGTTCACGGTCACGTATGCCCACAACGTGACCGACGACCAGATCCTGCCGGTTCCGCTCCCGGCGTACACCGGCTACGCCTCGCAGTGGAAGAACGCCGGTACGGTGGAGAGCAAGACGTGGGAGGCGAGCCTCGACGCGCGCCTGGTCCAGACCGAGGACCTCTCGTGGTCGATGCGGCTCCTCTTCGACCGGACGCGGTCGGTGATCACCAAGCTCAACAACGTCCCGGACTTCACCTACGGCGTGCCCGGCCAGGCGATGGGGAGCGTCTTCTACGCCCGTGCCGGGGAGCAGATCGGGACCTTCTACGGGACGAAATTCGCCACGAGCTGCGCGGACCTCCCGCAGGGGGTCGATTGCGGCGCCTTCGCGGTCAACGACGAGGGTTACCTCGTCTGGGTCGGGAACGGCGGCAGCTTGAGCGACAACGCCTGGGGCACGTACTCGGGGTTGATCATCGGCGGTCGCCCTGTCTACTGGGGCGCTCCGATCATGGGCTACTGCACCGACCGCAGCACGGGGCAGCCGACGGACTTCTGCAGGCTCGGCAAGACGCTCCCGGACTACACCGTGGGGCTCTCCTCGACGCTGACCTGGAAGGGCTTCACGCTGTACGGGCTGTTGAACGCGGTCCAGGGGTTCGACGTCTACAACCAGCCGCTCCAGTGGGCGGTGTTCAAGAACTACGCCGGGATCATGGATGATGCTGGCCAGGCCCGGTCATCGCAGAAGCCGATCGGCTACTACGGCGAGCTCTACGGCGTGAGCGGCCTCAAGCCGAGCTCGCCCTTCACGGAGGACGGGAGCTTCATCAAGCTCCGTGAGCTTTCGCTTCGCTACACCTTCGACCGGCAGTTGCTCGATGCCGTGCCGGGGCTGCGCTCGTTCAACAGCGTCTCGCTGAACCTCATCGGGCGCAATCTCTACACGTGGACGGACTATCGGGGCTACGATCCGGAGGTCGGGAAGGCCGGTGGCGACACGGGCTCCTCGGCGATCGCCCGGGTCGACGGCTACCAGTACCCCAACTTCCGGACGTGGACGCTCGGCGTCGAGCTCAACTTCTAGGAGGGGCCATCCATGTTGAAGATCAAGAGCGGCGCGGTCCTGGCGACATGGCTCCTCGTGGGGGCCGTCGGTTGCGCGGACCTCGACGTCGAGAATCCCAACGAACCGGATGCGAAGCGCGCGCTCACCACGGCGGGCGACGTGGAGTCGCTCATCGCGGGCTCCTTCGCCCAGTGGTGGCAGGCGAACGCGCGGTATGAAGGGCCGTCGTTCCTGCTGAGCGCGATGTCGTTCCAGCACAGCGCCTGGCCGGCGAACGCGGGGGTCTACTTCTACGGTGGGCTCCCGCGCCCGTCGATCCAGAACAACCAGGTGCACTCGGAATACGGGAACGCCGTCGAGTGGGCCTGGACGCGCAACTACAAGGCGCTGTCGGCGGTCGCGGCGGGGCTCCGTGCGATCGACACGGATCCATCGATCGCCTCGGCTCTCGGCGCGTCGGCGGTGGCCCGGGCGAGGGCGTTCGGGCGCTTCGTTCAGGGGCTGGCGCACGCGTCGGTGGCGATCCTCTATGATCGGGGATTCATCGTCGACGAGACGGTCGCGACGATCGACGCCTCCGGGCAGCCGGGCGACCTGGGCGAGCCCGTCCCCTACACGCAGATGATGGCCGCCGCACTCGGTTACCTGGATCAGGCGATCCAGCTCGCGGAGCAGAACTCCTTCACGATCCCTTCCACCTGGATGGGCGTGCAGGTCGATTCGGACCTCCTCGTCAAGCTCGCCCACTCGTACAAGGCGCGTTTCCGGGCGGCGGTGGCCCGCACGCCCGCCGAGCGCGCCGCCGTGGCGTGGGACCAGGTCCTCGCGGACATCAACGCCGGGATCGACCAGGACTTCGAGATCCCCATGAACGGGGACGATTACAACACGCCCTGGACGAACGACATCGTCAACTACCTCGCTTTCGAGGGTTGGCAGCAGCTCAACTACATGATCCTGGGGATGGCGGACACGGCCGATGCCTACCTCAAGTGGCTCGCGACGCCGGTGACGGACCGGAATGCCAACCTGGACCTCGATGGTGATGGCACGCTGGATCCCGTCCTGATCCGCACCCCGGACAAGCGCTTCCCGCAGGGGGAGACCCTGGACGAGCAGCGGTGCTCACCGGGGACGATCTACCTGATCCCGGACGGCGACTGCGACGGGAACGGGAGGGTCGACTGGTTCGCGCTCGAGGGGAACAACTGGGCCCGGCCTGACCGCGGGACCTGGAGGTGGTCGTACTACTACAATTACGACCTCATCGAGAATTATTACGGGGATGCGGTCCCGTGGCCCGAAATGACCGTGGATGAGATGAACCTGCTCGCCGCCGAGGCGCACTATCGCCTTGCGGGCAACACGATGACGCCGGAGGCCGCGGCGCTGGTGAACCGGACCCGGATGGCGGCGGGGCTGGACGACATCTCGGACGGGAACGACACCTGCGTGCCGAGGCTGCCGAACGGCCAGTGCGGCGATTTCTTCGAAGCGCTGAAGTGGGAGAAGCGGCTCCAGGTGCAGTTCCGCGGTCTCTACGGGGCGCCGTGGTACTTCGACGGCCGGGGGTGGGGAGAGCTCTACTACGGCACCCCGCTGCAGCTCCCGATCCCGGCGAAGGAACTCCAGGGCCTCGGGCTCCCGGTGAACACCTTCGGTGGACCGGGCGGCGATTTCTCATCGCCCGGGAGCATCTACGCCTGGCCCCACGAGAAGTGACGGTCGCCGGAGCGTAGCCGAAAGACGGCCGGACCCGCGGGCTGGTTCGCGGGTCCGGCCGGCGGGGGAGGGGAGGCGGTCCCCGCGTAGGGGCGCCTCCCCGACTTCTTGCCGGATGCGGTTGCGGGGGCCGACCGGCCGGTCGGCCCCCGCAGGCGAGAGTCGTGCGAACGCAGCGCTCAGACGAAGATCAGGCCGACCAACGCCGACGACCGAGGGTCGAATCCTTGCGTCCTCTTGGGCGGGTCCTTCGGATCCTCGCCCGACGGTGGGATGCGGGGTTCCGTGGGTTTGGAACAGGCGGCCCCGGCGAGCGCAACGGCGAGGGCGAGCAGGACGACCTTGACAGGCGAGCGCGGCATACGATCACCTCCGGCTGGAGCGTGGACCGTTGGCACCCATCTCCATGTGAATCCAGTATAGCGTCCGGCCATGACCGCGTAAAGCTTCATCGATCGAGGGAATCCATGATGCGGATACGGTGGATCGACGGACTCGTACTCGCTTTCCTGATCGCTTTGACGACCGCGTGCGCCACGACGAGTCACGGCGGCGCGGGACGGGAGCAGGATGTGCTCCTTGCGGACGAGATCGCCGCGGTCAAGGTGGCGTCGTTGTACGAGGTCATCGAGCGGCTGCGCCCCCGGTGGCTCATGGTCACGTCGGGACCGCGCAGCTTCGGTGTCGAGACGGAGATCGTGGTCTACCAGGAGCAGACGATGCTCGGAGGCACCGACATTCTCAGGGAACTGGCGCCGGACATGGTTCGCGAGATCCGGTACCTCGACGGGACCAAGGCCTCGGCGTCCCTTCCGGGGCTGGGCTCTCGGCACGTGAGCGGCGCCATCGTCATCATTCCTCGATGAGGCGTGCGGCTCAGGTCTCCTCGAAATTTCCACATGCGACGGGCACCCGATCGCCTTCGGTCAGGACGACCACATGGTAGCTCTGGCCGGATAGGAGCCGGGCGCTGAGGACCGTGTTGGCCGCGGCCGTGCCCGTCGTTCCGGTCGTGAGGAGGGGGTAGGCCGACTCCGGACCGACGTTCGACCCGGGCGCATCGCAGCGGCCTTGACGGATCTGCCAGCGGTACGTCGTGGACTCCGGCGCGCGGGAGAGGCCGATGCTGGTCTCCGTGCGGTTGGAATACGTGATCGCCGCTGCGTTGCCGGAGATTCCGGAGGTCGATTCCGCCTGGAGGATGGCCGACCAGAGGATACGGGAGGGCGGGTCGACATCGAGGTCACAAGCGGAGAGGATCAGGAGTAGAGAGGGCGAGAAACGTGCTAGGCGGCGCATGTCTGTCTCCGGTCCCGAAGTGGGTCGGTAATGGACGCGGTGATGGAGTGAGGGCGAAGGCCGAGCAGGCCCGCGGGGATCGTAGCGTGCGGGCCACGGGCAGCGCCGGACGACGACCCGATCCGTGCAGGCAGCAGGCCCACCTCCCCCCCGCTTCGGTAATGGGTTATGGCGTCGCCTCGTTCTCGTCAAGGGATTCGATGGGATCGAATAACAACACCTTCGATCGAGAAACCGCGGTATGCGAAAGCTCGTTCGTTTCACCACCGTTTCGATGGGGTGGTTGCTCCTCCTGGCCGGACGCCCGGCTCACGCACAGGACGGCATGGTCGGCGCAACATTCCTGACCGGCACGCGCTGGACCGTGGGGTACGCGGTCAACGCGCCATCCCAGCTCGTCGGGTTTAGTACGATGGTCATCGGGCGACGATTTGCGGGGTGGGGGGTCTACGCCGATTACAAGCTCACACTCGATCCGCCGTCGGATCGCCCCGAGTACGATGCGTCGCTTTCGGTCGACCAGGCCGTGAACCAGTTCAACGACCGGTTCGTCGGCGACGAGAGCGCCTGGACCACATTGAATCTCGCCGTCGTCCGTGCCCTCACGGGGACGCTCGCGGTGTACGTCGGCGGTGGGTATTCGAAGGAGAAAGCGTACAGGCAGTTCTTCGATGCCGGTCAGGCGCGGGGACAGTACGGCTTCTATTGGGTGGACGACGACGATGGTTCGGGCACCCGCGTCAACCTCCTCGCCGGGGTGTGGTTCCGCTTGACGGAGTCGGTCATGGTTCAGTTCGGCGGTGAATCGGCCCCTCGCGGGTTCACGGTCGGCGCATCGCTGGCCGTGCCGGTCGTTCGTTGATCCGGTTCCGGGAGTTCGACCACGAGGTCCTCATCCTGGTCGGCGATTCCACTGCCCGCATCGGCGGGCCGACCGAGGGGAGCGAGGCGCGGTCCTCGCTCCCCGGCACGGATCCGCGGAAAGCGCCATCCCCGCCCACGTCCGTCGCCGAGGCGTGGCCACCCGCCCCACCCATCTTGACAAATACCGTTCGGGATGCTAACCAGTATGCAGCGTTCAGGCATCCATGAACGAACTTACCACCCCGCAGCATGCCATTGGGGCGACCGTACGGGCGGGACGCAGTTGAAGGCTGCGCCGTACGATGTCGCTTGCAGCATTACTATAGAGTCGATTCGCAGGGGCTGTCGTAGTCGCCGGATTCCAGCAGGGAATTCGGGCGTGCGTCCGATGGGCGCACCCTAAGCCCGGCGCAGTGCAGGACGGGCGAGCCGGTTGGGAATGGGCCGGCTCGGACGGAGGGCCGTTTTGCACAGCAGCACCCGACGCGGGTCAACCGCACGGCCTCGTCCCGACGAGGCCGTGCGGATGACCTATAGGCTTCCACCCTTTTCCTGAAATCTGTCCAGACCTTAGGAATCGTCGCGCTGGCGCACGGCGAGGTCGGCAGGGCCGGTCGACACTGGCTGTGCCGAAGTGCGTGGAGTCGTGCCGTTACACGAGTGCGTGCCCGGCGATCGGGATCGGCCGATCGCTCTTCATCACCGGGGGTGATCCCCTACCTTCCACGCGAGGTACGTAAGGAGGAGTCATGCGGAGTTTCGTTCGACGGTTACTCGCAGTAGCGTGTGCTGTCGCGGTACTTCCCTCCTGGGCAAGTGCTCAGCAGACAGCCACGGTCACGGGGCGGGTCACGAGCGACACCGGCGCACCGCTGGCGTCGGCGAACGTGATGATCCAGGAGCTGGGCCTGGGGGCCCAGGCGAACGCGGATGGGCGCTACCTCCTGATCGTTCCCGCGGCGAGGGTGCAGGGGCAGCAGGTGACGGTGACGGCGAGCCTGATCGGCTACCGGCCGGTATCGGCGCAGATCACGCTCTCGCCGGGCACGATCACGCAGGACTTCCAGCTGGTGGCGGACGCGCTCCAGCTCGCCGAGATCGTGGTCACGGGCGTGAGCGGCGGTGCGGTGGAGAGGGCGAAGGTTCCCTTCTCCGTCGGGCGGGTGGACGCGTCGCAGATGCCGGTGCAGGCGGTCAACCCCCTGAGCCAGCTGCAGGGGCGGGTACCCGGCGCCAACATCGCCGCGGTCAGCGGTCGGCCGGGCGTGGCTCCCCAGGTGATCCTGCGGGGTCCGACGTCGATCAACGCGAACGGCCGCAGCCAGGAGCCGCTCTACATCGTGGACGGCATCGTGATCGGCCTGGAGAGCAACGGCCGTCAGAACATCGCGGACCTCAACCCGGCGGACATCGAGAGCGTTGAGATCGTCAAGGGCGCCGCGGCTTCGACCCTCTACGGGTCGCGCGCGGCGGCCGGCGTCATCTCGATCACCACGAAGCGCGGCGCGCTCGACGGGATTCGCTTCAACGTCCGGTCGGAGTACGGGTTCAACGACATCGAGCGCGACTTCGGGATCGCCCGCTACCACGCCTTCCTGATGGACGAGACCGGGACGCGCTTCTGCGTCCAGGATGCTTACGGCTCGGGGAACCTCTGCGCCCGCACGATCGACTACCGTGAGGAGCAGAAGCGGATCAACAACGCCGAGGGCGATTACGCGCTCGCGCCTCCGTCGTTCCCCGTCGACCCCGGTTCGGTGACCTCCGGCCCGATCCTCCAGCGGGCCTTCCTGGCGGGCAGCTGGCCGGGGAAGACCTACAACGCCGTGGAGCAGCTGGTCGATCCCAAGCCGATCACGATCAACGACTTCTCGATGTCCGGGAACGTCGGCTCGACGACCTTCTACGGATCGCTCGGCCACACCAAGCAGGGCGGCGCGATCATGGGGTTGAAGGGGTACGAGCGCCTCAGCGGCCGGGTGAACCTCGGCCACCGGATCGGCGACAAGTGGCAGTTCGACATCAACTCCTTCGTGTCGCGCGCCACGCTGGACGGCACCAACCAGGAGGAGGGGGGCACCGGCTTCTTCCGTCTGACCCGGACGCCGGCAATCGTGGACATCACCCAGCGTGACGACTTCGGGCGCCTCTTCATCCGGACGAACCTCGGCTCCGGCGGCGTCCAGAACGAGAACCCGCTGTACTCCTTCGAGAATACGGTTCGCGAAGACGTCCGCTGGCGTTACATGGGCGGCGCGACGGTCCGCTACACCCCGCTGGACTGGCTCGAGTCGGATGCGAACTTCAGCATCGACCGACTCAACGTCAACTTCTTCCAGTTCAACAACAAGGGTTTCCGGACGACCAACTCGAACCCCGGGACCAACAACGGGTCTATCTTCAACGGCGTCAACAATTCGTTGTCGCTCAACACCAGCGCCGGGGTCGCGTTCCGGCCGCGGGTGGCGGACTGGGTGAACACGCGACTGAACCTGCGCTGGCTCTACGAGGAGCAGGACTTCGACAATCGCCAGATCAACGGGAACTTCCTGCGCGTCGCGGACGTGACGGCGGGCGCGAACGCCACACAGGGTCAGACGATCACGTCGTCGAAGAACGAGACGCGGCAGATGTCGTTCTCTGCGGGTGCATTCTTCGACGTTCTCGACCGCTACACCTTCGACTTCGCGCTGCGGCGCGATGGGAACTCGCGCTTCGGTCCCGACCACCGCTGGCAGACCTACGGTCGTGCCTCTGCGGCGTGGCTGATGGCCCGTGAGAGCTGGTTCCCCACGGACAAGATCTCGGCGTTCACCCTGCGCGCTTCGTACGGCACCGCGGGCAACGCCCCCAACTTCCGGGCGCAGTACGAGAGCTACAACATCGGCGCGGGCGGGTCGCTCAGCGCGACGACGCTGGGTAACCCGAAGCTCCGCCCGGAGGTGGTGACGGAGATCGAGGTCGGGACCGACATCGAGCTGCTGAGCCGGTACGGGCTGACCCTCACCTACGCGAACTCGATTTCGAAGGATCAGATCCTCGACGTGCCGATCTCGGTGGCGACCGGGTTCTCTCGTCAGTGGATCAACGCGGGGTCGCTGCGTAACGAGACGTGGGAGGCGGCGCTCACGCTTCCGCTCGTGCAGAGGGCTTCGTTCAGCTGGAACGCCCGGTTCAATTACAGCAACAACCGGACGACGGTGGAGGAGCTCTTCGTCGCGCCGTTCTGGCTCGGCACCGACCTGCAGGGCACGACGGAGGTCATCCGCATCGAGGAGGGCGTGCGTTACGGCACGATCTTCGGGCGGAAGTTCATGACGAAGTGCTCGGAGCTCCCCGGCAACTTCAAGTCGCAGTGCGGCCCCGGGAAGGCCTTCCAGAAGAACTCGGACGGCTACATCGTCTGGGTCGGCGAGGGGAACAACCCCGGGATGGGGATCACCCATAACCTGTGGAACGCGTATCTCCCGGCTGACCAGGCTCCGTATGGCGATGTGACGAAGCAGGGGTTGTACTGGGGGATGCCGATCGCCGTCCGGGACGAGACGACTGGCACGCAGGCGCTCCTCCCGTTGGGTAGCGCGCTCCCCGACTATCGGATCGGGATGTCGCACACGATCCAGTACCGCAACCTGTCGGTGTATGCCCTCCTGGAGGGCGCCTTCGGGCGCAGCGTGTGGAACCAGGGCAGGCACTGGGCTCACCTCGACTTCCTCTCGAAGGACATCGATCAGGGCGGCCGTTCGGTCGAGGACGCGAAGCCGATCGGCTACTACTACCGGGCGGGCCCGGCGGACCAGTCCTCGGGTATCGGTGGGTTCTACAACGTTCTCGCGCCGGTCAATCACTTCGTCGAGGATGCCAGCTTCATGAAGCTCCGCGAGGTTTCGGCCTCCTACCGGGTGGGGCGGATCGGCGGCTTCGGCGACTGGACGGTCAGCGTCGTCGGCCGGAACCTGTACACCTGGACCGACTACACGGGCTTCGATCCCGAGGTCGGCGTGGGGAACACGAACAGCGGGGCGGGGAGCGGTCTGATCAACGCCATCGACGCGTTCACGTTCCCCCAGCTCCGTACGGTGTCGCTGGTGCTCAACGCGAGCTTCTGATCCAAACGTCTACGACGAAGTGAGGAGCAACGATATGCGATTCGTACGGTACCTGGCCGCGGCCACGCTGGTCGGTGCGATGTTCGGGTGCGCGGAAGTGGAGGTCACGAACCCGAACAACCCCGACCGTCCGCGGATCCTGAAGACCCCCGCCGATGTCGAGGGGCTGGCATCCGCTCAGGTCCAGCAGATCATCTCGGGGACGCTCGGGAACATCGCCCGCGTTCAGACCGGGATGATGACCGCGTCGTTCATGAGCGCCTCGGGGTTGGCGAACAACGGGATGGGGCCCCGGAGCAACCTGCCCCGCGGCCCGATCGACAACGGGCGAGGCAACACCTACACCAACGAGAATTTCAACGACTTCCGGATCCTGTCGTCGGTGGCGCGCAACTCGGCCGACATCCTGGCGCGGGGCAAGGATCCCGATTTCAGCTTGGGCGCCGGCCGCGAGGGCGACCTCAACCGGATGAATGCGTTCGCGCATTTCACCTACGGGGTCTCGCTCGGCTACCTCTCGCTGGTCTACGACTCGGTCGGGATTCCTCGTCCGACCGACGAGCCGACGACGGTGATCCCGCTCGAGGGTTACCAGGCGGTGAACGAGTACGCGCTCGCCCAGTTCGACTCGGCGCTCGCCTACCTCGCGGCCCCGGGGACGACGGCGATTCCGGCGGGCTGGTTCGGCCCGGGGAGTCCGGCGATGTCCGTTGCGGATTTCGCCCGAGTGGTGCGTTCGTTCCGGGCGCGCATGCGGGCGGGTGTGGCCCGCGACCGGGCGGAGCGTGAGGCGGTCAACTGGGACCTGGTGATCGCCGATGCGGAGGCAGGGATCCAGGAGGACTTCAAGATCTACATGGATCCTTCCCAGAACTGGGATTACAACTGGCTGAACACGACGCTGCACTTCCGGGATGCCAACTGGCATCAGATGCCGTACTACATCATCGGGATGGCGGACGTGAGCGGCGCCTTCGACGCCTGGCTGGCGCGGCCGCGGCACAATCGGGAGAGCTTCGTGATCGTCACGCCCGATCTGCGCTTCCCGCAGGGTTCGACGCGCGCCGAGCAGAATCGTCCGTCGTCGGAGGACGACGATCCTCTCCCGGACGGCCAGTACTTCCGGAACCGTAACCCTGGGAAGGACCAGAACCAGCTCAACTGGCGGGATTCCCAGTACGATCATTACCGTTTCCGCCAATTCGCCGACGACGGTCGCGTGGGTGCGTTCCCGTTCTTCACCAAGGCGGAGAACGATCTGCTCGCGGCGGAGGGCTACATCCGCAAGGGGAACATCGCCGCGGCGGCGGCGCTGATCGATCGTACCCGCACGGCGGCGGGACTCCCTGCGCTCTCCGGGGTGATCACCGACGCGAACCAGCCGGTGCCGGGTGGCAGCGAGTGCGTGCCGCGTGTACCGGTCTGGCCGGTCCAGGAGGGCGGTCCCCTCACGACCTGCGGGAACATCATGGAGGCGATGAAGTGGGAGAAGCGGATGGAGACCGCCTTCACGACCTACGGCGCCTGGTTCTTCGACTCCCGCGGCTGGGGTGACCTGCCTCTGGGCACGCCGGTGCACTGGCCGGTGCCGAACCAGGAGCTCGATGCGCGCAACATGCCGATCTACAACCTCGGTGGCGTCGGCAACCCCGGCGGTGCCGCGGAGAGCACGTACGGCTACGGGATCGGCGACAGGTAATCGATGATGCACACCCGACTTTGGAGTCGGCGCCTAGGGGTCGCCCACGCGCGAGGGAGGTCCTCGCGCGTGGGCCCGGCCCGCCGTCTCCGCGCGAGCGTCGCGGTGGGGCTGTTGGTCCCGCAGCTCACGGGGTGCTACCAGTACGTCCCTACGAGTGGCTCGGCGCTCTCGAACGGCGCCACCGTCTCGGTCGGCGTCACCGATGCGGGGCGGGCCGCGCTGTCCGAGCATGTGGGGCCCGGCATTCGACGCATCGAGGGCCGGGTCGTGTCGAGCACGGATTCCTCGCTGGTCCTGTCGGTCACGGCGGTCGACTACATCGATCGGCCGGTGCCCGCCCCCTGGGGGGGCGAGCAACTGGTTCTCTCGCGAAACATCGTCAGCGAGATTCGCGAAAAGCGGCTCTCCCGTACGCGGAGCTGGCTCCTCGCGGGGGTGATCGCGGTCGCCGCGGTCGCCGTGTCGCAGCTCGCAATCGACGGCTTCGGCGGTGACGTCCCCAGCGACAAGCCGGGGGGCGAACCCGGCCAGCAACAGTGACCGGCGGACAGGCTATCGGACGATCCAATCATCATCCCATGCAGGGTATGAACATGACGCGATACGCGAAACTTCTCATGTGTGCCGTGCCGCTCCTGGCGGCCGCCTGCGATGACGACGGGCTGACCGACAACGGGATGCCGGGACCGGCGGCGATCATTCGCTTCGTCAACGCCGGCGTGGACATGGGCACGGTCGATTTCCGCTTCGTGGACCGGGTGGAGAATCTGCCGTCCTTCCAGGGCGTTCCCTTCCGGGGCTACAGCGGGATGTACCAGCGGACCGAACCCGGTGACCGCCCGGCCCGGGTCTTCCCCTACTCGAACAACATCGACACCACGCAGATCCGTCTGATCGACACGACGGTGTCGCTGGCGGCGAATACGCGGTATACGCTGATCTACGCGGGGCGCGCGCTGCCGGGGGCTCCGGAGGGCGAGGCCAAGCAGCTCGCGGTCCTGACCGACCCGGCGGTGCCGACGCCACCGGCGAGCTCCATCAGCGTCAAGGTGCTGCACACGGCGGTGGGGATGGGCAACGTGGATGTCTACATCCTGCCCGTCGATTCGGCTGCCGTGCCGACGCCGGCCGATTTCGCCACGAACTATGCGGGGCGGATCCAGAACGTCGCCTATCTGCAGCAGAGCGGTTACATCGATCTGCCGGCCCTGTCGGGCACCCGGCTCTACCGGTTCGTGGTCACGGCCGCCGGCTCGACGACTCCGCTTTTCCAGGCCACGCCGAATCAGCCCGGCGCCGCGTCGTCGGTCCCGACGGCCGGGCCGCTGCCCGGGGTGCGGATCGCGGGCTCGGTGTTAACGGCCGTCGTCGCCCCCGGCTCGACGCCGGGGACCCGCGAGTCGGCCGCCTCGAATCAGAACCCGACGGTCTTCCTGATGATCGACAAGGCGCTCAACCCGTAACGGTTGACGGTTCGTCGACGGGAAGCGCGGCGCGGGACGGAAGTCCCGCGCCGCGCTGCGTTTCGGGGCAACGTTGTCGACTGGAATCCGTGCGGCCTGCCGGGGTCGGGGAGCCTCGGGGTGCGTCGGGGGCTCGGAACCGCTCGGGGTGCCGCACTTCACGACCGGACGGGTGGAATCGAGGTCCGGCCGGCTCGGGGTTGCGGATGCGCCGTTCCTCGAGCTACGTCGAAGGAATCCCGCCGACCTACTGCTGCAGGCCCTCCTTGATGCGCTTGACGATCAGCGTTTCGAGCGCGCCATTCGACGCGCACCGCACGGGGTCGGCGGAGAAGGTGAGGGGCCGTGCGGTGGCCTGGATCGTCGTGCTCACGTGAGTCGAGCCCGGGGCCGCTTCGCGGGCTTCCGTCAGGACGGCGAGGTGGACCTCGTACGTATCGGCGTTCGGCCCTCCCTGCCCGCTTCCGCAGTCGAGATACCGGGTGAGCGGCGCATCCCCGAGGCGGCGACGCACTTTGAGACCTTCGTTCCCGATGATGTGGGACGTGGCGTCCACTCGGGTGATCGGGATCCCCAGAGACTCGTAAACGGCCGGCAGCACCTTCCACACATCGTCGAGCGAGGAGGGAATGGTCATCACGGACGCTGCACGGGCGTTGACCGTGGACATCTGGGCGACCGTACCGCTTCCGCCGACGATGCGAATGGTTTCCGACCGCGTGGGCGGCGTGGTCTCGGATCTCGATGCGGCGCAGGCCGTAAGGAGAATGAGCGAAGCCACAATTGCACTACGCATTGGTCCTCCATGGGTTGAGGCACACATTGAGGTGAATCCAAGGCGCACTTTGCAACTGCGTGCCGGAGCCTTGATGGATCAGCGGAAGATCAGGACGAGGAGCGCGAATGCCCCCGCGCCGCCGACCAGCTTCTTCCAACTCCACTTCCCGCGGCCGTCCGACCGGGTCCAGAAGGCCACGACACCGCAGGAGCCCAGGGGAACGATGGGGCTCGGGGCGCCGACGGCGCTGGTGTACACCTCCACGCCTTCGAGCATATCCGGCGTCACGAAGTCGTCCACGCCGCTTTCCGCGTGCTGGTGGGTCACGATCCCGTCGACGTAGATGGTCGGCAAGCACTCGCCCGCCCCCCCGCGCATGGTGATGAGCTGGGTTCTTGGGGCGCTGCGTCCGGTGCGGACCGGTACGATATTGACCCCGGGCATTCCTCGCAGCAGCTCCGTGGCGCGGCTGACGGGTCGGGCTTCGATGTCGGCGCGCGTCAAGAACCTGCCGAATCCTGGCCGCCGCGATCGTTGGTGGAAACCCGCGAGTCTCGAATCGGCTCGACCGAGCACTTCCAGCGGTTCGAGAGGAATGGCGGCGACACCCATGCGAAGCTCGATCGTGACCGTTTCCCCTGCGTTAACGGACAGCGTATCCGAGTCCACGCCCGCGTAGCCCGGGTGGGTCACGTGGAGCGTGTAGATTCCGGCGCGGCGTGCCAGGATCTGGAATTCGCCGAGGCTGTCGGTCTGGGCCGTGACCGCTCCTCGCGCGTCCGGCGATCGGAGCTCCACGATCGCGCCGGCGATCGGCGTTCGGGAGCCGTCCTCCACCACGACCCCGGCGATCGTCTGGGATTGGGCGGTGAAGGGGATCAGGAGTCCGGCACCGAGAACCAGCCACCGCGCCTGCACCATGACATCTCCTCGGGTGTGTGCCCGTGCGGAGGGCGGAACGTGGAATGGAGGTGGAGGACCGGATGGCGCCATCGCCTCGAACGCGGAGACCCAGAGGGGTCGCGGCCGCCGCCGTGGAGGTGGAGCGCGATCGCGCTGAGGGGTCGTCCCAAGGCTCGGGGGGCGCGGCGCGTTACGATTGTCGTCGACCCAAGCTAAGATCGCTCGCTCCTTGAATCAAGCTTGATCTCGGGCCCGCGCGGCGAAGCCGCCCGGCACTTGCCTTGCGTTGGAGGCGGTCGTTGGAAGTCAGCTGGGCGGATGGCGCGATTCGCTTTTCGGCCGGCGAGTTTGGGGCGGACCCGACTCCGTCGTATCCCCCCGTCGTATCACGCGGGATGTCTTCGCATGCGCTCGGCCCCGACGAATGCGCTCCTCCTCTTCCTGGCTCTCACGCTTTCGGCGTGTAGCCTCCGTTCGCCCGAGATGGTCGATCCGGGGCGAGCCGTGATTCACTTCGAGAACGCGAGCTCGAGTGCCGTCCGGGTCTATCTGGTCGGCGCCAGCCAGGACTGGCTGCTCGGCTGGGTGGATCCCGGGAGAGAGGTCGTGCTCCGTTTCCCCGAAGGCTTCCCCGTAATCACCGCGGGCGCGGCCGAGTTGGTGGTGCTGCCTATGGGCGCGACCGGTCGTTTCCGAACCGGGGCGGGCACAGCACCTGGCGCCATCCACTCGGGTTCGTATCTGCTGAGGGATCTCCCCGGCATGAAGTGGGTGCTGGCCGGGGAGCGACTCTTCGCTCATCCCCTCGGATGGTCCGGTCAGTGAATCCCCTCGGCGACGGGATCCGGGCGGTGGGGGCGCGGCGGGCGTTGGCGCAGACGTCGTCGCCGGCCCGGGTTTCCGGGTGATCGAGTCGCTCCCTCCGGAGTTCCTGGGTGAATCGGCACCGTGTCGACGGGTGATCGGGACGCTGGCGGCCGTGGCCTGGATCGCCGGATCTGCGGGGCGTCCGGATTGCGCTTCCTCATGTGGCGGGATACACTGACGCGGGCCAAGGATCGAGGGTGAGATTTCGCGGCGCGCGGATCGCGTCGGGACGACCTTGCCGGGGGCTATCCATGAACGAAGCATCACGGGCCGCCCTCGGATTCCGCCGACCGCCACCCACCGCAGCCGGAGGATTCGATTTCCCGTGCCTATCGCCTACCTCGGCCTCGGCACCAACCTCGGTGATCGGGGCGAGAACCTCCGTCGCGCGCTTCGGGCGCTACGGCGGGTCGGGACGATCGAGGCCATCTCGTCGGTATACGAGTCGGAGCCGGTCGGGTACCGGGACCAGCCGGATTTCTGGAATATGGCGGTCCGGATCCGGACGGGGCTCTCGCCGCATGCGCTGCTCGCGGCCGTGAAGTCGATCGAACGCGAGCTGGGTCGGGTACCGTCGTTCCGCAACGCGCCCCGACCGATCGACGTGGACATCCTGCTGTACGACGAACGGGTCGTCTCGGGTCCCGATCTCGCGATCCCGCACCCCCGGCTGCTGGAACGGGCCTTTGCCATGCGGCCACTCGTGGAGTTGGACCCGGAGGTGAGGCACCCGTGTACGGGACGACGGATCCGGGATCACCTGACGGAAGCGCCCGCACTGGAGCGGGCCGAGCCGATCTTTACGGGGGAGCGTTTCGTTGAATCGGATCAGGAGCTGGATTAGGGGCATCTCGGGAGGGGTGGCGCCGACGGCGGTGTTGCTGGCGCTCTTCACCGGGGCGTGTCGGGGGCAGGAGCGTGGGACCGGGGATCTGCGGGCCCTGGCGGATGAGTTGCTGCCGCGGCTCGAAGTCCTGAGCGGGCTCGAGGCGAGGGCGCCGATCCGACTCGAGACGCAGAGCCGGGAGGCCATGCGGGAGTACGTGGTGCGACGGCTCGCCGAGGACATGCCCCCCGAAGAGTTGGCGGGTATCCAGGCCAGTTACACGGCTTTCGGGCTGATCCCGGATACACTCGACCTGCAGGCCCTGCTCCTGGACCTCTACACCGAGCAGGTCGTCGGGTACTATGACCCTGAGACCGAGACGCTCTACGTGGTCGAGGGCACCGGGTTGGCGGAGGTCCGACCGGTGCTCGCGCACGAGCTGGTCCACGCGCTTCAGGACCAGCACATGGAGCTCGATTCGCTGACATCGCCGGAGCGAGGCAACGATAGGCGGACGGCGGCGCAGGCGGCGATCGAGGGGCACGCGACGCTGGTGATGTTCCTGCTGATGCTCGAGGAGCAGGCGGGGGGGCCGGTCGAGGTGAATCGGCTCCCGGACATGGGGGCTCAACTCCGTCCCTTGCTCTCGGCGCAGAACGAGCAGTTTCCCGTCTTTCGCTCGGCGCCCCGGGTCATACGCGAGACGTTGCTCTTCCCGTACGTCGGGGGGGCGATCTTCGTGCAGCAGCTCTGGCGGGTGGCAGCGCCCGCGGGGGCCGGGGTCGGCGCGCCGCTGCCCGCGCCGATCGACACCCTCCTGCCGGTTTCGACCGAGCAGGTTCTCCGGCCGATGGACCGGTTCTTCGCGACCCGTGACGAACCGACGGAGATCGTGTTGGAGGAGGACGCCGGGGCGGGGCGCGTCCTCCACGAGAACACGTTGGGACAATTGGAGACCACGATCCTCCTCGGAGAGCACCTCGGATCGGAGGCCGAGGCGCTGGCCACGGGGTGGGATGGCGACCGTTACCGCCTCGTCGAGGTCGAGGGGGGCCGCGCGATCGTCTGGTACACGGTCTGGGACTCGCGCGAGGCGGCGGAGGGCTTCGCGGCGGCGTACCGGCGAATCCTCGACACCCGTCCGGGGCGCCACGGCCGGGTCGATCGGATGACGATCGAGGGGCGCCCCGTCGTCCGGGTGATCGACGCGGAGCGGGGCGTGGCCCTCGAGGCGGTGCCCGTGCCCGGTGTCGTCTCGCTCAAGGAGGGGGACGCGGCCTAGCTCCGAGGCCGGGGCCCCGGCCGCCGTAGCGGGCGACGGCACGTGGAGCGTGCGGTCCCACGGACGTCGGGCCCGGGGGACCGATCGGGCGGTGCGGCCCATGGTTGCTTCGAAACCCGAGCGGACGTGCAAGAGCGGGCCCCGCGTGATCGCGGAGCCCGCCGGCACGGCGCAGACCAATCTGATCGGCCGGCTGCGGGCCCCGCGTGATCGCGGGGCCCGCGCTCGTAGGGGACCGGACCGGCGCCGCTAGACGTCGAGCAGGACGAGGTCGTCCGGCGCCCGGGATCCGCAACCCGGACGCGTGGCGCCGTCCTTCGGAACCGGGTAGCGGTAGACCTCGCCTGCGTAGTTCCGCAGCACGACCTCCTCGTCGGTGATCGACTCGACGTACTCCGGGAGGAGCGGGATCTTGCCGCCGCCGCCCGGGGCATCGATCACGTAATGCGGGACGCCGAGGCCGCTCGTCCAGCCGCGGAGCGCCCGAATGATCTCGAGCCCCTTCTCGACCGTCGTACGGAAGTGCTCGCCCCCGGCCACCACGTCCGCCTGGTAGATGTAGTACGGGCGGACGCGGGCGTTGAGGAGGCGGTGCATCAACTCCTTCATGACGGCCGGGTCGTCGTTGACCCCCTTCATCAGGACCGTCTGGCTGCCGAGCGGCACGCCGGCGTCGGCGAGCATCCCGAGGGCCTCCACCGCCTCGGGGGTCAGTTCGTCCGGGTGATTGAAGTGGACGTTGATGAAGACCGGGTGGTACTTCCGGATGATCTCGCAGAGATCCGGCGTGATGCGCTGCGGGAGGTGGCTGGGCATCCGGGTGTGGATGCGGATGATCTCGATGTGCGGGATCTCGCGCAGCGTCCGGAGGAAGTACTCGATTCGGCGGTCGGAGAGCATGAACGGGTCGCCGCCAGAGAGGATCACGTCGCGGATCTCGGTGTGCTCGCGCAGGTACGCGAACGCCGAGTCGAATTGGTTGAGAGGGATCTTCTCCGGGTCGCCGACCTTTCGTCGCCGGGTGCAGAATCGGCAGTACGTCGCGCACACGGGCGAAACCAAGAAGAGGACCCGGTCGGGGTAGCGGTGCGTCAGGTTCGGGACCGGCGAATCCGCGTCCTCGTCGAGCGAATCGACGATGCCGTCCTCGACGACCAGCTCATGGGGCGTCGGGACGTACTGGACCCAGAACGGGTCGCCGGGGCGGCGGATGAACTGCAGCGCCGCCGGGGTGATGCGGAGGTTGAAGCGGTCGATCGCCTTCTCGGCCGCCTCGCGGTCGACGTTCTCGGCGCCGAAGCGCTCGATCAGCTCATCGACGGTGACGAGACTCCTGTGAAGGATCTCCTGCCATGTTTCCATGGTCGTGCTCGCCCGAGGCAGAGGGTCGTTTGGCGAAGATCACCCGATCGTCGCCATCAGAGTAGAAATCCGGGACTCGCGCGACCTCGGCGTAGCCGCGGCGCCGGTAGAAGGCGCGAGTGGGAGCGTAGTGCGGCAGCGACGAGGTTTCGATGATCACGAGTCGTGCGTGGACCCTGACGAGCCTTCGTTCAACCTCCTGGAGCAGACGGGTACCGACCCCGAGGTTCTGTGCGGCCGGCGCGACGGCGATCCAGTAGAGATCCCAGGTGCCGAGGGTGCACGGTGTGGGGCCGTAACAGACGTAACCGAGCAGGTCGCCGCCCGGGGTGAAGGCGCCGAGGGTGGTGTAGTCCTGCCCGGGGCGGGCGAAGTAGGCGTCGAGCACCTCGAGGGCGACGACGACTTCGTCCTCACGGAAGACCCCGGTGGCGCGCAGGATCGCCTCGATCTCCGCACGGTGCCGGGGTTCGATGGGGGCGATGCTCAGGGCATCGGAGGGTGCGGCGGTGCCGCCCGGCGCTGTCGCGTCGGCGGGATCCTTCGTCGGAGGCGGACGATCGGGGCTCACGCCGTCGCCTCCCTGACGATCCGATCGATGAGGTCGATGTAACCCCAGCCCTCGGCGGCGGCCATGCGCGAGAGCCCGGCGGAGGGGGCGAGATCGGGGTTGGGGTTGACCTCGAGGACGTGGAGTCGCCCCTCCGCGTCGGCGCGGAGGTCGACGCGGCCGTAACCCCGCCCCTCGACGGCGCGCCAGGCGGCCATGGCGAGACGGATCGCCTCCTCGCGTACGGCGGGATCGAGGGGGGCGGGGCAGACGGGGCGGGTCCCGAGGTCCTCGTCGGAGCCGGCCTCCCACTTGGCGCGGTAGCTCACGACCGGCCACACCCCGTCGGGGAGGCCGCCGAAGTCGATCTCGGCGACGGGGAGCACCCGGTCGCCGACGATCCCCACATTGAGCTCCCGGCCGCCGACGAACTCCTGGACGACGAGGGCGCCGTAGCGTGCGGCTTCGGCCAGGACGGCGCGGAGTTCGGCGTCGTCGCGGACGATAGAGGCTTGGGTGATCCCTACCGAGGCATCCTCGCCCGCCGGCTTGACGATCGCGGGAAAGCGGTCCCAGGCCGACGCCCGCTCTCCGGGGAGGACCCGCGCCCACGCCGGGACCCGGACCCCCTCGGCGGCGAGGATCGCGTTGACCCGGTCCTTGCGCCGGGCGAGGGCGAGGGTCTCGGAGCCGCTCCCGGTCATGGGGAGGCCGAGGAGCTCGACGAGCGCCGCCGCCCTTGCCTCGCCGTCGCTCCGCCCGCCGACCCCCTCGCACAGGTTGAAGACGAGGTCGACGGAGGCCTCGGCAAGGATCGCCGTCCACTCGCCAGGGCGCTCGCCGACGGGGATGCGCACCGGTTCATGGCCGAGGTCGCGGAGCGCGAGGTGAACCGCCTCGACCGCCTCGAGGACGCCGCGCTCGTCGAGCGTCGCGCCGTCGCGGGAAGCGACGTCGTCGTGCAGGATCGCGATCCTCATGGCCGAATCCCGTAGCGTTGCAGGGCGGCTCGCAACACGGCGAGGATCATCCCGTCGTAGTCGAACCCCGCGGCACGCGCGGCCTTGGGGTAGCAAGAGTTCTGCCGGGGGTCGGGGAGGATCCCGGGGAGCGGGTTGATCTCCAGGACATGGGGCCGGCCCTGTGCATCGAGGCGGAGGTCGACGCGGGCCCAGTCGCGGCAGCCGAGGGCGTGGAAGGCGCCCAGGGCGACCTCCTCCAGGGCGGCGGCCAGGGCGGGTTCCACGGGGGCGGGGCAGGCGAAGATCTCGAGTGGCGCGTCCGCCGTATCCCAGAGCCACTTCGCCTCGTAGCCGTAGATCGGTGGGGCGCCGGGGGGGAGCGCGTCGAACCGCACCTCCACGAGGGGGAGCACCCTCGCCGCCGGACCGTTGCCGAGGATCGCGCAGGTGAATTCTCGCCCGGGGAGGAAAGCTTCGACGATGGCCGGCTGGGCGTACTCTTCGTGGATCTCGGCCGCCCGCCGGAGGACGGCATCCAGGTCACGGCAGAGGGCGCTCGCCGGGATCCCCTTGCTCGACCCCTCGAAGAGCGGCTTGACCACGGCGGGGATCGGGATCCTCGCCGGGTCGACCGGGCCGATGACTCCGGGGGCGCAGGGATCTCCGAGGACGACGTCCTCGGGGGTCGGGATGCCGCGGGCGCGAAAGACCTCCTTCGCCCGGCGCTTGTCGAGGGCGAGGGCGAGAGCGAGGGGATCGCTGCCGGTGAACGGGATGTCGTAGAACTCGCAGATCGCGGGGACGTGGGCTTCGCGATTCGGGCCGTGGAGGCCCTCGGCGATGTTGAAGACGATGTCGGGGCGGGCCTCCCGCAGGCGGAGCGGGAAATCGGCGTCGGCTTCGAGCCGGATCACATCGCCGGCGCGGCTGAGCGCCCGGGCGACGGCGTCGATGGTCTCGGGTGCGTCCCACTCCGCGTAGCGGTCGTGGGACCCGGTACCCGGAGGTTCGTCTTCCTCCGGGGGCTTCTCGTTGTACGCGAATCCGATGCGGAGCGTCATCGTTCCGGGTTCGGGGCGCATCCCCCGCCGCGCGTACCCCTATGAAAAAACGCGCCTCCTCGATGGAGACGCGGCCTTGGGGGTCGCGCGGGGCGTTGCGTCGTGCAGGTTGTCGTGGCGGCGAAGCGCGCCGGGCGGGCACGCGGATCGGCCACGGATTCGATCATAACGGATCGCCGACGGAAAGGGAAGAGGGTGCGGCCCCTTCCTTGCGCAGGATGCTGGGGGCGGGCGAAGCCGCCGAAGGGATGGGAAGTTCCCAGGCCTGCAGGATGAGCAGCGACTTCACGATCGGCGTCGAAGAGGAATACCAGCTCGTGGACGCCGACACCGGCGCGCTCCGCAGTCGGGCGCGCGACGTCCTGACCGCCGACTGGACGGCGGAGATCCGACCCGAGTTACAGGAGACGACGCTGGAGATCGGCACGAGGATCTGCGATTCGGCACAGGAACTCGACCGGGAATTGCGGCGGCTGCGCTTCCAGGTCGCGACGACCGCGGCGGCGGAGGGGCTGGAGATCGCGGCGGCGGGGACGCACCCCTTCAGCCGTTGGGAGGAGCAGGTGACGACCTCCGGGGGCCGGTACGACCGGATCGTCGACCGGTTCCGGCGGATCGCCCGCGACGAGCACAACTTCGGGATGCACGTCCACGTGGCGGTGCCGCCCGAGCAGGACCGGATCGCGCTCCTCAACGTGGTGCGAGTCTTCATCCCGCACCTCATCGCGCTCTGCGCGAGTTCCCCCTTTTACGAAGGGGACGATAGCGGCTATTCTTCGTACAGGATGGTCCTCTGGCGGCGTTGGCCGAACTCGGGGATCCCCCCGCGCCTGGCATCGCGCGACGAGTACCGGCGCTTCGTCGACCACCTGATCCGGTCGGGCGCGATCGGCGACGAGCGCAACCTGTACTGGGGGGTCCGGCCGCACGCGATCTATCCGACGCTGGAGTTCCGGGTGACCGACGCCTGCCCGCGTCTCGACGACGCGGTCGCCGTCGCCGCGCTGGTCCGGGCCCTCGTCGTGGCGGCGAACGAGGGGGTGGTGGTGGAGCCGCGCTGCGCCGGGTACTCCGAGGCCGCGGAGCACGCCATTCTCGCCAACAACGAGTGGGGTGCGATGCGCTACGGCCTCGATGCCCGACTCGTCGACCCGGCTGCCGATCCGGACGGCATCCCGGTCCGCGACGCGATCCGGCGCCTCGTCGATCGTGTCGGCCCGGTCGCGGAGCGTTTGGGCGATGGGCCGGCGTTAGGGCGAATCGAAACGATCCTCGAGCGCGGCAACGGCGCGGACCGAATGCGCCGGGTCGTCAGGGCTGTCCGTGAACACCACCTCCTCGTCCGTTGGTTGGTCGCCGAGACGATGCTCGGGACCGGGATCGACCGCCGCCGTGCGCAGCGCGGGGCGGCGGCGTGAAATCGAAGGCACGTGACTCGAATCCATATCCGAACCGCGCCGATGCCGGGGGACTACGACGTGGTCGTGGAGCCCGGGGCGCTCGACCGGCTCCCGTCGCTGCTGGCCGAGGCGGCGCCGGCGCACCGCTACGCGATCATCGCCGACACGACGGTCGCCGGGCTCTACGGCGAGCGGGTGCGCTCCGGGGTCGAGGCGGCGGGCACCCGGGCGGACCTCTTCACCTTCCCGGCCGGCGAGGCTCACAAGACCCGGGAGCACTGGGCGGCGTTGACCGATGCGCTCCTCGAGGCCGGGATGGGGCGCGACGGCGCCGTCATCGCCCTGGGCGGGGGCGTCACCGGGGACCTGGCCGGGTTCGTCGCCGCGACCTTCATGCGCGGAGTTTCGCTGGTCCAGGTCCCGACCTCCCTTCTGGCAATGGTCGACGCGTCGGTCGGCGGGAAGACCGGGGTCGACGTGCCCGGGGGGAAGAACCTCGTCGGCGCGTTCCACCCGCCGCGGCTCGTGGTGGCCGATCCGACGCTCCTCGCGACGCTCCCCGACACCGAGCTGCGGGCCGGCCTTGCCGAAGCGGTGAAGCACGGCGCCATAGCCGACCCGGAGTATCTCGGAGCGATTCGGGATGGAGCCGGCCGGCTCCTTCGCGCAGACCCCGCGGCGCTCGCCGCGGTGGTGCAGCGCTCCGTGGAGATCAAGGCCGGGTTCGTCGCCGCGGACCCGTACGAGCAGGGGGCGCGCAAGGCGCTCAATTTCGGCCACACGATCGGCCACGCGATCGAGGCGCTGACGGGATACGCCGTGCCGCACGGTTACGCGGTCGCGATCGGGATGGTCGCCGAGGCGGAGATCGGCGAGGCGATCGGCCTTACGGCGGCTGGGACCGCGGGCGAGCTCCGGGCCGCCCTCGCCTCGCTCGGCCTCCCGACCGACCTCCCGCCGGAGGTGGATCCCGCGGCGGCGGTCGAGTGGGCGACGCGGGACAAGAAGGTGCGTCGCGGCCGGACGCGCTACACCCTCCTCGCCCGAATCGGCGAGGTCGCGCGGGCGCCGGAGGGGGACTGGTCGATCCCCGTCGACGACGACATCGTCGTCGCTACGCTGTCGGGAGCGATCGCGTGATTGGGCGCTCCGTGGCGCTCGGATCCGGCGGGTTCGGCTGCCCCGACGCCACGGAGCTCGAATGAGCATGCCGTGGGGTGCGGACTCGCCCCACGCCCCGGAAACCCCGGAAGACTAAGGGGTATCTCCAAACGGGATCGCGGTTTGACGCGAGTGCGGCACCCTGCTATCTTTCAGATGTGCGCAGCGGTGGCCGCCCCGGGCCGGTCGCGGGGCGTTACGCAGGGTTCTCCGACGGAGGTGTGATGGCGCTCTACGAGCGCTTCGCGGGCCGTTCGGTCGCTCAGGTGCTCGAAGCCCAGGTGGCGACCCGGCCCGACCGCGTTTTCCTCAGATTCGGTGACCGCCGGTTGACCTACGGACAGGTCGATGCACGGGCGAAGGCCCTGGCTGCGGCGTTGCACGAGCTGGGGATCGGCGCCGGCGACCGGATCGCCCTCGATCTCCCCAACTGGCCCGAGTTCGTGGTCGCGATGTTCGCGGCCGCGAAGCTGGGCGCGACGATCGTGCCGCTCAACCCGCGGTACACGGTACCGGAGCTGCAATACATGCTCCGGCACTCCGAGGCCGCGGTGGTGGTCACGGTCGAGTCGTTCAACGGGGTGGATTACCTCGAGCTGTTCGAGGGATTCCTGACCTCGCTCCCGGACCTGCAATACCTGGTCACGGTGGGGGAGGAGGATCTCTGGTACGACGACCGGATCTACCAATTCGAGGATCTGGTCTCGAGCGGCGAGGGGCGGGAGGTGCCGAAGGTGGAGGTGGACCCGAAGGAGGACGTCTTCGCGATCCTCTACACCTCCGGCACGATGGGGAAGCCGAAGGGCGTCGCGCTGACGCACGCGAACCTGCTGGCCACGGCGGCGCAGACGGTGGATGCGATCGGTCTCACGCCCGAGGACGTCGTCTTCGGGGTGACCACGATCTTCCACGTCTTCGGGTTGGGGCCGGGCGTCCTGGGCACGGCGATGGCCGGTGCGTCGCTGGTTCTCCAGGAGCAGTTCCTCCCGGATGAGGCGCTCGAGCTGATCGAGCGCCACCGGGTGACCGTGCACTACGGTGTGCCGACGGTCTTCATCACGGAGCTGCGCGAATCCGAGCACGAGCGGCGGGACCTGTCGTCCCTGCGGGCGGGGATCGTGGCGGGCGCGCCGATCGGCGACGAGATGCTGCGTCGGATACGGGCGGAGTTCTGCCCGAACTTGTACGTGGCGTACTCGCTGGTGGAGACGGGTTCTACGGTCGCGATGACGCGGCCGGAGGATCCCGAGGAGAAGCAGATCTTCACGGTCGGCCGGCCGTTACCGGGAACCGAGGTCCGGGTCCTCGACCTGGACGGCTCGGTTCTTCCGGTGGAGAGCCTGGGGGAGCTGGCGATCCGGGGCCCCGGTGTCATGAAGGGGTATTACCGCCAGCCGGGGGAGACGGCCCAGGCGTTCGACGAGGACGGGTTCTTCCTCACCGGCGACCTGGGGATGGTGGACGAGGAGGGCTACGTCCACATCGTCGGGCGGCGCAAGGAGCTGATCATTCGCGGTGGGTTCAACGTCTACCCCCGCGAAGTCGAGGATCGGATCCACGCGCACCCGGCGGTCATGGATGTGGCCGTCGTGGGACTCCCGCACGACGTCCTCGGTGAGTTGGTGTGCGCATGCATCGTCCCGGTCGAGGGGGCGATCGTGACCGGCGATGAGATCAAGGAATGGTGCCGGGGCGCACTTGCGGACTACAAGGTCCCGGATCTGGTCCGCTTCCTCGACTCGTTCCCGCTCACGGGGAGCGGGAAGGTCCGGCGGGTCGAACTGGCGCGAATGATCAGCGCCGAGGAATCGAGCCGCCGGCCCTAGGGATTGAAGCGCGAGACTCCTTGGCTCGTCTCGCCACTTGACCCGACCGCCTGGCCCCGACGGGGGGTCGCGGGGATGCAGCGACGCGGAGATGGGGGTGAATCCACCCCGGACGTCGCGCAGACACCGTGACGCCGCGTCCGGGAGGGCGGGGGCGGTGGCGGAGAGGGAAAGGGGCCTCGCCGGTGGATACGTTCCAGGAAAGCGAGGCACATGGCTGCACAGTTTGCACGGGCGCCCCATCAGGGGCGGCCCACGGGTCCGATGGTGCACAACGCACCGAACGCGGCGCTCCTCATCGACTTCGACAACGTCACGATGGGGATCCGCAGCGACCTCTCGAAGGAACTCAAGAATCTCCTCAACAGCGACATCATCAAGGGAAAGGTGGCGGTACAGCGGGCATACGCCGATTGGCGGCGTTACCCGCAGTACATTGTCCCCCTCGCCGAGGCGTCGGTCGACCTGATCTTCGCACCCGCCTACGGAAGCTCGAAGAAGAACGCGACCGACATTCGCCTCGCCATCGACGCACTGGAGCTCGTCTTCACTCGCCCGGAGATCGGAACGTTCATCCTCCTCTCGGGCGATTCCGATTTCAGCAGCCTGGTCCTGAAGCTGAAGGAGTACGGCAAGTACGTCATCGGCGTCGGGATTCGGGAATCCGCGTCCGACCTGCTGGTCCAGAACTGCGACGAGTACTACTCGTACTCCGTGCTCTCCGGGTTGACGAAGGAGGGCGAGGAGACGCGCCAGTCGCTCGACCCGTGGGAGCTGGTCGAGCGGGCGGTCCGCCAGATGGCGGAACACGGCGACGTCATGCGGTCGGACCGGCTGAAGCAGGTGATGCTGGAGCTGGATCCGAACTTCAACGAGAAGGAGCTCGGGTACAGCAAGTTCAGCCGGTTCCTGACGGATGCGGTCGAGCGTGGCCGTCTGCGGCTGCGCAAGGGCGAGAACGGCCAGTTGGAGGTGGCGCCGCCGGAGGGGCAGGAGGCGCCGGCCGAGGAGGGGCCGAAGGCCGAGGCGCGCGACGAGTCTCGCCGGAGCCGTGGTCGGGGGCGGCGCGAGGACCGGTCGCCCCGGGAGGAGCGTTCGTCTCGCGAGCGGCGTGAGCCGGTGGCGGCTCAGGCCCGTGAGGTCCGCGTCGAGGTCGAGGAGCCGACCGCCGAGGCGCCGGCGCCGGTCGAGCCCGCGTCGGGGGAGGCGGTGCCGGCCGCGGTGGCCGGGGTCGAGGAGTATCGGGGGGACCTCCGGAGCGCGTACAGTCTCCTCCGTCGGGCCGTCCAGGCGTTGGTCGCGGGGAGCCAGAACGCCGCCCGCGATTCGGACGTGAAGCGGCAGATGCTCGAGCTCGAGCCGAAGTTCGACGAGTCGACGCTGGGCTTCAGCAAGTTCAGCCGGTTCCTGCGCCAGGCGCACGACGCCGAGGTGATCGATCTGCGTCGGACCGAGGGCGGCGTCTACGAGGTGACGCTCTCGAGTGCGAAGACGTGGAAGGCGGTGGAGGAGCGTCGGGAGGCGGAGCCGAAGGCCCCGGTCACGTCGGGACCGCACGCGGAGCGGACGCAGGGATCGCCGGCGGCGCGGCAGGCGGCAGCGGCCGAGAAGCCGGTGGAGATGAAGCCCGTCGAGGCGAAGCCCGCCCCGGCGCCCCGGGCCGAGGATGCGCCTCGGGTGGCCGAGGCCCAGGGAGAGAAGGCGGTGTCGGAGCAGGCTTCGGCCGCGACGGAGAAGGTGGACAACACCGGTGCGGCGATGGCGGCGAAGCCGGCGGGTCGACCTGGGATCGGTGCTGTCCGCGGGATCGGGATGCTGGGCCGCGGCGCCCGTGGCCGCGGGGGCGTGTTGGCGCCGCCGCCGGTGCTGCCCGGTCAGGTGGTCCGGGTCGGCAGCGTGTTGAACGGCGGTCGGACGCAGGAGAAGCAGGGGCCGGAGTCCGGGGTTGAAGCCGCACCCGCGGCAGAAGCGCCGAAGGCTGTCGAGCCGGTGACCCCGGCGGCTGCGGTGTCGTCAGCCGAGGCTCCGACGGAGGCCGCGCGTGTCGTGGTCGAGACGGAGGCGACGGCCGGGGCGCGGTCGGTCGAGGAGAAGCCTTCGACGCGGAAGCGGCGCACCCGTGGGAGTCGGGGCGGCCGCGGCAAGCGCGGCGCGGCGTCGGTGACGGCCACGCAGGAGCCGACGTCGTCGGAGGCGGTCGAGGCCGGCGATTCGACGGTGGCCCGGCCGGCCGAGTCGGCGAAGCCCGCCGCGAAGACGACCGAGGCGGAGAAGTCCCCCGAGTCGGCGAAGTCGGCGGGCGGTGCGGTGGCGCAGGCGAATCTCGCCGAGCGGTTCGGCCTCCCGACGGACGCGGAGTCGGTACGTGCCTACCTGTCCGGGCGGTACAAGGGGGTTGGGCTGAAGACCGCCGATACCCTGATCGAAGCGTTCGGGGCGGCGGGGGTGTTCGATGCCCTCGAGACCCAGGCCGACCGGGTGCGCGAGATCCTGGGTGGAGGCCGCCGGGCGGCCGCCGTCCTGGACGGCTGGAAGTCGGACGTCGCGCAGCGCCGCAAGGCGGCTGCGTCGCCGGCGAAGGGCGGGAAGGCTGCGGCCTCGACCGCGCCGGCCCCCGTGGAGTCCGAGCCGGTCGCGGAGGTTGCCCCCACCGCCGCCTCGCCCGAAGCCACCCCGAGCGGTGCCGCATCCGACGCGGTTGCCGAGGGCGAGCCGACCGAGGGAAAGGGAACGGCGGCACGTCGTTCTCGGGGCGGTCGGAGGGGCGGCCGCCGCGGCGGTCGAAGGAAGAAGGCTCAGGACACGGTGCCCGCGGGCAAGGACGGATGACCCGAGCGCCCATCGGCGCGCCGTTGTCCCCTTCCTTCTACGAACGCTACGCCGAGGAGGTCGCCCGCGACCTCCTCGGCGCCGTTCTTGTATCGGAGGTCGAGGGTGAGAGGGTGGCGGGGCGCATCGTCGAGACCGAGGCGTACACCGGTCCCGAGGACCCGGCGTCCCACGCCGCGGAGCGCATAGGCAGGACGGCGAGGAACGCCGCGATGTTCGGTCCCGCCGGCATCGCATACGTCTACCGCATCTACGGGCTGCACTGGTGCCTCAACGCCGTGACGGGGCCGGAGGGCCACCCGGCCGCGGTCCTGATCCGCGCCATCGAGCCCCTCGACGGCATCGAGGTGATGCGCAGGCGGCGCGGGGTCGGCGTGGGTGACCGGGACCTGGCCCGCGGCCCGGGACGCCTCGCGCAGGCGCTCGGGATCACCGGCGCGTTGAACGGACACCCCCTGGACCGGCCGCCGCTTCTGATCGCCGGAGGCGCGCCGGTGCCCTCCGCGGAGATCGCCGTCGGGCCACGGATCGGCGTCACCCGCGCCCACGACTGGCCGCTCCGATTCTATCTCCGCGACAATCCCTGGGTATCCGGACGACGATGACGGGATCCGACATTTCCGCCCGAGCACGCGCCATCCATGCGTCGGCGTGGGTCATCGACGCGCACGCCGACACGCCTACCGAGGTCTTCCGGGAGCCCGGATACGACTTCGGCCGCCGGATGGCCACCGGCCACGTCGACCTGCCCCGGCTCCGCGAAGGGGGCGTCGACGTCCAGTTCCTGATCTCCTGGGTCCCCGCCGAGCTCGCCGCGATCCCCGGCGCTTCCTTCGCCCACGCCATCGAGCTCGTCGAGGCGATCCACCGCGTCATCGAGCGCACCGCCGGAGTCCGCATCGCCACGGATTCGGCAGGGATACGCGCCGCGCGCGAGGCGGGGGAGGTCGCCGTGATGATCGGCGTCGAGGGAGGCCACGCCATCGAGAACTCCCTCGACAAGCTCCGTCGGCTCCACGACCGCGGGGCGAGGTATCTTACCCTCACCTGGAACAACGCCAACGACTGGGCCGACGCCTCGATGTCCCCGCCGCGGCACGGCGGGCTCACCCCCTTCGGGCGCGACGTCGTCCGCGAGCTCAACCGCCTCCGGATGCTCGTCGACGTCTCTCACGTCTCCGACGACACCTTCGACGACGTCCTAGCCGTCTCGTCCGCGCCGGTCATCGCCAGCCACTCCGGCGCCCGCGCCATCGCCGACCACCCCCGCAACCTCTCCGACCGCCAGCTCCGCGATCTCGCCCGCGCCGGAGGCGTCGTCGGCGTCAACTTCTTCCCCGCCTTCCTCGACGAAGCCCACGGCCGCGCCTTCGACCGAATCGAGGCCGAGGCCCGGGCCCTCGAGGAGCGCCTCCTCGCCTCCCACGGCGATGCCGAGCGCGCGAGGCGCGACGCCCGCGCGTGGCGCGGTCGCGAGCTCGCCCGGCTCCCGCAGGTCCCCGCCTCCGCCATCGCCGACCACATCGATCACATCGTCCAGGTCGCCGGGATCGATCACGTCGGCCTCGGCAGCGACTTCGACGGGATCGCGACCGTCCCCTCCGATCTCCCCGACGTCTCGGCGCTCCCGCGCCTGACCGAGATCCTCCTCCGTCGCGGCTACGATGAAGCCGCCGTGCGCCAGGTTCTGGGCGGCAACTTCCTGCGGGTGATCGGTCAGGTCCTGGGCTGAACGCGGGCCGTCGCCTGGCACGCCATCTGCGCCAAATGTTTCCCGGCGAGGATGGCTGGAGGAAGTACGCTGGAAGGAGGTAGCCCATGGCGACCGTGCCGGGACCGAACCCCGACAAGCCGTTGCCGATTCCGAGCGCGCCGGGCGAGGAGCCGCCGCACGAGCCGATCGAAGAGCCGGATCACGTGGGCCCGGGGCGAGAGGATGAACCGGGGTGGCTGCCCCGGCCGTACGATCCGGATCGTGAGCACGAGGAGACGGGGATCCCGATCGGGCGAGGGTGACGGGTTGTTGTGCCGGGGGCGCGGCCGAGGGGGCCCCGAGGCGGGAGACGGAAGGAGAGGACTCGCATGAGACCGCACCCCCGGTGAGGCAGAGCCCTCGCCGGGGGCTGTTCGATCGGGTCCAGGAAAACGCCGCCGGTGCGGGGACCATCGCGATCGGCTCCGCGGCCCGATGCCGGAATGGAAATTGCCCCCGAGCCGTGCCGGTGGAGGAGCTGACCCGTAGGAGTGCGAGGAGATGGAGCCATCGATCGGCGCAGCGGGATCGGGTTGGACGCCGGAGGCGCTGCGCCAGCGGGTGGTCGAGCTGGGTCCGTGGTTCCACGATCTGGACCTGGGGCACGGGGTACGCACGGCGCCGGACCATCCCCTGGGGAATTTCCTCGAGGAGCTCTGGCAGCAGGTTCAACGGTATCTGCCCGAAGACCTCTCGGGGTCGAGCGTCTTGGACATCGGGTGCAACGCCGGGTTCTACGCGCAGCAACTGAGGCGCCGGGGTGCCCGGGTGGTGGGAGTGGACCACGACGAGCGGTACCTGGCGCAGGCGCGTTTCGCGGCGGAGGTGAACGGGCTGGAGATCGATTACCGTCGACTCGAGGTCTACGACATCGACTCGCTCGGCGAGCGGTTCGACTACGTGCTGTTCATGGGAGTGCTCTACCACCTGCGGTACCCGCTGTACGCGCTGGACAAGGTGGCGAAGCTCCCTCGGAAGCGGTTGATCTTCCAATCGATGATCCGTGGAGTGCCGGGGACGATCCCGATCCCCGAGGACGCCCCGATCACGGAGCGGGCGATCTTCGAGCACCCGCGGTTCCCGGCGATGTTCTTCATCGAGAACCGGTACGTGGGGGATCCGACGAACTGGTGGGTCCCGAACGAGGCGGGGATGGAGGCGATGCTGCGTTCGGCGGGGCTACGCATCGTCGACCATCCGTTCCTGGAGCTCTGGATCTGCGAGCCCGCCGACGCGTGATGCCGATCACCGGGCGAGGTACCGATCGGCGACCCAGCGGGCGAAGACGGCGAAGTCGTCGATCTCACGTGGGGGAGAGGTGTGGTGCGGCCGGATCCCGAGGGATGGCGGGGTGAAGCAGAGGGTGAGGGTGGTCTGGAAGGGGGCGAAGGCCTCGACGAGTCGGTCGAACCACTCGGGGCCACCGGGCTGGTGCCATTCCGCCCAGGAGAGCCCGGTGCGGACGTGCTGAACCCCGAGGCGCCGGAGCCAGCGGACCGTCCCCTCGAGGCGGTCGTGGTCCTGAAAATGGATCCACTGGCATATGCCGAGCGCCGGATCGAACGATGCGAGGGCCGGCTTGGGCGAACCGTCGGCGCGTAGGAGTCCGAAGTGGAAGTGCCGCCAGTAGGCGGAGCCCTCGGCGGCGCCGTGGCGCGTCGTGGCGTCGCGTTCGGGGGCGAGATCGAAGAGGGTGTACCAGTGGACCCGGTCGGCGGCGCCCTTGAGGAGCGGCGCCATGCGACGGAGCCCCCACTCCATGTTCGTCTCGGATGCCCAACTGCTCACCCCCGCCTCGGTCACCCAGACCGGCTTCCCGAACTCGGAACGGATCGCATCGATCTTCGCCGGCCATTCCTCGGCGTGCCAGAGGTTCCAATCGTAGGGGAAGCCGTGGATCGCGATCACGTCCAGCGCATCGAGGAGGCCGTGGCCGCGGATGAGGCGGAGGAACGAGGGATCGATCGGGCTGATCCCCCCGAGGACGAGGGGGACCTCGGGCGCCGTCGCGCGGATCTCCTCGGCCGCGAGGCGGGTCATGGCGGCGAAGATCGACCAGTCGGGATCGAGCTCTCGGTCCCAGTGCGAGAGGTTGTTCGGCTCGTTCCAGAGCATCAGGGCTTCGATCATCGGCGGTCGCTTCCCGGTGCGGCGGGCATCTCCGGTTTCCATGGTCGGGAGATCGGGGTTTCGCCCGGTGGTGCAAGGCGTGTTCCATGGATCGATCGTGCGGGGTGCGCGCAAGGGAATGCCGTGCTCCCGCAATATGGTACAGAATTTGAAGAAGCGGACTTCGCGAGAAATCCCCGATTCCACTCGGTAACCGGAGGGGCAGATACTCCAGGAAAACGCGATTCCGAACGGCCGTGGATCGAGGGGCCGCTCCGGGTCGACCGGGAGCGTCCCGGCGATCGCGGCCCAGGCGAGCACCTGAAGGCGCGTCGCGCTCGGAATTCCGGCGGAGGTCGGGGGGCGCGGCTTCGGCCGCATCACTGCGGAGAAGGTGAATGAGTCTGCGGAGCGATAGAGCGGCGGTGATCACGGGCGGCGCCGGCTTCATCGGGAGCAACCTGGCGGACGCGCTCCTGGGCCGCGGGGAGCGGGTGATCATCTACGACAACCTCTCGCGCCCGGGTACGGAGAAGAACCTGAAGTGGCTGGTTGCCCGGTACCCGAAGCTGGTCGAGACGGAGGTCGCCGATGTTCGCGACGCGGAACGACTTCGCCGCGTGGTTCGGAGGGCGCACACGGTCTACCATCTGGCGGCGCAGGTGGCGGTGACGTCGTCGGTCACGGATCCGAGTCACGACTTCGAGGTGAATGCGGGGGGGACGCTGAACGTATTGGAGGCGGCGAGGTTGGCGGGACACCAGCCGGCGGTGCTCTTCACGTCGACGAACAAGGTTTACGGCGAGTTGGCCGGTGTACCGATCTCGCTGAACGGGCGGCGGTACCTCTTCGAGGACAACCGGCCGGGGATCACGGAGCAGCAGGCGCTGGACTTCCATTCGCCGTACGGGTGCTCGAAGGGTGCTGCGGACCAGTACGTGCGGGACTTCGCGCGGATCTACGATCTTCCGACGTGCGTCTTCCGGATGAGCTGCATCTACGGTCCGAGGCAGTTCGGGACGGAGGACCAGGGATGGGTCGCGCACTTCGTGATCTCGGCCCTATCGGGCCGGCCGATCACGGTCTACGGGGATGGGCGGCAGGTGCGCGACATCCTGTACGTGGATGACCTGATCGACGCGATGCTGCGGAGCGTGGAGGCGGCGAGGAGCGCGCCCGGGAGGATCTACAACGTCGGGGGTGGTCACGAGAACGCGGTCTCGCTCCTCGAGGTGCTCGAGCTGCTGGAGGCGATCCTCGGCCGTGCGGTCGAGCGTCGTTTCGCGGCGTGGCGTCCCGGGGACCAGAGGATCTACGTGAGCGACATCGGGAAGATCGGGCGGGAGCTCGATTGGAGACCGAGGGTGACGAAGGAGGAGGGGTTGCGGCGGTTGATCGACTGGATCCGGGAAAACGCCACGGTGGTCCTTCCGGCCCGCGCGTCGCGGGCCGAGCAGCTCTCCGCGTAACCGGCCGACCCCGGAGGGGGGCCGGGGGCCATCAGCCATGCGCATTCTCATCACGACCGACGTGGTCGGCGGGGTCTGGAGCTACACCGAAGAGTTGGTGGATGCCCTGGTGGCGCGGGGGCACGAGGCGCATCTCGCCGTGCTGGGCGGCCAGCCGAGTCCTGCCCAGTGGGCGTGGCTCGTGGCGAGGCCGGCGGTGAAGGCGACGGTGCTGCCGTACCCACTGGAGTGGCTCCCGGAGCCGGAGCCGGGGCTGTCGGAGTCCCTGGAGCGGCTGGTGCGCCTGGTCGACCGGGTTCGCCCCGACGTGGTGCACCTGAACCAGTACTTCTACGGCGCCTACGATTTCGGGGCGCCGTGCCTCGTCGTGGCGCACAGCGATGTGGTGAGCTGGTGGCGGGCGGTGAAGGGGGAAGATCCGCCGGACGACGCCTGGTTCCGCCGCTACCGGGGGTGGGTCGAGGCGGGGTTGCGGGGCGCGGAGCGACGGGCTGCGCCTTCGGCGTGGATCGCCCGGCAGGTCGAGGCAATCTACGGGGCGGGACCGGTGCGGGTGGTGCCGAACGGGAGGTCGCCGGACCGGTTCCCCTCGCGGCGGCGGGGGGGGCGGGAAGCGCTGGTCCTCGCGGTGGGGCGGCTATGGGATGAGGCGAAGGGGGTCCGGGACCTGATCCCGGCGGCGGCGCGCCTCTCGGGGCGGGGGAGGGTGGTGGTGGCGGGATCGGTCGAGCACCCCGCGGGGGGCGAAGATTTCCCTGTCGGCGCGCCCGGGATCGAGTGGGCGGGAGAGCTCTCGACCCCTGCGTTGCGGACCTGGCTGGCTCGGGCGAAGGTCTACGCCGCGACGTCGCGTTACGAGCCGTTCGGGCTGGCGCCGCTGGAAGCGGCGCTCGCGGGGTGCGCCCTCCTGATGAGCGACATCCCGACCTTCCGGGAACTCTGGGACGATTGCGCGCTCTTCTACCCCCCGGGTGATGCCGATGCCCTCGCGGAGGGGGCGAAGGTACTGTTGGCCGACGAGGAGAGACGGCAGGCGCTCGCCGAGGCCGCGCGGAGTCGTGCGCTCGAGCGCTACACCCCCGATCGAATGGCCGAAGGCTACGAGGTCCTCTACCGGGAGCTCCTGCAGTACTCCCCCCCACCGGTACCCGCGGAGTGAGTGGATGAAGATCGTCCTCTTCGTGCACTCGGTGATCAGCGACTGGAGCCACGGCAATGCCCACTTCCTGCGCGGCCTGATGCGGGCGCTGCGGCGGCGGGGCCACGACGTGGTCGCTTGTGAGCGCTGGCGGAACTGGTCGACTGACCAGCTCTTCGAGGACCACGGCGCGGGGCCGATCGTGGAATTCGCGCGCCGCTTCCCCGACCTGGAGATCCGCGTCTACGGCGGGTGGGACACGATCGTGGAGGAGGTCGATGCCCTCACCCGCGGCGCCGACCTGGTGCTCGTCCACGAGTTCAACGAGCCGGAACTGGTCGCCGCCGTCGGACAGGTACGGCGACGTCGCGGCGATTTCGTCGCGTTCTTCCACGACACGCACCACCGCGCCGCGAGCGTGCCGCATCAGATCGCGCGATTCGACCTAGGGGCGTACGACGGGGTCCTCGCCTACGGCGATTCGCTGGCTCGCATCTACCGGCGAGACTTCGGGGTGGAGCGCGCCTGGACCTTCCACGAAGCCGCGGACACGACGGTCTTCCGCCCGATGACCGCGGAGAAGGTCGACGACGTCGTGTGGATCGGCAACTGGGGCGACGACGAGCGGTCCCGCGAGATCCGGGAGTACCTGGTCGATTCGGCCCGGGCGCTCCCCGAGCTGCGCTTCGCCGTCCACGGGGTGCGCTACCCGGAGGCGGCGAGACGAGAGATCGAGGAGGCGGGTGTCGAGTTCCGCGGGTGGATCGCGAACTACCGCGTCCCGGAGGCGTTCGCGCGGGCGAAGATGACGATGCACATCCCCCGCGGCCCGTACCTGGGACGGCTCCCGGGGATCCCGACGATCCGACCGTTCGAGGCCCTGGCGTGCGGGATCCCGCTCCTCTCTACGCCGTGGTCCGACGTCGAGGGGCTTTTCCGCGAGGGCATCGACCATCTGATGGTGCGTTCCCCCGGCGAGATGCGCCAGGCGATCCGCCGGCTCGCCGGGGACGAGGAGGCCCGCCTTCGCCTGGCCGAGCACGGTCTCGAGACGATCCGGTCCCGACACACGTGCGACCACCGCGCGGAGCAGCTCGAGGCGATCTACGACGAGGTGGCGGCGGTGGCGGGGTGAGCCATCCTCGGCCGCGCGCTGCCCCTTGGGCGACGAGCGGGCCCTGCGACGAATCGACGAGGTGAAGCGGTGAGAGCGGCGGTCATTCACGGTCCGGGGGACCTGCGGATCGAGCGGGTGGCGGATCCGGCACCGGGGCCGGGCGAGGTCGTAATCCGGACGCTCGCCGCGTCGATCTGCAACGCGACGGACGTGCACATCTGGGAGGGGCTGGTCGGCGAGGAGTTGAGGCCGCCGTACCCGCACGTGCTGGGGCACGAGCGGTCGGGGGAGGTGGTGGCGGTGGGGGAGGGGGTGCGGGGGCTCTCGGTGGGGGATCGGGTGGCGTGCTGGGCGAAGATGGATGGCGCGTTCGGCGAGTACGACGTGCTGCGCCCCTGGCAGTACCCGACGGTGAAGCTCGGGCCCTCGGTCTCCGACGACGCCGGCTCGCTCCTCGAATTCGTGGGGGCGACGCTGCGGTGCATCCACGCATCGGGGCTGGCGCCCGGGGAGCGGGTGCTGATCCTCGGCCAGGGGGTCCAGGGCCTCGTCCTGGCGCAGGAGGCGAAGCTCCTGGGGGCAGGGCTCGTCGCGGCGGTCGATATGATCCCGTTCCGCCTCGAGAAGGGTCGGGCGCTCGGGTGCGACCTGGTCTACGACCTCAGCGGGAAGGACTACGAAGAGGCGCTCGTGGAGCTGCGCGATGCCGCGGGCGGCGATTTCGACCTGGTGATCGACGCGTCGGGGAGAGGGGGGTGGGAGGGGGGGAACTCGGTGAACCTGGCGCTCGAGCTGCTGCGCTGGGGCGGACGGTACGTGGTCTACGGTCTGCCGACGCGCGACGTGGAGGTGAATGCGCGGCTGATCGGGATGAAGGGGATCACCTTCAAGGGGATCGACACACCCCCTCAGGAGGTGAACCGTCTGCTGTTGTTGGGAGAGCGCTGGGTCGCGGAGGGTCGGCTGCGGTTGGAGGGGTTGGTGACGCACCGGGTCCCGCTGGACCGCGTCGAGGATGGCATCCTGCTCTGCCGTGACCGGCCGGGCGAGGTGCTGAAGGTTATGGTCGATCTCTGAGTCGGCATCGATCGAGGAGAGGGGGGAGCCATGCGCGCCGCGACGCTCGTGGAGCCGGGGCGGTTCGAGTTGAAGGAGGTCGATGCGCCGGAGCCCGGGGAGGGGGAGGTCTTGATCCGCGTGGAGGGGTGCGGTCTCTGTGCCTCGAACCTGGGGCCGTGGACCGGCGTTGCGGGGGTCGGTTACCCGCTCGAGCCGGGTGCGCCGGGGCACGAGGTTTACGGCACGGTGGCGGCGGTGGGGCCGGGGGTCGAGAGCGTGGTGCCGGGGGACGCGGTGACCGCGCTCACGTACAACGGTTTCGCGGAGTACGACGTCGCGCGAGCGGACGCGGTCGTCCGGGTTCCGCACGGGTTGGCCGGGGGGGCGGTCCTGGGCGAGCCGGTGGCCTGTGCGGTGAACGTGCACCGGCGGGCGGGGGTGCGAGAGGGGGACACGGTGGTGGTGATCGGGGTCGGCTTCCTCGGCGCGTTGCTCCTCCGTCTGGTCCGGCGAGATGCGCCGGCGAGGGTGGTCGCCGTCTCACGTCGGCGCGACAGCCTCGCGATGGCCGAGCGAATGGGGGCGGATGAACTCCTCGGCTACGATGACGACGTGGTCGGCCGGGTCGCCGCGCTGACCGAGGGTCGAATGGCGGACGTGGTGATCGAGGCGACGGGGAAGCAGCGCCCTCTCGAGCTCGCCGCCGAGCTGACCCGGGTCCGCGGGCGGCTCGTGATCGCCGGGTACCACCAGGACGGCCCGCGCTCGATCAACCTGCAGCTCTGGAACTGGCGGGGGATCGACGTGATCAACGCCCACGAGCGCGACCCGGGAATCTACGCCCGGGGGATGGAGGAAGGGGTTCGCCTCATCGCCGACGGCACGCTCCCGGTCGACCGTCTGATCTCCCACGTCTATCCCCTGGGCGAGATCAACCGCGCGTTCGGGATGGCCGTGGCTCGCCCCGACGGCTTCTTCAAGGCCGTCCTCGCGCCGGCAGGTGGGCAATGAGCGCGCCGCGCCTGGGGTTCGTGGGACTCGGGTGGATCGGCGCCATGCGCCTCGAGGCGATCGCCGCGTCGGGGAGGGCGGAGGTCGTGGCCCTCTGCGACCCCGTCCGGCAGCGCCTCGACGCGGCGGGCGCGGCGCACCCGGATGCCCTCCGGTTCGAGGCGTTCGACGCCTTGCTCGATCGCGCCGAGGAGCTCGCCCTCGACGGCGTCGTCGTCGCTACGCCGAACGCGCTCCACGCGCCGCAGTCGATCGCCTGCCTCGACCTCGGCCTGGCGGTCTTCTGCCAGAAGCCGCTGGCGCCGACCGCCGCGGAGGCGCGAGCGATCGTCGATGCGGCCCGCCGAGCCGACCGGCTCCTCGCCGTCGACTACTCGTACCGTTACACCGACGGCGCCCGTGCCCTGCGCCGACTCGTCCGCGACGGCGAGCTCGGGGAGGTGTTCAGCGTCGACAGCGTCTTCCACAACGCCTACGGACCCGACAAGGCGTGGGCCCACGACCCCGCCCTCGCCGGGGGGGGCGCCCTGGTCGACCTCGGCGTCCACCAGATCGACCTCGCCCTCTGGCTCCTCGGCGACCCGGCGATCCGGGCCGTGTCGGGACGGGCGTACCGGGATGGGGCGACCCTCGACCCTCCGGGGATCGACGATTTCGCGATCGTCCGGATCGACCTCGAGGGGGGAGCCACGGTCCACGTCGCCGTGAGCTGGAACGCGCACGCGGGACGCGACTGCATCATCCGAACGACGCTCTTCGGCACCCGGGGCGGGGCGGAGTTCCGCAACGTGGACGGCAGCTTCTACGCCTTCGACGCGTGCCTGCACCGCGGCCGCACGACCACATCCCTCGGTCGCGAGACGCACGACTGGCTCGGCCGCTGCATCCTCGACTGGGTCGAGCGGCTCGGGGAGTCCCCGACCTTCGACGACGCGGTCGAGAGGAGCGTCCGGGTCGCCGAGGTCGTGGACGCGGTCTACGGCCGGGCCGCCGTGCCGGCGACGTAGCGGGCCGAGATCGCGCTACTCCCGGCGCCAGCGCCGCATCTCGCGCTTCTGCTCCTCGCTCCGTTCCTCGCCGATGTCGAGGTTCGTGCCGGACCGCTTGCGCTCGCCCTCCTCGACCAGCTCCCGGCTGGTGTCGTAGGGGCTGCCGATCTGGTCGGGCTTCCCCTTCTCGCGCAGCTCCTCGCGCTTCTCCTCGAGCTCTTCGCGGATGTCTCGCTTCGGCATGGTTCTCCCTCCGGTGGCGTGCCCCGGCGGCGCCCGCCGCCGTTCCTCCCGTGGGTGAAGGGCAACAACCGTTCCGGTCAGAGTGCGGAGAACCCGCCGTCCACGGGGTAGACGGCGCCGGTGACGAAGGCCGCCTCATCGCTCGCGAGGTGGAGGATCACGCGGGCGACCTCGTCGGGTAGCGCGACCCGCTGCAGCGCGTGGCGCCGGGCGACGTCGCCACGGATCTTTTCGTCACGGAGGAACGACTCGGTCATCGGGGTCTCGACCCACGACGGGACGACGCAGTTGCAGCGGACGCCCTGCCACCCGTACTCCGCGGCGATGCAGCGGGTGAGCGCGATGAGGCCGGCCTTGGCGGCGCTGTACGGCGCGACCGAATGATTCGCCCGGAGCGCGGAGGTGGACGCGACGTTGACGATCGCGCCCCTGCGCTCGACGAGGTGGGGGAGGGCGGCGCGGGCGAGCCGGAAGGCGCCCTTCAGGTTGACGTCGAAGGCGAGGTCCCAGACGTCGTCGGAGGTCTCGTGCACCGGCGACCAGGGCGGCACGTACCCGGCGTTGTTGACGACGACGTCGAGCCCGCCTCCGTCCTCCACGGCGAACCGGACGAGGGCGCGGACCGCGGCGTCGTCGGTGACGTCGACGGGGTGCGCGACCGCCTCGCCGCCCCGCGCCCGGATCTCGGCGGCGATGTCGTCGAGGAGCGCTGCGCGGCGCCCGGCGAGGACCACGCGGGCGCCGGCATGGGCGAAGCGGAGCGCGGCCGCCCGGCCGATCCCGGTCCCCGCGCCGGTGATCAGGGCGGTTTTCCCGGTCAGGTCCATGCCGCCTCCTGCCTGGGGGAGGACGAGGGCAGCGCGGCAAGGCGGGTGCCATCCGATGGACGGGGAAGTGGATCGGGGCATCCCGGGGGGGCGACGTCGCTTCCCGAACGTCGGCGGCGTTGCCGCGAGGAGGTCGGGCCCTGGAACGGGAATTGCCCCAGGCGCAGGGTCCGCCCAGTCCAGCGAACCGTGCCGGCGCCGCCGAGTCCGGCCGCGCCCCGGAACGATGCACGCGCCGTCATGCCGCCGAACCGAGCCCCGAACCGCACCCTTGACCTCGCCGAGCTCGATCAACCGGCGTTCCGCCGCATCGTCGAGGAGCTCGAGGCCATGCTTGCGACGGAGCCGGGCGCCTACCTGCACCCGAGCAAACGCTGGGAGTACCCGTGGGCGCTCGAACAAGCGCGGCTCGCCCCGGGGAGCCGCATCCTCGACGCGGGCGCCGGCGCCTCCATCTTCCCGGTCTACCTCGCCCGGGAGGGCCACAGGGTGACGGCGCTCGACCTGGATGCGAGACGCGCCCTTGGCGGTGGACACGGCGTCGTCGTCCCCTACGTTCGCGGCGACCTCACCGCCCTCCCCTTCGCTGACGAGAGCTTCGACGCGGTCTTCTGCATTTCCGTCGTCGAGCACCTCCCGGAGCAGGCGGTCCCCGCCGCGCTCCGCGAGCTTCGGCGGGCGCTCCGCCGCGGAGGGAAGCTGCTGCTGACCACGGACTTCTTCGAGGACGCGGCCGCGGAGCTCTGGTACGAGGGCGAGGACCGGCGGTTCCGCGTCGACTGGCACGTCTTCGACGAGCCGCGGCTCCGGCGCCTCATCCTTGGGGCGCCCGGGTGGTCGCCGGACGGCGAGATCGACCTGGCGGTCGATTGGAAGTCGATGACCCCGGCCATGCGGCGGTTCCACGGCTACCCCTACACCGCCGTCGGCATCGCACTCGTCAGGGGGGAGGAACGGTGAGAATCTACGTCTTCGGATCGTCCATCGTCTCCGCTTACTGGAACGGCGCCGCCACGTACTACCGCGGCATCTTCCGCGCGCTCCACGCCCTGGGCCACCGGATCGACTTCTGCGAGCCCGACATCTACGACCGGCAGGCCCACCGAGATCTCCCCGATGACCCCGGTTACGTGCGCGTCCGCATCTACCGATCGGACACGGAGCTGGACGTACTCCTCGACGAGGCCCGGCACGCCGACCTCGTGATCAAGTGCAGCGGCGTCGGCGCCCGCGACGAGGAGCTGGAAGCACGCGTCGCCGCGCTCGATGGCCCGCTCCGCGCCTTCTGGGACGTGGACGCGGCGCACACCCTCGAGCGGATCGAGGGCGACCCCGCCGCTCCGATGCGACGGCTCATCCCCGCCTACGACCTCATCTTCACCTACGGCGGCGGCCCGCCCGTGGTCCGGCGGTACATCGCCCTCGGCGCGCGGGCTTGCCACCCGATCTACAACGGCCTCGATCCCGACGTGCACCACCCTGTTCCCCCGGATCCGGCGCTGACCTGCGACGTCGCGTTCATGGGCAACCGGCTCCCCGACCGCGAGCGGCGGGTCGAGGAGTACTTCCTCGACGTCGCCGCCGAGCTCCCCGACCGGCGCTTCGTCCTGGGGGGCAACGGCTGGGGCGACAAGCCGCTCCCGGCCAACGTCCGCTGGATCGGCCACGTCCCCACCAATCTGCACAACGCCATCAACTCGTCGGCGCGCTTCGTCCTCAACATCCACCGCGAGGCGATGGTCGGGAACGGGTACTCGCCGGCCACGCGCCTCTTCGAGGCCGCGGGCGCCGCCGCGTGCCAGATCACCGACGCGTGGCCCGGCATCGAGGCGTTCTTCGAGCCGGACCGCGAGGTCCTGGTCGCCCGGTCGCCCGAGGAGGTGGTCCGCCACATCCGCGAGGTCGACGAGGGGCGCGCGAAGGCGATCGGCGAGGCGGCGAGGCGGCGGGCGGTGAGGGACCACAGCTACGCGGGCCGCGCCCGTGTGGTCGACACGGTGCTGGCGTCGGCCCGGTCCGGGCACGCGCCGATCCCCGCGGAGTGACGCCTCGGCGCGATCCCGGCCTCGCCGCCGGGCGACGGGGCCCTCGCTCCGAACTCGCGTGGCGCGGCGCGACGCGGACCCCCACAACGACGGCGCGGGCCATGCCAACCTCCCGCGGCCTTCGTGGGGAGCGGATCGACGGAGGTCCCCAGGGATTCCCGGATGCCGCGGGCGTGATGGTCGACGGACCGGCGGTCGGGATCGGAACCGCGGTTGTGACTTTGTGCCACAAAGTACTTGACGCTGAGCCCGGTGCGTTGCATCGTGTTCCGCCATGAAACCTCTGATCACGGCATCGGCGCGGCGCGAGTCCGAGCCCGCGGCGCTCCAGGACCGCGCCATGGACAACCTGCGCTTCATCCGCATGACGATGGAGCGCGCCTCCTCGTTCACGGCCGTGCCGGGGTGGGGCGGCGTCGCCATCGGCGTGACGGCGCTGGCCGCGGCGCTCGTCGGCGAGGCGCGCCCCTCGTCGGGGTGGTGGCTCGGGACCTGGCTCGCCGAGGCGGTGATCTCCCTGGCGATCGCCGGGTGGACGATCTCGCGGAAGGCGCGGTCGGCGAACGTCCCGGTCCTCTCGGGACCCGGTCCGAAGTTCGTGCTCAGCTTCCTGCCGCCGATGACGGTGGGCGCGTTGCTGACCGCGGTTCTCTACCGGGCCGGGGAGCTCTCGATGCTCCCGGGGGTCTGGATGCTCCTCTACGGCAGCGGGGTCGTCGCGGCGGGGTCGTTCTCGGTCCGCATCGTCCCGGTCATGGGGTTCTGCTTCATGGCGACGGGCGCGGTGGCGCTCTTCGCCCCGCCGGCGTGGGGGACGCCGCTCATGGCGGCGGGGTTCGGCGGGTTGCACCTCGTCTTCGGATTCATCATCGCGAGGAGGTACGGTGGCTAGGCATGGAGCGGCTACTCGGCGAGACGATTCCGGGATGCCGTCGGCAGCGGGGGGCGCGGGGGGCGCGCCCTGCGGCGGGGAGGGGGGCGGGGCCGCGGGGGCGGCGCGGCGCGGCGGGGTGCCGGAGCGCACGCCGCTGCAGCTCGACCGGCTGATCCACGAGCGGATGCGCCTCGGGATCGTCAGTGCGCTCGCGGTCAACGAGTCGCTGAGCTTCAACGACCTCAAGCGGGCGCTCGACACGACGGACGGGAACCTGAGCGTCCATGCGCGGAAGTTGGAAGAGGCGAACTACATCTCGTGCACCAAGTCGTTCGTCGGGCGGGTGCCGAAGACGGAGTATCGCCTGACGCCGGCGGGGAGGCAGGCGTTGGAGCGATACCTGGACCACATGGAGGCCCTGATCCGGGCGACCCGGGACCACTGATCGTCGGGGGCGATTTTTTTTTTGCGGAGTGACTTGATGAGCCAAAGGACTTTGCAGGTCGTCCCGACGCGGGGGATCCACGTGGCGATCGTCATGGATGGCAACGGGCGGTGGGCTCGGGCGCGGGGGCGGCCGCGGGTGGTCGGGCACCGGGTCGGGGCCCGGGCGGCGAGGCGGGTGGTGGAGGCGGCGCCGGGTCTGGGGATCGGGACGCTGACGCTGTATGCGTTTTCGTCGGACAACTGGCGGCGACCGCGCGCGGAGGTTCGGTCGCTGATGCGGCTCTTCCGGGCGTACTTGCGGGCGGAGGTCCGGACGTGTGTGGAGCGGGGGGTGCGAATCCAGGTGATCGGTCGGCGGGACCGTCTGGAACCGGAGCTCCGCGATGCGATCGAGGCGGCGGAGTCGGCGACGGCGATGGGGCGTGAACTCCTCCTGCGTGTCGCGATCGACTACTCGGGGCGGGACGCGATCGTGGCGGCGGCGCGGGCGGCGGGGGGCGAGGCGTTGACGCGGGATGCGTTCGCGGCGTTTCTCGGATCGGCGTGCGGTATGGGGGAGCCCGCGCCGGACGTGGATCTCCTGATCCGGACCGGGGGCGAGCAGCGACTGAGTGATTTCCTGCTCTGGGAGAGTGCGTACGCCGAGCTCTACTTCACTCCGAAGATGTGGCCTGAGTTCGGTCCGGCGGACCTGGAGCTGGCGGTCCGGGAGTTCCATCGCCGGGATCGGCGGTTCGGCCAGGTGTTGGAGGTCGTGGCGGGGTGAGGGGGCGACGATCGGGTCCCTGAGTCGAGGATCGCGGAGGGCGCCGGGGGACACGCGGCCGTGGCCGTGCGGGCCGTGGGGAATCGCGAGGGGGATCGAGGCCCGGGCGGGACCGAGCGGTGGCGGCATGGCACGGGGTCTGCGCGGGGGCGCGCACGCGAAGGTGACGGTCGACCGGGGCGTGCGCAAGGCGAATGAAACTGATCTTCCTCGGCCTCTCGATCACGAGCTCGTGGGGGAACGGTCACGCGGTGACGTACCGCGGACTCTGCCGCGCGCTGGCCGGGCGTGGGCATCGGATCGTCTTCTACGAGTGGGATGCGCCCTGGTACTCGGGGGCTCATCGCGATCTGGCGGTCGATCGGTGCGACTATGCGACCGTCCGGCTGTACCGGGAGTGGGCGGAGGTACGATCGGCGGTCCGGAGGGACCTCGGCGATGCGGATGCCGTCGTCTTGGGGTCGTACGTCCGCGACGGGATCGAGGTCGCGGAGTTTCTCGCGCAGGAGTTTCCCGGGCCCCGGTTCTTCTACGACATCGACACGCCGATCACGGTGAAGGCGTTCCGGGAGTCCGGGGCCGCGGAGTACCTGCGGGCGGACCAGGTGCCGTCGTTCGATGTGTACTTCTCGTTCACCGGCGGCCCTGTCCTGCGGGAGCTGGAGGCGCGGTACGGCTCGCCGCGGGCGCGGGCGCTCTACTGCGCGGTGGATCCCGAGCATTACCGACGAACGGCGCCGGTGCCATGGTTTCGCGCGGCGCTGGGGTACATGGGGACGTACGCGCCGGACCGGCAGCCGGCGCTGGAGGAGTTGCTCGTGACGCCGGCGCGTCGTCGCCCGGGGTCCGGATTCGTGGTGGCGGGGCCGCAGTACCCACCGCGGTTGGATTGGCCACCGAACGTGTGGCGCATCGACCATCTCCCGCCCGCGGAGCATCCGAGGTTCTACAGCTCGAGCCGGTGGACGCTGAACCTGACGCGGTCGGAGATGCGTCGGTGGGGGTGGTCTCCGTCGGTGCGGATCTTCGAGGCGGCGGCGTGCGGCGCGGCGATCGTGAGCGATTCCTGGGAGGGGCTGGACGCGTTTCTGGCGCCGGGGAAGGAGGTCGTGGTCGCGGAGACGGCGGACGAGGTGGAGGCGGCGCTGGACCTGAGCGACGCGGAGGTTCGACGGATCGGGGAGGCGGCCCGGGCGCGGATCCTCGATCATCACACGACGGCGGTCCGCGCCGCGGAGTTCGAGAGGGAGGTGGAGGGGGTGCAGCGTGTTCGGGCCGGAGGGTAGTGCGGGAACGCCGGCCGGATCGAGTCGATCCGGTCGGCTTTGCGTGAATGGGGGTCGGGATCGGATGCCCAGATCATCGGGGCGGAGGCTTTCCGGGTGGCGCCGGGGTGTGGTCGTGATGGCGTGCGCCGTGGCGGTCGGGTCGGCCGACCGGGCCGAAGCGCAGCTGCGGCCCCTCGACCCGATCGATTGGGTGGGCCTGTCCCCGGCGCGGCGACTTTTGGTCTCCGCGGGATTCGCGGTATACGAGGGCCAGCGCGCGTCGCTGGCGGGTCTGGAGGGGCGGCTGGTGGAGCTGGGGAACATCGCCGTGATCTGGCGGATCGACCGGGTCGCTTTCGAGGTCGGGGGCACGGCGGTGCGGAGGCTGGAGGATCCCGCCAGCTACGCGAGGGCGGCGCCGGGGACGAGGAACGGAGCAGACCCGCGACGGGATGTCGGGGATGTCCGGATCGCGACGATCGTGGAACTGACTCGGGGGAAAGCAGGTGTGGTGGCGCTGAGGTTCGGGACGCGTCTCCCGACGACGGACAACGGGGAGGGTTTGGAGCGTGACCGGACGGATTTTTTCTCGCTGATCGGCGTGCGGCTGGAGCGGGGCCCGATCAGCTTCGCGGCCGAGTCGGGGATCGGGATCCACGGGGCGCGGAGCGGGATCGCGGACCAGGTCGATGTCTGGCTCTACGGCATCACGGGGGCGGTGCGTGTCGGACCGATCGTGCCGAGCGTGACGCTGGTGGGGCAGGTCGATGGTAGGGATGGGCCGCCGATCCGGGGAAACGAGGACCTCGGCGAGGTGCGTCTCGGCCTCCAGCTCGGCCATCGCCGGTGGGTGCGGCTCCTATGGATCCGGGGGATGCAGGAATACAGCCCGGATCTTGGATTCTCCCTCGCCCTGGGCTTCGCGCACTAGGCGTGTCGATCGCGCTTTACATCGGGATCTTCCACCGGTAGATTGCGCGCGCCGGACCTAGCGTGGAGCCCAATCCAGGAGCGAGACGGGTGAAAAGCATCGTCTGCATCAAGCGCGTCCCGGACACCGAGACGCGCATCAAGATCTCCGAGGACGGCAAGTCGATCGACCCGGCCGGGATCAAATACGTGGTGAGCCCGTACGACGAGTTCGCGGTCGAGGCCGCCTTGCAGCTGAAGGAATCGCGTGGCGAGGGCGAGGTGGTGGTGGTGACGGTGGGCGAGTCGGCGGCGGGTGAGCAGCTCCGGTCGGCGCTGGCGATGGGGGCCGACCGGGCGGTCCTGTTGAAGGCCCAGGCGACGCAGGACGGCCTCGCGACGGCGAAGGCTCTCGCCGCGGAGCTCAAGGATGCCGGCGCCGATCTGATCCTCTTCGGGATGAAGGCGGTCGACGACGACCAGCAGCAGGTCGGCCCGATGGTCGCGGAACTGCTCGGCCTCCCGTGCGTCACGGTGGTCGGGCAGTTCGAGGTGCAGGACGGCAAGGTCGTCTGTCACCGGGAGGTCGAAGGCGGGACCGAGGTGGTCGAGGCGCCGCTTCCCGCGGTCCTGACGATCACGAAGGGGAAGTACGAGCCGCGCTACGCCTCGTTGAAGGGGATCATGGCGGCGAAGAAGAAGCCCTTGGAGGAGAAGGACGCCCAGATGGCCGAGAGCCGGGTCCGGGTCCAGTCGCTCAGCTACCCGGCGGAGCGGCCCGAGGGGAGGATCGTCGGCACCGGCCCGGACGCGGTTCCGGAGCTCGTTCGACTCCTCAGGGAAGAAGCGAAGGCGCTCTAGGAGGCCCGATGCCGAACGTACTCGCGATCGCGGAGCAGCGCGACGGCGCGCTGCGCAAGGTTTCCCACGAGGTCGTCAGCGCCGCGCGCCGCGTGGCGGATGCCGTGGGAGGAGAGGTGCACGCGGTGGTCCTCGGTGCCGCGGGTGTGGCCGACGCCGTCGGCGACCTCGGCCGTTACGGCGCCGACAGGATCCTGGTGGGCGAGGCGGAGGGACTCGGTCGTTACAACCCCGAAGGTTACGTGGCCGCGCTGGTCGACGTGGTGAAGGGCGGCGACTACTTCGCCGTGTTCCTGCCGGCCAGCTCCCAGGGAAAGGACTTGGCGCCCCGGCTCGCCGCGCGGCTCGACGTTCCCCTCGCCCAGGATGCCACGGCGCTGGCCGTCGAGGGTGGCGAGCTGGTGATCACGAGGCCGCTCTACGCGGGCAAGGCCTTCGCCCGGGTGACGCTCGACGGCGCGCCGCGTATGGTGTCGCTGCGTCCGAACGTGTTCCGCGCGGAGGAAAGCGCCAAGGCCGGCGCCGTGCAGCGGATCGATGTCGCGGTCCGCCCCGACGAGTGGCGGGTCCGGGTGCGCGAGGTCGTGGCGTCGGCGGGTGAGCGCCCCGACGTCGCGGAAGCGTCGGTCATCGTCAGCGGCGGGCGCGGGATGCGCGGCCCGGAGCACTGGTCCATCCTCGAGGATCTCTGCGATGCGATCGGCCCCGGTTGCGCCCTCGGCGCCTCGCGCGCCGTCGTCGATGCCGGGTGGCGACCCCACAGCGAGCAGGTCGGCCAGACCGGGAAGACCGTCGCGCCCCAGCTCTACTTCGCCGTCGGGATCAGCGGCGCGATCCAGCACCTGGCCGGGATGCGCACCGCCAAGACGATCGTCGCGATCAACAAGGACCCGGATGCGCCGATCTTCAAGGTCGCCGATTACGGGATCGTTGGCGATGCCTTCGAGGTGGTGCCGCGACTGGCGGAGGAGATCCGCAAGCTGCGCGAGGGTTGATCCGGGGGAGATCGGCCCGGGGACGCCATGTGCATGCGGGCCCGCCCGATTCCGGGCGGGCCCGCATGTCTTTCGCCGGACTCCGGCGGGACGCTCAGGCGCGTCCGGCCATGAGTTCCTTGCCCGTCATCGCGGTCCGGCGGCTCCGCCGTCGGCCGTTCCGGCGCCGGAGGCCCCGGCGCAGGCGGTCCACCATCTCGTCCAGCGCTTCGCCGAAGGTCCCGCCGCGGCCGTTGACGACGATCATCGGCTGCCCCGGCAGGGTCACGCGCGCCTCGACACGGTGGTCGTCGCCCTCGACCTCGAAGACGAGGTCGGCGGCGAGGATTCGCGGCGCGAGTCGCGTCATCCCCCGGATCCGTTCCATCGCCCGGTCGACGACCGCGTTCGGGGGGGTGCAGTGGCGTGCCACGATCGTGATATTCATCTCGACTCCCCTTGGCTCGGGTCCAACTTCGGCGTCCGCGTCGACGCCGACCCCGGGGGCCGGTGCCGGACCGCGGATCCAAGTTCAACATACCCCGAAGCCGGCGCGAGGTCTGTCGGGCGAAGTGATACATTTCTTGTGGGGGACCTCCCTTCGGCGCCACTTACCCGATGATTCGAGCGCCTGGATTCGCCGTCGAAGCGTGAGGGCCGCCGGGCTTCGGCCCAGGGCCGAGTCGCACGACGGCCCGTCCCGCTCGGCGATTCTCTTCGCAGGCACGATGCCGTGGGGGGGCGTAGCCCCGGTCGATGCCTCGGACCGGCGGCGGTCCGCCGGCTCGGGATATGCATCCCCCCGCCTCCCCCTGCGCCTTCCGTCCACACCGGAGGATCGCCATGATGGTTCGGATCGCTGCCATCGGGATCTGCCTGGTTCTCCTCCTCCCCGTGCGGCTGGACGCCCAGCGGGGGTTCGGGGAGACGTACGATTGGTTCGCCGGCCGGTTGAAGATCAAAGGATTCCACATCTTCGACCGCTCCACCTTCGACGTCGAGGATGGGGGGATCGCGAACCCGAAGACCGGGTTCGGGCTCGGGCTCGAGTACGTGATGATGAACGGGATCGGCCTGGCGGTGACCGGCTACACGGCGGGCCGGGTCTCGGAGTTCGACTCGAACAGCGCGACGGTCATCGTGCTGGCCGAGGCCAACTACTTCCTGAGGATGCGGCCGTTGCGCCTCGCGCCGTACTTCGGCGTGCACACCGGGTTGGGCACGTACCGCAAGGGCGATTCGTCGTTCCCGCGCCTGAACGACAACCTCGGAGAGCTGGGCTACCAGGCCGGGGTGCGATTCCAGCCATGGATCTACTTCGGGCTGGACGCGCAGGTGCGCTGGATGAGCGACTCCGCGTATCACGACCAGGGCCCCGCCTTCGAGCGAACGCAGGTGCTGCTCGGGATCACGATCCTCTGAGGCGACACGGAGATCGCGGCACGCGGGGAGTGGGGTGCGCGGGCCCGCCGACCATCGGCGGGCCCGCGCCGTCGGCTTCAGAAGTGGAAGCTGATCCCGGCGGTATAGGCCAGGTCGCGCTGCCCCTGGTCGTAGCCGAGCCGGTCGAAGGTGGAGAAGAGTCCCCGTGCCTCGCCTTGGATCCCGACCCGTCCGAGCCTGTATTCCAGCCCGCCGCCGAGGCTTGCGACGAAGTCGGTGTCGTCGTCGAGGTCGGAGGCGAGATCGAACTCGTAGCGCTTCGCGCCGAGTCCGCCGAAGAGGTAGGGGTGCCAGCCCCAGCGCGCCAACGAGGCGATCGGCAATCGGCCCACCAGGTCGCCCCCGAAGTACCACACCTCGGGATCCTGATCGGTCAGAGGGCTCGCCACGGAGGTGTGGACGTCCGTCTCCGTGCGGAGGACGAGCCCGCGGATCCCGAGGTGGCGGATCGGCCAGAAGGCGACGGCGCCGCCGATGGTCCCCCCGGTGCGGAACCGAGCGCCGTCGTCGAACTCGCTCCGGGGTGAGAAGCCACCTCCGAGCAGCGAGATGGATACCCTGGGTCCTCGGAGCGTGTCGTCCTGGGCCATCGCATCGGCGGCGCCCAAGGCGACCAGCGTGACGAGAACAAGGAGTGCGCGCATACGATCGACCTCCTTAACAGGTAGAAGATCCGATCGTCGGCCGGTCCCGATCCACGAGCCGTGCACCGGAGCCGACGGGAGGCGCACTCGTCGCACCGAGCTTCCTAACGCCTCCGGAGGGGGCGGCCGGATGCAAAGGGTGGGCACGCCGAAGTCTGTCAACGTTGCCGACGCGTCGGTGGAGGGTGGCAGGGCACGCCGGGGTCGCGTGTCACTCTGACAAACCGGCGGCGGCGGACTCGGCGGGCAGGCGTCGGGCCCGCCCGACGGCGGTGCGGCGGGCCCGGGGGTAGGCGCCGAAGCCGGCGAATCCGCCGGCGATCTCGAGGAGGATGAGGGGGAGCGGGAGGTCCGCGCCCCGCCGCAGCGCCGGGATCGCGCGATCCCGGATCTGGTAGCGGAGCCAGTTCCGGCGCTCCTCCCGGGCGCGCGCCGCGAATTCGGGGGTGTCCGCCCGCGCGATCTTGTCCAGGTACGTCGCGTACCCCCACCCCCAGTGGAAGAGTCGGCGCGCGAGCTCCCGCCAGGTGCGGAGATGCCGGTGCCGGACCGCCGCGCCGGGCTCGAAGGCGATGGAGAACCCGGCGCGGAGGGTACGATAGAAGATGTCCAGGTCCTCGGACCGCCAGAGCGCCTCGTCGAAGCCGCCGAGGGTGTCGAGGCAGCGACGGGTGAACGCCATGTTGCCGCCGGCGCCGAACTTCCAGGCCTGCACCGGGTAGACCGGCCCCTCCGTCGGCTCCGGTGCGAAGACGGTCGGCCGGAACCCCCGGTTGAACCCGCCCCTTGCCTCCATCGCCTCCTGGGCCGGGGTCTCCAACTCGAGCGGGAGGATCGGCCCCGTCACGCACCCTACGTGAGGCATCCGCGCGAAGGCGCGGCGGATCGCCTCGACCCACCCGGGCACCGGCCGGCAGTCGTCGTCGGTGAAGGCGACGACGTCGCCGCGGGCGGCACGGATGCCGGCGTTCCTCGCCCGCGGCAGCCCCGGCACCGGCTCGACGACGTAGCGGGCGTGCGGGGCGCGCCGGGAGACGACGTGCCGCGTTCGGGCGTCCCTCGGCGCGTTGTCGACGATGACGAGCTCGAAGTCGTCGGTCGATTGGGCGGCGAGGGCGTCGAGGACGATCGGGAGGAGCTCGGCGCGATCCCGGGTGCAGACGACGACCGAGAGGGTGGGGAGCCGGCCGGCGGGGGGTGGGGGCGGGGCCGGTTGCACGTCGCGGAACGCTGCGGCGGCGGCCGCGATCGTTTCGCCCGGGATCGTGTCGCTCCCCGGAGCGGCGGCGATCATCGTGGCGCCGACCGGAGCGCCCGCGGACCAGACGACGAGCCAGAGGCGGTCGGCGCCGTCGAGCCGGATCTCCGGGGGCAGGGGCTCCGCAAGGTCGAGGTCGAGGATCCGGGTCGCCATGGCGGCTCATGCGGCGCAAGGCGTGTTCCCAAGAGGGCGGGGCCCGCAATAGGCCGCGGTGCCGACGTCCCCCGACGGTGTCGGGAGACGGTCAGGCGTCGCCGGGGTCGAGGCCAACGGCACCCGAGCGTTCGCCTCCGGCCCCGGCACGGCCAGGTTCCGCCCGTTTCCCCGGAGCGAGCACCCGCCGCATCGCCGCGACAACCGCCCGCACCGACACCCTCCCGATGCAGCTCTCCTCCGCGATCAAGCACCGGTCCGAGTTCCAGCATCCCGGCGGCTGGAGGGACGCGGTGTTGCGGTAGGGGCAGACGATGTCCCGGCCGACGAGCCCCACGGCGTGCGGGACCGGCGGCCGGTAGATCCACGGGATGGTCGGGCCGAAAACCCCGATCACCGGGGTGCCGACGGCCGCCGCGATGTGCAGGAGGCCGGTGTCGTTGCACAGGAAGAGGGCGCAGCGCGCGAGGATCGCCGCGGCCTTGCGGAGGTCGGGGGCGCCGATGCGGACGACGCGCTCGGGGTGACGCATCGCCCCAAGGACCCGGTCACCGGTCTCGCCCCGGGGGTCGCAGAGGAGGAGCGGGGTCCGGCCCGTCGCCTCCACGACCCAGTCGGCGGCGGCGGCGAAGCGTTCAGCCGGCCACCGCTTCATCGGGAGCGAAGCGACGGGGGAGATCGCGACCGGCGCCGCCCCGTCGTTCCCAATGCCGTCGAGGAGAGCTTGCGCCGCGCGCCGGTCGTCGTCGGTGATGTGGAGCTCGGTCTGGAGTTCCGGGGCGACGTCGAGCCCCCACCCCTTCCGTACCGCGGCCTTGATCGCGGCGATGGCATCGCCGCCGGCGGCGACCGCCGCCTCCTCCGCCCCCTCATCGGCCTCGAGCGATCGGATCCCGCGCTCCCAGATCGCGCGGGAGACCGCGACCGCGGCGTGGTGGACGTCGAGGTAGAGGTCGAACCTTTGATCGGCGACCCACGTGGCGATCGCCCGCCGTGCCGCAGGGGTCCCCTCGTCCCAGCGATGCGACACGCCCCACCGGTCGATCCCGACGACTTCGTCGACCCTGGGGTCGCCTTGGAGGAGCTCGACGGCGGGGGGCGCGCCGAGCGCGGTGATGCGTGCGGCCGGCGCCGCCCGTCGGAGCGCCGTCAGCACCGGCGTCTCCATGACGACGTCGCCGATCCCGTAACGGAGGCAGAGGAGGATGCGGCGTGCGTGGTCCCAGTCCATCACGGTGCCGAGGGTTGGAAGCGGCGTGCCACTGTGGGCGCGAGCCTTGCCGGACGGAGGGGGAGGGGCAGGGGCGCAACGGCCGGCGGGGGCTCCCGCCCCGGCGCCCCGAACCGGTGACGAGAAACGATGAATTCGCGGATAGGGGGACGCATGGCGTTCGGGATCGTACGCGCTCCGGAGTTTCCCGAAGGGCTGGACTGGCTCAACACGGGCGGCCGGCCGCTCCGGATGATGGACCTGCGTGGCCGGGCGGTCCTCCTCGACTTCTGGACCTACGGCTGAATCAACTGCCAGTGGTGTCAGCGCGGTGTCGTAAGTGCCACGTTGGCAACGCTTTCCGTCGGTGTCTCTCCCCCACGATTAGGGCGTTTGTGTAGGAAACGGCCTCGCGAGCCCCGGGTGTCGCCGATTGCTATGGGGTTGCGGCGCTAGAACTGCTAGATTATCCATCGTTACTAGGTCCGGGGAGGCGGCCGGGATGGGACACGCTCGGGTCGGGCAGCGGGTGCCGCCGAACCGGACCACCGACCACAGACGCGACGCGGCAGCCCGCGGGGAAGCGCTCTCTCCCGACGCATCACCTCCGAACCCCCGGGCTGTCCGCGTCGTCGTCGCACCGAGGGAGAGCGGTGAAGATCCTGCCGATTGACTCCGGCATGGCCCACGCGGCGGCGGCGCTGTTCGAGCTTCCCGACACGCGGCCGGTGCTCGACCCGCGCGACACGGACGGGTTGCTGGCCGCGGCCTCCTGCCTCCTCGGTACCTACACCTTCTCGACGCACGCCCGCGAGGCGGAGCCGGACCGATGCCGCAAGGCCGCGCTGTGGGTGCGCGATCTCGCGCAGTCGAACGGGGTCGGTCGCGTCGTGCTCGAGGTGCCGGCGACGGCCGGCGCGTACGCACGGGTGAAGAAGGAGCAGCGGACGAAGGGGCGACCGGACGCGGCGATCAACGCGAAGCTGAACCGCGCGATCGGGGCGATGATGGTCGGCGCGACGCTGGCGGGCGCGGAGGTGGTCCTGGTGCCGGCGGATCGACAGGTGAAGCAGGTGCGGGAGGCGGAGGTCAACTGTCTGCTGCGCCAGGTCGGGCGACCAGAGGTCACGAATCCGCACGTGGCGGACGCGGTGTGGCTCGGGTTGGTCCACGTGGGCGCGGTGCTCGTGGGGCGGGCGCCGGAGGCCGCGCGGTAATGGTGAAAGTGGGGTGCGATGGTGATGGCGAAAATCATTGCCCCGTGCGGATTTGTGTCGTATATTGATAATAGAAGTTCGATTGGATTCGCTGGCCGCGAGAGGGGGAGAGGCGATGCTCACCATCTACACGATCGGCCACGGCCGGAAGGGCGCGTGGGAGATCGGGCGGATGCTGGATGGCGTCGGGGTGACCCGGCTCGTGGACGTGCGGACGTACCCCAGCTCGAAGCACAACCCCCAGTCGAATCGGTCGGCGTTCGAGCAGGCGCTGGGCGACCGATACCACTGGCTGGGCTGGGCGCTGGGCGGGTACAAGACGGAGAGCGTTCGGGCGAACTGGTCGCGCGGGATGGAGATCCTGATCGAGATGGCCGAGAGGGAGTCCGTGGCGATCATGTGCTCGGAGGGTCTGCCGGACAACTGCCACCGGCAGTCGGAGATCGTGCCCGAGCTGTATCGCCGGCTGAGGCCGGCGGGGGTGCGGGTGGTGCACATCATGCCGGACGGCGCGCTGCGCGTCGACCGAAGCTGGCAGGGGCAGGTCCAGCAGGAGTCGTTGTTCGAGTAGTCGGTACGCGGGGGTGGTGTAAGGAGCACGGCCGGCATACCAGCCGGACGGTGGCGGGTCGTACCCGCCCCCCCGCTCTGCATGGGAGTCGCGCCGGGCGGCTCCGGACGCGTGTGGTCCTAGGACGCACGGGTCGAATCAGGGAGCACCGCACCCCGATAGGGACGCAAGGGACCCACCCGGCATTCCCCTCCCGCGTAGTTCGGGTGTACGCCCCGATCGGTGCGACCCGAATCCCTTTCCCTTCATCCTTCCGACTTCGGCCCGTAGGTCGCGGCCGTAACTTCCTCCATCTCCAACGCTTAGGTGTGCGAGGGCGCCATGCGTGAGTACAGCGCCCTCATGCCGTTCGTCGGCGGGTGCCGGGAGACGGCGCCGGCCAGCTTCGCGCTGCTCGCGGAGGGCTACGATCCCGGCCGCTGGAAGGACAGCGTGTTTCTGGACGGGTTCTTCGGCGGGGGTGCGATTGCGTTGACGGCGAAGCGCGCCGGGTTCCGGGTGATCGCCAACGACCTCGCGGAGCGGAGTGCGATCGCGGCGCGGGCGATCCTGGCGAACCGGCCGCCGCGGCAGACGCCGGAGCAGATCGCGGGTGCGTTGATCGCGCCGCTGGACGCACCGCCGCTCCCGCTCGAGCACGTGGGGGCGTGGCTGCATCCCTTCGTGGCCGACGTGATCGGGGTGGCGCTGGAGCGGACCCGGCACGGCGGCGACCCGTTCTCCCGGTACCTGGCCCTGCTGCTCGTGTTGCAGGCGAAGCCCGGCATGTACTGGACGCGGCTGACGGAGACGACGCGCGAGCGGCAGCTGGAGAAGTTCGGCCGCACGGTCGAAGAGGTGCAGCGCAAGCTGGTGAACCGGGCGAAGGCGGTGATCCGCGGCATCTTCGACAACGGGCACGAGCACGAGGTACACTGCACGGACGCGATCGCACTGCTGCGGGAGCGGGGGCACGAGGCGGTGGTGTGCTCGCTCGACCCGCCGACGTACGGCAATGACGTCTACGAGCGCAATTACTTCCTCGTCGATTCGCTGTTGTCGGGGCGGGCGTGGCGAGAGCCCGTCGAGCCGCCCAAGGCGCACAACTGGACGAAGCCGGAGGCGGAGGCGTTCTACCGGGAGCTGTGCCGTGCGGCCGAGGCGGTGCCGTTCTGGCTGATCCGCGACGACGCGATCCTGTTCGCGAAGGGCGAACTGGCGGAGCGGATGCGCGACGAGTGGGGTCGGCACGTGCTGCACCGGGAGGCCGTGCGGAGCGGGGGGCACACGTCGCAGCTGATCCTGGCGGCGGCGGAGCCGATCCGGCCGACGGGCAAGACGTTCGTGGTGGTGCCGGAGCGGAGGCCGGCCAAGCCGCCGCTGACGAAGGCGGAGGCGATCCGGCGTCACTTCGCCTACCTCTCGAAGTGGGAGCTGCCTGCGCTGGCCTACTGCCGCCAGCCGGATTGGGACGCGATCCGGCCAAGGCTGGTGCGCGTGCGCGGGGCGGAGCTGCTGGGCGTGTGGAACTACTACCGCTATCTCGTCTCGAGCGAGCCGCAGAAGCCGGCCATCACGGGCGTCGGTCGCTGGGCGCCGTGGATGGTGATCGACGAGGTGAGCGGCGCGTTGCTCGGGATCTTCGCCCTGACGGACGACAACGCGAGCATGGCCGTGCGGGACGCGCACATCGGCTGGTCCCAGGAGCAGGCGGAGCGGGAGATCCACCGCGTGGTGTTCCTCGCGCGGTGTCTCCCGCTCCAGCCGTTCGGGCAGCTCCTCGGCGGGAAGCTACTGGCGGGGCTGGCGGCGTCGATCGAGGTCGTCCGGGATTGGGAGCTGACGTACAGCTACACGGCGATGGCGCTCTCCATCCGCACGCTGCACGGCGAGTCGAGCCAGTACAACGGGCTGCCGGGCTTCGTGTTCCTGGGCACGGACGATCAGGGGCGTGGTCACTATCTGGTGGAGTTGCGGAAGAAGGGGCTGCGGGCGCTCCGGGGCGAAGTGGCGCCCGAAGCGACGCGCAACGTGAAGCGGTCGGCCGAGGCGTGGATCGAGGAGTGGAGGACGCGGTGGTACATGCCCCGGCTGGCCCGCGTGCGGGCCGGCGAGGTGCCGGTCGGATTGGCGGTCGATGCATCCCTCTACACTCTGGCTAGGTGGCGCATATGAATCACGAGATGATTCCGCACCCGGAGGAGTTTGGCGGGGACCTGGAGCCGAAGGCGGTGGTGCCGTACACCGGGACGGCACTCGCGGAGGTCGAGGAGGAAGAGGAGTCGTGCCCGCCGTGGGAGGGGACGGGGGCGGGGCAGGCCGACGCTCCGGCCGACGCGGATCTGGACGTGGACCCCACGGCGATCTGCATCGAGATCGCGCAGCGGCTGGAGGAAGAAGGCGACGAGGACCTGGCGATCGACGGCTGGTCGGGAGACGACCCCTTCGAGTACGCGTTCACGCCGCAGCGGATTGGGGAGGAGCTGATCCGTCGGCTGCCGATCTTCGCCGATCTGCGCGGCAAGGAGATCGACTATCTCTATCGCGAGAAGGACTGGAAGGTTCGGGGCGCGGTAGCGATGGGGCAGATGAAGAACGTGACGGGCCTGCTCCGACGCTACAGCGGCAAGGACTTCGTGGCGATGTTCTCGTTCGCCACGTGGAAGCAGCTGTCGAGCTGGCAGAAGGTGGCGCTCGTCTACCACGAGCTGCGCCACGCATCGGCGGACGGCGCGCTGCGGCCTCACCAGTTCGAGGGGTTCTTCGACGAGCTGGAGGTCTTCGGCGTCCGCACGTTCAAGGATTGGGAGCGGCTGCGGACGGCCGTGGCCAACGGCGGTCAGAAGTCGGCCCAGCTCGAGCTGGGCCTGGCCGGCGTCGCGCCCGAGGCGAAGAGCTGACGGGGAGGTGGCGGTGTGGCGAAACGCGGAGCAGGAAACGCGCGTCGGGGTGCTGATCGCGATGGGGTTCGCGTCGGCGATGGTGATCGCGCTGGGCATGATCCTGATGCTCCTCTGGATGGTGTCGGGGACGTGATCGAGCTGGAGCCGGGCCTGCGTCTGCGACGGGTCCGGCTCGCGGACGTGCGGCCCAACGCGTGGAACCCGAACGTGATGAGCGACGAGTTGGCGGCGGCACTGAACCGCACGATGGAGCGGTTCGGCTACCGCCAATTCGTGCTGATCCGGCCGGCCGAGGAGGGCTGGGAGATCGTCGATGGCGAGCACCGCTGGAAGCAGCTGCTTGAGCAGCACGGACCGGGTGGCCGGGTGTGGATGCTGGAGCAGGATCTGGACGAGCGCGACGCTCGGCTGTCGACGATCGCCATGAACCACACCCGCGGGGCGGACGATCCCGTGCGCCTCGCGCGTCTGGTCATCGCGCTGCGCGACGAGTTCGACGTGCCGTTCGACGAGATCGAGCGCGTGGCCGGGATCGGCCGCCAGCACCTCGACGAGCTGGAGCGGCTGACGATGCCGGTGGAGGCGGGATCGCTCCCGCCCAGCGCGGTCGAAAGCCCGGTGGCCGAGGTGCACATTGCGCTCTACGCCGGCCAGAACGAGGTGTGGGAGCGGGCGATGGAGAAGGCGCTGCGCATGATCGAAGCGCGCCCGAACACGATCGTGCTCGTCGGAGAGCAGGTCGGGATCTACGACAAGGCCATGAAGAAGGCCCACCGGCTGGGCGAGACGCGGGCGCGGAGCCGCGCGCTGGAGCTGATCTGCGCCGCGTTCCTGGCCGAACCGGAGGAGGGATACGAGGCGTGAGCATCGTGGGGATGGGGAGGTGGCCATGAGGAGCATAGCACCGCGGACCGGCGCCCCGGAGGTCCACGTGGCCCGGGATCAGGAGGAGTACCTGGAGATCTGCGCCGCGCTCTACGAGGTCGACGGGATTCCCGCCCTCCTGACTCGCTGGACGTTCACCGAGGAGGAGCGGCGGAGGATCGCGGAGGGGGAGGACCTGTACCTGGGCGTGCTGACCTTCGGCCAGCCCATGCAGCCGGTCATGATCCAGGTCGGGCCGGAAGGGTGGACGAAGGAGACGGGGGCCACGATCCCCGACATGGAGGCGCCGTGACCGCTCGGACGCCCCGCGAGGTGCACTTCGAGGAGCAGCGGAACGCGGCGCTGCGGGACTTGGCCGAGGCTGTCGCGACGTACTACCACCTGCTGAACGAGAACGGGGTGCCGGCGTTGGACGCGACGGCGTTGGCCTCGGCCCTCCAGGATTCGCTCGTGGCCATCGCGTTCGACGATTTCTCCCCCGATCCACAGGAGTGACAGGCAGTGGCCGGGCAACGGGGCTCCGCGCGCGCGCGTGGGGAAGGAACGGGCCGTCGGCGGCCGCACGGGAAGCCGAACTCGCGGGCGGTGATCCTGCAGCGGCGGCGACTGGTCGCGCGCCTGTTGATCCGGGGTGTCGGGCCGAGCGAGATCCTGATCCAGCTGCGCGGGGAGGGGTGGCAGGTCTCGGAGCGCACGATCTTCCGCGACATCGCGGCCGTACAGCGCCAGTGGGCGAAGCAGGTGAACTTGGCGAAGGACGCGGAGCGTGCGGTTCAGCAGCTCCTCGTTCGGTCGCTCGAGCGCAACCGGCAGGCGTGGCAGCTCTACCACGAGACGACGAACGATTCGGTGAAGGCGAGCGTGCTGCGGCAGTTGCGGGAGGAGGACGCGCACATCCTGTCGGTGCTCCAGAGTCTCGGGGCGCTCCCGAAGGAGCCGGATCGGTTGGTCACCGAGCAGGGATGGGAAGTCCGGTTGCGGGAGCTGCGGGCGCAGCAGATGGCGCAGAACAAGGGGATCTCCACGTTGCAGGACTGAGTCAGTCCGGCCGGCGGTAGGGTGGTCGCATGGGTCGGAGCGTTGATGATGCGGATCTGTTGTGGTTGGCCGAGGTGATGGCCAACCCGCAGGCGTATGCTGAGACGTTCCTGCACATCCGCGACAAGCGGAAGCGGCTGGTGCGGTTCCGGAGCAACGCGCAGCAGCGGCGGCTCTGGCAGATCAAGGGATGGCTCCGCGAGCGCGGGCGGGGCGTGCGCATGATCATCCTCAAGGCGCGGCAGATGGGCGTCACGACGGTCGAGCAACTGGACAGCTTCCACATGGTGGCCCGGCGCGACGGCGGCGGCGACGGCCGCGAGGTGCTGACGCTGGCCCACGACACGGACAGCACGGAGAAGATCTTCAAGATCGCCACGCGGTGCTGGGAGGAGATGGACCCGGAGTTCCGGCCGCGCAAGCGGTGGGACAACAAGCGCGAGCTGGACTTCCCGGACCTGAATAGCTGGTTCGGGATCAAGACGGCCGGGGCGAAGGCGGGCGGTCGCGGCTCGACGCTCTCGAAGGTGCACGGCTCCGAGGTCGCGCAGTGGTCCCGGGCGCTGGAGGTCCATGAAGGGCTGAACGAGGCGGTGCCGCTGGACGGTGAGATCGTCTACGAGAGCACGGCGTTCGGAGCGGCGGGCCTGTTCTACGAGACGTGGCAGATGGCCAAGGAGGCCAACGGCGTCGTGACGCTGCACGACACGCCGGACCGGCCGCTGGAGACGGTGCTGCAGAACCTCGGCCGGGGCGGGCGGAGCCGTTGGATCCCCGTGTTCTTCCCGTGGTTCGAGTTCGCGGAGTACGCGCTGCCGCTGGAGGCGCCGGACGAGCTTCACCCGCTGACGCCGAAGGAGGAGGCGCTGGTCGAGGCGTACGGGCTGACGCTCGAGCAGCTGAAGTTCCGGCGGGCGAAGATCGCGGACTACCAGGGCAGGGAGGAGGTGTTCGACCAGGAGTATCCGTCGGACGACGTGACCTGCTTCCTCCTCTCGGGCCGGCGACTGTTCAACCTCGTGGCGCTGACGGAGGCCCTGGGCCGGTGTCGCCCGCCCGCGTGGACGCGCAAGCTCTACAACGGCGAGCTGCGGGTGTGGCGCGACTACGAGGAGGGGCACCGCTACATCCTCGGCGTGGACAGCTCGGAGGGCGTGACGGGCGGCGACCACGGCGTGATCCACGTCTATGATGCGGAGACGTGGGAGCAGGTGGCGGTCTTTGCGGGGCTCCCGTCGCCACACGATCTGGCGGTCATGGTCGACATCCTGGGCCGCGGCGACACGGGGCTGGGCATCCGGGGCTACTCGAACCCGCGGCGGGGCGCGCCGCTCGTCGTCCCCGAGATCAACAACACGGGCCATGCGGTGGTGAGCGTGCTGCTGAACGAACGGAAGTACCCGAGGGCGCGGATCTACCACCGGACGCACTACGCCGATCCGGAGCGGAAGAAAACGGAGCTGCGGGTCGGCTGGTCGACGGACAGCGCGACGAAGTGGCTACTGCTGGACGATCTCGGGCAGGCGATCGTCGAGCGGGCGATTCACTTCAACGACCGCGAGACGGTGATGGAGCTGATCGCCTACCAGCTCGGGGAAGATGGCAAGCCCGGCGCGCCGGAAGGGGCACACGACGACCACGTGATCGCGGCGGGGTTGGCGTACCAGGGTCGGAAGTACCGGGTCCAGCTCGGGGAGTGGCGGACGACGGACGCCGAGAGCGATGACGCCCGGCAACACCCGATGCAGAGGCGGAAATGGTGAGCGGCACGGTGCGGCGGAGGGCGAGGCTGCTCGACGATCCGGAGTGGGTCGAGGAGCAGGTGCAGTGGTTGATCGAGGCGGCGGTGCACGCCCACGAGCGCGGGGGGCAGGTGCGCAAGGCGATCGCGACGAAGGTGAGGCATCGGTACCCGGGGCTGACGGCGGACGAGCAGCGGGCGTTGCGCGAACGGGCGTACCGGGCCTGGGAGGCGATTCGGGAGCAGTCGAAACCGTCGTGGGTGCGGGGGACGTCGTTCGAGCGCAAGCCGAGGCGACGGCGGGAGCCGCATGCGCCGGCGCCGGCGAGCCCGCCGCCCGCGCCGGTGCAACCGCGCGGCCCTTCCTTTGCTGCGGGACGAATTATGGTGCTGGTTTCGGGCCCTTGGGGCTGGCTGGGCATGGAAGTCGAGCCGGACGCCGAGGGCCGGGTCCACGTGGAAGGGCGACTGCACGACGCCGAGGCCCGGGCATGGCTCCAGGCCGCGCTGGAGCGGCCGGGGACGGTGGTGAGGACGAACCGGGCGGATCTGTAATCCCACCTTGATCGGGTGGTGCGGCGGTGGTGGCGGGGACCCCTCTCGATCCCCATGACAACCGAGCCGGGCGGCTGAGGGTGGAGTGACGCCGCGCGTTCACGCGGACGGCGCCGGGCGGGCAGGCGGCGATGTGAGGCGGTGGAGGATGGCGACGGATCGGAAGGAGCAGCGTCGGGACACGGATCGGTGGACGCGGCAGTACGCGCACACGGGCACCGAGACCGTCATGGGGCTCGCGATCTCGCGGGACTACAGCCGCAAGTTCGCGGACCTCGAGCAGCGCGTGAAGGTGTGCCGCGAGATGCGGAGCGAGCCGGCCGTGGACATGGCGCTGAAGGCGGGCGAGAAGCTGATCCTCGGCGCCCACTGGCCGATCGTCACGGAAGGCGACGGGGGCGAGGAACGGGAGGTCGTGGACTTCCTAGAGGACAACCTGTACCCGCGGCTGGACGAGCTGCTGCGCTGGCTGCTCGGGGCGTGGCAGTTCGGTTGGGCGACGGTTGAGCCGGTGCTGCGCTTCCGGAGCGAGGCGCCGTTGGTGTTCGTGAGTCAGGGCCGGACGCGGCGGGCACGCCGGGGGCTGGCGGGCAAGATCTACCTGCACCGGCTGGTCCACCTGGTACCGGAGTCGATCGAGGGGTTTGCCCCCGATGCCGATACGGGCGAGCTGGGGGAGGTGCGCCAGAACGTCTACGTCGAGGGCGCCGGCTACCAAAAGCGGCGCACGCCCGGATGGAAGGTGTTGCACGCGGTCCACGAGCGGGAGGGCGACGACTGGAGCGGTCGGCCCATGCTCCGGGCGATGTTCATGCCGTGGGATGTGAAGCTCCAGCTGCTGCGGAGCTTCGCGGTGCATTGGGACCGCTTCGGCGTGGGCACGCCGCACATGCAGGCCGGCCCCGAGTGGGAGGACCGGGACTACGAGCGGGCGGAGAAGTACCTGAAGGACTACCGGGCGGGCACGTCCTCGTTCCTCATCACGCCGTTCGGGGGTCAGCTGTCGATCTTCGCCGGCGAGGAGGTCACAAAGGCCGGCCCGCTCGCCGTCATCCAGTACCTCGACGGGCTGATCGCGAAGGTGGCGCTTGCGCAGATCCTCGAGCTGGGCACGACGGCGACGGGGCACCGGGCGTTGGGCGACAGCTTCCTCGACATGCTGGAGTCGTCGCTGCAGGCGTTCGCGGAGTACCTGGCGGCGCTGATCCAGACGAAGCTGATCGTGCCGTTGGTCGATCTCAACTTCGGGCCGCGCGACGATTACCCGCAGCTCCTGCCGGCGGTGACGCTGGGGAGCGTGCAGGAGCTGGTGACGACGATCACGTCGGCCAAGACGGCGGGGCTGGTTGGGTGGACGGCCCGGGACGAGGCCCGGTTGCGGGACATGATGGAGCTGCCGGAGATCGACGTGGAGGCGCGCCAGCAGGAGATGGACGAGGAGAAGGAGCTGCGGCGCGCTCAGATCGAGGGGGTGCGGTCCGGCACGGGCGAGGAGCCGGAGGAGCGGAGCGAACGGGTGCGTGCGCTCGCACACTCGCCCGACGTGCAGGCGGAGGACACGCGGCCCACGCCGGCGCTCGCGCTCCTGGAGCGAGAGGCCGTACAGCCGCGGCTGCTCGCGGACCGGCTCGATAGCCACGTGTTCCGGGCGGGTGCCGAGGTCGACGACGTGCTCCGGGAGGTCAACGCGTCGCTGGCCGCGCAGGCGGTCAGTCTGGCGGAGCGGCTGGGTCGGCGGGCGGGGGCGCAGGTGGCGTCGATCGAAACGCCGCTCGCGCTGCGGCGTCGGTTGGAGGCGGTGCTGCGGGCGGTCGCGGACCGGGCCAGGTCGTTGGGAGCGGAGTCCGTGCGGGACGAGGTGCGGCGGCAGGAGGAGCGAGGTCTGGCGTTCAGCCGGGAGGAGTTTGTGGCCGGGCCGGCCGGGCCGGCGGACGCTTCGGCGTTCGGTGCGGTGGGGTGGCAGCGGAGTGGACCGGTCCCGGCCCTCCTCCTGGCGGTGGACGACGAGGGGGTCGCCTCGATCATCGAGGGGCAGGTGGGGCGCGCGGTGCTCATGGAGCTGGATCGGCGGGAGAACACGGCTCGGGCCGCGCTGCTCCGAGCGATCCAGGAGGCCGTGGGCGCCGAGGCGGCGCTGGTGCTGGCGGTACGGCGGCGCGTGATGGCCGAGCTGGATGCGCTGTCGCCGGCTGTGACGAGGCGCAACCTGGAGGCCGTCGTGAACGTGGCTTTCGGCGTCGGCCGTCAGGCGAGCGCCGAGGAGCTGATCGCCCGGGGCGAAATCGCGTTCGGTGTGCGGAGCGAGGTCATGGACGCGAACACCTGCGGTCCGTGCCGAGCGGGCGACGGCACGACGCTCGACCTGAACACGCTTCGGGCAGGGATCGTGGCGCCGCCGTTCCCGGATTGCGAGGGCCGCGAGTTGTGCCGGGGGCTGATCATCTACGTGCGGCGGACGGAACGGCCGGCATCGGCATGAGGCGGGGAGGTGAGGATGGCGAGGAAGCATGGACAGGCGTTCCGGCTCTCGGGGGACGTCGGGGCCGACCGGCGGAGCTGGGTGCAGGTGCTGCGGACGGGGCGGTGGTGGGACGAGCGGTACGGCTGGTTCGAGGTGACCCCGGCGACGCTCTCGGCCCTGGTCCGCAACCACGGCCGGGCGGGGGTGACGTTTGCGGACTACGACCACGGCATTGCGTACGCTGACGGCAGTGGCAACGCAATTGCAGCGGGTGAAATTCTCGAGCTGGAAATCAGGCCGGGCGAGGGCCAGGACGAGCGTGGTGAACCGCTCGTCGAGCTGTGGGCCCTGGTGGAGTGGACGGAGCGGGCCGCGGAGGCGATCCGGCGTCAGGAGTACCGTTACACGTCCGCGTGGTACCATCCGAACTACAAGACGAACCAGGGCGAAGAGATCGGCCCGACACTGCTCGGCTTCGCGATCACCAACCGCCCGGTGATCGACTCGATGGCGCCGCTTGCGCTTAACGAGCGTGGGGCGGCCATGGCGCTCAGCGCGACCTTCATCGCGTTCGCGGAGCGCGTGGGTGAGGGGAACGGCCCGAAGGGCCAGGACGAAGAGGTGGAGATGGCGGACAACACGAAGCCGCAGGATCGGGGGGCGTGGGCCTGGCTGCTCGGGAAGGTCGGGCTGGGGCCAAACGCCTCGGAGACGGACCTGGGGATGAAGGTCGACGAACTCCAGGGCCAGGTGCGCACGTTGTCGGCGGAGCGCGACCAGCACAAGGTGGCGCGGGAGGCCGCCGAGCAGCTGCTGTCGCAGGTGCGCGAGGTGTTCGGGTTCGGCGCGCAGGACGACCTGCTCGCGAAGTGCAAGCTGCTGTCGCAGCGGCTGGCCGAGGCCGAGACGAAGGCGACCGAGCAGGCGATCACGGCGATCGTCGAGAAGGCGCTGGCTGAGCACCGCATCGCCCCGGCGCAGAAGGAGTATTACCTGAGCAACCTCCGGCGCGAGGCGAAGGAGGTGGCGAAGGTGGAGGACACGCCGACGGCGAAGCTGCTCGCGTCCCTATCCGCGAGTCCGTACGCGGTCCAGCACGCCCACGGGGCGGAGGACGCGAACGCGGGCGTTGCCGGGGACGACGAGGACCGGGAGATCGAGACGCTGGCGGCGAAGCACCTGCGCGAAGACTCGGACCTGCTCGAGCTGGCCCGGACGGACCGGGCCCGGGCGCGCCTGCTCGCGGACCAGCGGGCGATCGCGGAGGTGGAGGCGAAGCGTCGGCAGAAGGCCGGCGTGTGACGGGGTGAGCGGACGAGGAGGGGTGGATCATGCCGAAGAGGGGACCGGCCCGGCATTACCCGCGGGCGTACCGGGCGGAGGTGGCGTTGGCCACGTACGGCCTCGGCGTCGTGAAGGGGACGGCCGTCGATCAGGTGAAGCTCCCGGCGGCGGCCGGCGCGCAGACGATCGGGGTCACGCTGCGGAGCGCGGACGCGGGCGAGAACGTCACGATCGAGCAGCTGCAGCCGGGCGTGGACGTGGAGATCATCGCGGGGGCCGCGTTCGCCGCCGGCGACAAGCTGTCGGTGATGACGAACGGGCGGTGGCACAAGCCCGCCGCCAGCTCGGGCGAGCTGCAGCAGCTCGAGGCGCTGGAGGCGGCGACGGGCGCGGGGGACGTAGTGACCGCGCGCGTGCTGGCCGACTGGACGGCGGCGTGAGGCGCAGGGACTGAGGGGACGAGGAGGCGAGGGATGCCGAACGCACAGATTTCGAAGGCGTGGCTCCAGCGGATCGCGCTGTTCCATCTGCTGGGACGCACGATCGGGGACCGGGTGGCGCCGCCGTGGAGGGTGCCGGCCGAGGAGTTCGAGTACAAGGAGTGGGGGGCCGAGCATCTGCGCGAGGTCGACACCGTGTGGCAGGCGGGCGCGAAGCCGTCCGAGAGCCAGTTCGGATGGGCGACCCGTTCGGCCCGCACGGTGCCGCACAAGCACCGCGTGCCGCTCACCAACCGCGATCTCGCCAAGGCGCAGGCGCCGGGCGGGATCGGGGAGATGGCGCTGCGTCGTCGGCGGGTCGCGGTGGCGACGGGCGTGATCATTACCGGCTACGAGGCCGAGGTGGTGAGCGCGTTCACGGACTCGAACAACTACCCGGCCGGGCACGTCGTCACGAAGGGCCCCGGCACCGAGTGGGACAACGGTGCGGACGATCAGGCGATCATCGACGACATCAAGACGGGGATCAACACGATCTGCGACACGATCGTCGGCGTGGCCCCGTCGGATCTCACGGTGGTCGTGCCGGACCGGGTGTTCCGCACGGCGCTCCAGTACAACGAAGTGATCCTCGGGGCGGTCAAGAGCGGGATCGCGGACCAGGTGACCAACGAGCGGTTCACGACCTACTTCGGCGTGCGGCAGCTCCTGCGCCCGACGGCCGCGAAGCTCTCCGGGGCCCTGAACGTCGATGACCGGCACGAGGACTACCAGCTCGTCACCCACTGGGGCGACAACGTGTGGATCGGTCTGGTCGGGGACCCGGAGGCCGAGGGGGTCCAGGCCGACGATGCCGGGCTCTTCGAGGAGCAGATCCTGGGCTTCGCGGCGACGGCCTACTGGACGGGCGACACGCAAGGCCAGCGGCGCCTCGTGCGCGAGTACGAGGACCCGGACCCGGGGACCGAGACGACGTGGTACGAGGTGAAGGAGGAGCGCAAGGTCGTCATCGCCGACAAGCGGGCCGGCTACCTGATCAAGAACACGCTGTCGGCGATCTGAGGCCCGGCGGCCGGAGGATTCGGTGAGACGGGGGCGGCCCGACGCATGGGCCGCCCCGTGAGCCTGTCCAGGAGGTGAGCGTGGCGGAGAAGCGGGTGAAGCGGATCGTCGCGGTGGACGTGATCCATCGGGCGCCGAAGAAGGGCGAGCTGGAGAAGATCCGGCCGGGCACGATCCTCAAGGGGATCCCCGAGAAGGAGATCCAGGAATACCTGGCCCGCGGCGCGGCGCGCGTCGAGGAGGTCATCGTCGACGTGGCCGAGTCGAAGAAGCCGGCGGGCAACACCGGCTCGAGCGACGACGACAAGAACCCGGGCGACGGTGGCAACGGCGGAGAGGAGTCGAAGTAGGCCATGGCCGACCCCACGTACGGCACGCGGCAGGACGTTGAGCGGAACGTCAAGGCGCTGTTCCCGAACGGGTTCAGCGCCACGTCCGTTCCCACGGACGAAGACGTGGAGGAGAAGCTACTCGCGTTCCAGGCGCGGGTCCGGCAGATCCTGCACGTGAAGCTCGGCGGGACGCTACCGGCGGCGGACACGGACGCCGGCCGCGTGGCGGTCGATGCAGTGGTGGTCGGCACGACGTGGTGGGTGCTGTCCGTGGCGCTGGCATCGCATCCGGAGGGGGCGTCGCTGGTAAAGCGCTGGGAGCTTCAGTACCAGGATGCGATTCGCCAGCTGCGCGAGCTGCCCGAGGAGGTCACCGATCCGGCCACGGAGCAGGTGCGGGTGCGGTACGACGACCCGGCGGCGCGTCGGCCGGCGCGATTCACGGATGGGCAACTGGCGGGTACCGAGCCGATCTGGTGAGCGATGGCCAGGATCTCGTTCTCGATCTCCGCGGGCGGTGTGGCCGAGGTCGACCGATTCTTCGACGTGCTCGAGGGACGTGTCGAGGACCTGCGCGGGGCATGGCCGGCGACCGATGCGGTGTTCCACGACATCCTGCGCCAGCAATTCGAGAGCGAAGGCGGGCACGGCGGCCGGCCGTGGCGTGCGCTGAAGGACGTCACCGTCGCCATGCGGCAGCATCGGTACGGCTACTACGAGGCGGAACCGGCGGGCGGTGTGGGGCCAGCCCACCCGATCCTGCGATGGACGGGGAGCTTGATGGAGAGCCTGATCAACCGGGATCACGCTCTGGCGATCAGCGAGCACAGCCGGTTGCGCTACGTCCGGGGCAGCCAGCATCCGGGTGCGGCGGCGCATCAGACCGGCTCGAAGGACGGGAGACTGCCGCAGCGTCCGATCATCTTCCTCAACGAACGCGATCGGCATCGGCTGATGCGACCGGTCCGCAACTGGGTGACGGGGCACGATCCGTGGGCCGAGGTTCCGCTGGCGGAGCAGCTGGGGCTGAACGTGTGAGGTGAGGGGTGTTGGGGCAGACGGTGGCGGCGGTGGAGGCGGCGTGCGACGCGCACCTGAGCGATCTGATTGCGGCGGTCGCGTCGGCGCGCGGCGTGACGCTCGACACCGACTTCACGCGGTACGAGTGGCGGGACGCCGAACTCAAGATCCGAAGCTACCCGGCCGTTTTGGTGCGGCCCGCGGGGGTCGCGCAGATCGCGCCGAGTGTGCAGCCGGGTCTTCGGGAGGCGGTGCTGCCGCTCACGCTCGTCTACGGCTACCAGTCGCATGATGAGGCGCGGCTGCAGCTCCACATGGAGCATGTACCCGAGGCGCTGGTGATGTTGGCCGAGAGGATGGACGAGCTGGCGGCGCCGGTGCTCGGCGTCGAAGGCAACCTCCAGCTGCGGTGGGACACGCGGCCGTGGCCGGGGGCGGAGCCGAAGCTGTTGGTGGCGTGGGCGGCGCTGACGGCGGATTTCCGGATCTACACGAACGCGCTGTAGTCGCGGAGGGGGTGGACGTGGACGAGGCAAGGGCACAGGAGGCGCAGCGGCGGTTGCGTGAGGCGCAGCGCGCCATGGCCGCGAGGCGGCGTGAGGTGCTGGCCTCGCACAAGGGCAAGACGCGCGGGGAACTGGCGCGGCTGCGCTTGCCTGGAACGCTCGTGTTCCGGCGACCGAAGAAGGGTGCGGAGCCGGTGCTGGTCGACTACCACCCGGACCGTTGAACGGGGACGGCGCAAGGGGGGAGGTGGCGGATGTCGTTCAAGAGCAAGCGTCAGGCGATTCTGGTCAAGATCGAGGCGGCGGAGGGGGTCGACGCGGCCCCGACGGAAGTGGATGCGGTGCCTCTGGCGTCTGCGCCGCGGTTCACGTTGGGGGCGGAGTTCGACAATCTGAACGAGGACGCCCATCACGGCGGGCTCGGGCAGTTCGACGAGCTGGAGCCGGCGGGCGAGTACGGGGAGCTGACCTTCGAGGTCTGGCTACGAGGGCGGGCAAGCGGCGCGCTGCTGGCCTCGTCGAAGCCGGAGACCGATGCGCTCTGGCAGATCTGCGGCGGGGCGGTGGAGGTCGAATCGACGCCGGGCTCGGAGGCGGTGCGGTACACGTTCGGGTTGAGTTCGGGCGAGAAGTCGGCCTCGATCTACTGGTACGAGGATCTGTACCTGCACAAGCTCCTGGGCGCGCGGGGCCGGGCGTCGATCCTCATGGAAGCCGGTCGGCCGGTGAAGGGGACGTTCACGATTCGCGGGCTGCATTCGGCGGAGGATGCGGTGTCGTTCCCGGCGCTGGCCTTCTCGGCCGATCCGAAGCCGCCGCTGGTGCGGAACAGCGCGTTCGCGCTCGGGGGTTGGGCGGCGGTGTGGTCGCGCTGCCAGATCGACTTCAACACCGAGCTGTCGATGCGGCCGGGGCCGAGCGCGGCCGACGCGCTGCTGCCGTACATCATCGGGGACTACAACCCGACGATGGGGCTGGACCCGGAGCTCGTGGCCGTCAGCACGTTCGACGTGCGCGGCCAGTGGAGGTCGAAGGCTGGGCTCGCCATGAGCATGGGCCCGATCGGGACGGCGGCGGGCAACCGCATCAAGATCTCGGCGCCGCGCACGCAGCTTAGGGCGCCGGGGAGCGGGGAGCGGAACCTGTACCGCACGTTCGATCTGACGTGTGGGCTCAAGGTGGACCAGGGCGACGACTGGCTGACGATCGAGTTCACGTGAGGGAGGAGGGGAAGGCAATGCGGGGCGTGATCCTGCCGTACATCCCGGATGAGGTCCGGTACGTGTTGAAGGAGCATCGGGACGCGGAGCGCGAGGGCGAGCCGGTGCCGATCTGGTACTTCCGGCCGCTGACGCTCAAGGAGCAGGCGAAGGTGCAGGACGGGGCGGTCCGGGCGCGGGTATCGCGCCGGGCCGGCGATGGGGATGATGAGGCGGATTCGTCGCTCGACATCCTGGCGGCGCAGCAGGAGTACCACGTGCTCATGACGAACCTCGTGCGGGTGGAGGGGCTGCGCGGGTACAACGAGCACGGCGAAGTGGTCGACCTCGAGCTGCCGGCTCCCGGCTTGGGCGGGGTGCACGCCCGCAATCGCGAGCTGGTGCTGCGGCGGCTCAAGCCGGCGTGGCGGCGCGAGTTGGCGAAGGCGATCATGGACGACACCTGGCTCACGGAGGAGGAGGAAAAAAACTGATCCTCGCGGTACGGCTCCACTACGATGAGCTGTACCGCGATTGGTCGTGCGCGACCTGTACCGAAGAGCTGCGGGCGTGGAGGGGGCACAGCGGGCCGCCGGCGCAGGGGGACTACCTGATCGATCTAGTCCCGGGACGCCCGCCGGAGCGGTTCGACCGGTGCCCCCTCCTTGCCATTACGGCTGAGACGACGGGTTGGCTCCGGATCTACGGCGATTACGAGCGGGGCATTCTGCCGTGGCCCGGAGCGCTGATGGACCAGCCGACGCGATGGTACCATGCGATGCAGGTGATCGCGGGTGCCGTGGCGCAATGCGAGCGCGAGCGGCTGGAGGAGATGGAGGCAGAGGCCCAAGCGGGCGGCGCCTCGCATGGGCGGTCACGCCGCTGGGACCAGTGGGCGGCAGGGGGGTAGGGCGGGGTCCATGGCCGACAACACCCACGAGATCGAGCTGATCATCAGCGCCCGAGAGCGGGCGCGCGATGCGCTCCGGAACGTGCGAGCGGATCTGCACGAGCTGGGCGAAACCGCGCTCCGCGTCGGGCGCCGTGTTGCGTTTGTCGCCGGCATTCTCGGCGGCGCGTTCCTGCTGCTGGCCGACCGGGGGGCCAAGGTCGAGAGCGTGGCGGAGGTCTTCGAGACGACCGCCGATCGGGTGGGGATGAGTTCCCGGGAGCTGCTGAGTCATCTGCAAGCGGTGACCCGCGGGACGGTCAGCAACTTCCAGCTGATGGCTCAAGCGAACGCCGCGATCGGGACGGGCGCGCTATCGCTGCGGGACTTCTCGACGGCGCTCGAGTTCGTGGGGCTCAAGGCGAAGGCCACCGGCGAGGACGTGGACGCGCTGACGAGCAAGGTGGTGACCGGCTTGCTGCGGGGGTCGGTCATGCTGCTCGACGACGCATTGCCGAACCTGACGCGCGAGCTGGAGCGGCTGGGGGTGCAGGGGCTGTCGGAGGCGCAACGGAAGGCGGTCACGCTGCAGGTCGCGTTCCGGATGATGGAGGCGGAGCTGCGCACGCTGCGGCTCACGACGGGTGATGCGCGCGACGGCATCGAGCAGGTCCAGACGACGATCGGGAATCTGCGCGACCGGCTGGCGCAGATCATCGCGACGTCGCCGGCCGTGCGGGCGGCGATCGATCAGGTGCGGGCCTCACTCGCGGAAGGGGCGGCGTGGATCGAGGCGAACCGCGCGGCGATCGAGCGGTGGATCGGCGCGGCGCTCGGGTTGGTGTTCGTGGCGGTGCAGGTCGCGCAGGCGACGGTGCGGTGGGTGATCGCGCACCGCGAGCTGTTGCTGCAGCTCGCGGCCGTGGCGGCGATCCTCGCGCTGATCGGCTTCGTGGGGCGGTTGACGTTGGCCCTGGCGCAGCTCGCGATGGCGCTCAAGGCGGTCGGGGCGCTTTTCGCGACGACGTTGGGGGCGGGTGCGATCGGCGCGGTCGTCGCCGGGCTGGCCGCGATCGCCTTGGCGGGGACGCGGGTCGCGGATGCGTTCCGACAGGCGAAGATCGCGATGGAGGGCTTCGACCTGGCGCAAAGCGCGACGCGGCTTCGGGGGCTGGAGGCGCGAGTGACGACGCGCCAGACGGTGGCCGGGACTGACGCCGTCATCTTCGAACGTGTGCTGGAGGGGGGCAACGAGATCATCGCCCGGGCGCGGGCGCTCATGATGATGCTGCCGCAGCGCAGCCGTTCGCTGTTGGAGGAGATCATCGGCCGGGCGGAAGCGACGCGGGACCTGGAGGAGAAGGCCCGGTGGCTGAACATCCTGCGCGATCGGGCAGCGGCGCTGGCCGAGGCGACGGTCGCGGAGCGGGAGGCGGACGAGGAGCGGCTCCGGCAATTGCGCCGGGGTCTGGAGGACATCCAGACCTCGGGTTACGACTTCTCGGACCTGGAGAAGCTGATCGGAGGGCTCCAGGACGAGATCGGCCCGATCGACCAGCTCAGCCAGCGTCTCGAGCTGTTGCAGGTGCACTTCCGGATGGGGGAGGAGTCGGGCGAGTCGTACCGGCAGAAGCTGGTCGAGATCCAGCGGGAGGCGCGGGCGCTGGCCGACGAGCACCGGTCGGACACGGAGACGATGCTGGCGGCGCTCCAGGTGTGGGGCCGGGCGACGGATGAGCTGGAGCGGTTCCGCGAGGCGGAAGAGCGGGCGCGGCAGGCGTCGATGGCGATCGCGGAGCCGCTGGTCGCGACGATTGACTTGCTGGAGGCGATGGGCCGGCTGGGCCAGCTCTCGTCCGAGGAGGTGACGATCGGGCTGGAGTCCGTGAAGGCGAAGATCCTCGAGCTGGCGCAGCGGGAGGACCTGACGGTCGAGCAGACGATCGCGCTTGCGGACGCGCTGGATCGGGTGAATGGCGCGCTGGACAGGGCCGGGAAGTCGGCCGAGGACTTCGGCAAGGCGGTTCAGGGCGCGGTGGCTGAGGGCCTGACTGCGACGCTCCGGGAGGCGGGGGACACGCTGGCCGAGTTCTTCGCCTCGATGTTCGGTGCGGCGGACGGCGCGGAAGCGCCGCTCAAGCGCTTCCTCGCGGCGGTGCTCGACATCCTCGGCAACATGCTGATCGCGTTGGGGACGACGGCGATCATGACGAGCCAGGTGATCACGGGGCTCTTGGCGGCGATCGCGAGCATGAACCCGGCGGCGGGGTTGGCGGTCGGGGCCGCGGCGATCGCGCTCGGGGCGCTGCTAAAGGGTGCTTCGGCGGCGCTTATGTCGAGCGTGCAGCGTGCGGCGGGCGGCGGGGCGCCGTCGTCGAGCGGTGCGTTCCGGGTGAACCTGCCGGACCGGGAGCGAGAGCCGGATACGATCGTGAACGTCTACGTGGTCGACGAACTCGGCGAGCGGCGAGTCCAGCGGCTCCAGAAGAAGCTGTCGCAGAACCAGCGGCGCGACGTGAGTCTGCGCGTACCGATCGGGGGGTGAGCGATGCCGATCAACGCGACACCTCTCACGCTGGCCGACAACCTGTTCGACGACGTGGCGCTCTACCCGGGCCATTCGGTGAGCGTGAGCGGGGAGCAGGGTGGGCACGAGGGCTACCGGGCCTTCGATGGGCTGCGTGACCTGACATGGTGGGCGACGCCGGAGCGGGTGGCCGACGAATGGGTTCAGGTGCAGTGCCACGTGGACCGGCCGGCGGACATGGTGGTGCTGGACCGAGGCCATACGCTGGAGGGCCGGACGATCGTCGTGGAGTACGGATCGGACGGGGTGGCGTGGAACGTGGCGTTCTCGGGCGTCGTGGGGCAGGCCGGGACGACGACGGCCGAGGGGGCGTGGTGGGCGTCGTTCGCGGTGCAGTCGGCGGCGTGGTGGCGGGTGCGGGTGCCGGCCGGGGCCAGCGCGGCCTCGCTTCTGGTCACGGGGCTCTGGCTGGGGAAGTCGCTCCGCTTCAAGAACTACCTGCACCGGCCGGTCGACCCGGACCGCACCCTGCTCGAGTACGAGGAGCGGGTGACGCAGGGCGGTGTGCGGGTGCGGAGTCAGTTTCGGGCCCTGCGGGAGTTGGACGACCGGCTCACGCTCTACAACGAGGCGGAGTACACGGAAGGGGTGCGGAAGTGGGTGATCCAGACCACGCGCGGCAACGTGCCGTTCTGGTGGTGCCTGGACACGGCGAACGCGCCCGAGGAGATGTGGCAGTTCCTGAACAACGCGACGCAGATCGCGTGGGCGTTCGAGACGGCGAAGGGGCGGACGGGGCGGATCGTGGCGATCGAGAACATCCCGCTGCGGACGCTGATGTACCCGTGATGGGTGGGGCATGGGCAATCCGTACGTGAAGCGGCTGCCGCCGGAGCTACGGAAGCGGCTGGAGCGGATCAACGCCCAGCCGCGCTGGGACGTGGAGGTACGCCGGCGTGTGGCGGGTGAAACGCTGCACCTCGCGGCGGACTGGTTAGACCCGAGCCGGGTGACGCTGACGAACGCCGAGGTGACGAGCCGTGGCGTGGTGCGCTGCCAAGGAATGGCGGCCACGATGGGCGAGTCGCTGTCGGCGGCCTCGCAGCTCCTGTTTCGCGATGAGCCGAGCGGGAACGTCACGAACACCGACGGGGACACGTGGCCGCAGCGCATCGCGTTCGGCCTGGACTACTTCCCCAACCCGGACGTGCTGGGGACGGGCGAGATCCGGTTGCTCGGCGTCGATGTGTATCTCGGGCGGGAGTTCGACGACGACGGCGAGTATTGGGGCGCAGGCGACCCGAAGGCCGCGATGCGGGTCCGGGTGCTGACGGCGAGCGACGAGTGGGATCTGGTGCCGCTGCTCAGCGACCGCTTCATCACGCCGGGCGAGATCGCGCTGAACGGTGGGGTGCTCTCGCTCGACTTCTCGGACGTGCTGCTGCGGTTCCGGCCGGAGCGGGTCATGACCCGCTCGTGGGCGTTCCAGCCGCCGGGGCCGCTTATTTCGCTGCCGGGCTCGGGGGTACGCCAGGTCGTGAGCTACCGGCCGATCTCGCTCGAGCTGATGCCGCTGGGCGACAACGAGCGGAACACCGGCGACGCGTTCCTGGGCGGTGGCGTGCCATTGAACCTGTCCAGCTTCCTGAACTGGGGGGCGTATCAAGGCGGCATCCTCTACACCGGCCCGGCTCCGCCGGGGGCGGGTGATGGAGGCGGTCAGCTCTCCGGGGAGTTCGACGCGCGGACGCTGTGGGGCGCGATCCCCGGGTTCGGCGCGGTTCCCGACGTGCATGGGGATGGCAAGACCTACGGCTGGTTCGGCTTGTCGCAACGGCTGACGCGCAGGCTGGGCGGCTACACGGACGGGCGGGTGTTCAGCCGGGAGTCGAACTGGCGGCTGCCCTACGTGCGCTGGAAGATCGAGAAGTACACGGCGCCGTTCCAGGTCGTGGTGAACATCGACCTCGGGTCCACGCCGACGGAAGGCGTGGGCGAGTGGCGCGCGGAGTACACCGAGCCGGACGGCACTCGCATCAAGATCACGGGTTCCGCAGCGGGGGTGCCGATCGAGCCGGACGTGCAGGACGGCAAGGTGTTCGCTGGTCGCGCACAGACGTACCAGCTCCGCGTGACGGGCACGCCCTCGGCCGACGGCTACAGCACACCGGAGTTGCACGAGCTGGGCGTGGAGTTCTTCGCGGCTGAGTCGTTCGGGGAGCTGGCTTTCGACGTGCCCGATGCCGAGAGCACAATCGACCCGATGGAGTGCAAGCCGAGCGTGGCGGAGCTGCCGGTGACGATCGGACGGGCGGGCGCTCCGATTCGTCGCGACGGGAAGGACCCGGCGACGCGGCTGGTCTCGGAGAACTACCCGACGGGGCTGTCGTTGGACCTGTGGCTCGGGGCCGGGAAGCCGAAGCAGCGGAGCCGCAACCTGGTGCGTAATTCCGACCTCAATCGGGACAGCGATGGGGATGGTCGCGCCGATGGTGTGACAACGAGCGCACATGCTGACTTCGTGGTCACGTATCTCGGGATCGAGGATGACGCGCAGAAGTTCAGCGTTACGCGCGTGGCGGAGACAGGCGGCTGGGGTGGCGGTATTCGGATCGATGTTCCCGGAATCATGCAGGGGGACGTGATCTCCGCCGCGATTGAGATCCGGGTTGACCCGGATTCGGTGCTCACGGATGCGCGCTTCTTTTGGGAGTACGTAAACGATCTGACGGGCGCTCTGGTGCAGTCTGGCCCGGTGTTCTATCCAGGCACCGGCGGATGGGTACGATTGGTCCGGGAGAATCGCACAATTGACTTCCCCGTGCGCGACGGCAACCTGCGGCTCATGGCGCGCATCGGTACTTCAGGCGCGGCGCCATTAGGCCCGCTGGCGACCATCTGGGTCCGTCGCGCACAAGTGGTGCGCGGTCCCCAGGTCGGCCCCTACGACCCGAACCCGCCGCACGGTCAGGAGCGATTGCACCTGAACCGCTATCAGGTCGTGCGGCGTCGGCCCACGGCGCTGGGCGAGGAACTGGTCGGTGCGTCGCTCCTCGAACGGCTCCAGGTGTCCGTACCGACATTCCAGCAGATCGGTACGGACGGGTTCGGCAACCCGATCTATGAGCGGCCCTCGCGGGAGTGGTTGGACGTGGATCTGGCCGACGTGCTGCGCGACCTCCTCACCAACGTCCTCAACATCCCGGATCGGCTGCTGGACCTGAGCGCCTTGCCCGCGGCGACAGGCTTCACCACGCGCATGCGTATCGAGGGCACCGACCCCGAGGACGGGAAGGAGCTGGCCGATCAGGTCGCGTTCCTCTGCGGCGGGTCGCTGGATTGGGAGGGGGGGCGGCTCACGTACGTCGAGCTATTTGGCGCGGTCGATGTCGGGGAGCCTTTCGCGGCGAAGGAGACGGTCGAGGTCTGGACCGAGTACGATTACGACATGCTGGAGGTGGACCCGGGCCTCGAGCATCGGCTGCCCGAGTATTACACGTGGTTCGGGCCGGATGTGGTGGGCGGGACGAAGTTCCGCGCACAGGTCCGCAGCGTGAACGCCGATGCTCTGGAGCTGCTGGGCAAGGTCCACGCGGAGGAGCGGCACGAGGCGCCGGAGTCGGTATCGAGGTGGTGCAGCGGCGGGAACGGGGACGACCAGCGGCTGGCCGCGGCGGTCGGTTACCGCATGGTGCGGGCGTTCGGTGCGGGATTCCGCCGCATGGTGGTCGAGACGCCGAGGCCGCGGCCGTGGATCAGGCGGGGCGCACAGGTGGTCGTGGTCACGGACCGCTGGACGGATCGCTTGCCACAGCTCGACGGCTTGGGCCGCGACATCGGCAGGCCGCTCCGGGGCCGTGTGGCGGTGCCCGCCATTGTGATCGGCAAGAACGAGCGAGGCACGCGGTGGACGCTGTGGGTGCGCGATCCGCAGAACATCGTGGCGATCGAGCAGTCGCAGGGGGCGGTTCGCGGCGCGTTGGACTTGCCTCCGCATGTGACCGATTTCGTGGCGGTGGATCTGGGCCGCGCCCACGAGCTGGACATGCCGCGGGCGCTGTTCCGTTGCTCGTTCCCGGACTGGCCGCACCTGGATGGCTGGGTGGTCGAGGTGAGGGCGGAAGGCGAGACGGAGTGGAGGTCGATCGCGTCCGCGCAGACGAATGAGTTCATCGCGGTCATCCCCGGCGGGGTGCACCAGGAGTTCCGCGCTCGATCGCGCTCGGCCCTGGGCCGATTGGCGGATGAGACCACAGCACCGACTGCGGTCCTGACGCCGAACGCGCGGAACATGATCACGAGCTTGAACGCGCGGTTCTCGCAGTCGAACCGGTGGCTCATTGTGGACGTGGGCTACGGGCCCGGCACGCGGGGAATCCGCGTGGAGATCACGCCGGTGCCACCGAACGCGGTCGGGGGTGCGGTGAGCGACTGGCCCACGTTCGCCCAAACCAACCGCATGACGATCCTGCCGGAAGACGGCAGCCAGCCCGTGGCGAAGGTGATCCTGTTCGAGCCGAACGATCCCAACGATTACACGGTGATCGTGACGCCGTATCCGGGGTGGGACCCGGTGGCCAACACGGTCGTCGGCGCACCGGGCGAATCCCGGCAGGTGACGTTGGAGTCGCCGCGGAGTCGCCGGGTGTTCCCGGATGGATTCGTGCTGCCTATCGGCCCGGGCAAGTGGTTGCCGGAGTAGGCGATGGCTGCGATCCCGGGCGGCTGCCGCATCGAGGGCACGGACCTCCGCTATTTCGATCTGTCGGGTGTGGAATGGCGGTTCACCGGCGATTACGTGTCCACGCCGTCGGGGGCCGTGCCCGGCAGCATCTGGATCGATCCCACCACACACCTCTGGCACTACATCGACGAGTTTGGGGACGAGCGCTGCATCCCCAGCGTGCGTGCGGCCGGGCCGTCACCAGGGCAGCCCGGGAGCGTGTGGATCGACACGACGCACGGAGATCACGCGGATAGCGGGCTGCATCAGGACGTGGATGCGTTCCCCGCGTGGTTGGACGATGAGAAGCGGCTGAACATCGGTCAGGTGCTCATGCCGCACGTCGACGTGCCGTTCAGCGACGATCACGACGACATCCCTCACTCGGACGCGCCGCACGCGGACGCGGACACCCACATGGATTCGCACCACGATCACGTCGATGGACACGCGGACAGCCATGGGGATCAGCCGACTACGGAGCACGACGACTCGCCGCACGTCGATCATCAGGACCACGGCGATGTGCCCCATTCGGACCACTCGGATCACGTAGACGCGGATGCGCACCTGGACTCCCCGCATCAGGACCACCTCGACGGGCACGCCGACTCGCACGCCGACACGCCGGCCACGGAGCACGACGACTCGCCGCACGTCGATCATCAGGACCACGGCGATGTGCCCCATTCGGACCACTCGGATCACGTAGACGCGGATGCGCACCTGGACTCCCCGCATCAGGACCACCTCGACGGGCACGCCGACTCGCACGCCGACACGCCGGCCACGGAGCACGACGACTCGCCGCACGTCGATCATCAAGACCACGACGACGTGCCCCACGCGGATCACTCGGATCACTTTGACAGCCACGGCGACCACCAAGATCACAGCGATCACAGCGATGGTGGCCACTCGGATTCCCATGCCGATAGCGGGTCGGATCATGGTGATCTGCACCGGGATACGCACGCCGATCACAGTGACTTCGCTCACAGTGACTCGACTCTGCCGCACGTTGATGAGCACACGGATCAACCGACGCACTCCGACTCCCACACCGACCACCAGGATCATGACGACGTGCCGCACTCGGACGCCGACAACCACGTGGACTCGCACTCCGACGTTCCGGGCACCCACTCGGACGCGCACGCCGACGTTCCGGGCGAGCACTCGGACCATCAGGACCACTCCGACTCCCATACCGACCACCAGGATCATGACGACGTGCCGCACTCGGACGCCGACAACCACGTGGACTCGCACTCCGACGTTCCGGGCACCCACTCGGACGCGCACGCCGACGTTCCGGGCGAGCACTCGGACCATCAGGACCACTCCGACTCCCATACCGACCACCAGGATCATGACGACGTGCCGCACGCGGACTTCGATAACCACGTGGATTCGCACTCCGACGTTCCGGGCGCGCATAGCGATTCCCACGGGGATCTGCCCGGCGAGCACGTGGACCACACCGATCAGATCGCGCATCTGGACCACGGCGATGTCACGCCGCACGCGGACGCGGCGCACGGAGATCAGCCGGTGCGGGTGCTGTGAGGAGGGAGCATGACCGTAGAGCTTACGCCGATGGGGGTGCGGTGCCAGCTGAGCTGCCCGTACTGCTACCAGTCGCCCATGCGGGACGCGGGCAACTTCGCGGCGCCCGGCTACGACGTCGATGCGATGCTCAAGGCACTGGACGCGGAGGGGAGCGAGTTCACGGTGTTTGGGGGCGAGCCTCTGCTGACCCCGATCGAGGACCTGGAGCGGATCTGGCGCTGGGGATACGAGCGGTACGGCCGCAACGGCGTGCAGACGAACGGCGCGCTGATCACCGATCGCCACATCGCGCTGTTCCTGCGCTACCGCGTGCACGTGGGGATCAGCGTCGATGGGCCGGGCGAGCTGAACGACACGCGCTGGGCCGGCTCGGTGGAGAAGACGCGGGAGAGCACGGAACGCACGCACGACGCGATCCGAAGGCTGTGCGCGGCCGGGCATCCGCCCAGCATCATTGCGACGCTGACGCGAATCAATGCGGCCCCGGACCGGCTGCCTCGCTTCAAGGCATGGCTCCGTGAGCTGGATGGCCTCGGCGTGACGAGCGCGCGTATCCACATCCTGGAGGTGGATCACGAGGGCGTGCGTGAGCACTTGCAGCTCTCGCAGGAGGAGACGACGCAGGCGTTCCTCGAGCTGGCGGCACTCGAGAGCGAGCTGCCGCGGCTGCGCTTCGACATCTTCCGCGACATCGAAAACCTGCTGCGGGGTGAGGATGGCCGTGCCACCTGCACGTGGCGGGCGTGCGATCCTTACACGACGAGCGCCGTACAGGGGATCGACGGGGAGGGCAACAAGCACAACTGCGGCCGGACGAACAAGGAGGGCGTGGGCTGGATCAAGGCCGACCGGGCCGGCTTCGAGCGCTACCTGGCTCTCTATCACACGCCGCAGTCGTATGGCGGGTGTCAGGGCTGCCGCTTCTTTGTCGCGTGCAAGGGTCAGTGCCCGGGGGAAGGCATGGGCGGCGACTGGCGCAACCGGTCGGAGAACTGCGCGGTCTACTACGCCCTGTTCGAGCACGCAGAGCGCGAGCTGTTGGATCGGGGCCTCGTCCCCATCTCGCTCGACCCGGACCGGCCGGCGGTGGAGCGGCGCATGGTGGAAGCGTGGGCGCGGGGCGAGAACATCACGATCGCTCAAGCCCTGCGGGAGATCCAATCTGCCGCCGCGGCTCCATGTCGGGGGACCACGACGAGGGGCGCACATGGCGATTGGCATGGCGACCACACGGATCACGGGGACAGTCCACACGGGGATCGGGGATGAGCGTGAAGGCGATGGAGCGGCTGGATTTCGAGCTGCCGGAGTGGACGCGGGTCATCTGGGCGAGCGCTGCGGCAAGGGCGGAGTACGAGCCCAGGATCGGACGGGCGACAGCGGCGTGGACGCAGATCGAGCGCCTGAGCGTGGTGGAAGGCGTGCGTCCGTCTGCGCTCCAGATCCTTCATCCAGAGGGGTTGCCGGCGTTGTCGCAATGGGCGGCAGAGCACGGGCTTGTCGTGCTCGTGCTCGGGCGGGAATCCGCTTCCGACAGCTACCGCGCATCGGGCGGGCCGCCGGAGCCGGGCCAGCCGTGGAAATACCGTGTGGCGATTACGCGACCGGAACATGCAGCGGAGTGGCACCGGGAATGGGCGGCTAACGACGATGAGGCGATCGGCCGGTTGCTGGGGTTCCCCGCGTGCTGTCGCGCGTTCTTCGTCCGCACGTGGGTCAACGAGCAGTATCGGGATACGACGTGGCCAATGTTCGTGCAGAGCGGCGGGAGTGCGGAGGGGCCGCCCGAGGCGAATATCCTGCTCCGGTGGTTGGGCGTGCGGCTGGTGAGTCATCTGCCGTGCTCGTTCACGTGCGACGAGACGGTGCGGCTCGGCCGGGCGATGGCGGAGGTTGGGCGGGCGCGCGGTTACGTGGCCGAGGTGGCTGACATCGAGGAGATGCTGGCGTGGCCCGTCGAATGGAGCGCCCTGCACGGCATTGCGGAGATTCGCACCCCCGTGATCAAGGTTTCGACGCGGACGGATGCGACGGCCGTGGAGTACCGAGTCAGTCGGCCGGGGTCACGCTACCCGGAGCTGGGTGCGCGTGGTCTGCGGGCGCCGTATCGGGCGTCGCCGCTCGTGCAGATCACGGCGACGCGCTCATTCGCTCGTTCGCTGGAGCCGGCGCGCGAGTGGACGGACAACGGCTTCGGCAGCTACGAGGCGATGCGAGCGGCGCATGATGTGGTGCTGCAAGCGGCGCCGGAGACGGGGATCGGAAGCGTGCTCGACCTCGGCTGTGGCAACGGTGCGCTGTTGGATCGGTTCGGCCGCCGCTATCCGGGCGCGAAGCTGATCGGGGTCGAGAAGGATGCCGACCGGGCGCGGCGCAAGGTTGGGCGGGCACGGATCGAGGTGGGCGACCTGCTGGAGTGGGACGGCGACGACGTGGATCTCGCGCTTCTCATGCCGGGGCGGCTCCTCGAGGTAGGCGAGGAGAAGCGGGTGCGACTGCTCCGATGGCTGCACGCGCACGCTGGCGCGATCCTGGCCTACGCCTACGGCGACTGGCTGGAGCGGTGCGGGTCGTTCTCGGAGCTGCTCGCGGCCGCGGGGCTCGCCCCCGTGGCGGAGCCGGTAAGCGGCGCGACGGCCGCGGCGGTGCTGGCACGGGTGGCCCCGCCGGCTCCCGTGGCGGCCGGCGGGGCATTGGGCGGGGGCGAGATCAGAGATGCGGCCGTATAGAGATCGTGCCCTCGGTGGCGTTGGTGAAGCCATCCGAGTGACAGGCGGCCAGCCCGTCCGTCGTCCGCCATTCGGGTGTGGCGCGCGAGGCCAGCGGCACCCGCTCGGGCACGCCCTCCAGGATGTGGAGCGCGTTGGTCAGCACCGACCGGTACGACCAGAGGCGGAACTGCCACTCATCGACGTTGGCGGGGTTGTGAAACACGTACGCCTCGGTCGCCGCATCCACGATCGGCCACGCCATGGCCAGCATCTGCCGGTTGGCGGTCGAGTGGTACAGGGTATCCTCGTTGGCCGTGATCGTGCGCGAGGCGCCGGCGCCGGGGATGCGGTACGGCAACACGTCGTCGGGGTTGGTGCCGGCCGGCAGGCTGTGCACCAGGCCGAGGTCGGCTGCCGCTATGCCGAACACGAGCCGGTCGACGTACGTGGTGTCCGGAGCGGCGCACGTCAGCTCGAATACCCAATTCGAACTGATCTTCTGCAGGTCCGGAAAGACGCGCAGAGGGATCTCCCGCACCGCCGTATCGGCCACGAGCACGGTGATCGTGCTGCTTCCCCAGGGTCCACCGTTCACGGTGCGATCGTCGATGAGGCTGCGGGCGCTGTCGGTATCCAGCGTGAACGGCACGGCGTTGCCGTAGGCGTCGCTCACGGCATTGGGCTCGGGGCGCCAGATGTCCGCCTCGAGCAAGCGCACGACGGACGGGAGCGAGAACGATGCGGGTGGCCCGGGCAGGACGACCACGTTCCACTCGGCATCCTGCACGATCTTGCCATCGACCAACCGGTTGGCCGTGATCTTGAACGAGCCCGCGACGATACCCGGTGCCCAGCGGTTGATCACGTAAGCGGAATCGTCGGTCGGTCGCGTATCGCCGAGGAGGTGCCCGCCGCCATCCTCAATGCGCCAGTGCGTGAAGGTGCCCGGGGGCACAGCGACGCTGTTCACGCCGAGGATGCCTTCATCCGTCGTCGCTTCCACGCGGGCGACGAGCGGTTCGTCGGTATAGCCGTCCTCACCGACCACGGCGAAATTCACGGCAGCAGGCGCTAGGTCGAGCGAAGCGCCCTTGGCCGGGATCTGCGCGCTCTGATCACCGCGGATCTTGACGATACGGAATTGGTCCGGCGACAGCTCGTCCGGCTTGTCGTCGTCACGGCACGCGACCAGAAGAGTGGCGAGAGCAACGGCAACGAGATAGCGAAGCATCGTCACCTCCCCATGAGGGTTCACGAGCGATGGTAATGCCGAGGACTGACAGCGATCAAGGCGGTTGGACAAACGCGGCCCGTTTTTTTCGGGCGATGCACTACTGATGGTAGATGATCCAGGCGGTCTAGGTTCCACGTGAGGGTTGGGGACAGGGAGGCGGAAGTGGCGCATGTATCGGGCATTGCCGGGTATGCGGCCAAGACGGCGCTGGGCACGTGGCGTGTGGCCGAGGGCCACGGCGGCGGAGTCGCGACGGCGTTCGCGTCCGGGCTGGTGATCGCCATCGGCGCGGAGAATCTGCTGTTCCTGAAGCTGCTGATCGCGGCGATCACGCTGGACATGGTGATGGGGATTGGTCGGGCGATCCGGGACCCGGAGGACCAGATCGATCGGTCGAAGTTGTGGGGCGGGGTGCTCGGCAAGTTGATGCGGCTGGGCTACATCCCGCTGGCCTCGGTGATTGACTGGACGATCGTGGGGCTCTCGCCGGACGGTGCCCGCGAAGCGCTCACGCAGACGATGATCGTGACGAAGGGAGCCCTGGTCTGGTTGATCATTGCGGAGTGCGTATCGATCGGGGAGAACATCGCGGCGGGCGACGGGTCGACCGCGGGGCTGTGGGCGTACCTGCGGGCATTCCTCGAGCGGTTGCGTCCGGAGCCTCCGCAGGGAGGGCCGAAGCAGGGGGGTGAACGATGACGGCGACGGTGAGGGTGCCGATCCCGCTGCGCCACCTGGCGCTGGGGATGGCGCTGGGCGAGCTAGGCCGGGGCGTGCGTGAGGAGGGGCCGAACTGGAGCCCGCGCATCCAGGCGTACCATGAGAACCTGGACCCGCCGATCCGATTGACGTCGCAGCAGGGGTATGCGTGGTGCGCCATGTTCGTGCAGATGGTGGCGGATGAGGCGGCGCGCACGCACGGGCTGCGCAATCCGCTGGATGACGTGGTGAGGGAGGCGCTAGTGCTGGACTACTACACGCTCGCCAAGGCGCGGGGGTGGCTGATCGAGCCGGCGCTGGCCGACGCGGGGGATCTCGTGATCTATGACTTCCCCGACAACGCGAAGTCGTGGGACCATATCGGGCTGGTCGTGCAGCCCCCGGCGCGGGGTCGATCGTTCCTCGCGATCGAAGGGAACACCGATCGGCATGGCGGCCGTGAGGGGGTTGAGGTGGCGATCCGGCCTCGAGAGTTGGGCCGCTACCCGGTGGTGTTCGCGCGCTGGGATGAGGGCATCGTGTGGGCAGGTGCGGAAGCGGCATGAGGCGCCACGTCGTCGTTGTTGCGGCCCTGCTGCTGACGTTCTGGCTCGCGTGGGATGTCTCGGCACGGGTGCACCGGGGCGAGCCCGTCGTCGTGGCGGACACGGCCACGGAGGCGGCTTACGCGGATCTCCAGGAGGAGTACGCCCAGCTCCTCGCGAGGGCTGATCGTCAGGCGGGGCTGATCGGGAACCTGCAGGCAGAGCTTGCGGGGTTGCGGCGGCAGCAACCCGTGCGGGTGGTCGTCTACGATACCGTTGTCCGCGTGGATACGGTGGCCGTGCCGATCCGGGTGGGCGATCTCGGGGGCCGGGTCGAGGCGCTGATCGCGGGCCGGCCCGACAGCACGGGGGCGCGCGTGCCCCGGCTGGTGGCGTACGACGTGAGCGGATGCGACCGGTGGTGGGTCGACGGCTCGGGATCGGTCTGCGAGCGGAGCCCGTGGGGACACCTGTGGCTGGGCCTTGGGGCAGGCGGGGAGTGGGGGGATCGGATCGCGCCGTCGGCGGTGGCGTGGCTGCTGTGGAAGCCGTCGAAGGACAGCCCTTGGTCGCTCAAGGTGGAGCGAGAGCTGGAGCGAACGCGAATCTTCGTCGGCCGGGAGGTGCGGATCTTCTAGCGCGGCCGGGGTGCCGCAAAGGGTGCGGAACGATTGCGCACCGATTGCGCAATCCATGCGCACGCGAATGCGCAATTCATGTGACCTAATATAATCCAATTCAATGCATCATCATCCCCGCGTGCGAGCACTTCGCGCGGGCGGGGAGGGGGCCAGCAGGGGGTCGAACGCCGTGGTACGACGCAACATCTAGAGATGTTAGATTGTCGCAAAACCCTTGACTTAGGGTGCCCGTTCATTAGATTGATCTTACCTCGATCAAGCTTGATCGAGACGGGAAGAAGGGAGGCGGGGAAGGGGAGGGAGGGTGCGGCAGGCCGTAGTACAGGAGCCCCCGCATCCGAACCCGGGCCCCAGGAGGAGCGAGGATGAGAGATCATCCCTCCGTCGGCCCTTGGCGCAGTCGCTCCTCCGCTGCAGCAACCCCGACCCCGGCCGGGAGAGGTAGCCGGGTTAGCCAAGGCGCTGGCGGAGTGGAGAGGTGCCGAGCCACGTGCGCCGGGTCGTCAGCAGACGGCCGAACCTCGATCGAGGAGACCCCGCAGCGTAAGTACCTTCCGTGAAGGCAGCGTAAGTCGCGGTACGATCGAGTCGAACGAGGCGCCGGGAGCGAGAGTCAGACCGAACCAGCATCGACTGCAATAGGTCAGGGCGGGTAGCGACCGGAGATTCAGAAGAGACAGCGAGAGCGGGGTGGGGCGATTTCGGTCGCCTCCCCCGCTTCTTCTTTGGCGCCGAGCTGGAGCAGGGGCGCGGTTCGAGTCCGCGGCGGCGCGTGCTGCACACCACCTACCTTCACCACGGGAGAGAGCGATGACGGTGCGAGAGCTGCGCGAGGCGCTGGAGCAGTACCAAGACGACGCGGAGGTGCGGATCGCGATCCAGCCGCACTACCCGCTGCAGAGCACGGTGGCCGGAGTCGTTTCGGATCGGGAGATCGACGCATTGCCCGAGGGCGCGGACGAGGACGAAGAGACGGTCGTCTGGATCGTCGAGGAGGATCAGGTGCGGGACGATCCGTACGCGCCCCGCGCGGTGTTCGACGCGGTGTGAGGCCGGCGCCGGGGCGTCTTGTGCGTCCCGGCGATCTATCAACGGTAGATGGTCCATGGACGGGTGGAGGCGTGGATGGAGAAGCGGCGGCCAGTGCCCGTGCTGTCCTTCGACGGGCGGCAGTGGGAGCGGACCGGCGAGCGGCGGGCCCCACGCCGGGGCGAGTGGTTCGCGGCGGTGGGGCCGTACCGGGTGGTGGCGGTGTGCGCGAGCGAGGACTACGACGAGGGTGTCCGGCGCTCGATTCTTCGGGAGATCAAGCCGGAGGTGAGGGATGGCTGAGGAGAGGCAGGAGATCTGGACGTACATCGGCCAGCGCGTGTTCGAGAAGCGCGGAGGCGTGCCCGTGCTCGGGCACTTCTGGCGCGACGCCAACGGGCAGGAGCGGGTGTTCAAGCGGAACATCGTCCCGTTCGCCAGGCCGGGCGGGCAGTTCCGGGTCACGTGGGACGGCGAGAAGAGCGTCTACGTGAACGGCGAGCGGGCGCCCAAGTACGTGGGCGTCCACGAGGACGCGGCGGAGGTCGCGGCGTGGAGGGCGGCCGAGCAGGCGGATCTGGCGTTGCGCCGGATGATGAAGATGGCGCGCAACGACATGAAGGAGGACCAGTTGCGCGAGCTGCTGGCGCCGCTCGCGCGCGAGTATCAGCGGCGCGACTACACGGGCCGGACAGCGCTGATCGCAACGGTGATTCGGTACATGACGACGGGCGCGTGAATTCGTGCGCCCGAGATGTCTAGCACTGCTAGACGATCGTTGTCTACTTCACGGGAGAGAGCGATGCTGACGGCGGAGACGATTCGCAATCGGATGGAGAAAGTGCTGGGCGCCGAGCTGGTCGCGAAGCTGAGGGGGGAGCCGATCGGCGACGATGAGGTGCGGATGGCGGGAATGCTCAAGACGATCAACGCGGCGGCGTCGGCGGCGCGGCGCTACCCGCTCGAGCTGCACCAGTCGATCTACGCGCTGCTCGGCGGCGAGGGCGTCCCGCGCGACTACTTCGATTTCGCGATCGCATTGAAGCTGATGCAGGAGCTGGAGCTGGTATCGGGCGGAAGCCCGACCCCCGCGGTCTGACGCACGCGAACCTTGGAACGGGAGAGAGCGCCATGTGGATCGTGATCGGGACGGACCGACAGATGCGGCTGGTTCGCGACGAGGGTGGGCCGTCGCTCGATGAGCTGCAGAACGAGATCGGCGGGATCGTCGACCGGGTGCTATTGTACCGCTACCGGGACGGGCAGCGGACGATCGACGGATGGCTCCACGACGAGGGGCTGCTGTTGGACCTGCCGCAGAGCGTAGTACTGCCGGGGATGTATCCGGACGGGTCCGGGGTGCGCGGGCCGCTGGTGATCGCGGCATCCGACGCGGAGGGCAACACGGTCGGCCTGACGCCGAAGGAGGTGGAGAGCTTCGTGCTCTACCGGCCGCGCTTCCCGCTGATGGTGTTCACCAACGACGCGGGGGAGCGCACGGACATCGGGGAGTTCCCGGTGGTGCCCCGCCTCCGCATGCGGAACCCGGAGGTGTGACGTGGCGATCCCCTTCACGCAATACTTGCGGCCGGACGGGCGGCGGGTGTCGGTTACGGTGGATCGCTCGCCGGAAGTCGAGGCCAAGGCCAGGGTCGTGATCGACGCGGGGCTGCGGTTCGAGTGCGAGGTCCTGTCGGACCGGCGCACGGTATCGCTGACCGTCGCGGACCCTGTGGCCGAGAAGGACGTGGCGATCGAGGTCGTGCCCAACGGACCGGAGGTGCCGGAAGCGGTGGACCGGCTGGTCGAGTCTGCGTACCGGCTCGTGACCATGCGAGCCAAGGCCGAGGAGGGGTGAGCCGTGAGGTACCTGGTATCTGCCGTCAACGGCACGAAGTCGCCGGCCGTGATCGAAGCGGACAATGCGCGGCTCGCCGCCGAGCAGTTCTCGGGGCAGCCATGCGTGTACCACTCCGGGCGCCTCGATCGGATCGAGGGCGAGTGCTACATGCCGCTCGAGCCGTGGCCCCTGATCGCGGTGCGGGTGGCTTCGGAGCATGGAGGTCCCGGGGAGCCGGCGGAGCCCACGCGAGCGGAGCTGGTGAAGGCGCTGGACGACACGCTGCGGGCGCTCAAGCGACACCTCCAGGATGAGGCCCGGGGCCGGGGACTCAAGCACGCCAGCGAGCTGTGCCCGTGCTGGGACAACGAGGTGCGCTTCGCGGAGGCGGTGCTGGCACGCGCGCGTCCGCACGTGACGGCGGGCGGTGGGGCGTAGGGCGGCGACGGAGGAGGCAGTTCCGGTGGTGAGCCCGGCGACCCGGCCGGGCTCTCGTTTTTCCCCTTTCGACGGGAGGTTGCGATGGCGGAGTCGGTGCAGGACGTGGACGTCCAGGGCGAGCAGCTGGTGCTGTTGCCCGAGACGCCACCGAAGCCGAAGGCGAAGCGGATCAAGCTGGACGATCTGCCGCCGGTGCACGTGAAGCCGGTGCCCGAGTGGTTGCCGGGCATGATGCACGTGGGCGTCTTCCAAAGCATTGCGGTGATCGCGCGAGAGGACGGCGGCTACCGCATGGCCGATGGGCGGCGGCGGGTGGCGACCGCGCGGCTGGCGCGGGAACGCGGCGGGTCCATCGACGACGTTCCGGCGCTGGTGTTCCCGGCGGGGACGCCGGTGTCGGTCGCGGCGGCGATCACGCTGATGGCGAATCTCCAGCGGGCGCCGAACCCGGCGAACGAGCTGGAGGCGATCGAGCAGATGATGGAGTTATTCTCGAAAGTTGTGGATGGCGTGACTTGAGGGGAAGAAAAGAGGCGGCGTATCCTTCCGCGTGAACCCACACGCAAACACCCCGCTGGCGGCGGGGGGAAGGAGACGCCACCCATGCTCA